>Ga0209172_10004515_pt1 | contig 18606 bp, 24 predicted proteins | sample LarsenN4metaG_FD_184113 | JGI IMG/M metagenome (GOLD analysis project Ga0209172, IMG submission 184113) | Hot spring sediment bacterial and archeal communities from British Columbia, Canada, to study Microbial Dark Matter (Phase II) - Larsen... ... | reverse complement strand
GGAGCCGGAGGACTGGAAGCTGGAGTTCATGCCGTTATGGCTGCCCTCTGAAAAGGAAAAGGCGGAAACGGAAAAGCTTTATGCCGAGACGGACAAAATCAAGTCGGAAACAGCAAAAAACTATGTAGACGCAGGTGCCCTGGATCCTTCCGAGGTACGAAAAAAGCTTTCGGAAGAAAAAGTCTATGACATTGAAGGAGAGCTGGATGAAATGCTGGAAGAGGATCCGGAAGCCTGATGAAAAAAGGAGTGAAAGAATAATGGAAGAAAAAGAGTCGCTTGAAAAAAGGAAGGTTGAAATGCAGGCAGACAGCAAAACGGAAAAAATGGACAGATTAAAGAAAATTGTGGTCAAAAAGCTGGAAGATATCTTTGGTATTTATGGATCAGATAAAAAACTGGTAAGGATTAACGGAGACCTGAAACCGAAAAACACGCTTACCGTATACCATGTAAAAACCTTGGATGACCAATACATCGATTGGGCTGAAATGTATGTTGATAGTTATGACGAATTGAATGCGGCGATTCGGGAAGGCCGGATGATCTACTTTATTGATGTTGAGGACGAAACGCTGTGTGCGATCAAGGCAAATTTGATTACGGGTTATGCGGTCGATTTTGGGATTCTCGGAAAAATCGGATGATTTGAGTTGTGCTATCTTACACTGGAATTAGGTGATGCAATGGGAAAAGTAATCATTCCTAAACGGAAATGGCGCTTCCCCGATCCGTGGCGGCGGGAATACGAGCGATATATACTCAGGTTCACCGGCAGCTTGTGGGAAGCGGTGGAGAACAGCCTGCCGCAGATGGAGCTGCTGCTCGAAAGCAACCCCTTCCGGGCGGACGGTATTTTCGAGGACGTATACTCCCTGATGCGGTCTTTAACCATCAACGGATATATGAAGTTTGAGGAGGCGGATATCTACAACGAGACCAACCGCATTGCCAAAGGCATCAGCGATTACAACCTCCAGGAATTCAAAGCGGTGATGCGCTCCGCCTTCCGCATCGACCTGTTTGTGGCCGAGCCCTACCTCAACGACCTTATGAAGCTCTGGATCACCGAAAACGTAGCCAGAATCAAAAGCATTCCCGACCAGTATTTCAAGGAAGTGGAGAATATCGTCCGGGAGAGCGTCATGAACGGGTCCACCCTTACTACCCTGTCCAAAGCCCTGGAAAGCCGCTTCAAGGTATCCCAAGACCGGGCGCGGCTGATTGCCAGGGACCAGACCGGAAAGGTCAATTATTACCTGACCCGGCAGCGCCAGCTCCAGGTGGGAATACGCCGGTACCAATGGCTGACCGCCGGGGATGAACGGGTAAGGGACCTGCATGAAGCCAGGGCCAACAAGCTGTTCAGATGGGATAACCCGCCGGAGGGAGGCCATCCGGGACAGGCGGTCCAGTGCCGGTGTATCGCCCAGCCGGTGGTGGACCTGGACAAGGTTTCCTTCATGGGTGCCATGTAAAGAGAGGAAGAAAAAGCAAAACCTATGGAAACCCCGTTACAACGCGTTACAACAGGCACAAAAACCAAAAGACGTAAAAAGATATTACCCAAAAGAAAAAACGCTTAAAAAGGCGTTTAAACAAAAATAAAAAAAAGGGGGGCAATAACATATCCATGAAAACACAAAATGTATTCCGTTCCGATGCCGTCCTCCTGGATAAGGCTGTCGTAACGGACGAAGGTTTTCTGAGGGACAGCCCGGTGGTGACCAGGGCCGGCGTATTCCTCTACCAGAATCCCGACGGCACACAAAGGCGGGAATTCCGGCCGCCGGAGGAAGTGCTCCGGGCGGACAGCCTTGCGACATATAAAGGCAAGCCCATCGTCGTCACCCATGCCGGCGGCCTGGTCAATGCCAAAAATGCCAAGCACCGGGCCATCGGGACCATGCTCAGCGATGGAATTGCGGAGCATGACCATGTGCGGGTGGACCTGGTCATTTACGATGAGCAGGCCATCAAGGAAGGCCCCAGGGAGTTAAGCCTGGGATACACCCTGGACCTCGAACTGACCCCGGGGGAATACAACGGGGAGCATTATGACTGTATCCAAAAAAATATCCGTGTGAACCACCTTGCGCTGGTGAACAAAGCCAGGGCAGGTTCAATAGCCCGTCTGAACCTGGACGGAGACGAAATCATTGAAGAAGAAAGGATGGATTCAAAAATGGTCAAAATCAGACTTGACAATGGACTGGAGTACGATGCCGCTCCGGAAGTGGCAGTGGCCTTCAATGAACTGAAGGAAAAATTCAGCCAGGCCAGCCAAAGGGCAGATGGAATACAAAAGCAGCTGGACACCGTCACTGCCGAAAGGGACAGCCTGAAGGCAAAGGTGGACGCCCATGCCGCAGAGCTCGACAAGGTGCGCAAGGATGCGGCCGACAGGATGAATGAGGCTGTGAAGGCAAGGGTTGAGCTGCTGAAGGTAGCCGGGGCCCACAGGATTGACGGTGCCGAACAGATGACCGACAAGGACATTAAGGCGGCAGTCATCAAGGCGGTTCGCGGGGATGCCTTCAGCCTGGAGGGAAAATCCGACGCATATATCGATGCGGCCTTTGACCTTGCAAAGGGTGAAACCCGCATGGACGGCATCCGCCAGCAGCGGAAGGAAGTTAATGAGCCGGGCACCGGCAGCAGGGAGACCAGGGCGGACAGCTCCGCCTCATCGGCAGAGGCCCGGCAAAAAATGATTGAGCGCATGCAGAAAGCGCATATGGAAGGAGGCAAATAAACCATGCAGACAGTTTACAGCCAGAACATGAACCCCGCCTTTGCGGGAATGCTTGCCGACCTGTCCGTCAAAACGGTGGACAGCAGGGCGGCCCAGGGAGAAATCAGCCTCGGCTTTGGCGTGGTAGGCGGCACCAATCCCGAAAAGCAGGTCAAGGTTCCTTCGGGAAACATCACCGGCTTCCAGGGAGTGGCGCTGCACCAGGCAAAGGAGCAGGACGCAAGCGGAAAGGTAACGTACAAGGATAAGGACACGGTCCCCGTCCTTACCAAAGGGCGGGTTTGGGTGCCGGTCATCGGTGCCGTAGCCTATGACGGGGATGTGTACCTCATCCATACCGGAGCCAATGCAGGAAAATTCACCGGCTCTGCCGGTGCAAACCAGGGACAGGTCGGCGGCGCCAAATTCAAAACCTCTACAAGCACCGACGGACTGGCGGTCCTGGAACTCAAATAAGGAGGACGTGAAAAAATGAAGAATAATGAACAACGCTATGACGAAAGAGACCTGGCCGTCATCAGGGGCACTTATCAGCTGGATGACGGGGAATCGTTGTTTTTTGCCAGGGAGCTGGAGCATATCAAGACCCGGACCTATGACGTGGTGTATGCGGACCTGACAGGGCTGACCATGATCCCCATCTCCTCGGAAGCAAACCCCGGTGCGGAAACCATCACCTACGGCCAGTATGACAGCGTGGGAATGGCAAAAATCATTTCCAACTATGCCGATGACCTTCCCAGGGCGGATGTCGTCGGCAAGGAATTCACCGCAAAGGTAAAAGGCATCGGTACCAGCTATGGCTACAGCCTCCAGGATATCCGCGCGGCCAGGATGGCGGGCAAACCCCTGGAGCAGCGCAAGGCCAATGCGGCAAGGCTGTCCAACGACCAGACCGTCAACCGGATTGCCTGGTTTGGCGATGCCGAGCATGGGCTGGTAGGGCTTCTGACCCATCCCAACATCACGGAGTATACCCTGCCCGCTGACGGCACCGGCAGCTCCACAAAATTCAAGGATAAAACCCCGGACCAGGTATTAAGGGATTTGAACGGAATGGTCAACAAGGTCATCAGCCTCACCCAGGGAGTGGAAAAGCCGGATACCCTCCTGCTTCCCCATGAAGTATACGGGGATATTTCCGTAAGGAGGATTCCCGATACCAATACGACCATCCTCAAATTCTTCCTGGAGCAAAGCCCGTATATCAAAAACGCAGTTCCCTGCCCCGAGCTCAAGGGTGCGGACGCCGGCGAGGATGTGGCGGTCATCTACAAGAGGAGCAGTGACAAGCTGACGCTGGAAATCCCCCAGCCCTTCGAGCAGCTTCCGGTGCAGCAAAAGAACCTTGAATTTGTTGTACCCTGCCATTCAAGATGTGCAGGAGTCATCATCTACTACCCGCTGAGCCTGATCAAGGCAGCCGGTGTATAAGAAATATCCCATAGCCTGTCTTTAAAGGGCAGCCTATGGGATATTCCACAATAAAACCAGAATATGAAGGAGGCAATAAAAATATGTTCAAGCTCAAGAACAACACCAAAAGAGTCATCTGCATTGAAGAAAAGGACATCGTCCCGGGGACGGACGGACTGGAATTTGAGGACGAAAAGCTGCTGGAGCATCCCAGGTTGAAAAAGCTTGTGGAGGCAGGAGACCTGACGGTCATCAGGCCCAAGCCGGCAAAAAATGAAAAAGGCGCAGGAGCGAACACCGGAGGCGACAGCAAAGAGCCGAACGGGGAAAGCAAATAAAGGCGGGATGACAAATGACACCACTTGAGGCGTTCCGAAAAATCGCTTCCGAGTTTGCCGGAAAAACCGATGAGGATATCTTGGGCTGGCTGGAATTTGCAAAGCCCTTTGTCTCGGAAAAAAGGTTCTCTGCCCTGTACCCTTATGCCCTCGCCTGCTATGCGGCACACCTGGTCAAGCTGGACCAGGCGCGCTCCAGGGAGCAGAGCGGCAGCGCTGCAGCCGCTATGGCAAACGGCATCAAGCAGGAAAAGGAAGGCGAGCTTTCGGTCACCTACCAGGATGCAGGCGACCTGAAAGCTGCAGCCGGTGTGGACACCCTCCTTTTGTCCACCAGCTACGGGAGGGAGTTTGCGCAGCTGGCAAAGCGCTGCCGGCTTCCCGGCCTTACCCGGATGAATGGGGGTATATCCACTGTTTGAATAATTTTCAGGAAGGAGCTTCGTGCAGATGAAAATTTATCCATTAAAGGCTGAAATACAAAACATGAGCGGCAAAATTCAAGCGCTGGAGGGAAAGGAGTTAAATTACCTTTCGGAAATTGTACTTGAGGTAATTCAGCTTATCACAAAAAACAGCCTGAACGCAAGGCAAGCATTGGCAGTGCTTGAAATGGTCCAGGCAGAAATTCATGAGTGCGAACTGGTATACAAAACCGGTCAATTTAATTCCGAAGGAAGATACGAAGAGCCTGGGGGGAGAAATTTCCACCAGAAAGGAAGAGTAGCGCGTACTATGGATCAAGGAGGTGAGTCTGATGCCCAAATACGGAGTAAAAGACATCGACAAGGGCTGGGGCACCCTGATAAAACAGGTGCAATACCTGAAGAATCACGCGGTGGATATTGGCATCCAGGCCGGGGAGGAAGCAAAAGACGGTTTCGATATGGCTGCGCTGGCAGCGGTCCATGAATTCGGGGCATACATCAACCAGCGGGCCAGGACGCAAAATGTCTACCGGAAGGTGGACAAGAACGGGAATATGAAAAAAGGCTTTGTTAAAAAAGCAAAATCCAATTTCATGACCCGGCACCAGGTGAAGGCCAAAACCATCAAAATCCCCTCCCGCCCATTCATGCGCAGGGCCTTTGACACCTACCTGAAGGAAATGAACGACTACATCCAGAGCGTGGTGGAGCGCATCTACCAGAAAAAGCTGTATGCACCCCAGGCGCTGGGCTTGATCGGACAGAAATATGAACGCCTGGTTAAGCAGAAAATCACCGAAGGCCCATGGAAGCCCAATGCACCTTCCACCGTAAGGAAAAAGAAAAGCAGCCGTCCTTTGATTGACCAGGGCCATTTACGGCGGGCCATCAAATATGTCATCAGGAGGAGAGGCAAATGAGCCGGTTCAGAAAACCCTACACCATTATACGGCGTGCGCCCGGGCAGTATGTCCATGGCATATGGCAGGAAGGCGCTGCGCAGGAAATCGTGATTGAGGCCAGCGTGCAGCCGCTCAACGAGCAGGAGGTACAGACCCTGCCCGAAGGCAAGCGCAGCGGAAAAGCCTTCAAGCTCTTTACCGGCACCGAGCTCTATGAGGCCGATCAGGAAACCGAGAGCCAGGACGGAAGGAGCGCGGACCATATCGTCATCGGCGGCAAGGCTTATGAAATCCTCCGTGTCCTGCCCTACCAGGCAGGGCTCATCAACCATTACAAATGCTATGCGGTGGAGGTGCCGGAATGAAAGAGTTTATCCGCAGCCTGATGGAGGAACTGCTTGGAGTTACCACCAAGTGGGTCTACCAGGAGGGTCCCAAACCCAAAAAGCCTTTTGCCACCTTGCTGTTAAGCTCCATAGGCTCCAGGGGCATGGATGAAAAAAGGAAAGCCGACGGGCAGGTGGAAGTCATTGGCCGCCGGGAAGCCGTGCTGGAGGTGGAGTACTTTGGTGCCGATGCTGTCACGGCACTCACGCAATTAGACCAGAAAATGCTCTCCGATACCATAAGCGACCGGTGCTTTAAAGAAGGCATCATTTTTTTTGACTCCGGGGAGGTCATGGATATCACCGAGCTTCTGGATACCAGCAAATATGAAGAGCGTGCCATGCTTGAATTTAGAATCCGGTTCAGCCGGTCCACCGTGGACCAGACCGGATACTTTGAAAACGTTGAAATACAGGATGGGCTTTAAGGCCATCCATAGGAGGGAAAACACATGAACAATATTGAAAGGATCGTAAAAGTCGATATCGGCTTAAAGACTGCGCCCATTTCCGAGCAAGGCTTTAACACCATCCTGGTGGCAGGGCCTCACGTCTTTAGCCTTGCAAGAGTATTATCCTGCAGCGACCCCGACGACTTGCTGGACGACGGCTTCAAGGACACCGACCCCATTTACAGGGCGGTGGTTCAGTCTTTCAGCCAGTCACCCAGACCTTCGGCGGTAAAAGTGGGACGCAGGCAGGTGGATGGTGTCAGCCTTACCGTGGCGGACGTAAAACCGACGGTACAGTATACCGTGGAAATCGGGTACAGGGATGCCCAGGGCAATTCCGCAAGCAAGCCATATAGCTATACCAGTGACGCCAACGACACCGCAGCGGATATCCTCACCGGCATTGCCGCCGCCATTACGGCAGATGCCGAAGCCGTGGTGACAGCATCCGTGGCAGGCAGCACCCTGACGCTGGAGAATAAAATAGCCGGAACACCCTATACCGTAAAAGCAAGTGCAAACCTTGCCATCGCTTCCTATGAAGCAGGTGCGGAAACCATCGCCCAGACCATGGCCGCCATCGTAAATGAGGACAATGACTGGTATGGCTGGCTCATCACCAGCAGGACCCAGGCAGACATCCTTGCGGCAGCCCAATGGACCGAAGGCACCGAAAAGCTGTTCGGGACAGCCATAAAGGAATCCGGCGCATTAGACCTGTCCAGCGTGGCGGATACCGGGTACAAGCTCAAGGAAATGAACGTATTCAGGACCTTCTGGTTTTACCACCGGAATGCAGACACCCAGTACATAGAGGCAGCGGAAATGGCAAAATGCTTCAGCTATTCTCCCGGTGCGGAAACCTGGTCGAACAAGCAGCTTGCCGGAGTAACCTCCGACCAGCTCACCGGTACCCAGCTCAATGCCGTGAAGGCTAAAAACGGGAACACCTTTGAAAGCTTCGGGAGCGTATCCATCACCCAGAACGGAAAGGTGGCCGCCGGAGAATGGATTGACGTGATCCGGTTCAGGGACTGGCAGAAATCGGACATGCAGACCAAGGTGTTCCGCCAGTTTGTGGTCAACCCCAAAATCCCCTTCACTGACGGCGGCATCGGCATCATACAGAATGAAATCCTTGCCAGCCTCAAGGCCGGACAGGCGGCCGGCGGCATTGCACCGACGGAATATGATGCCGAAGGGAATGCGGTTCCGGGCTATTCCATCCAGGTGCCCCTTTCCACCGAAATCGGCGACAATGATAAGGCCAATCGAGTGTTGAAAGGAATTGTATGGTCCGCAAGGCTGAGCGGAGCCATTCATGCCGTGGAGATATCCGGCTCCCTTTCCTATTCCATTTAAGGGGTGGTGTAAATGACGGAAAATGAAAAATTGGCACGAACAGCAAAAGGAATCGGTGAGAAGCTCTTCGTAAAGGTAACCTTTATGACGAAAAAAAAGACAGGCCGCTTCTTTGCAGTAGAAACAGCCTGTGCAAGCAAGACAGAGGTCATGGTAAGAATACTACAACCCTAGCTTTCTTACGGTGTATTCCTCAACGGATTTGTCCAACATTTCTTGCCAAGAAGCAAATTGAGTATTTGCCTGCACATACTTATCCATTTCGGCATCAGGTATTGACTCGAAGTCTTCTTGAGAATTAACTGTAAATCCGCTTGCTTCAATAAATTCATCGAAGCTGGAAAAATTGGTGTATCTAGACATAAAGGAAGGGATAAACAGTTCGTTCATGTTGACGCTGTGCGTTCCTTCCAAGTCTTTTGCCGCTTTTTCTATTCGCTTCAATTCATTTTTCAGCTCGTCGAAGCCGGAAACTTTTAATCCCAAAGCATTCACCTCCCTTCCAGAAAATTTTACCACAAGGGAGAAAATTACACAAAACCACGTGAAGGAGGAACTAAGCATATGAAAACCTATGATCCAAAAAAAGTAATCGTCATCTTTGGAGGCCATGAAATCACCGGCTTTTCCGAGGACTCCATTGTGACAGTAGAACCCAAAGGAGACGGAATTACCTCCGTCAGCGGCTGTGACGGCGAGGTCACAAGAAATATGGATCCCAACGAGCAGTACACCGTTACCCTAAAGCTCCAGCAGTCCTCTTCCAGCAATAACTTTTTAAGCAGCCTGCATGATTATGACCGGCGTACCGGCAGAGGCATCAAACCGCTGCTTGTCAAGGATTTAAGCGGAAGCCTGGTATTTTCCACCCAGCATGCCTGGATCATCAACAAGCCTTCGGTCGAAAAGGGCAAGGAATCCGGGGACAATGAGTGGAAGCTGGAAACCGGACGGGCAGATTTTGTTGTGGGAGGTAACTACTAATGTTTACAGGCGGACAAATACACGAATATCCCCAGGGTGACAATACCTTCTACCTCCGTCCCATGGACCCATTTTTATCCATCAATCTTTTAGGGGAGCTTACCAAAACCCTCTCCCCCATTGCCGGAAAGGCGTCCTCCGCTGTCTTGGGCGAGGGCGGTAAGGAAGGAAAAAGCATTTTTGAACAGGAGCTCAATGCCAGAAGCATCGAAGGCATCTTTACGGCCATTGCCGAAAATGTGGACGGCCCTAAAATTGAAAGCCTGATGAAAAAGCTGTTGAACGAGCAGTATATCTCGGTAAAAATGCCGGGGCAGGAGCCGGTCCGGCTGACCCGTGAAGCCATTGCGGAGCTGTTCACGGGCAATCCGCAGAATATGCTGTTATTAGCCCTTGAAGTCATCAAGGTCAATTACGGGGGTTTTACCAGACTCTTCGGGAGCCTCTCTGGAAGCGTACAAGGGCTCTTGAAGAGAGAAAAACCATAATTCCCGGTGAGCTGCACCCATGCCTTGAGCTGGAATCCATGGTGTGGCGGCCCATCCTTGCCGGGAAAAGCACCCTCGATGAGATGAAATCCGGGGCCTGGAGCCTGGATGATGTACTGAAGATCAATGCCCTGCTGGATATGCAGGAGGATGTGGAGCTGGCGAACCTGCCAAAACCGAAAGGAGGAGGACGGCAATGATTGTACGGGAACTATTGACAAGAATGGGCTTTAGCATTGACCAGGCGCAGGTGAAGCGTGCTGAAGCCACTATTGACGGAATAAAAAGCAGCGCTTCCAGGCTGGTAGGCTTTGTGGCCGGCATCGGCGCTGTCCTGGGTGCCGCCCTGAGCGCGCAGGAAATCCTGCGGGTGGCCGATGAATGGAATACGGTCCAGGCCAGGGTGGCCTTAACCACCGACAGCCTCCAGGAGCAGCAGGCGGTCATGGACAGCCTGTATAAGATATCCCAGGACACCCGGCAGCAGTTTACAGCCACCGCCGACCTGTTCGGAAAGGTGAACCGCAATGCCGAGGAGCTAAAAATCACCAGCTCGGACGTTTTGAAGCTTACGGAAAACATCAACAAGGCGCTGGTGGTGGGCGGAGGCGGACAAATGCAAAACGAAGCGGCCATCCTGCAGCTAGGCCAGGCCCTCTCCTCCGGGAGGCTCCAGGGGGATGAGCTCCGGTCACTGCTGGAAAATGCGCCAAGGCTGACAAAAGCCATTGCCGACGGTATGGGTGTCACCATCGGCCAGCTGCGGAAGATGGGTGCTGAAGGTGAACTCACCGCAGACAAGGTTGTAAAGGCCCTTCTGTCCCAGACCGACGCCGTCAACAAGGAATTCAAAAAGATGCCCATGACGGTAAGCCAGGCAACCACCTATGCGGGAAATGCCTTCGGGCGTTTTATCAACAAGGTGGGCAGGGATACCCGCATCTTTGAGCGGATCGCCAAGGGAATCGTCCGGGGGACGGACAGTATTATCTCCGGCGTAGAACGGGTGGTAAAGGCTTTGGGTGGCTGGAATAATGCCTTCAAGCTGGCTACCATCCTGGTAACCTCCATTGCCGCCGGCATTATCGCCGTCAAATGGAATACCATTGTCAACGGGATAAAAACCGTAGCGGCTGCTCTGATGAATCCGGCATTTTTAAAAGGTGCGCTGATTGCCGCTGCCCTGATGCTCATTGGCCTTGCCATTGAAGATATCTACACCTGGCTGCAGGGAGGCGATTCGGTTATCGGGAAATGGCTGGAAGGCTGGGGAATTACCGCCGAGCAGGTCAAAGGATATTTAACGGCCATTAAAAACTTCTTTGCCATGGTTTTCAATTTCATCAAAAGCCACCCGGCACTATCGGCCGGGATTGCCGCCTTTGGAACTCTGCTCCTGGTTCTGGGGAAATTCAAGCTGCTGGGGCCTGTTTTCAACCTGCTGATCAAGATAATCGGTTCCGGCCTGATTCCGATCCTGATACGGCTCGGTGCAGCTATGCTTCCACTTCTGGCAAACCCGGCCACCTGGATTATTCTCGGCATTATCGCTGCCATTGCTGGTTTGATCTGGGTTATCCAGGATCTATATAAATGGTTCAACGGTGGAGACTCGGTCCTCGGAAAATGGCTGGAAGGCTGGGGAATTACCACCGAAGGGATAAAAAACGCCTTCAATGCGGCGATTGAGTGGATTAAAGCCGCATTTACAGCTTTTATCGAGTTTTTCAAGCCGCTGCTGGACTACTGGATCAATTTGTTCAAATTCGTCTTCAGCCTGCTGACCGGTGACTTTGACGGAGCGGTAAACGCATTAAAGCAGATGTTCCTGAGCGCATGGCAATACATCAGCAATATCTTCAGCCTGTTTGGCGTTGACATCAATGCGGTGGTCCAGAATTTTGTCAAGCTGTGGGATGGAGCCGTCAATGCGGTCAAAAATTTTTTCAGCGGCCTGTGGTCCGGAATTTTGGAAAAATATAATGCAGTCATCGGACTGATCAACAAGCTGCCGGGCATCGAGCTGCCAAAGGTTTCCCTCCAGTCCACCGCCAGCGCCGGCAGGGTTGGGAGCAATGTCAGCCAGCATTTCCAAATCAATAATTCCTTCGGCTCCGGGACTCCGGCCTACCAGGCGGCCATGGTGAGCCAGGCCGTCGAGTCGAACTATACCGATACCTATGGCCCCATTACCAGGGCACTACAATATGGATATTAGGGTGATGCTATGCCGTATCTTTTATTCCCCACACTCAACAACTTAATCTCTTCCATCACCGGAGGCCGGATGGGACAAAACCCTTCCAGGCCGTCCAGCGTGGGAGGAATTGAATTTGACGTACTCCTGGAGCAGGAATATGTCCTGGAATCGGAGGCGCCGCAGTTCCCGGTGGAAGAAGGCTTTACCATCAGCGACAGCATCCTGTTGAAGCCCTTGACCCTGACGCTGGTCATCCAGATCTCCGACAGTCCGGTTACCTGGGCGACCCGGTTCGGAGGCCCGCGGCCCGGAAGGGTCAATGAAATCCTCGCGCAGCTGGAAAGGCTGTGGCAGCAGAAACAGCCGGTAACGGTGGTAACAAATCTCAAAACCTATGAAAACATGGTGATTGAAAAAATCTCCATTCCCAAAAACCCGGAGAGCGGAAGCGCGCTCAAAATTCCCATGGAATTCAAGCAAATCAGGGTAGTGTCGGTAAAAACCACTACGATCCCTATGGAATACCTGCGGGGCGGAGACACAAAAAACGCTGCCGGGACGGCACAAACCCAGGAGGCTTCCGGGGCCACCGGGGAAAAAACCAGGAAGTCGATCCTGTCCAGCATGAAGGACACCGTTGCCGGCAGCATCGGTTCTATTTTCGGAGGTGCTTAAAAATGCAGATTATCACCATTCCCGACCTGAACGATTCCATGGTTCGGATTATCCTGGACAACACACTGTACTGGCTGCACTTTTCCTGGAACAGCCAGGGCTTCTGGAGCATGGGGATTTACGATAAGGACAGCACGGCGGTGGTGGAAGGGATCAAGCTGGTTCCCAATTTTCCATTAACCCTGCAGTACCGGAGGCCGCAGCTCCCGGCAGGAGAATTTTTGGTAACGGTCCAGGACGACCGGACAGATACCCTGGGTAGGGAGGACTTCAAAAACATGAAGGCCGCCCTGATCTATGTAACGGCAGGTGAACTCAATGAGCTATAGGCAGTTTAACCGTGTCTACCGGCTTACCGTCGGGAATGCATCCAAGGGCGGGATTGAAATCACCGGCCTGAAGCTGTCCTTTGACTTTGAAAAAGACCTCACCCAGGAGGCCAACAAAGGGAAAGTGACGGTTTACAACCTGTCGGAAAAAAGCCGGTTCCTGGTAGAGCAGCCGGATGCCGTATGCATCTTTGAAGCCGGCTACGATGACTATATCGGCCCGGTCAAGGTATTTGCAGGAAACATCACCCTGGTCTCCACCGACCTGTCCAAAACCGACGTCCCCACGGACATCGAATTTGTAGACGGACGGGCAAGCTTAAGGGACAGCACCTTCAGCGCAGGCTATGCTCCGGGTGTCAACGGAAGGAAGATATGCGAGGATGCGGCTGCCGCCATGGGCCTGACCCTGTACCTTGCGCCGGATGTGGTATTTCCCGACTATGCAAACGGCTTTTCCTTTGCAGGATATGCCAAGGAAGCCGTCAGCAAGCTTGCAGCCGCTGCCGGTGCCATCTGGAGCATCCAGAATGGTGTCCTCCAGGTCATCAGGGCCGGTGGAACCACCGGTGCGCAGGCCGTAGTCCTGTCCCCTCAAAGCGGACTTATCGGAAGCCCGGAGCGGATCATAAAAGGGGCTACCCGGTCGGAAAAAGACGGAACCGCCGGTACAGCCGCCGAGGACAACCAGCAGAAAAAACTGGGCTGGAAAATCCGCTACCTGCTCAATGCCGCCATCAATCCGGGGGACATTGTAAAAGTGGAAAGCAAGCTGGTAAATGGTTTTTTCCGTGCGGAAAAAATCCAGATGAAGGGCGATACCCACGGTTCAGACTGGACCTGTGAAGCAGAAATCTACGAGGTGGTATAAATGAGCGTTAATGAATTTGCCGCACAAATCCATGAAACAGTAAAAAAAATATTATCGGAAATCCATACGGCGGTACCCGGGAGGATTATCTCCTATGATGCCCAAACCGGGCTTGCAACGGTGCAGCCGCAGGCAAAGCGGAAAATCCCCGATGGAAGGAGCATTGACTATCCATATATTGCCGGGGTGCCGGTCCTGTTCCCTTCCGCCGGAAACCGCTTTGCCTGCATCACCTTCCCCATCAGGGAAAATGACGGGTGCCTGCTCATATTTGCAGAAAGCAGCCTGGATGATTGGCTAAAGGGCGGAGAATCGAAGGACCCGCGCCGGTTTGACCTGACCGACGCCATCTGCATCCCTGGACTCTGGAACCGGCCCTTGCAGGCATCCCTGCAATTTACCGAGGATGTAGTCATACAAAACAGCTTTGCAATGATCCGGCTAACACCCGGCGGAGGAATCGTCATAGACAATACGGGAGGCACCACCACCATCAACGGAAATCTTCATGTAAACGGGCAAATATCAAGCACGGGAGGTTAATATGTATGATCTCGCACTGGATGCCTCCTCCCATGATCTGGTCCTGACCGGCAAAAACGACTTGCTGGTCATCGATCATGCGGAACGGGTGGCACAACAAATCAAAATCAATTTAAAGCTTATCAAGGGAGAATGGTTCCTGGCCCCTGAAGCAGGGGTCCCCTACCTGGAAGAAGTATTCGTAAAAAATCCGAGCCTGGAGCACATCAAAAGCATATACCGGAGAAAAATTCTTGAGGTCCAGGGGGTTGAGGCCGTTGAAAGCCTCGAGCTTGTGGAGGATGCCAGGCTAAGGTCTGCAGCAGTAAGTTTTACGGCCAGGACGCCCTATGGAGTGGTAGCAGGACGGGAGGTGCTGGGCTATGGCAAATGAATATGGGGTTACTGCAGTCGGCTTTGTGCGTAAAAGGCTGGACGTCATCAAAAAAGAATACGAGGAAGACATCGCAGCGCAGTTGGGGTGTGAAATCGCAACCGATGAAAAAAGTGTCTTTGGAATACTCATCGGCATATTTGCCGACAGGGACGCAGAGCAATGGGAGGTTGCAGAGCAGGTGTACTATTCCCAGTATCCCACCTCCGCCGAAGGCATCTCTTTGGACAATGCCATCCAGTATGCCGGCGTGCGCAGAAAGCCCGACCGCAAAACCGTCATCAAGGCCACCTGCTGGGGAGTCGACGGGACCCGTATCCATACCGGGAGCACCATCCGAAAAAGCAGCTCGCCGGTCCAGACATTTACAGCAGAAAAAGGAGGACAGATTACCTCCGGCAGCGCCAGGTATGTAAAACTCAACGTAGTCGCTGCAGCTCCCGGGGCAGCCTATTCCATCACCCTGGACGGCACCACCTACAACTATACGGCGCAAGAGGGCGATACGGCAGCCTCCATTGCCTCGCAGCTGGCATCCGAAATCACTGACGCCCAGTGGACGGCCACCGTAAACGGGAGCAAAATCGAAATCGACCGGGTGGATAAAAGCGGCGGGCACACCATCAATCTATCCACCAACCTGGACCTTCTGGAGATTGCCTCTACTATTGATTTTACCTGCAGCGAATATGGCCCGGTCAACCCGCCCGTTGGAACCGTCAATGAAATTGTCAGCCAGACGGTGGGCTGGACAAAGGTCAGCAATGACCTGCCAGCCATTATTGGACAATATGCAGAAAGCGACACCCAGGTCCGACAGTCCTATTCAAGCAGGGTGAATGCCCAGGGGCGGGCCATGATTGAAGCCATTGCAGCATACCTGGTGGAAAACGTGGCAAACTGCAAAACGGCAGTGGTATATGAAAACGACACCGATGCACAAGACAGTGAAGGCCGACCGCCCCACAGCATCGAAGTGGTGGTGGATGGCGGCGATGATTACGACGTAGCTTACGGGATATGGCAGACAAAAGCCGGCGGCATCGTTAGTTATGGAAGCAACCAGGTAGAAATCGTTGACAGTTTTGGAGAGACGCATATCATACGGTTCAACCGGCCAATATCCAGGCAGGTATGGCTCAAGGTAAGCCTACGAAAAAACCCCGAGGAAGCCTTTGCTGCAGATACGCCCAAAAGGGTCCGGGAAATTATCCTTGAGGAAAGCAGAAAATATGCCTCCGGCCAAGACATCATCCTTCAGCGCTTCTATGGGCCGATCTATAAAGGAACCCATGGCATCGGGGAAATTAACATCACCGCTGCCGTATCCGACACACCTCCGGCCCCGGAAGAATATTCAGGCGTCTTGATCCCCATCAGTATCCGGGAAAGGGCGGCATTTGACGCAGCCAGGATCGAGGTGACGGTCGTTGACTAACCTGGAAAAACTTATCTCTCTCCTCCCTGCCCAGTTCAGGAACAAGCCTGTTCTGGAAGCCATACTGAAAGCAAAGGCCAGGCAAATGGACGAATTGGACCGGGTATATGCCGATTTAGGCAGCAAGCGCCGGATTGACGATGCGGAAGGAGTCCAACTGGACAAGTGCGGAGAAATCGCAGGGCAAAGCCGGATCATTCCTGGAGCAATACTCATTCCCTTCTTCGGCTTCTACGGGCAGCCCAATGCCACCGGCTTCAAGCAGGCCAGACTGAAACGCAGGAATGAAAGCTACCTGGAGACCTCGCAGCTGGGAGACATCGAATACCGGAAAATCATTAAGCAAAGGATCGCAAAAAACACCGGCAGGGCGACGGCAGAAGAAATCAAAGCTGCCTTTGCAGCCATCTACAGCGCCGGAAGGATTATTTACGAAGAGCCGGGAAATGCAAAAATCCGGGTAAGCATCGGGCGCGAGCTGAGTTATAACGATATCCAGTTTGCAAAAACGGCAAACCTGAATATTAAGCCCGGAGGAGTAAAAATCGAACTTGGGGCCGCCTTTGACCCTGATGCCTGCTTCGGGTTCGGAAGGCAGGGCTTCAAAGGCTTCGGTTCCGGGAAAATGGCTTACAGCCTTTCCCCGGACATTTTCATATAGGGAGGTAAAACCAAATGCTGAGTAATTTGAATGTATTCAGGAAACTGTGGGCGGCCCAGGGTCCCAAGGTAACCATAAGCGATGTCGAACTGGCCCAGGGCTGGGGCTATCTTGGGCAAAGACCGCCGGAAGTGGAAGAATTCAACTATGTGCAAAACCAGGCGGACGAAAAGCTTTTATACCTGTTTGAACTGACATTTCACTGGGAGCCGAACAAGTCATATGCCCAGGGAGACATCGCCACATCCAAAAAGCTGGACTATCTCTGTTACCTGGAATGTACCCAGGCCGGTACATCCTCGGGTACGGAGCCGGATTGGACGCAGGCTGCCCTGGGTGATACCGTTCCGGACAATACGGCCCGCTGGGTATTAAAAAGCATAGCTGCCGATATCAATGCAGCAAAAACAGCCGCCACAGCAGCCGCAAACACTTACACCGACACGGAAATTGCCGTCGCCCGGGCGGAGCTTGAAAAGCATAAGGTGGACAATATCGCATACCTCAATATGCTCGCCCAGGAGGTCATGCAAAACAAACGGGGTATAGAAAATACCCTATGGGAAATCGGGCAGGTTACCCTCACCAACACCCTCCAGTATCCCTTCAACAATTCCCAGGTGACCATCAGCCTGAAAAAGCCCAGGAATACCATGGATTATATTGTTTATGTGGAATACGGCGGGAATAACGTAGGTGAGGTCATTGTAAGCGGAAAGCAGACGAACGGCTTCAAGCTCGAATACACCGGAAGCGCGTCCAGCGTGGCGGTGAAATATTATGTACGAGGGGGTATGCAGTAATGATCATCATTGAAAAGAACGAAGGTCTAAAAATCGACTATTCCACCAGGACGACCAAGCTTACCTTGAAGGATGAGCTGACCATAGACCTGTCAAAATATGAAAGGGACTTCCCTGTTCATTTGGATATCTGCAGGAATGAGTTTGATATGCTCACCTTCGGGCTCAGTACAAGGTATGTAGCGCAAATCGATATCCCGGCCCGGGAATATCAGATGGTGGAAAACGGAACGGATGAAGAAGGTGCTCCAAAATATGACAAAGTGGCGGTGCCTTTTGACATGGGAAAAGTAACATTAACCTTATGGAGTATGGAGGGATAAGAAATGGCAAACTTTGATGATGTGAAGCTAAGCATGGAAGCATTATCCGGCGGGAAAAACACCGTCCTGTTCGACGACCTTGGGATGCCGTCCTTTATGGTGAGGATTCCTAAATTTTATCTGGATGAAGTGATCACCGGAGCGCCGCACACACCTCATCCGGCCTTTCTTGTCAACGGCGTGGAAAAGGATGAAATATATATCTCCAAATTCCAGAATACAGTGGTCAATGGCAGGGCTTACAGCCTGCCCTTGAAAGATCCGGCCGTCTATGTAAACTTCGACCAGGCCCTTTCCTATTGCTATGCCAAGGGTAACGGCTGGCACCTGATGAGCAATGCGGAATGGAGTGCCGTAGCGTTATGGTGCAAGAAAAACGGCTTCATGCCCAGGGGAAACAACTATGCAGGAGCTGACGCAAGTGCGTTGTATGAGACCGGGAAAAAGACCTATGACTGGATATTGAATTATAACTGGAATAACCGGGCCTTCAGACAGGACGGTGCAAACTATTACCATACAGGAAGGCTTGCCAGCGGAAGCGGACCTGCTTCCTGGGCTCATGACAACACTAACGAAGGCATTTTCGACCTCAACGGAAATGTATGGGAATGGACCTCCGGACTCCGGCTCAACGAAGGAGAAATCCAGATCATGCCCAACAATGATGCGGCCGTATTGAACAAAAACCACACGGCAGGCAGCCCCGATTGGAAAGCCGTCCTGCAGGACGGTTCCATTGTAGCTCCGGGAACCGCAAACACCTTGAAATATGATGCGACCAATGCCGACGGAAGCGGAGCGGCCAAGCTCAACACAACGGTCGTAAACCGTGGCACCGATGCGACCTATATGTATAACAATTATGAGGCTATGACA
>Ga0209172_10004512_pt1 | contig 18618 bp, 14 predicted proteins | sample LarsenN4metaG_FD_184113 | JGI IMG/M metagenome (GOLD analysis project Ga0209172, IMG submission 184113) | Hot spring sediment bacterial and archeal communities from British Columbia, Canada, to study Microbial Dark Matter (Phase II) - Larsen... ... | reverse complement strand
TTTCTCTCGCGTTGTCGCCGACCGCCTGAAAGACTCCTCAGAAAGTGTACAGCGAGGCGGTCAGGTTGCTGCCTGTCGCGCATTATCAGCAACCTAACAGGTCGCTGTACATCTTAGGTTGCTGCCTATCGCGCATTATCAGCAACCTAACAGGTCGCTGTACATCTTAGGTTGCTGCCTATCGCGCACTATCAGCAAGGCTGACCGCCACGGCTGTACATCGCGCGCGCTTCTCATTGTTTCATGGAGTCGCGCGAACCGTCTGAAATCTCCTGTCTTTGCAGCACAAATGCCTCAATATTTGCATTTGCTCAATGAACTGTAACGACATGGCTCGCATAAGCCATGTCAAGAACCGGTTTACATATTATCAATAATTGCGCTGGCAAACTCGCTCGTCTTGAGCTTAGTCGCACCTTCCATCAATCGCTCAAAATCATAAGTCACGCGCTTCTGCTGAATTGTCTTGCTGAATCCGCTGATAATCAGATTGGCCGCCTCTTTCCAGCCGATGTATTCAAACATCATCATTCCTGAGAGTATCACCGAACCCGGATTGACCACATCCTGGTTGGCGTACTTGGGCGCGGTGCCGTGAGTGGCTTCAAAGACAGCGGCGCTATCGCCTATATTAGCGCCCGGCGCAATGCCGAGGCCCCCAACTTGCGCTGCGCAAGCATCGCTCAGGTAATCTCCATTGAGATTAGGCGTGGCAATGATCGAATACTCATCCGGGCGAGTGAGAATCTGCTGAAACATTGAATCGGCGATTCGATCGTTGATGAGTATCTTGCCTTCCGGCAGTTTTCCGCCATACTGCGCATTCAGCTCGCTTTCCGTGACAGTAATATCTTTGAATTCCTCTCGGGCAAGCTGGTAGCCCCAATCGCGGAATGCCCCTTCGGTGAACTTCATTATGTTGCCCTTATGAACGAGGGTGACTGTGCGGCGTCCGCTGTCAATAGCGTAATTAATAGCCCGGCGGATGAGCCGTTTGGAGCCTGTTATCGACATTGGCTTTACGCCTATGCCCGAATCAGGCCGCACATTGTAGCCCATATCATTGAGGAAGTTGATCATCTTCTGCGCGCGATCTGTGCCTTGCTGAAACTCTATTCCAGCATAGACATCTTCGGTATTCTCGCGGAAGATCACAACATCGAGCTTCTCAGGATTCTTGACTGGCGATGGCACTCCGGTGAAGTAGCGCACCGGGCGCACGCAGGCATAGAGATCCAGCTCCTGGCGAAGAGTGACATTGAGGCTGCGTATGCCGCCGCCCACAGGAGTCGTGAGGGGCCCCTTGATTGCGACGACGAACTCTCTTATGGCATTGATGGAATCTTTCGGGAGCCATTCGCCGAACTTTTCGTAAGCTTTTTCTCCAGCAAAGATTTCGTACCAGACTACGCGAGCGCGGCCGCCGTAGGCCTTCTCGACAGCAGCGTTGAAGACTCGGCTGGCAGCCTTCCAGATGTCTCGGCCCGTGCCATCTCCTTCGATAAAAGGTATTATTGGATTATCAGGCACAACCAGCTTTCCATATTGAATCGTTATCTTCTGTCCATCGGCAGGGACTTCGATGCCGTTAAATGAGACCATATAATTCTGTTCTCCTAAATCCAGTCCGAATGTGATATCGTCAACGTTAGTTCTGTGGATTTCGCCGGAAATCTACAGAACTAGAATCAGTCAATGACTTGCACTGTTAGCGATGGAAGCACCTTGTCAATCACCTCATATTTGTGATCCGGCTTACGCCAATTGGGTGAGTTTAACAACGCGCCTGGTGGCTGTCAAGAATCCCAAGCTTTCAAGAGACAAATCACTGGACAACGATAACCGGAATAGGATATTAAGCAGGGTTCAAGAATCAACTTGACATCGTAAAGGAGAATTATGACGGCGAAACCGATCGATTCCCAGCATTCAAATCAAATGCCGCCGCAGGCGGTGATGCTTCAGATGATCTCCGGCTTCTGGCTTTCGCGGGCCATCTACATTGCTGCCAAACTCGGCATCGCTGATCTGGTCAAAGATCAACCGCAAACAGCCGCCGATCTGGCTCAGTCTACCGGCACGCATGGGCCATCGCTCTACCGCGTGCTGCGCGCTCTGGCCAGCGCAGGCATATTTGCTGAAGATGCAGACGGTCGCTTTGCAATAACACCGCTTGCCGCCACTCTGCAAACGGATGTTCCCGGCTCGTTGCGAGCATTTGCAACGGTCGAGCTGGGCGAAGAGCATTACCCGGCGTGGGGTGATTTGATGCATAGCGTGAAGACAGGCGAGATTGCTTTTGATCATGTTTTCGCCATGCCTATCTGGCAGTACTATGCGCAAAATCCTGAGAACGCCAAAACTTTTAATGATGCAATGAGCGGTTTGACCTCAGCCATTAATGAGGTGGTAATAAATAGCTACCACTTCTCGTCCATCAGCAAGGTCGTTGATATTGGAGGAGGCCATGGCAACTTGATTATCTCGATCCTCAAAGCCAATCCGAATATCAAAGGGGTCCTCTTCGACCAGCCGCAGGTTGTTGAAGGAGCGCGGGGCCGAATTGAAGAAGAAGGACTGACAGACCGTTGTGAAATCGTGGCCGGAGATTTCTTTGAGTCGGTACCCAGCGGCGGGGATGCTTACATTCTGAAGTGGATCATTCATGACTGGAATGAAGAGCAATCTATCGCCATCCTCAAAAACTGTCACCAGGCGATGGTAGACAACGGCAGACTGCTGCTCGTCGAGTCGGTCATCCCGCCCGGCAATGAGCCTCATCTGGGCAAGTTCATGGATCTCAATATGCTGGTGATGACCGGCGGGCGCGAACGAACTGAAGCTGAGTACCGCGCACTGTTTGAAGCGGCTGGCTTCAGATTGACGAAGGTCGTTCCGACTCCTTCGCCCATGTGCGTGATTGAAGGCGTGCGCGCATAATTGCTACCCTCTGTAAGGGGGTCACACAGCAGAGGCGGTTAGATGTCCGACGTCTGTACGTCCTATGTCCGACGTCGGACCTCTGTAAGGGGATCACACAGTGAAGGCAGTTAGGTCTATCGAAGTAGACCCGATTGCAACAACTCCAGGCGCTCCGCAGAGAAAGCTGTTCTGCCAGGTAAGATTCTCTCTCTTCATTGACCCCCTGGCCTGGAAGCCGCCCTTCCCTCTCTGCTGCTCTGTCGGATGAGATTCTCTATCTCTTTCATCTGCTGTCCAAGGTCCCTGATGTCTTGTTTGACTTCCCTGATCTGCTGATTAGTATCATCTATGCGACGGTTAATATCATCAAAACGACGGCTAACATCTTCAAAGCGCCCATTCTGATGATATATTGCCGCCACAACTGCTACGATGATCGTAACCATAATAGGCAGCGCCACAGCATAGAATTGCCGTCTCCAATCAGATTCACGTCTAAGAGCAGTCATCTCGGTCCTCAGAGATGCAATTTCGTCGAATGCCTTGCCCAATCGCTCCCTGATCTCCACAATTTCAATGTTGATCTCTTTATTCATAGGGGGCACTCCCTGATGGCTTTGAAATTCCAAAACAATTTTAGCACATCAGTAGCGCAGCTTTACCCCTGAAGAAGTTGGCCCTTTTCACTGGACTGTCTCATCCCCTGTTGATAGATGCGGCGGACAATCTCTTCTATTGTCTCTCCCTCAACCACTATATCTTTAATATCGAAGTTGGCGACAATTGGCCCCTATGTAGCCGACAACCTCTCCGCGATTGATATTGAACGAGACCTGATTGACAGCAGTGAGCAGATGGTAATCGCGCTTGAACAGGTTCTGAAATCCGCCCCAGACGCCTTCTTTCCGGCGAAAGATGCGAACCTGTTTGGTGAGGTTCTCTACCTTTACTATTGTCCGATCTTTTCTTGATCTTCCCAGAGAATCCATAACTCGTCTTCAGTAGCACCACATGACAAACTGGATCGTTCGCAGCTTCTATTTCAATAACATCGGCCGGGACATTGCGGCTGATGTTATTGAAGGCTGGATGGCTGTGGATCTAATCAAGCCGGTGAATTATCAACTAAACAGGGAGGATGATGAAGGCGGATTATATTCTCAGTGCTCTGTCCAGACTGCGGTACTGAATCGCTTCTGCTATGTGGCTTGCGGCGATCTGCTCATGTCCTTCCAGGTCGGCTATTGTTCGGCTCACTTTCAGGATTCGATCATAAGCGCGCGCCGATAGATTGAGCCGAGTTATTGCCGACTCAAGCAAGCTTCTGCCAGCATCATCTATCTGGCAGTGCTTCTTTATGAGTCGCGGCTGCATCTGCGCGTTGCAGAATACATTTCTCTCATCCAAGAATCGCTGGCGTTGAATGCGGCGCGCTCTGGTGACCCGCTTTCTGATGGTCTCAGAGCTTTCAGCAGGGAAGTCGCCGGTATACTCTTTGACCTTAAGCGCGGGGACCTCTATGTGAATGTCGATGCGATCAAGCAGGGGCCCGGAAATTTTTGACAGATACCGCTGAATCTGTCCCGGAGAGCAATTGCACTGTTGCAGGTATTGATAGCCGCAGGGGCAAGGGTTCATAGCAGCGACCAGCATGAAGCTGGCGGGGAAGGTCAAAGACATAGAAGCGCGGCTGATGGTGACTTTCTGATCCTCAAGAGGCTGGCGAAGGACTTCTAGCACATTGCGCTCGAATTCAGGGAGTTCATCGAGGAAGAGCACGCCGTTATGAGCCATGCTGACTTCGCCCGGGCGGGGGACCGCTCCGCCGCCGATCAAACCGGCGTCGCTGATCGTATGGTGCGGCGCGCGAAATGGGCGCGTTGCCACCAGTCCCCGATTGTCCAGCATTCCCGTGACGCTGTGAATCTTCGTTGTTTGTATCGCCTCTTCAAATTCCAGCGCGGGCAGAATTGTCGGGATTCGCTTGGCAAGCATCGTCTTGCCCGATCCAGGGGGCCCTATCATTAGAATATTATGGCCTCCGGCAGTGGCGACTTCGATTGCCCTCTTGGCATGAAGCTGCCCTTTGACCTCTTTGAAGTCTACCGGGTAATGGCTGGCGTCTGCCAGCATCTGGTCAATATCAACACGAAGAGGCGGAGGGGGCGCATCGGCATTGATGATCTCAACCACTTGAGGCAGCGAAGATACAGGATAGACATCGAGTCCGGCCACAACTGCCGCCTCCTGGGCGTTCTCCTGCGGGAGCAGGATACGCTTGATCCGGTGGTCTCGCGCGGCGACGGCGATAGGAAGGGCCCCTCTTATGGGGCGCACGCGGCCATCGAGCGAAAGCTCGCCTACCAGCAGAGTATCGCTCAGGTCCTCTTTATTCAAATTGCCGTTTGCGCCCAGTATCCCAACGGCTATCGGCAGGTCGAAGCTTGAGCCCTCTTTCTTGATGCTCGCCGGGGCAAGATTAACGGTGACGCGATGGATAGGGAAGAAGAGCCCGCAGTTATTTATCGCGGCGCGTATTCGCTCGCGGCTTTCGCGCACAGCCGCATCCGGCAGGCCGACCATCGTGAAGATCACTTCTTCTCCACTGCGCGGTGTAAGGTCAACCTCAACTTCGACTATGTAAGCGTCTATGCCGAAGACCGCTGAGCTTAGAATTTTGTAGAGCATATTCCAGGTTCTAGGTTCAACGTTCTACGCTCAACGCTGTTTTAACTTAGAACGGGGAAGCGTAGAACGCTCCCTGCAAACTATCTCTTCTTGCTTTTGGTCTGTTTGCTGCGTGAAGAACGCGCGCGGTACTTAGATTTTTTGCTGCTGCCGGAGTATTTAGAGATATTGGCGCTCTTGGCTCGATATTTTCCGTAAGCCTTCTTAATGGGGACGCGCAATGTCTGGCCAGCGCGAACTTTGCCGCTTGTGCTCATACTGTTCAATCGGGCAAGCTCCGTCCTAGAGATCCCGAACCGCCCGGCTATCTTGCTGAGCGTTTCGCCTCTTTTGACAAGGTAAGTGGTGTATCTTGTCCCTGCCTGGCGCGGGGCGCCGTTGTAGGCAACGACGATATCGCGCTTGAGGCGCTTGTCTTCAGGGAGATTGTTGAAGGCGATTTCAAAAGCGTCTCTGGTCCCGTCAGGAAGCCTGAGAGTATAGTGCCCCGGAGGGGTCACCAACTGCCTGAGCTGAGGGTTGTGCTCCTGGATAGCGCTTACCGGCACATTAAGGAGTTCAGCCACTACTCGCAGGTCTGTTTGCGAGGGGACCTCGAAAGTGTCATAAGTCCATTCAGCTTCCGGCTTGACGTTGAAGCCGTATCTCTCCTGGTTCTTGGCGATGATCATGATTGCCAGGATGATGGGCACATAGTTGCGCGTCTGCTCGTGCAGGTAGCCTCGCTTATGAAGCTCCCAGAAATCGGCGTAGCCGCAGCGCGCGATTGCTCGCTCAACATTGCCGGGGCCAGTGTTGTAAGCGGCCATCGCCAGCAGCCAATCTCCCGCGAAGCGTTGACTTAAATCTTTAAGGTAACGGGCGGCTGCGCGAGTGGACTTTTCCGGGTCTGAGCGTTCATCGACCCAGGAGTTCTGATTCAATCCGTACTCTTGCCCAGTGCTCGGTATGAACTGCCAGATGCCCTTGGCCGCAGCATAGGATACTACCGTCGGCTGCCAGAGGCTTTCGGCCTGAGCCAGCCAGACTAGATCGAGGGGGACACCCTCTTCTTTGAAGATATTCTCAGCCATTTTGCGATAGAGCCCGGAGCGGCGGAGCCCGTGCTCTAACGTGTACCTGCCTCTGCCTTTGGTGAAATAGGCGATGAATTGCAAGACCGGCTGAGCGATCTCAAAATCGAAGTCATATTCGCCGGGGCGAATGATCAGCTCTTCATCGCCGAGATGCTCGCTATCAATATCCGTCTTAGCAAGCTCATCGAGCGGAGAAGGAACGTATTGCTGCTGGCTGAAGCCGTCGCTGTTATCTTGCAGGGCAGCGATCTGATGGTTGTGAATCTTCTCTACAAGGCTGCGGTAGTAAGCTTTCAGTTTGGCATTGGTGCGGACATCGATGCTGGACTCAAAGATAATATCCAATGCGCGATCGAATTCCTCTCTTGCGCGATCCAGATTGCCTCTGGCAAATTCGGCTTCGCCGATCTGGTATCGCTCTTCCGCCTTGCTTATAATCTCTTGCGCAACCTGCTCTTGCGAGGCCGCTCCATTGGCCTTCTGCTGCGCGTTCGCTTGAAATGCAAATGCTGTTGATGGCAAGCTAATTAATAGACTTAAAATGGCGCTCAACGAAGTCCTCAACTTAATATTAATTTTCATCATCAGCGTCTTCCTTAACTTATTTAAGTTTGATCAAGCTTGCTAAAGATTAACCCTGGGAGGATCGATTATCTCGCACGTTAAATACACAAACACAAGTAACCCCGACTCCGGCAGTTTATACCACATAGCTGATAAAAGTGTCAAACTAAAGTTTGCATCAGGGGGCAAGTGAACCATCTCTTTATTCCTATTTTGAAACTGTCATCTATGACAATTTCGCTGATTGATAACCTCTATAAACTCTGGATTACGGCAGGCGATCTTGCGATGAATGTCAATACTACCCAAGTTGCCATTGCCTTTGCGCACCTTTTTTCAGCCATCTCTCGGCCTATTGGCCCTTTCCAACGATGGCATTTTGTAGACGCATTGTTAATATCGGCAGGATCATCCAATCAAAATAGAACTTCGATCCTTTTAAGATCAAGCGGTGTATAACGATTCTCTTTCGTCGAGGTCCACAAAATCGTCGGGCTCTTCCAGTTCAAAGAGGTTGTCGAATGTCTCTTCAGAGAGGGGCAACTGGATAGAATAGATTGAAGAGATATACTCCAAGAACTTGAGCTTTACTTGCTCAGAATAATCTACTACGCCTTCGCCGAATCCGCCCTGCGAGATGGCGACGACGGTTCTGTTCGGGTACTGTTCCGCTACCTCTTCCAGGCCGCGAGAGCGGAGCAAGTCGGCAAACCCTTCTCTCCAGGTAATCAGATAATATGCCTTGTACATAATCACGCTATAGCGATGCCGCCATCGACGGGCAGTATTACGCCGGTGACCCAGCTCGCATCGTCGCTTGCGAGATAGATTGCTGCTGCGGCAATATCTTCAGGTCGGCCCACTCGTCCGAGCGGGTGCATTGCTGCAACTCTCTTCTCCCACTCCTCTTCGCCTAATTTCACTTTGGTCTGCCGGTGGATTGGAGTATCGACTACTCCGGGACTAATTGAATTAACTCTGATCTGCTTTGCTGCATAATCAAGCGCCAGGCATTTTGTAAGCATATCGAGCCCCGCTTTGCTAACACAGTAAGCTTCATAAGAGGGGATTGCCCTCATGCCAGCGGTTGAAGAGATATTGATGATGGCCCCCCCACCGCTCTTTTCCATTTCAGGTATCGCTCTCTTGCAGAGCATGAAGACTCCTCTCAGGTTGGTATTGATGGTGCGATCCCAGTCGGCAATGCTTGTCTCTGTGGCAGCGCCGCGAATGTAGACGCCAGCGTTGTTGATCAGAATATCGAGCCTGCCGAAAGCTTTTATTGTCTCGCTGACTATTCGTTCGATGTCTGATTCTTCTTGGACATCGGCTGGCACGCAGAGGGCAACGCCGCCATTATCTTTGATCATTCGCTCGGTTTCGCGCAGCCTGTCGATGCGCCTGCCGACCAGGGCAACTTTAGCGCCTTCGCCGGCGAACGCTTGAGCAATCGCTCGTCCTATGCCTGTGCCCCCGCCGGTAATTATTGCAACTCTATCGCGCAGTCTCAAACCAATCTCCTCGCCTATCTATCAACGCTAATAACTCTTCTGGATTATAGCGCAGTCTCGCTAACAGCAAAAAGCGCGGGATCAAGTCGCGCTGCTGCTGTTCATCGGCCACTGCGCTCAGTTGCTGAATGCTTTCAGTCAATCTCTTTCGCCCACCGTGTATCAGCAGCACAAACGGTATCTGCCTGCTATTTGGAGTTTCAAGCTTCGCTGTGCTATTCTACAGCCTGATCTAAATTCTAATTTTCGGATTTTATAGATAGGAGAGCGATGCCCTTTTAACTTGAAGACAGGGGCGCGCGCGCCTGAGAAGTTGATGAATTGTCCAACCTGTGGCTTCACAGTAAAAGAAGGATGGGGGTTCTGCCCTAGATGCTCAAGCCCTATGGCTGCTACTGAAGCTGAGCCGGCGCCGGAGCCGCAGCCTGCCTTTGAGCCTTTTTCCACGCTCAAGAGTTACGATATAAGCGATCAACTGGAAGAGTCCGGCTCATGGTTTAAGATACTGCGCGCGCCGCTGCTGGTTCTGCTGCTAATTATTCTCAGCATAGTCGGCTTCCATTATTACCAGCGCACTAAATTCGTCAATAAAGTCAGTTCAACGCTCGCTCAAGACGCTGCGCTGATAGAAGAGATAGGCAGCTATGAGAAGAATAACCGGACGATAAACTATCAGGAAGCAATCAGAAAGTGCAATGAGCAGGTCAGAAAGCGCGATGGCTTTATCGAGCTTCTCAACGCCGCAGATCCTTACCTGTACAAAAAGGTGCTGGATGACTCCATCGCTTTGCTAAGAGCGGAGAACGATTACGTCAAAGCCAAGCGCAACTACTATGAAAATGTCTTTCTGTGGAAGACTGCCAGAGAGCAGGATGAAATGATTAAGCGGATGCAATCAGGCAAAACTGAGAATGTTAATTTAAGTATTCAGGAGCTGGGGCCAGAAACAGAGGCGATCAAAGAAGCAAGGGCCAAAGTTGCCGCCGCTGTTGATGCAGTTAATAAAGCTCGCGAGTTGCTCTCTCAAGCGGCGAAGGATTTTATTGATTTACCATCGCAGAGCCAGCTCATTGTGCCGGAAACGATCAAATAGAAAGGAGGTTGGTCATGCAGCTTTATCGAGCCTCGCTGGAAGAAGCTCAGCACTTCATTCTCAACGGCAAGAAGCCGTATCAATTTGTCATCAAAAATCCTCATGCCAAGATATTGGGCCCCGCTTATGATGCCAGCGAAGAGGCTTTGCAGCAGGCCAAAGAGCGCGGCTTTTACGCCGAGACGCTGGAAGAGGCGCAAAAGATAGCAACGGCGCATAATGACGAAGTTATCGAAGTTGCTTTCTACACCAAGGACATACAGATAGTCTGAAGCCACCTCGGCGGGCGACTTCTAAAAGGTTCCTTTGGATGCCACGAGCAGTAGAGCAGTTAGTGCGCCTGTTTACACTGTTACCCCCAGGCTGGCTTTCCGACAATGGAAGATTGAGGCTTTGCTTCCAGATAGAATCCATTATAATGTTGTTTATTATAAAATCGGTTTTGCCGAAGGTCTTGCTGAAGGGCGAGCCGGCGCAGATTAATTAAGGAGGTTTCCTTATAATTATTCGGTTAGTAGTGAGGGTAGTATGAGAATTAGACGAATAGGTGTGTTGACCGGAGGCGGTGATGCACCGGGACTTAATCCGGCTATTAAATCTGTTGTTTATAACGCTGATGAATTAGGAATTGAGGTCATAGGCATCTACGATGGTTGGCAGGGCTTGCTTGATGAGTACTGTGAAGAAACGATCAGGCTGGAGAGAGTTCTCGTGCGGCGATGGGATCGTGATGGGGGCACCAATATTGGATCTTCACGCACAAATCCATTTCGCATGAAGAACAAAGAGGGTGCAATTGTAGATCGGTCTGACGAGGTCCTTAGAAACGTCGATAAACTCGGCCTCGACGCTCTGGTGACAATGGGCGGCGAGGATACTCAGAGCGTAGCTGCCAGGCTTGCTCAGAAAGGATTGAAGGTTGTCGGAGTGCCCAAGACCATTGACAAGGATCTCTGGGGCACCGATTATACCCTCGGCTTTGATACTGCGCTGCGCAACTGCACTGAGATAATTGCGAGATCGCGCACGCCTGCCGGATCACATCACTGGGTGCAAGTCGTCGAAGTGATGGGCCGGCATGCAGGCCACCTGGCTCTGTGGAGCGGCATCGCTGGCGGAGCATATATCATTTTGATCCCTGAGCATCCTTTCAGCTACAAGAAAATTTATGAGCTGCTGGAAGAGCGTCTCAGCAAAGGGATACGAGATCGCCGCTATCCCCGCTACGCTGTGCTGGTAGTAGCAGAAGGGGCCACTGCTGAGGATGGCGAGCTGGTGACGTTAGACAAAGAGAAGGATGCCTTCGGGCATGTTCATCTGGGGGGCATCGGCGAAGTGGTCGCCAAGCGCATTCACAAAGACACAGGCTACGAATCGCGCTCGGTGACGCTGGGGCACCCGCAGCGAGGCGGCAGCCCCAGCCCTACCGATAGGATCATGGGGCTATTATTTGGCGGAGCAGCAATCAGGGCCATCAATAGAGGCGAATTCGGCAAGATGGTGACCGCGCGCGGCATCGCTCCGGCCTGCGATTTCGGGTTGATAGACCTGCAGGAGACTCTGGGGAAGCTCAACTTGGTGGATGTCGATCGCCATTACAATACTCAGAGATATAATATTAAGGCCCTTCACCTGTGAAGAGCGCAATGGTAGATCCGGGCACTCACCGCCATCAAAATATGCCTGTGCGCCGCAACCGGCGCAGCAGGTTGTAATGAAAGGCGATGTGGAAGTGCGTCCTGATGGGAACCGCGAAAGAGTTCGCCACGCTCCGAGTCGCCAGCGTCGAAATGCTGAACTCCTGGTTGATGATGAATGTGCTGCTGGCAAACAGGCGCTTGCCGTTGGAGAAGGCGTCTGAGTTGAGGCTGCCTTCCTGCGGATCAATCTGAGCAAAACCGCCGCCTATAACTACCCGGTCCCACAGGCTCTTTTCGCCTGACACGGCAAAGCCGTAACCCGGGCTCACATCTAGTCTCTGATAATTCTCGAATCGAAGCGAGTCAATCAGCTTCAACCGTTGAGTGTTGATCCTGACGGCTTCGGTAAGCGTCTCAACTCCATCGAGAAACGCATAGTCGGCAGAGAAGACGGCAGACGAGCCGACCTTCTTGCTGACCAGGAACTGATGATAGTTGAACTTCTTCAGCCGATGAAACCGATTGCCGATGCCCGGTTGCGTGTAATCACCGAGAAAACCGTAGATTACACTGATCTCGTCGAAGAAGAGATCTTTGGGCCGGTAGAGGCTGACCCTCTGGCCCATCAGATAAGCATCTTCGCTTAAGCCGGTGATCTCGGTCGATTCTCCGCCCAGCGCATAGATGCTGCCCGTTTGCAGTTCCAGCCATTCAACCGGTCTGGCCGAGAAATAGAGGTGTTTCAGATAGAGTTTCAACGAACCGCGACCGCCGCCGATTCCCGTGTCATTCCAGCTCTGCACAATTTGATCGCCTGTGCTGAGACCGGCAACAATACTGTAATTGCCTTTGGGATCGAACTTGAACCGGCCTTTAAAACTCTCCCCATGCTGCACCTGATTAGCAGTCGTCCGGCGATCGCTGTTGTCGCGGTAGACATAGCGGGAACTGAGCGTCGCCGTTTGAATCTCCAACCATCGGCTGATCTTGCCTTTCGTCGGCTCAACATCGTCGGCAGTCGGCGAGGCAGTTGCCGTCATATCCTTCTTCTCATCTCCGGCTGCGCCTGCCGACTCGACCGATGTTTTGGCCGAAGCAACCTGCTCCTGGGCAGTCGCCGCAGCAGTTGCTACCGGGATCAATAAAAAGATCAGGAATAATCCCCTTAGCGTACAGGTCATAATCTCTGTCTCCATTACTTGATTCGAGAACGCTTATCCCGCCAGCCTGCCCTCTTCTGCTAGAGATAGATCGACCGGCTACTGCTCCAACTGTTATCGACCGCGCCAAAAAAAGAATCAATGGAAATCAGGCAAGAAAGGTAACTATAGGGACTGAGAAAAAGAATGTAACTGCCTCAGCCATGCGGGGGTGACCTGTTTGAGGGCGGTTCTGAGAGCCAAATACTTCGGGCGGTTTTGGGAGCGCTCTCGCGCCCGAAGTTCTTGGGCCCTCAAAATCGCCCGAAGTATTTGCGCCCGAACCAACCCTTTGATGAGTTCGTAACCCAACTCCAAACGGTATCACAGGTGATTTCGAAAGTAATCTGTACAAAAACTTATGCTACAGTCCACCAGGGGCTGTCCCCGTTGAGTAGTTATTGACTTTCGCATAAGTAATGGATGATCCGATAAATAAGGATTTCGAGCTTCAAAAGGCACACAAACTCCTACTCAACGCAGCTAAGTGTTGAGAGATAAGAATAGGTAAAACGCTGTGCCAATAATATCTCTTATTCATCGGAACATCTAATGGATATGCCTTGTTGACTAAAGCTTTATATTCATCATACCAGTTGCAACCATGATTCATCCATTACTTATACGAAGCTCTATAAGATGGAGAAATAAAAATGGAGCGCAGATTAAAATCATCTGCGCTCCACTGCGGCTCAGTTCCGATATGGTTATGTTATTGTCTTGGCACTTCAGCGCCTTCAGGGACGAGGATGATCTCTACTCCCATCGTCCCATCCACTACTTCCTGTACCACTATCCGACTGCCGTCTATGTTGTGCCGACTCATCAGATCCTGCCTCACATTCTCGGCTCTGCGGCGGGCTGTTCCTGCCCTCTCCCTCTGCTCGGCGTGCCCCCTTACTACCAGCGTCGCTCGCGGCTCCCGCTGCAACTGTTGCGCTGCATCATCGACTAGCGCCTTGCACGCATTGTCTACTCTTACTACATTGCGCCGAGCAAACGTGCAGGTCGAAAGCGTCCGCGCCATCGGAGGCGGAGGCGGCAGTTCCACCGTGAAGACGGCCGAGCAGTTGGCCATCGCTCCCGATCGAGCAACGGCCGTCACCGTCGCGGTGTAGCTCCCTGCCGACAACCCGGTCGTGTCGATGGTCACCGATGTGGCAGTGGCATCGCCGGTTATCCGCCCTCCTGTCACCGTCCAGTTGTAGCTGATCATCTCGCCTGATGGAGAAGCGCCCTGGACCGAGACGGTGACCGACTCTCCTGAACGGACAGCGGTCTTATCGACCGTGCAACTGACCGACGGAGGCTCAGGAGCAGCCAGCGCGATGGTGACCGAGCAATCTGCCGTGCCCCCTCTGCCATCATCGACAGTGACCATTACAGTAGCGGACGAGCCAGGGGTCATATCCGTAGTATCGAGGGTGACCGAGGAGCCTTCGCCTCTGAGCTGGCCGGCAGTAGTTCTCCAGTTATACCGGATAGTATCGTTATCGGGATCGGAAGCGGTGGCGGTGATAGTGGCCGACTCGCCTGGGCGGACAGAAGTTCTGTCAGCAGTGCAGGAGGCGGTAGGAGGTTGATTGGCCGGAGGGGCCGCTGCCGGCGCAGGCGTTGGGGCCACTGCCGGCGCCGGACGTCCACGGCCTAAGCCGCCAAAGCTATAGCGCAGGGCGAATTGGATGATTCGCGGAGCGCCAACTGTGTTGAAGATTCGCCCGAACGTCGGGCTTGTGACTTCGCTGTCAGGAAGGGCGAAGTTAGGACGATTGAAGATATTGAAGAACTCTGAGCGGAACTCGATCTCGTGGTTCTCGGCGATTCTCGTCTTCTTGACAAGTGAGAAGTCTACGTTCCACTGCCTCGGCCCGCGCAGGATGTTCCTGCCCAGATTGCCGTAGATCTGGCCTTGAGCATCAAGACCATCTTCTGGAACGACCTGGCCAAACCTGTTCACAAACGGAGCATTGGTGAATGCGCCAGTGTTGAAGAACTGGTTTATCCGCCCCTGAGTGCGGCCGCTGAAGCGGACATTTGCCAGTGTGAATGCCGGCGGGATCGAAGCTGAAGCAAAGTTAGAGACGTCGGTGCCGAAGATGCTGCCGGCGCCGGCATCGATAATTGAAAACGGCAGGCCTGATTGAGCAATTATCACGCTGTTGAGTTCCCAACCGCCGAGCAGGGCCCTTCCGGCGCCTGTATCGGCAAAGCGCGCAAACGGCAGCTCATAGTTGAAGCTGACCGTCAGGCGATGGGTGCGGTCGTAATCAGACAGGCCACGGCTCTGCCTGGTGTCGAATTGATTGCCGAACGGCCCTGAGCCCAGCTCGCTAACAGACAGGGCCCCTGATTCATTGTCAATCGACCGCGAGAAGGTATAAGCCGCCAGGAAATAGAAGCCATGAGCCAGCCGCTTGAGCAGAGAAGTCTGTAATGAGTGATAGATCGATGACCCGGCGTTGGTCTGCGGCAGCAGACGATTATTCAAGATGCCGGGGATAGGCACGCGCGCGTCGAGATTGGTGAAAAGGCTCTCGGTGATTGTGCGCGGACCGTTGAGCGTCTGAATTGTAATTGGATTAGCTGGAGTGGCCAATCGCGCGGCATTGATCGAGAGGCCGGAGAGAATCAATCCCGTGCCCTTGGTTCCGACATATCCGATCTCGCCCATCCACCCGGCGCCGATTTCATGCTGCAACGTCAGATTCCACTGCTGGGTATAAGGCGCGCGGAAGTTCCTATCCATGAAGAACACAAATCCGATAGGAGCATCGGTGAATATAGGGGCCCCTGTCGCCGGATCCAGATCGACGACCGCAGGTATGCCGCGATCCTGAGCGAGCGGAAACGCCGATTGTGGCAACAGGTTCCTGAACACAAGTCCGCGCTCAAGCGCCCTGACCCCCGGACTCGTCTCCGAGGTCGCCAGATCAAATGGGGGCCCTCCGGTGGATTGCAACAATGACTGATTGGTGACTCGCAGGTAATAGATGCCATAGCCTCCTCTCAGCACCGTCCTGGCATTGCCACCAATGTCCCAGGCAAATCCGAAGCGAGGCCCGAAATTGTTGACGTCGCGGCAATGGTACAATGTGCAACGGCTCACCCCCGGAGTCCCTCTGATATTGCCGATATTCAAATCTTCGGGATGAATAAAAGCAACCTGACGATTGGCCAGGATTACTCCAGGATCGAGATCTATAAGGTTCGTCAATCGGTTGAACTTCTCATGCGATGTGCCGATGACATCATAGCGAAGTCCCAGGTTGAGAGTGAAGCTGGGCCTTACTTTCCAATCATCCTGAATAAATAGCGACCAGTCTGTGTTGCGGAAATAGAACTGGCCAATTCCCGCATTGGCTTGCGTTGCTCTGGGGATGCCAAGCAGAAACGCCTGGAAGTCGGTTATTCGCACATCAGTTCCAGGAATAGTTGTATCGCGGAAGCTGACGCTGCCGCGCCGGGCAAAATTATTGAAGCGGTTGAGTTGATAGCGCACCGCCTCGCCGCCAAAGCGCAGTGTGTGTCCCCCCGTGGTCCATGAGAGAGTATCGCCCCAGGTGAATGAATTCTGGAATGTGCCTCGGTCTTCATTGACGCCGGGGCCGACGGCAAAGCCGGTGCTGGAGAAGATAAGCTGATACAGGCCGGGGAAATCAGCAGCATTGGGCCTGGTCGCGCCTACATCCGCCAGTTGAACCAGCTCAATGCCCTGACGCAAGAAGACGAAGCGATTGAACCCGAAGCGAAACTCATTGACAACAGTCGGCGAAAAGGTGTGAGTCTCGGTCAGAATCGCCAGCCGGTTCTTGGTCGGATTTGCCTGGGGGAATGCCAGCCCTGATGTCGCGCCGAACGGCTTGAACAGTTGGGTATCGGAAGAGAAATAGCGGCCTGCGAATTTATCATTGGCGCCAAATTGGCGATCCAGATTCGCCATCCACTGATCCTCGGTAAAGCGTCCGGGCCTCGAAAGCGAGAAAGGATTGCTGGTGATGCTTGGGATCAGGAACGGACCGCCAAATTGATTGCTCTGGAAATTCAAGATGTTTATTGCCACCTGGTCAAGATCGGCAGCAGTTACAGCGGCAGCGGCTGGCGTCCCGGCGAAGAATGTATTGAAGAGCGATTCCCTTGACCGATCAGCAGGGATGCCCAGAGGCAGATTGACGTTGATATTGGTCCCCGGCGCGATGCCGCTTCGTTGGCGGGTCCCCTGATAAGAGAAGAACCCGAATCCCAGGAAAGAGAGGGGCCCCCCGGCAGTGAACCCGAACTGGTTCTGTTTGAGAACCGGCCGCGGTTGCCCGGCGCGATTGAGGAAAAACTCATTGGCATTGAGCACCTCGTTGCGAAAGAACTCCCACAGTGTGCCGTTCCAGCTATCACCGCCCGATTTGAGCACTGCGTTGACCTGACCGCCGGTCTTGAAGCCATGAGTAGCATCATACAGGCTCGTTTGCGTGCGGAACTCCTGAATCGTGTCCGGGTTGGGAATGGGAACAAAGTCAAGCTGGCCGAGATTGAAATCGGTAGTGTTCACACCCTCAATCTCAACGTTATTGGCGGTAGAACGCTGACCGTTGACGAATATGTTCACCTCGCCGCGACCCAGCGCCCCTGATTCAGGCAAGCTTGAAGACGCGCCGGTTGGAAGCGAAAGCAGGTTCAGGTAATTGCGCGTCGAGAGCGGGAGTTCCTCTACCACTTGAATCGTAGCCCCCATCGTCGGATTGGTCGTGTTGACTGCCGCGCCTGCTTCCTCTGTCACTGTCACTTCCGCGGTCACAGTCCCTGCTCTCAATGTCGCATTGAGAGTAGTCACCTCTGTCACCCGAACATTGACTTTTTCAAAGCGAATAGGAGAAAAGTTTGGAGCAGAGACCTCAACAATGTAGTCGCCTGGGTTTAAAAGGCCCACTCTATATGTGCCATCGCCTCCGGTTTGAGTGGTTCTTACCTCTTCCCCTGTTGAAGCTCTGATGACCCTGATGGTGGCGCCAGCTACTACCGCCCCTGATGGATCATAGACAACTCCTGTGATAGCGCCCGTTCTTGGATCCTGCGCATAAGCGACGCTCACCGCAGACAGAATCAACACAGAAGCTACCAAACTCATCAGGAGTCTGGCTAAATGCAACTTCTGAAGGTTGCGCATAGATAACCTCCTTAAGGTTTTTCAATGAGAAGACATTGCCCGGATCCTTGCCGGGGCCGACTAACTTGCAGTCAAGACATGCTTGAGTTTCTCTTCTTGGGGAGGAGATACGGGAAAAGGCCCCTGACAATCCAGGTATCGGGGGGATGGCTGCGAGCAAGTGTTCAACGCTTAAATCATCATTTGTCAGTAAGTACTCGCGCTACCAAGTTTGCTCTGGCAAGCAATGTTCCAAACGGAGAAGAGCAACCTCGCAGCCGCTTCAAGAATATTTTTAAGCTGGGCAACCTTCCAGGCCGCGTCTTTAACACTCTGATTATCTTCGACGTTAACAACCTACTCAGCGCCTCTTTGCCGCATTTGATCCCTGCTTAGCTGAACTCCCGCTCGTGGCGTGGGATTGCGAGTTAAAACATCCGGTTTACGAAAAATTGGATAATATCCAAATTCTTGGATCAACTTGATGAAAACCAAAAACGTAGCGCAAGGCGGTCAGGTTGCGCCCAACTCCCGATAGTGGCTGTTTATCAAGCTATGTTAGGCTGCACCCGACTCCTGACGGCAGCTACTCATCAAGTCATGAACAACCTGTCAGGTTGTTCTACTTCACTGATACCGACAATGCCGTTGCCAAATACAATTCATCAAGTCATGAACAACCTGTCAGGTTGTTCTACTTCACTGATACCGACAATGCCGTTGCCAAATACAATTCACCAAGTCATGAACAACCTGTCAGGTTGTTCTACTTCACTGATACCGACAAT
>Ga0209172_10004509_pt1 | contig 18638 bp, 15 predicted proteins | sample LarsenN4metaG_FD_184113 | JGI IMG/M metagenome (GOLD analysis project Ga0209172, IMG submission 184113) | Hot spring sediment bacterial and archeal communities from British Columbia, Canada, to study Microbial Dark Matter (Phase II) - Larsen... ... | reverse complement strand
GGCTTATGATTCGGCTGGGAAGCGACCTCCCGTTGCGGAAGCGGGGGATTGCGGCCGAGGATCGAGCGGACGCCGTGTCGAAAGCTCGGAGAAGCTGGGGCGCTAGGAGGTGGGTCGTGGAGCGAACCCACTCGTGGCTGAACCGATATCGGCCCTTGAAGATTCGCTATGAGCGAAGGGCGGACATCCATCTGGCTTTCCTGTACATCGGCTGTGCGTTAATTTGCTGGAAATTCATCCAAGCCTGGTTATGTTAGACGCTCTTAATCTGTTTTGAGGGCGCCCGCCGCCCGAACTGACTCTGATCTTTCTCTTAAGGTCTATAGCTGCGGTAGGAGCGACCTATTTGTAGAATAGAGATTAAAAGCCTTTCTATAGCTTTTAAGAAAAAGATTTCCCGGTTCGGGCGCCAAGCGCCCTCAAAACATCTTTAGTTTTAGTTCGCTCAATTTTAGCTCGCTTTGAGGGCGCCGCGCCCGAACTAACCTTGACCTTTTCTCAAGCTCTATATCTCCTCAACGCAATGCAGGCAAGGATGCCTGCGCTCCAAAACGCAATGCAGGCAAGGATGCCTGCGCTCCAAAACGCAATGCAGGCAAGGATGCCTGCGCTCCAGAACGCAATGCAGGCAAGGATGCCTGCGCTCCAGAACGCAATGCAGGCAAGGATGCCTGCGCTCCAGAACGCAATGCAGGCAAGGATGCCTGCGCTCCAAGTCGCGTCGCTCGAGTCTCTATGTAACTCCCCTGCCCAATGACGATCTCCATTCCTTTAAAGTCCTGCCCCGACAAGCCCGATACGGAACTGTGAGCGATATGAACATCAAACGCAACGATCCCTGCCCGCGCGGTAGTGGAAAGAAACACAAAGAATGCCGCGCAACCGATGAGATCATCGCAACTGCCCCGCCCGCCGCAGCAACGCCGCCGCGCAATCTGGCGCCGGAAAAGCTGGCTGCCTGTATGCAACTAGCAATCAAAGCCCATCAAGAGGGGAATCTGCTCCGCGCCGAGGCCATCTATCGCCAGGCGCTTGCATATAACCCGGCGAACGCCGATGCTCTGCACCTGCTGGGCGTAATTGCTTTCCAGGTTAATCGTCTGACAGAGGCCGAGAGCTTGATCAGGCGGGCAATCCAGATCTCGCCGGGGAGCTGGCAATTTCACGAGAGCCTGGGCAAGGTCCTGTTGATCGCAGGCAGTCGAACGGAAGCTATCAATTCTTATTACTCAGCTCTGCGCCTCAATCCTCAATCTGCATCTGCTTATAATGATCTGAGCGTAGCATTACTGGATGAAGGGAAGCTGGCAGAGGCCGAGGCAATGGCCCGGCGAGCTACTAACCAGGCCCCCAACAACCCCAACGCGCATTACAATCTCGGTAATGTCCTCAACGCGCAGATGCGCTTCGCGGAAGCAGTAGAAGCATATAAAGCAGCAATAAGATTAGATCCTAATTACGCCAAGGCATACAACAATCTGGGCAATGCTCTTGAATCTCTTGGCCGGTATGAGGAAGCCGCGCAGAGTTATCGCAACGCCATCCGCGCTCTGCCCGACTATATTGAGGCGCGAAATAATCTCGGCAATGCCCTCGCTTCAACTGGGAGATTGGACGAAGCTGCCGCCTGTTATCAGGAGGCAGTGGAACATCTGGCAGCGGGCAGCGCCGCTGGACGCTGCGATGGGGGGCAATCAGATAGTCGAAGCGCAGTGGAGTCTGCCTCCGCCCCGATCGACATGGATGAGCAACAGGGTCTCCTGCGGGCAGCTACCCACATGAATCTTGCGCTGGCGCTCCTGGCGCAGGGCGACTTCTCCGGCGGCCTCTCTCATTATGAATGGCGCTGGAAACTCAACGGTATTTCGCCGCCATCATTTGCTCAACCGCGATGGGATGGCCGACCGCTTCACGAGCGCGCCCTTCTGCTATATGAAGAACAGGGATTCGGGGACACCATCCATTTCATCCGCTATGCCGGATTGATAAAAGATCGATTTGGCGGGAGCGGCTGCCGCATTATTGTGCGCTGCCGACGGCCGATCAAACGGCTGCTCAGCAGTTGCCGGTACATAGATCAGCTTGTGCTGCCGGATGAGCCGTTGCCCGATTTCGATTTTCATGCTCCGCTGATGAGCCTGCCGCTGATTATGGGCACAACCGTGGAAACAATTCCCGCGCCCGTTCCTTATCTGAGCGTCGAGCCTGCCCTTGCCGCGCGCTGGCGAGAACGTCTGCCGGGCAACCGGCCTGATCTGAGAGTAGGCATCTGCTGGCAGGGCAATCCTCAACATAAACGCGACCGCGAGCGCTCCTTTAACCTCTCGGCCACCTCGCTGCTGGCCGAAGTTGAGGGGGTACAACTGGTGAGCTTGCAGTGGGGCGCTGGCTGCGAGCAACTCGACGAGTGTCCCCCTGCTCTCAGGGAAAAGATCGCCGTCGTTGAAGAGTACAACAGGCGCGATTGCGACTTCATGGACATGGCAGCTTTGCTTGTCAATCTCGATCTGGTGATCGGACCGGACACGGCGATAATTCACCTGGCAGGGGCCCTCGATTTGCCGGTCTGGGCGGCGCTCGCCTTCTCGGCCGATTGGCGCTGGCTACTCAACCGCGAAGATAGCCCTTGGTACCCGTCCATGCAGCTGTTCCGGCAGGCCGAGCCGGGCAACTGGAGCCGGGTGTTTGCCAGGATGAGAGACCAATTGAAAGGCATGATCAACTCCGATTCAGCTCACCGTAGCTCCGCAGACAATTGAGCATAACCGGCCCGGCGCCCCCCGCAGCTCCCGGTTAACACGCTTGCCCAAAGTTTCGCTTAAGTAGAGCGGATCGGTGAACGATGAGAGATGTAGAAACGCTTAAAGCGGTTAAGGAATGAGAATGAGGACTGCCCCCGGCGCGGCTATGATGAGCGGGTATCTGCATCCGTATTATGCATTTTCACTGGCAGAATTCGGCGCCCCCGTCGAGCTGCCTCGTTCCAGGGGCTGGATACTGAAGAGACGGATACCGGGATGCCACTTTTACGACGCCATGGGATGTTATCCTCTGTTTAGCTGCCAGGACTGGCAACAGCTCTATTACGATCTGGAGGAGCTGCGAGGCGAGCTGATCAGCATCGCGCTGGTAACCGATCCTTTCGGCAATTACGACGAGGCGCAACTGAAGGACTGCTTTCAGGATGTGGTGATTCCTTTTAAAAAGCACTATATCGTTGATTTGAGCCAATCTCTTGATTCATTCATATCGTCTCATCATCGCCGCAATGCCGGCAAAGCCCTCCGATATCTAGGCATTGAAAAATGCGATGATCCGATGAGGTTCCTCGATGACTGGGCCGATCTATATTCCTTTTTGATAGCGAGACACCGTATTAGAGGAATTCCGGCATTTTCAAAGTCATCCTTTGCCCGGCAGATAAAGGTCCCCGGCCTGCTGATGTTCCGAGCAGTCTACGAGGGGGCCACAGTGGGGATGAGTTTATGGTACAGGCAGAAAGCTATCGGCTACTATCACCTTGGGGCCTGCAACGCCCTCGGTTATCAGTTGCGCGCGTCTTATGCGCTCTTCCGGTCTGTTATCGAATACTCTGCTCAGGCCCAATTGAAATGGCTCGACCTCGGAGGAGGCGCAGGAATCGCCGACGCCGATGGCGATGGCTTGAGCCGATTCAAGCGCGGCTGGTCTACCGGGATCAGAACCGCCTATTTTTGCGGACGAGTGCTTGATCGGCAGAAGTACCGCGAGATTGTCACAGCAAGGGGCGCCATCGCCGCCGATTACTTTCCGGCATACCGGAGGGGCGAATTCGGCTAGCAAACACAGATTGCGTCAGGGAGAGATAATGGCAAAGGTCATAATCTTTGGTCTCAAAGACACCGCATCACTGGCCCATTTCTACCTGAATCACGATAGTGAGCATAAGGTAGTCGCCTTCAGCGTCACTCAGGAATATCTGCCCCCTGAAAAAGAGTTTGAATCTCTGCCGGTCGTCCCTTTTGAGAGCGTCGAGAAGGTCTACAGTCCATCAGAGTTCTGTTTCTTCGCGCCGATGACCCATCGAAAGATGGGGCGGCTGCGCCAGTCGATCTACGATCAGATTAAGAAGAAGGGCTATCGGCTGATCAGCTATGTGAGCTCGAAGGCGACCACCTTCCCGGGTCTGAAGATAGGAGATAACTGTTTCATATTAGAAGACAACACGATTCAGCCGCTGACCAGCATCGGCAACAATGTCGTTTTGTGGAGCGGCAATCACATTGGGCATCACAGCGTGATAAAAGATCACGTGTTCTTCACCTCTCATGTGGTTCTCTCCGGGCATTGCACAGTTGAGCCCTACTCCTTTTTCGGAGTCAACTCGACGGTCAGAGACGGCGTGCGCATAGCCGAAGGATCGCTGATTGCTATGTCTGCCTGTGTGACCAAAGATACCGAGCCCTGGGGGGTCTACAAGGGGGTCCCGGCAATCAGAGGAGAGAGATCGAGCAAGGAGATGGATAGCTAATCATGGCATGGGTAAAACGCGGGCTCGTTTATCTTCCCGCAGGTCAGTATCAGTGGAACAGAACACATGCTGCGGTTCCAACAGTAGATAAAGTTGACGACAAACTCTGGAGGATATACTTCGCAACCCGCGACGATGAAAACAGGAGCCGCATAAGTTACATCGAAGTAGAAGCGGGCAATCCACAGAATATTCTCTACGAGCATAGCGAACCGATTTTGCCTCTGGGCAAGATCGGCGCATTTGATGACTGCGGAATGATGCCATCGTGGATACTGGATGTTGCCGGATTGAAGTATCTGTATTACATCGGTTGGACGGTGAGGAATACCGTCCCTTATCACAACTCTATCGGCCTGGCGATCAGCCGAGACGGCGGCAGAACCTTTGAAAGATTCTCCAAGGGGCCCCTGTTCAGCCCGACCTATCGGGAGCCGTACTTCACCGGCACATCCTGCGTCCTTCGCGAAGACGGCGTCTGGAAGAACTGGTACATGTCCTGCGTCAAATGGGAGCTGGTCGATCATCGGCCTGAACCTTTCTACCATATCAAATACGCCGAATCGCTTGACGGAATCAACTGGAAGAGAGAGGCAACGGTGGCGCTGGATTTCAAGAGCGAAAAAGAGGCGGGAATAGTAAGAGCATCGGTGCTCAAAGAGAACGGGAGCTACAAAATGTGGTACTCCTATCGCAATCTGGATGGCTATCGCACAGACAAGAACAACAGCTATCGAATCGGCTACGCCGAGTCGGTCGATGGAAAGCGATGGGAGAGGAGAGACGAGATGGCGGGAATAGATGTATCCGACGAAGGCTGGGACTCGATTATGATCGAGTATCCCCACGTCATTGCGCACGATGGCAGGAAGTTCATGTTCTACAACGGGAACGGTTTCGGGAAGTCCGGCTTCGGATATGCAACTCTCGAATAGCGGCGCGCCGCTATAGCAAACTGTCGAGTCGCCAGCAGGCGCACAACAGGCGGCAATTCTTGAGGCCGCCCGGCGCCCCCCCCTCTGAGAATATATGGAGAACGTCAGAGAGCAATACAACAGAAACGGATTCGCGCTCTTCCGATCATTCTTTGACAAGCGCCAGATTCAGCAGATCCGCTCCGATGCCAAACTGGTCTTCCGCAACCAGATGCTTAATCAGAAGATCATAGAATCGCCTGAGATCGATGACCGGCAATTCGAGCAAGCGATGTTCAAATACTTCCGAGAAGATATCGACGGCTTCATCAATTGCGGGAAGACCTGCCAGAATTTAATCAGCCTGCACAGGCTGGCGCTCACCGACGCTGTGCTTGAGAAGCTCAAGTGGCTGGGGTTGCAAACGCCTAATATCTGCACCAGGCCGGTGATCTATTTCAACTCAAGGCATCTGGCGACGACCGACATCTACTATAAGACTCCCGCTCATCAGGATTGGAGAAGCATGCAAGGATCGTTAAATGCCGTAGTCGTCTGGGCGCCCCTGATAGACATTGATGAGAATCTAGGCGCGCTCCAGGTGATACCCGGCAGCCATCTGTGGGGACTGCAAGAAGCAGAGATGGATCACGGGTTCGGTCATATAAAAGAAGCTATAGATGATCGGCGCTTCCAATCTATCGAAGTCAAGGAGGGCGACGCGTTGTTCTTCTCGGCGTTTTTGATTCACCGGTCGGGCGATAATAGGACCGAATCTATAAGATGGTCCTGCCATTTCAGGTATAACGACCTGAGCGAGCCGACGTTTATAAACAGGAAGTACCCTGCTCCGTACATTTACAAGCCGCAGAAGCGTCTGATCACTCAAGGCTTTCCCGACAGGGGAGTTCTAGCGAGATTGTTTGAATGAACAGAAGCGTAGATGAGATGAAAGTCGTCATAACCGATGTTAGAGGCATACGAATGCGCCTCGTCGCATACACTCGCGCCTTAGAACTATGCGCGAAGATGAATTATGAGACAGAGGTCCTGGACTTCATAGACCGGATCGAAGAGGGCGCAGTGCTATATGATCTGGGGGCCTGTGAAGGGAGATTCTCTCTTTACTCGGCGCTGCGAAAAGTGCATTGCTATGCCTTCGAGCCTGAAGCGATGAATTACAGGGCGATGCTGCAAAATATCGAGCTTAATGGAGAACGGGCAAAGCAATATTTGAAGCCGCTGAACCTCGCCGTAGGAGCCGGGAATGGCAGGAGCGTTTTGAAGATAGGGCAGCCCTGGGCCGGGGGGCATCATCGGGTTGTCTCCGGCGCGCCAAACAGGATCGATCTGAGTTTTGATACTGTATCTCAGCAAGAAGTAACGATGGTCTCTCTCGATCAGTTCATATCGGCTAATAATCTTCCCCGCCCCGATTACTTGAAGGTCGATATTGATGGCTCGGAGCTGCCGTTCCTGGAAGGCGCGATTGAAACGTTAGCAAGCCCGCAGTTGAAGGGGATAATCTTTGAGCTTTGCAAAAGGGATGAGAGTTACCACAAGGCTATCTCCGTTCTGGCCTCTTGCGGCTTCAGAGCTGGCCGCCACTGTCAGGTGGAGCCGGAGCTGTTCAATGTCTTTTTTGAAAGATAAGCGCGCGCTTTGCGCCGACCGCCCGAACATCTGGGTACATCCCGGCCGCGCAGTCAATCGAACCGGTGAGAAAACAATGAAGATGAATAATGGGAATTTAACCTGGCAAGAGACAATAAGATCGAGCAGCGACAGATTTGTCTGGCAAGGGGCAACGAAGCTCAATCTGGACGATCTGGCAATATTGGGCGGGAAGCCCGCCTTTGAAGAGAAGCTTCATGTCGGTCGCCCCAATATCGGCGACCGCGAGCGGCTGCTGGCGCGAATCAATGACATCCTCGACCGGAAGTGGCTCTCCAACAGGGGCCCTTATGTGCAGCAATTCGAGCAGCGAATATGTGAAATAGTCGGCGCCAAACACTGTATTGCCACCTGCAACGGTTCTATCGCCCTGGAGATAGCAATCAGAGCGGTCGGGCTCAGCGGCGAAGTGATAATTCCATCATTCACCTTTATCGCCACTGCCCATGCGTTACAATGGCAAGAGATAACGCCTGTCTTCTGCGATATAGGCCCCTTCAGCCACCAGCTAGATGCTTCGCGCGTGGAAGCGTTGATTACTCCGCGCACGACGGGAATAATCGGCGTGCACCTGTGGGGCAAGCCTTGCGATGTGGAACCGCTCACCCAAATAGCCAGGAAGCACAATCTGAAACTTCTCTTCGATGCAGCCCATGCCTTCGGGTGCTCGCACAATGGGATACAGATAGGCAATTTCGGCGACGCCGAGGTCTTCAGCTTTCATGCCACCAAGTTCCTCAACGCCTTTGAAGGCGGCGCGATTGTAACCAATTCGGACGAGCTGGCAGCCGTCGTGCGCTTGATGAAGAACTTCGGCTTCTCCGGCTATGACAATGTGATATGCCTCGGCAGCAACGGCAAGATGAGCGAGGTGTCAGCGGCGATGGGGCTGACCGGGCTTGAGAGCCTGGATGAATTCATTGCCCACAACTATCGCAACTATAAACAGTATCAGCATGAGCTAGCGGGACTGTTGGGGGTCCGCCTGCTATCCTACGATGAGACTGAGAAGTGCAACTACCAGTATATCGTGCTGGAGATAGATGAGACAGCCGCCGGCATCACCAGAGATCAACTGTTGACCATTCTCTGGGCTGAGAACATCATTGCCCGGCGGTATTTTTACCCCGGCTGCCACCGCATGGAGCCTTACCGGTCGCGCTTTCCCAATGCCGGTCTGCTGTTGCCGGTAACCGAGGCTGTGGCGGAACGGGTGCTGGTCCTTCCCACCGGCACGGCAATCGGCTCGACAGAGATCAGCAACATCTGCCGGATTATTCGCCTGGCAGTGACGCACGGGCGGGCCATTAGAGGGAGACTGCCGGCCGTATTGCCGATTGCAGGGGCCCCCCAAGCTTAACTCCTGACACTGCGCTCGACCGCGCCCTGCGCGCGGATTCGATAAAGAACTGCTCCATCTCCCTCACCGCTTCGCTATCTTCGTACAACACCGAATTCCTTGCCAGTATCTCCTCTCTCACCCGCTCTCTGAAGGCCGGATCGGCGGCCAGGCGAACGGCAATCTTCACGTAATCTTCTTTGTCATGAGCGACGCATTCGGTCAAGCCCATCAGTTTATAAAGGGCGTAGGTTCCCCGCCCGCGCAGGAACTGGCCGGGCAAGGTGACGACCGGGACCCCTATTCCCAACGCTTCGCAAGAAGTAGTCCCCCCGCCAAAATGCAACGTATCCAGTATCACATCCGATACGGCCAGCAAGTTACGGAAATTATCGGCCGATTGGCGAGGCACAAAGCGAATTCTATCCGCCACATCAGGCATCGTTCTGCCAAACCGCTCCAGCAACAGCTCAAACAATCTCTTCCGTTCGTCTTCAACCAGGACAATCTGTCCTGCTCTGTCAGCCCGCAGAATGCTGGCCATTACCTCGTCGAATTCGGGATGGAACTTGAACGGGGTCATAGGGCACAGGTAGATGTGGCTATTCTGATCCAGGCCGAAATAGCTGCGAGGCTTCAGCGGTTGAGCCAAGCTGGGGCGATAATGATAGGCCGGGCGAGACTTAAGCAGAACAAGCTGCTCGCTATAGTGCTCCTGCGCGTTATCGACCTCATCGTTCTCCGCCGAGATAAAATAATCGAGATTCTCTATGCCCGTTGTTACCGGGTGGCCCGTCCAGACGCATTGAACCGGAGCCAGGCGAGAGAAGGCGAGGAAATAGGTGAACGGCTCCATGCCTATGTCGGTATAAAACAGCAGATCCAGCTTCTGTTGAGCGATTCGCTCGCGGGCCACCGACGACACCATAGGCAGATGCACCAGACAGTCATCCGGAGGTTGAGCCAGGCGATACATCTCATCAAACAGTTGATCGAAGAAGAATATTGTGACGGAGAAATGCTGGCGCGAAAGATTGGCGATAATGCCTTTAGTTACCTTCCAGATTATGTGCTCCCTGGTGAAGAACCTTGAGATGAAGCCGATCCTTATTTTCTGATCGCCTTCCCGTGCGGCGCCGCTGAGACAATGAGGCGCGGTGTAGAGCAGGCTCGGACATGCTTTGGCATACATCCTGGCCATCTGCTTCAGCAAAGGAAGATCATTGAAACCTTGATATGCTAGATAGAAATGAGGCTTGTCTATTTCCTGGGCGGGATCTTGAAGGGTTATATCCTGCTCCAGCAACAGGGAAATCGCCTCTTCAAATCTCCTGCGGGAATCGAGAAGAGTTTCATAGGAGCGAGCAATTATAGGCAAATTCTCCATCATTGCCACGGTAATCTTTCTTCCATTGCTGGGGCTGAGCCGCAGAGCAGTGCGAAAGAATTCCATCGCTGCATCAAGATCGCCCAACCGGTAAAACAGATTGCCTAAATTGTCGTGCGCCTCGGCAAAGTCAGGGGCCAACCGTATAGCATTGCGATAGCACTCTTCGGCCTTATCCAGGCGATTCTGACGGATAAATGCATTGCCCAGATTGTTGTATGCCATTGCGCAATCCGGGCTCAAGCGTAGAGCATTTCGGTAGCAGTCAATTGCCATCTCTAGCTGGCTCTGCTCCAGGAGCGCATTGCCCATATCTATATAGGGGCCGGCCGTATCAGGGTTGCAAGCAAGCGCCCGGCGATAGCACTCCAGTGCTGAGTCTATCTTCCCCAGTCTCTTGAACGCATTTCCCAGATTGTTGTGGAGTTCGGCCAGGTCGGGGCGGAGGCTGACGGCCTTCTGGTAACATTCTATTGCCGCCTCCAGCTTATGTTGCTGGTAGAAGAGATTGCCCAGGTTATTGTGTGCTTCGGTATAATCGGGTCTTAATCGCAGAGCTTCACTGTAGCACTCCATCGCTTCATCAAGCCGGTTCTGTCCCCTCAGCGCATTGCCCAGGCTATTATATGTCTGAGGAGAGTTCGGATTAAGGCGCAAGGCTCTGCGGTAACATTCAATGGCTGCATCCAGCCTGTCCAGCTCCTCAAGCGCGCTTCCCAGATTGCTATATGCCTCGGCAAAATCGGGTTTAAGGCGCAGCGCCTTATTAAAACAATCTACTGCTCTATCCAGCCTGCCCAGGCTCTTAAGCGCATTGCCCAGGTTATTATAAAACTGCGGCGCTCGTGGATTGCTGGCTATAGCCCTGTTGATCAGCTCTACGGCAAGTTCGTTCTCCCCTGTCTGGGCAGCGATAACCCCCAGGAGATTTAAAGCATCGGCGTGGTCAGGATGTTGTCTCAGTATCCTGAGACAGATTGCTTCGGCCTGCGCGAGATTGCCTGCTTGATAATAACCGACGCCAAGGCGCAGGTTCATCTCCAGTTGTTGCCAGGCCGCTTGCGATTGCCCCGGCGCCGACGACGCCATTGAAGCGTCGCCGTTGCTCCCACAGCACCTCTTAAACTTCTTTCCACTGCCGCAGGGGCAGTGAGCGTTGCGATTGATTTTCATAAACTTTCCTATTTGTTGAGATCGGTCGCCGCAGCCCGGCTCCCAGGTCCGATGACATCGGCGAGCGCGTGCGCGCATTGGACGCTGGACATCACGCTAGCAACAGGCTCCGCGCGCTGTGTGGTTTCAGAGTAAATCGCAAATCTTTTTCTGCCACAAGCCTGTTTGCCAGAATCAGATTCTCGATTGTCCCGGCGTCCACCCACCAGCCCGGCAGAATCTCCCATCCCATCTGCTTTTGCGATATGTAGACGTTATTGACGTCGGTGATCTCAAGCTCTCCGCGCGCGCTCGGCTTCAACGTCCTGATGATATCGAAGACCCGGTTATCATAAAGGTAGATTCCAACCACTGCATAGGGGGACTTAGGAGCGCTGGGTTTCTCTTCTATTCTGATAATCTCGTCGCCCAGCAGCTCGGGGACCCCGAAGGGAGCAGGATCATCGACTTGCTTTATGAAGACACGGGCGCCGCCGGGCTGTTTGCGGAACCGCCTGACCCCTTCGACAATGCTCCCTTCGATGATATTATCGCCGAGCATCACGCACAATGGGGCCCCATCGGCAAAATCCTCTGCCAGAGCCAACGCCGCCGCTATCCCTCCATTGCCATCTTGACCGGCGTAGCTGAGCTTCTCAATGCCCAGCTCCGTTCCATCGCCAAGAAGTCGGGTAAAATCTCCAATGCTATCTCTTCCGGTAACGATAAGGATTTCGCCGATGCCTGCTTCAATGAGCGTTTGCAGAGGATAGCAGATCATCGGCCTGCCGCGGACAGGCAGGAGATGCTTGTTAGTTGACTTAGTCAGCGGGTAGAGCCTCGACCCTGCTCCCCCGGCAAGGATGACCCCTTTCATCACTGATCTCTTCTCAGAAAACAGTAGGCAGTAGGCAGAAGGCAGTAGGCAGGCTTCTTCCAACTGCGCTGTTCTCATTGTTTCTCTCGCGTCGTCGAAGACGACATGAAAGACTCCTCAGAAAATACTCTGGGAGCGCAGGCATCTTGCCTGCTTGTTTGCGATACAGCGCATGAGCAGGCAAGGATGCCTGCGCCCCCAGGCTTTTCATCATTTCAGGGCGTCGCTCAAGGCGACATGAAAAACTCCTCAGAAAACAGTAGGCAGTAGGCAGGCTTCTTCCAACTGCGCTGTTCTCATTGTTTCTGGGTGTCGCCTGAGGCCGTCTGAAAAACTCCTCATTCTTCGTATCGCTCAAACAGTTCGGGGCCTTTATCCAAAAGATTGCCGCCCCCTTGCGCTCTTCTCTCAACAAAGATTGTTACTTTTTTTACTAAAGCTCCGATTAAACTCTCCCGATAACCAGTTTATCCAGCAGGGATGTTGGATATATTTTAAATTCACGGAGGAAACAATAATGGGCACTTCCATAGTTAATAACTTAGCATCAGCCAGGGCTCAGAACCTGCTACGTGTTAGCACCAATCGTCTTGAAAACACTATTCAGCGTTTATCAAGCGGCTTGCGCATCAACTCATCGGGAGATGATGCTGCCGGTCTGGCAATCGCCAATAAATTCCGCAGCGACATTGCCATTCTCACACAAGGCGTGCGCAATGCTAACGATGGTCTTTCAACGTTGCAGATCATTGACGGCGGCCTCAATACTATCTCTAACCTGCTCGATAGAGCAGCAACACTGGCCGCGCAATCGGCTTCAGATACCTTCACCGGCAACCGCGACACGTTGCAGGATGAGTTCAGCAAGGTGTTGAGTGAAATCGACCGACAGGCAGAGAATATCGGTCTGGTCCAGAACGGCACGAACAACAAGTCGCTGACAACCATCATTGGCGGCGGCAGTGATACGTTCGCCGACTCCAGCACTAACAACGGCGTTCTGATCGATCTGTCCGGCGCTGCCAATCGCGTGGATTCGGTCAGCCTCGGCCTGAATTCATTAAACATTGGCGCTACTTCGGGCACGGTCACGGCATCGGGTGGCATCAACTTCACTTCGACCACTGCAACCTTGACGGCGGCTGAAACGCTCACCTTCCAGAAGGTCGGCGCAACCGGCACACTGCAAAGCTTTACAGTCGCACTAACAGCCGGGCAATCGGCCAACTCGGTATTGTCTCAGTTGCAGGCCGATACCAACCTGAAGGATGCCGGCATCACGGCAACGATCGATTCATCGGGCAACTTGCAATTCAAGAGTTCCAACTTCTTCACCGTTGTTTCATCGACGGCGGCGGCTAATCAGACCGGTATCGGACAGACCGTTCAGATCACCAGCGCAGCTAACAACGCTACCTTGACAGGCACAACGCCGACGGCAAACGGATCGCAGGCGCTCGACTTCACTATAGGTTCAAGCGGTTCGATCACCCGTATCAACATCACCACAACCAACGGTACGGCGACCACATCAAGCATTGTCAGCGCAATCAATAACAATACAACTCTGCGCGATGCTGGAATATATGCCGTCAATACCACCAGCAACACCATCAAGATAGTCTCGACCAAGAACACATTCGCGCTCAACTTAGAGGCTGCGACAGCTTCAGGCGCCGAGGCCGTCACCCAGTCAGCGGGGGCGCAAACGGTAACTGCCGGCACAGGCACAGGCGGGGCTCAGGGCGCAAAAGCGGCGCTCGATGCGCTCAAGACAGCAGTCACCAACCTGGGTAAAGTTCAGGGCGTTGTAGGCGCAGGCCAAAATAGATTGCAGCAAGCTATCGACCTGGCAAGCGCACAGATGCAGAACTTCCAGGCCGCCGAGAGCCGCATCCGCGACACTGACTTCGCTCAGGAAGCCTCTAACCTGACGCGATACCAGATCCTGCAACAGAGTGGTATCGCTGCTCTTGCTCAGGCCAACGCTTCCAGCCAGGCAGTTCTTTCACTGCTGAGATAATAGTGTCCGACGTCCCACGTCCAACGTCTGATGTCCAACGTCCGACGTCCGTAAGCAATCGGACGTCGGACTTAGGACGTACAGACGTCGGACGTATATTCGACGTAGGACGTAGAACGCAGGAGGGATCATGGCAATTAATGGAGCCTCTACATTCTTAAAAGATATAGCTCCAATCACTAATGAAGTTGCTTCTAAGCCGAGCCCCTCTCCAACACCGCAGATATCCAGCGTCGGAGCAGTAGTCAAAGAGCCCGATTCAATCAATAATACCGCCGAGATTAAATATGCTGCTCAAATCGAAGCCAAAGGCGGGGCCAACTTCAGTAAACGTCAGATTGAAGAGCTGGTGCAGGCGTTGAACGAGTTCCTCAGCAGGAATAGCTTCAGCATCTCTTTTGCCATAGATAAGGATACCGACGAGCTGGTAATAAAAGTCGTTGATAGGCAAACAGGAGAGCTTATCAAGCAGATACCTTCAGAAGATGTGCTGCGTCTGTCAAAGACATTCGACGAGCTGGCAGGCATACTGGTTAATCACAAGGCATAGTTTATGATCAAAACGGGCTGCGGGCGGCTTATCCCGTAGCAGCTTACTATCAACCTATGAGTAGTTCAATATCGATCAGCGGCTTCAACAACTTTGACTCTCAGACTATTGTCAGTCTGCTGGTAAAGCAGGCGCGGGCGCCGATAAATCTGCTGCAAAGCCAACAACAGCAATTGAGGGATAAGGCCAATGCCGCCGCCACCCTTAAATCCAGCATCTCGTCCCTGAAATCGATAATAGACGAGCTGGATGGGGACACGCTGTTTACCAGCGCGACAGCCAAGCTCTCCAGCCCCGATGTTATTACTGCAACGGCGGCGAATTCGGCCACAACAGGCACATACAGTGTTACCGTCAACACTCTGGCTAAAGCTCAGACGCAAGCCTCTCAGGGCTATTCGGCCGCCGATGCAGAGGTCCCCACAGGCAGCCTGTCTATCCGAATCGGCTCGATGAGCGCCGATCCAATACAGATCAATGTCACTACCGGCACGCTCACCGGGCTGAAAGATGCTATCAATAACAAGAACGCAGGAGTCAGCGCCACAATAGTGAATACCGGATCGGGGGCAAACCCATATAAGCTGCTACTGACAACCACCAACACAGGAACAGCAAATGCCATAGTGGAGATTGACACCAGCGGCCTTAACCAGGGCTCAGGGACAGTCCCTACATTCACCGTCACGCAAGAAGCCGTCAATTCAAGCGTAACCGTCAACGGAGTGACGGTCACAGCTTCCTCCAACACCATTACCGATGTCATACCCGGCGTCACCTTGAACCTGCTCAAAGAGGGGGCATCTACCACGCTCACCCTCTCTAACAACGATGATGTTATAAGAGGGGCGCTCAGGAGGTTTGTTGATAGCTACAACGAAGCCAATAGATTTGTCCAGAGTCAATTTAAATCGGATACAAACAGCCGAACCGGGGTCCTCGCCGGACAGGCTGTGCTTCGCGTAGCCAGAACTCAACTCACCGAAATCGCCAATACCGAGATAGCAACCGACAGCGACATTACTAGGCTGACAAATATCGGCATTCAGCGCCAGGATGATGGCAGCTTGAAGATAGACGATGCGGCATTGACCGATGCCCTGACAAACAATCGGGATGCGGTCAAACTCTTCTTGCAAGGCGGCCAAACCCCTGCGGGCGATACTATTACCGGATTCGCCAGGACCATCTCGGATACGCTTGATAGCTTGCTTGATAGCGAATCCGGCATCATCGGATCGGCAAGCAGCAGCTATCAGACCAGCATAACCAACCTGCAAAAGCAGATAGATCGCATGGAAGATCGCATCAAGGCTTTGCAACGAACATTGTCGCTGAGATTCTTAGCTACAGATAGAGCTATCGCTCAGCTCCAGGGACAGGCAAGCTTTCTTACAAGCATCACCCAACAGCTCTCTCGTTTAAATGGAAACAACAATAATAAGTAGACAGGAGTAACAGGAACGCTGGATCAAACGAACAGAAGGAGAGGAGATGAGTTTAGCCTATAATACCTGCACCAATATATATCAGAAAGTAGCTACTAATTCTTCAACCCCTATTCAACAGATAGTGATGCTCTATGACGGCGCTATCCGGTTCCTCAATCAGGCAAAGAAAGAGATCCAATCTCATGACATTCCGGCCAAAGCCGTTGCCACCGATCGCGCCCTTGCCATTGTGCTCTATCTGCGCGGCATCCTCGATTTTGAGAGCGGCGGCGAAGTAGCAAAATCGCTCGATCAAATTTATGATTTCGTCACCAGACAGATCATCGAGGCCAGCGCCAGACTGGAGATCGAGCCGCTCGATAGATGTATTGAGACCCTGAGCACAGTCAGAGAGGCCTGGGTTGAGCTGGCGCAAAGGGGCGCCGAGGAAATGGCGCCGCAGGCTATTGCCCCCTCGCCCAGCAACGTTGTCTATCTCAGAGCTTAGAATCGTTCTATGTTCTACGTTCGACGTGCTAACGTCGAACGTAGAACATAGAACGTCGATTGTAATGAGCAGAAGCAACAGCCAGGCAGAACTCAAGAGCGAGATTGAATATCTGCTTGGCCGCCAGTACAACGATCTTGAGAGGCTGCTCAAGAAGGCCGCAGCCGAGGCGGAAGCCTCGACCGGCGACGGTGTTGAGCAACTACAAGAGATAATAGAAGCGCGCTCGCAGTTGATGCAGAAGATCCTCTCCTGCCAAGAGCAACTCGATCCGCTCCTGGAATCCATCCTCTCGCTTGAGGGCCCTTTGCCTGAATCGCTGCGCCTGATGGCAGAAAAGAATCAGTCGCTGATAGCAGAGATTCAACAACTAGATCGGAGAAGCGAAGGCCGCCTTATAGCAATGCGGGCAAAGGCGCTCCAGGAACTCAAGCAATCCAATCTGGCCATGCAGACCCTCGATGCCTATCGCCCCGGCCATGTGAATAATAGATGTGATTTGATCGGGTGACTACTATAACCATCCGAAGCGTAAACATAGAACGTCGAGAGTCTTTAATCCGCATTCCGCATTCCGCAGCTTTTAAGAAAAAGATTTCTCGGTTCGGGCAGCGGGCGCCCTCAAAACAGTTCCATTTAGTTCCATTTAAATTCGGGCGGCGGGCGCCCTCAAAACAGATTAAATGGAACTGTTTAAATGGAACATTTCCAGAGGCGCGAAGATCCGCTCTTGAACAAAGTCTCAAAACAGATTAAATGGAACTGTTTAAATGGAACTGTTTTGAGGGCGCCCGCCGCCCGAACTGACTCTGGTCTTTCTCTTAAAGTCTATAGCTGCGGTAGGAGTGACCTATTTTTAGAATTGAGATTAAGACCTTCACAGACGCCGTAGCACAGAGAAACCGTCTTGAGTTTGCTCCTCTCTGTGTGAGGCGGCGGTGGATCTTATCTGTCACTATCTATGTTGGTTCGACTTAGCGACTTTCAGGCTGTCCCTGACGGGGCGCTTAGGCAACGAACACATTTTGGAGTATTATTTTCACTATGCCGTCTTCCATAAACAATCAGCCGCGGAAACAGGGGCCCCGCGCAGTGCTCTGGGATCTGGACGGGACAATACTTGATTCATCTCATTTCCACTGGCTCAGTTGGAGCGCGGTTCTTGCCGCCGAAGGGCATCCCATCACTTATGATCAATTCATCTCCACCTTTGGCCAGCGCAACAGCGAGATATTGCAGACTTATTTCGGCCCGGATTTAAGCTCAACCGAGATTGATCGCATCAGCGCAGCAAAAGAGGAGAAGTACCGAGAGCTTGTCCGAACGCGCGGCATTGAGCCTCTGCCCGGCGTGCGGCGCTGGCTTGAGCGGCTGAGAGAGGATGGCTGGCGGCAAGCTATCGCTTCATCAGCACCGCTGCTCAACGTTGAGACTATTCTCGATGCGCTAAGAATAGGGGACTATTTCGACGCAATTGTAACAGGCGAAGATGTCGATCGAGGGAAACCCGATCCGGAGGTCTTCCTCAAAGCCGCAGCCAAACTCGGAGCGCCGCCGTCTCGCTGTGTTGTGGTCGAAGATGCTCCTGCCGGGATAGAGGCTGCGAGGAGGGCGGGAATGCGCGTTATTGGCGTGCTCCCATCGCATTCTGAACTGAGCGCCGATCTTGTTGCCGCGGCGCTTGATGATCTACCCGACAATGCATTTGATGGGTTGCTAATAGCAGGAGAAGCAAAGCATTGAGGCAGAGCCTCCCGGCGGCGCAGCCGCCAAAAAGTTAAGTGGGCCGATTGCCGGAGCGGCTCAGCCGCTCCGCACATCAAAGCGGCGAAGCCGCTGGAGATATAACGAAATAACTGCCCGGCGCGAACAGGCCGTAGGGAGCGCACATCAAAGCGGCGAAGCCGCTGGAGATATAACGAAATAACTGCCCGGCGCGAACAGGCCGTAGGGAGCGCACATCAAAGCGGCGAAGCCGCTGGAGCTGTAACAAAAAGATGTGTAGAAACTAATGAACTGCTTTCTCAGGAAACAAACCCTTTCTTAAATTTTATGTATGTGTTTAGCGTGTTGGCGAAGCCTTTGGAGTGCGGCGACTCGTCGCCGCTTTCCATCGACCTGCGCCTTGCTCCATCGCCGCTTATAGTCGCCGCCTACTAAAGCGCTGACAAGTCAGCTCGCTTCTTCATCGACCTGCGCCTCGCTCCATCGCCGCTTATAGTCGCCACCTACTAAAGCGCTGACAAGTCAGCTCGCTTCTTCATCGACCTGCGC
>Ga0209172_10004507_pt1 | contig 18641 bp, 18 predicted proteins | sample LarsenN4metaG_FD_184113 | JGI IMG/M metagenome (GOLD analysis project Ga0209172, IMG submission 184113) | Hot spring sediment bacterial and archeal communities from British Columbia, Canada, to study Microbial Dark Matter (Phase II) - Larsen... ... | reverse complement strand
CGCCGTGGGGATGGCAAAGGCAAAGGCGTAGGGACGGTCCTCGTCGGTGGCCTTGAGCAGCGTGGAGGGGAAGACCATGATCTCCTCCGCGACGGGCAGCGTGGCCAGCATGCGGGCGCCGCGGATCAGCAGACCGTCGTCGGTCTCGCGGATGACGCGGGCGGCCAGCGTCGGGTCGGCCTGCCCGCCTGGACCGACGCTGCGGTTGGCCTGGGGGTTGATCAGGGTGTGAGTCAGGACCAGGTCATGCTCGCGGACGTACTCGTAGTACCGGCGGATGTTCTCCCCGAAGCGCGGGTCGTTCTCCGCGCAGTAGTCGGCGGCGGTGGCGTAGGCCATCAGGGATCGGTTCAGGTAGTCGGGGGTGCGCCCCATCATGCCGCCGGAGTAGTCCGCCCAGCGCTTCATCATGCCGCGCACCCGCACCAGGTCGTCGCGGGAGCGGGGGACCAGGAACGACAGGCCCACGCGCTGGCCGCTGCTCGGGGAGACGTAGGTCATCTCCTCGCGCAGGGCCGGGTCGTGCTGCATATCGTAGAGGGCGGCCAGGCTGCGGATCACGTGGCGGAACGCGGGATGCTCCGTCGGGTCCTCCACCCGCCGCCCTTCGATCCAGAGGTCGGGTGGCCGCGCCCGCAGCCCGTCGATGTACTCGGCTCCGGTTCGCGCCGGCATCTACCCGTCCCCCCTCACCGTCGTCTCGATCTCCGGCTACCCATCCAGCCCCTGGAAGTCCGTCTCGCGGGCCTTCTCCCCGGACCCCAGCTTCGGGATGCGGTGGGTGCCCAGGGCGATGTGGATCGTCTTGTACTCCTGGTAGAAGTCGAAGGAGTATCTGCCCCCCTCCCGGCCAATGCCGGAGTGCTTCATGCCGCCGAAGGGGGTGCGCAGGTCGCGCACGTTCTGGGAGTTCACCCAGACCATCCCGGCCTCCAGCGCCTGCGCCACCCGGTGCCCGCGGGCCACGTCCCCGGTCCACAGGTAGGCGGCCAGCCCATAGCGCACGTCGTTGGCCAGGCAGACCGCGTCCTCCTCGGTCTCAAACGGGATGACCACGAGGACGGGGCCGAAGATCTCCTCCTGCGCGATGCGCATCGCGTTGCTGACGCCGGTGAAGACCGCGGGTTCCAGGTAGTTGCCGACCGGCAACTGCGCGGGACGCCGCCCGCCGGTCACCAGACGCGCGCCCTCTTCCTGCCCCAGGGCGATGTACCGCGCGACCCGCTCCCAGTGCTCCGGGTGGATCAGGGGGCCGATCTCCGTCGCCGGGTCCAGGGGGACGCCCACGCGCAGCCGGGCCACGCGCTCGACCAGCCGGCCGACAAACTCATCGTGGATCCGCCGGTCCACGAGCAGGCGGGAGTTGGCCGTGCAGCGTTCGCCGTTAAGGGTGTACTGGCCGAAGATGGTGGCGTCCAGCGCCCGGTCCAGGTCGGCGTCGGGGAAGACGATGACGGGCGACTTCCCGCCCAGTTCCATGGAGTACCGCTTCAGGGTCGCCGCCCCGTTGCGCATGATCTCCTGGCCCGTGACCGTCTCGCCGGTGAAGGAGATCAGGTTCACCAGCGGGTGGGCCACCAGCGGCGCACCGGCGGTCTCGCCGAACCCCTGGACGACGTTAAAGACGCCCGGCGGCAGGTCGGCCTCGCGGATGAGCTCCGCCAGCAACGCGGCCGAGAGCGGCGACCACTCCGCCGGCTTCAGCACAGCGGTGCATCCTGCGGCCAGGCAGGGGGCCACCTTCCAGGTCTCCAGCATGAAGGGGGTGTTCCAGGGGGTGATCAATCCGGCCACACCGGCGGGCACCCGCTGGATGTAGTTGACGAACGCGCCCTCCACCGGGAAGGCCTCGTGCGGCACACGCGTGGCCATCTCGGCGAAGAACCGGAAGTTCTCGGCCGCCCGGGGAATCTGGCCCTGGCGGATCTGCGTGTAAGGGATGCCGGTGTCGAGACACTCGACCAGGGCGATCTCCTCGACGCGCCGGTCGATGCCGTCGGCGATGCGCTGCAGCGCCCGGGCGCGGTCGGCCGGACTCATCCGGGGCCAAGGACCTGCGTCGAACGCCTTGCGGGCGGTCTGGACCGCACGGTCGACGTCCTCCGCTGTCCCCTCCGCCACGACGGCAATGGGAGAGTTCGTCGCCGGGTTCAGGCTCTCGAAGGTCCGTCCGGCCGTCCCGTCGACAAACTCGCCGTTGATGAAGTGACGGACGGTCCGGACCTCGGGCAGCGTCTTCATGGTGCTCCTTCTTCGGCCACGACGGGGTTCTCCAGCACCCCCACACCTCCCACTTCGACCCGCATGACGTCGCCGGGGTAGACGTGGGAGATCCCCCGCGGCGTGCCGGTCAGAATCACATCGTCCTCTCCCAGCGTCATGAACTCGGAGATGTACGCTACCAGTTCCTCCACAGGATAGAGCAGGTCCCGTGTGGTGCCCTCCTGGCGCAGGTGCCCGTTGACGTAGGCGCGCAGCGTCAGATTCCCGGGATCGGGGACGTCGTCCACCAGGGCAGGCCCCAGGGGCAGGAAGGTATCCCACCCTTTCGCTTTGACCGGCGGGCGGTAGAAGTCGCGGATGAAGTCGCGCACGGTCACGTCGTTGGCGACGGTGTAACCCTTGATCACGTCGCGCACCTCCCGCGGCGTGACACGCCGGCAGCGCCGTCCGATCACCACGGCCAGTTCCGCCTCGTAGTGCAGGTATGCCACGCCACGCGGGTAGACGACCGGCTGCCGGTGACCGACCAGCGCGGAGGGCGGCTTGAAGAAGAGGACCAGGTCATCCGGCCGGCGCACCCCCAGCTCGGCGGCGTGATCGGCGTAGGTCAGGGCGAATCCCAGGATCTTGGTCGGCACGGCCGGCGGCAGCCACGTCACCTCGTCGGCCCGGTGAGAACGCCCCTGTTCGTCGTGCAACCCTTCCTCGTCCCACGTCCCATGGTGCAGGCTTCCCGCCGCTAGAAAGCGGACGCGGCGCACGCGGACTCCTCAGCGCGCCGCCGAGACCGAAGTCAGCAGCCCGTACCGGGCCAGCACAGTGTGCAGGCGCTCCGTGTTCTCCGGGGCCAGGGGCGCGAGCGGCGGCCGGACATCCGGCGTGATCCTCCCCATCAGGCCCAGCGCCGTCTTCACCGGTACGGGGTTGGTGTCGATGAAGAGGATCTCGTTCATGGGCAACAGGTAGTTGTGCAGCTCCCGCGCCTCGTCCCACCTGCCGGCGGCGGCCAGGGTGTAGAGGCGGGCGACCTCTCGCGGCAGGACGTTGCCGGTGGCGCTGACGTGCCCGGCGCCGCCCAGCGCCAACAGGGAGAAGCAGAACATCTCGATCCCCGAGTAGACCAGAAAGCCCGGCGGCGCCAGGTGGAAGACGCGGTTGATGTGCTCGAAGTCCTTGTTCGCCTCTTTGACCCCGATGATGTTGCGCACGTCCCGCGCCAGACGCGCAATCGTGGCCGCTTCCAGGTTGACGGCGGTGCGGCCCGGGATATTGTACAGGATCACAGGAAGATCTACCGACTCCGCGACCGTGCGGAAGTAGCGGTAGAGTCCTTCCTGCGACGGGCGGATGTAATAAGGGACCACGACCAGAATGGCGTCGGCGCCGGCGCGCGCGGCCGCGGCGGTGAGGCGCAGCGTCTCTTCGAGGTTGTTCGTGCCGCTCCCGGCGACTACGGGGAGACGCCGCCGCACCACCCGCACTGCCCGCTCCACCAGAAACTCCCGCTCCTCCAGCGAGAGGGCGGCCGGCTCCCCCGTCGTGCCGCCGATGACGACGCCGTGGCTGCCGCTCTCGACCTGCCACTCCAGCAGGTCGTCAAAGCGGTTCTCGTCGATCATGTTGTCCCGGAAAGGCGTGATCAGGGGAACAAGCGATCCGCGCAGCATCGGCACCTCCAGCGGCAGTACACGCTGTAGGTGTTAGCGTAGCATACCCTCGGCGGAACGAACCACCGCGCCAGAGGCGGCCACTGGGTCTCGCCGGTGATCAGACGCAGCCCGCGGTCAGGCCGCCGGGACCAGGACGGGCTGTACCGGGACCAGAACGCGCTGCGGCAGTTGCTGCAGGGCACGCTGCAGTTGCGTATCGATGCCCTGGTCGAGATCGGCGGTCGTCAGGTCCACCTCCACGTCCGGCTGAAGTCCGACCCCTTCCACTACAGTCCCCTTGGGCGTGAGCACGCGCGACACGGTCACCTGCAGAGCGGCTCCGCCGGGCAGCTCGAAGTACTGGCTGGCCGTCAACGCCCCCGCCGTGCGCATGCCCACGAGCGTCCCCCGCTGGTGGTCCTGCACCGCCGCGCTGACGATTTCCGACCCGGAGGCCGACCCGCCGTCGGTCAGCACCACGAGGGGCAGCGCCGGCGGCAGGATCGGGCCGCCGATCGCGCTGTTCGTGACCCGCCGGTTGCGGCTCTCCCGGACCATGATCGTCAAACCCTCGGGCAGGAGCGCGCTGGCGACCGAGATCACTTCATCTACGGATCCACCCGGATTGCCCCGGAGGTCCAAAACCAGGGCGCGCATCCCTTGCTGGAGAAGGTCCTGCAGGGCGCGGCGGGTCGCGTTGCCCGCTCCCCGGTCGAAGTGAAAGATCCGCAGGTAGCCGACCTGGCCCTCCAGCAGCCGGAAGTCCGCGGGCGGGACGACGATCGGCTCGCGGGTGATGGTAACGGTCAGCGGCTCGCGCTGGCCGGGTCGCGCGACGGTGATCGCCACGGTCGTGCCCTGGGGACCGCGGATCCGCGAGGAGATGGTCTGGCTGTTCATGCCCTCCGTGGACTGCCCGTCCACGGCGGTGATCCGGTCGAAATCGCGCAGCCCCGCGCGGGCCGCCGGGCTGCCGGGAAAGACGTGCTGGATGTAGAATCGGCCGTCGCGCGGCAGCAGGCGGATGCCGACGCCGGTGAACCCTGCCTCGCCACGCTGCTCGCGCTGGATCTGCTGCCACCGGTCGGGGGGGATGAACGCCGTGTGAGAGTCGCCCAGGCTCTCGGCCATGGCGCTGGCCGCGGCGTGCTGGAGGTCGGTCTCGCTGACCCGTCCCGCGGCGGCTGCCGCCGCCTGGTCGAAGAATGTCTGGAACTCCTGCCGGGCCAGCGTCTCGTTGCCCGCGCTGACCACCGGCAAGGTCGCGGTGATGCCCGCCTGGGCGAGAGCCCGCCGAACACCGTCGACGGCCGCGGCGAGCAGTTTCAGCGGATCCGGAGCGCTGACATGGCCGTCGCGAAGGACTTCGAGGGCGGCGAAGACGATCGTCGCATCGGCCGCGGCGACCGGGCGGACAGCCCACGGAGCGGCCACGCTGCCCAGGGCCATAACCAGGGCCAGCGCCAGAACGAAGAGGTGGCGGCGGAACGATAGGCTTCTCACAGAACCCTCCAGCAGGACAGGGTGCTGATTACCTTAGACGACGAGCAGACCGTTTTGGTTTCAGGACATCCCGAACCAACCGCCGCAGCAGGCGTGACAGCCGGGGACAGGCGCGCAGCGACGTCCGCAGAGCGGGGATCAGGTCCTCGCCGACGATCAGCGGGCTGCGCTGAAACCGACCTTTCAAGTCATAGTAGCAGAACCGCAGGGACTGGGAACCGTCGACTCACCTCGTGCCGCTGCGGGCGCCCAGGTAGGCTGCCTGCACAACGGGGGAGGCGAGCAACTCGCGGCCCGATCCCTGCAGCCGGATGCGCCCCGTCTCCATCACATAGGCCGTATCGGCAATCTGGAGGGCCTGCCGGGCGTTTTGCTCCACGAGGAGAATCGTGTACCCCTGCGCCCGCAGCTCGGCGATCACCCGGAACAACTCTCGGACCAGCAGCGGGGCCAGCCCCAGCGAGGGCTCGTCGAGCATGAGCAGCTTTGGGCGCGCCATCAGCCCGCGGCCGATGGCCAGCATCTGCTGCTCCCCGCCGCTGAGGGTCCCCGCCAGTTGCCGCCGTCGTTCCCGCAGTCGGGGAAAGAGCGTGTGAACGCGCTCCAGGTCCTCGTGAATGGCCGCGCGCGGTTCGCGGCGCAGGCGCAGGTAGGCGCCCAACAGCAGATTGTCTTCTACCCGCAGCGACGCAAACAGGTGGCGTCGTTCGGGAATGTGCGCGAGGCCGCGGGCCGCAATCCGTTCGGGCGGCCACCCGGTGATGTTCTCCCCGTCGAAGAGCACACGCCCCCCGGCGGGACGCAGCAGGCCGGAGAGCACGCGCAGGAGCGTGGTCTTCCCAGCCCCGTTCGCCCCGATCACCGCCGCGATCTCCCCCGGGCGAGTGGTCAGGGAGATCCCGTGCAGGACATGGAGATAGCCGTATCCGGCATCCAGCCCCTGGACCTCAAGAGGCATCGCCGCGTTCCTCCTCTCCCAGGTAAGCCGCGATCACGGCGGGGTCGTTCTGAATGGCCGCCGGCGGCCCCTCGGCGATGAGCATCGTCTGGTCCAGGGCGGCCACTTCATCGGCCAGCCCCATCATCAATTCCATGTCGTGCTCAACCAGGAAGACCGTCACCCCATCGTCGCGGATCTTGCGGATCCGGTCGGTCAACCTCCCTTTCTCCGCGCCGCTCAGCCCTGCGCCGGGCTCGTCCAGCAGGAGCAGACTCGGCGCCGTCGCCAGGGCCCGCGCGACTTCCAGGACCCGCTGCAGACCGAAGGGCAGGCTCTCCGCCGGCTCGTCGGCCCGGTCCAGCAGGTCGAACTCCTCCAGGAGCGCCCGCGCCCGTTTGTGGGCTGCCTGCTCCTCCCGCCGCGACCGGCCGGACCGGATGGCAGCGTCCAGCAGGCCGCTGCGCATGTGCCGGTGCAGACCGACGAGCACATTCTCCAGCACCGTCATGCCCGCGAAGATCTGCACGTTCTGGAAGGTGCGGGCGATGCCCAATCCGGCGATCTGGTACTGGGGCAGCCCGATAGTGGACCGCCCGCGGTAGCGGATGTCGCCGCTCAGCGGCGGAAGGATGCCGGTAATGAGATTGAACAAGGTAGTTTTACCGGCCCCGTTCGGTCCGATGAGCCCCTTGATCTGTCCCGGCCAGATCACAAAGGACACATCCTGCAGCGCCACCAGGCCCCCGAACGCTTTGGTGATGCGCCGGACTTCCAGCAGGGGGGCTGCTGCCTGGTCCGCGCGGGCGGGGGTCTGCAGCATCTAGCCCTTGGCCGCCGCGGGACGGCGCAGCGGGCCAGGGGTCCGCCCGGTGAGGCCCCGCGGCCAGAACAACAGCACCAGGACGAGCAACAGGCCGAAGGCCACGGCCTCAAACTCACCCTTCACCCCGGGGAATATAACGGCGAGTTTCGTCCGCAGCAGTTCTTCCAGCAGGAGAACGGCGAGCGCGCCAAACGGGGCGCCCCAGATGCTGGCCATCCCCCCGACCGCCGACATGAGCACCAGCTGCAGCGACGGGACAAACCCGAAGGTCGCGGGGACCACGGCGGCCTGAAAGTGCGCGTACAGGCTGCCAGCCAGCGCGGCCAGGGCGGCACTGATGGCGAGAATCTGCGCCTTGTATCGGGGCGCCGCCACCGCCAGACTCTCCGCCGCCAGCTCACTCCCGTGGATGGCCCGCAGCGCCCGGCCGATCCGCGAGCGCACCAGGTTCAGGCCGAGGGCAATGGTGCTGAGGGCGACGGCCCAGACCAGCATGAAATACCGGTGCACGGGCCACACCAGATACGCGCCGATGCGCAAGCGCGGGATCCCGACGACACCGTCAAATCCGCCGGTGAGATTCAGGCGCGGCAGACCCAGGTTCTCGCGCAGGATGATGAACACGGCGATGCCCAGACCCAGAGTGGCCATGGCCAGGTAGTGGCCGCGCAGGCGCAGGATCGCCCACCCGATCAGGTAGGAGAGCGCACCGATGATGACCGCGCCGACGACCATCACCACCCAGGCCCACCACCAGGCCCCCGCGACCACGTCGGGAATGCCGATGTTCCGCGCCTTCACCGTGAGGATGGCGGAGAAGAACGCGCCCAGCCCGTAGAAGGCAGCCTGACCCAGCGATACCTGTCCGGCATAGCCCATCAACAGATTGAGCCCGACCAGGATGATGGTGAACACCCCGGCACGGATCAGCAGGTCCAGGGTGAGGAGCCCGGCGGTGAGACGGGGCAGAGAGACGCCCCCGGGCCGCGTGCCCTCCAGCCAGCCGATCGCCAGAACGAGCGCGGCGGCGATGAGGAAACCGACCGTGCTGCCGGAAAGCCGGCCCCTCATGGGCCTTCCGCTTCCTGCTCGGAGCCGGCAAATCCATGGGGCCGGATCAGCAGCAGCACAATGAGCACGACAAAGGCGAAGAGGTCCTTGAAGCCAGCCAGGGTGACCCCGGCCCAGAGGGTCTCCAGGACTCCCAGGATGAGAGCGCCCAGAACCGCGCCCTGGAAGCTGACCAGCCCGCCCATCACGGCCGCCACGAACCCCTTCAGCCCGGTCTCCAATCCCATGTCAAAGGCGGGCCGGGTGAGCGGACCGAACACGATCCCCGCGATCGCACCCAGGACGGCGGCCAGGGCAAAGGCCACGGTGGCCATGGTGTCGACCCGGACCCCGACCAGGCGCGCCGCCAGCCGGTCGGCCGCACAGGCGCGCATCGCCTTGCCCAGGACGGTGCGTTCGAAGAACAGGGCCAGCAGAACAACCACCAGGGTGGTCACGCCCCAGATCCAGAGGGTCTGCGCCTTGATCAGGACGTCGCCCACCAGGAAGGAGCGGTCCACCATCTGCAATGTGCTGAAGGCGGGGAGCACATAGGCGCGCGGCCCCCAGATGAGCAGCGCCGCACCCTGCAAGACCACATATACCCCTACGGTGATCATGATCCGGGTCAGCAGGGACGCGTTCCGCGCGGGGTGGAGGGCGAGTCGATAGACGGCCATGCCGACGGCGGCGGTGAGCAGGGACGCCAGGATGCCGGCCAGAACGAGGCGCAGACCGAGGGGAAGCGGCCCCAACTGCCCGAGCAATGTGATCGTCACCATCGGACCCAGCATGACAAACGCGCCCTGGGCGAAGTTGATGACGCCGGTCACACGGTGCACTGCGACGAATCCCAGGGCGACCAGTGCATAGATCGCCCCGGCCTGCAACCCATCCACGAGGAACTGGAGGTATTCGACCAGGCCGAACCCGTGCCGCCGCCCCAGGAGGACGAGGGCGACGACCATCACGCCGACCGCCGCGAAGAGCCACCGGCTGGATGTGGCCCGCCACTGGCCTCCCGGCGCGACAGCGGTCGCGGCCGGCCTCACGCCGGCCAGAGCGGGTCGCATAAACTCAACAGCACTGTGGGGACCTGCGCCGGCCGGTCCCCACATGCCGGAGCCATGGAGCCTGGTGACCTCGCGCTCATCCGATCGTCAATGCCGCCGCCCGCCTGCTCTTACTTCCACTGGGCTCTGGGCAAAATTACGAACCTGCCACCCTTCACGGTCACGAACTCAAAGTCCGGATACTTGAACCCCAGATGGTCCTCCGGGCTCAGCGTGAAGATCGCATGCGTTCCGGACAGGTTGACGGTCTTGGTCTCCAAGGCGTCGCGCACCGCCTGACGGGCCGCGGGCAACGCCAGCCCGTCCGGCAGGTTGCGCAGCGCATTCAGCGCCCACGTCAGCGCGTCATAGGCATGACCGGCGAAGGTGCTGATCGGCTGGCCTCCGGTAGACACCCGATAGTCGCTGATCAAGCGCAGGTTGAAGGTCCTGATCGGATCGTTGGGCGGCAGTTGGTCGGCCACCAGGATCTTGCCGCAGGGCATGACGGTCCCCTCTGCAGCTCGGCCCGCCGTGGCGATCAGGTCGGGGCTGCACGCCCCGTGGCCATGGATGATCCGGATGCGCGCCTCCCGCTCGCGGACGGCCACGTTGATCAGGGAGGCCGCGGGCGGGATAGAGCCGATGACCACGGCCTGGCAGCCGCTGGCCCGCACCCGGGCCACCTGCGGGAATTCGGTGCCTGTGCGGTCAAAGGAGTCGCCGTAGACAATCGTGGCCCCGGCTCCCGGGAAGACGGCGTTGCCGCTGGCAAACGTGTCCTGCCCATACGCGCTGTTCTCGTAGAGATAGCAGATCTTCGTCAAACCGGCGGCCTTGAGGTATTCCGCCTGCTTCTGGGCGGACTGGATATTCTCCGGCACCGGCTTGAAGATCCAGGGACGCATGCGCTTGGTGGCGGGGTCCTCGATGATGGCCCGGGCGGAGGCCATCGAGACCATCGGCGTCCTGGCCTCGGTCGCGATGGGTACCATAGCCAGGCTGGGGCCGGTGAGCGTGCCGGCCACCAGAACGACGACTCCCTCCTCGATGAGCCGGCGGGCCAGACCGGCGGCGACGTCGGCACTGCTCTGGTCGTCGAACACCAGAATCTCCACGTTATGGCGCACCTTGTCGGGCCCGACGATGCCCCGCTGCCCGGTCAACCGATCTTGAAGCATGCGGGCCACGAACCGTTCAGGAATGCCCAGGCTGGCGCCGGGGCCGCTGGTCGAGGCAATGAATCCGATACGGTACGTGTGCGATGCCGCGGCGCGTGGCACGAGCGCGGCGACGAACAGAACGACCACCGCCAGGCTGAGGATCCGACGACCGCTCATCCTTCCGCCACCTCCTTTGGGGCGTTACCTGCGTCTGCTAACCTGCGCGATCCGGGCCTGGAGCTGTGCTTTTGGCAACACGACCTGCACGTGCGTTCCCTCGCCGATCCGGGTCAACTCGTTGCGCGCCTCCACCGCGCAGACGATCCGGTTTCCGTCGATCTGCTCGAGCCGCGCCGTCACCGTGACGCGCATCCCCACCGGCGTCGGGGCCAGGTGGGTGACGCTCACGGCGTAGCCCACGGCCTCCTCATCCGGCTCCAGGTAGGGCAGGATGATCTTCCGGCTGGCCAGCTCCATGTGGCGCACCATGGACCACGTGGAGTAGACGGGATGAACCAGGCCCAGTTCCTCAAACTCCGCCACCATGTCTCGGGTGACCACGACGCTCACCTGCGCCTGCGCCCCCGGGGTCAATCCCGCCCGCATGATCCGGCGCCGCCCCGCCTAGGCGTACACGCGGCGGCGATCATCGACACGGCGCAGCTTGCCTCCCTCGCTGCGCGGCAGGGTCCCCGGCGGCACGACCGTGACCCGGGCCGTGATCCCCAGCACGCCCAGGAGTTTCTGCTGGCAGCGCAGGGCCAGTTCCGTCACCGGCGCTTCGTCACCGGCGAACGTGCCGCCGAGCTGCCGGGCGAACCCCTCGTTGGCCTCGACCCGCACCTCCAGATCGTCGAGCGTGCGCTCGCGGGTGACGACCAGCTGGTAGTGCGGCGACAGCTCGGCGAGCCTGACCAGGACCGACTCCACCTGGGAGGGATAGACGTTGATGCCGCGGATGATCAGCATGTCGTCGGTCCGCCCGAGCACGCGGGACATGCGCACGAAGGTCCGGCCGCAGCGGCAGGGCTCCGCGTTGAGCGAGGCGATGTCCCCCGTGCGGTAGCGGATCACCGGCAGGGCCTCCTTGGTCAGGGTGGTGAAGACCAGCTCCCCGACCTGCCCCGGCGGCAGCGGATCGCCGGTGGCCGGATCGATGACTTCCACGAGGAAGTGATCCTCGAAGACGTGGGCGCCGTTCTTCTCCTCGACGCACTCGTTGCTGACGCCCGGCCCGATCACCTCCGTCAGCCCGTAGATGTTCACCGCCGTGATGCCCAGCTTCTGCTCGATCTCATCCCGCATGGCGTCGGTCCAGGGCTCGGCACCCAGCACGCCGTACCGGAGCGGCAGCGAGCCGGGCTGGATCCCCTTCGCGGCCAGGCCTTCGGCCAGCGTCAGCGCGTAGGACGGCGTGCAGGCGATGATCCGGGGGCCGAAATCCTGCAGCAGCATGATCTGCCGCTCGGTGTTGCCGCCGGAGACGGGGACGACCAGCAGCCCGAGGAGTTCCGCGCCGTAGTGCATGCCCAGGCCGCCGGTGAACAGCCCGTACCCGTAGGCGTTCTGGAAGATGTCGCCCGGCCGGGCGCCGCTGGCGGCCAGGGAGCGGGCGCAGACTTCGGCCCACGTCCGGAGGTCCGCGGCCGTGTACCCCATCACGATGGGCTTGCCGGTGGTCCCGGAGGAGGCGTGGATGCGCACGGCCTGGTTCAGGGGAACGGCGAAGAGCCCGAAGGGGTAGGTATCCCGGAAGTCGCTCTTGCGCGTGAAGGGCAGCCGGCGGATGTCCTCCAGCCCGCGAATCTGGTCGGGACGCACCCCGGCCTCGTCGAACTTCCCATGGTAGAAGGGGACGCGCTCGTACACCCGGCGCGCCAGGTCCTGCAGCCGCTGGAGCTGCAGCGCCTGCAGGTCGCCGCGGGGCATGCTCTCCGCCTGCGGGTTCCAGATCACCGCATCCTCCCCCCAGAGATGCCGGCGTTACGCCAAAGCCAAATTTTAGGATTGCTTCGGGCGCGCCGCGGAGTCTCCTCCGGCCAGCACCGCCGCGCGCATATACGCGTAGCCTTCCATCAGACGACGGGCCGTGCGCGAGTACCCGGCCTGCTCCACGGTCCACTCCGGCGCCCGGCGCACGCGGGCCCGCGCGTGCATCACCCCGCTGGGATGCCCGATGATGACGCGCCCCTCCTCGTGTCTTCCGCGGGCAGCGGCGGCCGGCACGCTGCCCTCCATCATGACCGCGACCGCCGTGCAGGCGGCACCGGTGCCGGGAAAGGCCTTATGCAGCATGGGCGGGCGCCCCCCCGCCATCCGCGCCAGCAGGTGGACCTGGTGGGCCGGCACCTCCCGGCCGGTGATCGTGCGGAAGGCGGCGGGCGGCGCGACGGCGACGGGGAACGGCACCAGGCCGTCGGCCGGCAGGCCCACCCGGCGGGCCGCCGCCTCCTTCACGGCCATGAGAGTCTCCAGGTGGGCCGTGGTGAATTCGGCGGGCCCTTCAGTTCCGGCCAGGCCCGCGTCGGTCGCGGCGACGAAGACGCAGAGGTTGGCCACGTCCAGGATGGTCGCGTCCACGGCGTGTCCCAGGGCGGGGACGTCGAGGCGGTCGCGCACGCGGCCGGTCGGCAAGAGCGTCCCGGTGGCCGCTCCGACGGTGCCGGTGAAGTCCAGCACGATCTCAGCGCCGCTCCCCGGCACCCCTTCCACCACACACTCCCCTTCGACAACCGGGGCGCCGTCAGAGACGGGCACGTGGGCTATGAAGACCTTCCCGGTGTTGGTGTTGTGGACGCGCACCGGGGTGACCGGCTCCACCGCGCGCACCAGTTCCTCTTCCACGGCGTAAACGCCCACCGCCGCGGAGATGTTGCCGCAGTTGATGTCGTAGTCCACCACCGGCTCCCGGATGCTGACCTGCCCGAACGTGTAATCGACGTCCGCATCGGGCCGGGAAGGCGGACCGATGATCGCGACCTTGCTCGTCAGGATGTCGGCTCCCCCCAGCCCATCGATCTGCCGGGGATCGGGACTCCCGAAGAGCGCCAGGATCAAGGCATCGCGCCGGCGCGGCTCCGCGGGGAGATCACCCGCCCGCAGGAAGAGCGCCTTGCTCGTGCCGCCGCGCATCACGACGCAGCGGATGCGCACCTGTTCCCGCACCTTCATCCTCTTCCCTTCCCTACACCGCCAGGTTCCTTTCTATGCCGCCAGGATGTTCACGGTGCAGGCGGCGCCTTCGATGCCCGCCGCCTTCCCGCCCCGGCAGTGGGCCAGTCCTACCCGGGCGCCGGCGACCTGCCGCTCCCCGGCCTCGCCGCGCAGCTGGCGAACCAGTTCCACGACCTGCGCCACACCCGTCGCTCCCAGCGGGTGCCCCTTCCCGAGCAACCCGCCGCTGGGATTGACGGGCAGCACGCCGCCGATGTCGGCCTCGCCCCGCTCCAGGCGCGCCGGGTATTCGCCCACCGGGAAGAGTCCCAGTCCTTCCACGCGGAGAATCTCGGCGATGCTGAAGCAGTCATGGACCTCCGCCAGGTCGATCTCCTCCGGACCGAGGCCGGCCTGCTCGTAGGCGGCCTCCGCCGTCTTCCGGGTCAGGGGTTCGAACGCCATCGAGGTGAGCCCGCTTTCCACCTCGCCGGTACGCAGGGCCGCGGCCGCCAGGCGGATCCCGCGGCGAGTGGTCACCTTGCGCGCCAGCCGGTCGGAGCAGAGGATGACGGCGGCGGCGCCGTCGCTGACCGGGGAGCAGTCGTACAGGCACAGCGGGTCGGCGATCGGGCGGGAGGCGATCACCTCCTCCGCGGTCACCGGTGTCTGAAACTGGGAGAGGGGATTGAGGCTGGCGTTGCGCTTGTTCTTTACCGAGACGAGCGCAAGCTGGCGCCGCGTCGTGCCGAACTCCTCCATGTGCCGCCGCGCCCGCATCGCGTAGATGGCGGGCATCGTCAGGCCCAGCGCGGCCTCCAGGTCGTCCTCGGCCGGCGTAAAGGCCCCGCGGAACCGGCCGGTCAGGTGCTCCATCCCCCAGGCCAGGACCACGTCGTGCTCACCGGCCCGGATCGCCAGGGCCGCCTCGCGGACGGCCACGGCGCCGCTGCTGCAGGCGTCCTCCACGTTGGTCAGAGGGATGCCCGCCAGCCCGGTCTGCGCCAGCACCCGCTGCCCCGCCACCATGCCCTGGAAGACGTGCCCGCAGTAGGCGGCCTGGATCGCCCGCGGGTCGAGGTCAGCGTCGCGGATCGCCTCCAGCACGGCTTCGGTGCCCAGGTCGGCGACGGTGCGGTCGGGGTGCTTGCCGAACTTCGTCATCCCGATCCCGATGGCGTAGACCTCCGTCATGCGGCACCTCCAGCGGCGTACGCCCGGTAGCCGAGAATTGTGCGGCCCTCCGGGTCGGTGCGCACTGGCTCCACCCGCAGGCGGAGGGGCATGCCGATCTGCACCTGATCTACCGGCACGCCGGCCAGCGGGGCCAGCAGGCGCACGCCCTCGGGCAGGTCGACGTAGGCCAGGATGTAAGGTGTGGGAAACTCCGGCGTGGACTGGTAGACGACGGTGTACGTGTGGAGCGTGCCGGCCGGGCTCAAGGGCACGACCTCCACCTCGGACGAAAGACACCGCGCGCAGACCGCGCGGCGGGGGAAGAAATGCGCGCCACAGCCCCGGCAGTGCGTTCCCACCAGCCGCGGTTCCCCCTGCGCCTCACTTTCGAAGACTCCCGGGTGGATCGGGACGACCCCGCTCCGACCGGCCTCAGCCACTTCCGTCACCTACATCACCTCCGACAGGCGCCACCGGGCCGCCGCGTTCTCGGCCGCGCGGAGCCCGAGGTCGATGAACCAGATCACGGCCAGCAGAATCGCCGTGCCCGCCATGACGTCGCGCGCCCTGAACATAGCTTGGGCGAAGGCAATGACCATGCCCATCCCCCGAACCGCGCCAACGTACTCGCCGACGATGGCGCCGGCCAGCGCGAACCCCATCGTCACCCGGATAGTCCGGAACAGCCACAGCGCCGCCGCAGGTATATAGATGTGACGGACCAGGTCGAAGCGGTGCGCGCCGAGCACGCGGGCGTTCTGCACGATCTCCACATCCACCTGACGGATGGCTGAGTGCGTGGTCAGGAGCGCGGGAAAAACGACGAGCGACGCCACGAGGACGATCCGGGACATCGGGCCGAAACCCAACCACAATACCATCAGCGGGTACAGGATGATCCTCGGCATGGCGTTGGCCGCAGTCAGGAAGGGGAGGGCGACCGCTTCAAGCCACCGCAGGAAACCAAGGGCGAAGCCGGCAGCGACGCCGAGAAGCACGCCGACGGCCAGCCCGGCCAGTGTGACCTCCAGCGTGGCGAGCACGTGCTCGAAGACGTACCCCGAGGCGATCCACCGGACGACGGTAGCCAGGATCGGCAGGGGCGAGCTGGTGTAGAAGGGGTCGAGCACGCCGGCGCGGACCGCCGCCTCCCAGGCAGCCAGCACCGACAGCAGCACCAGGCTCCGGACCGCCCGGCGGCGCCGGCGCCCGGATGCGGCGGGGTTACCGCCGGCCATGGCTGGCCGCCACCTCCTCTCGCAGATCCCGCCAGATACGGCGGTAGATGTCGACGAACCCGCTGCTCGTCCGTATCTCGGCCACATCCCGGGGGCGATCCAGGGGGACGGGGTAGTCGGCCCGGATGCGGGCGGGGGCGGCAGTCAGAACGATGATCCGGTCCGCGAGTGCGATCGCCTCTTCGAGATCATGGGTGACGAACAGGACCGTGCTGCCGGCCTCCGCCCAGAGGGCCAGCAGCTCATTCTCCATCAGGTTGCGTGTCTGCACGTCGAGGGCGGCGAAGGGCTCGTCCATGAGGATGATGGACGGCCGATAAACCATCGTCATCGCCAGCGAAATACGCTTGCGCATCCCACCGGAGAGCTGGGAGGGATAGTGGTTCTCGAATCCACCCAGCCCAACCTTGCGCACCCAGTGCAAGGCATCCTGGCGGCTCTGCGTCACCGGGACGCCCCTGAGGAGAAGCGGCAGCATGACGTTCTGCAGCGCAGTTTTCCAGGGCAGGAGAGCGTCGCGCTGGAACACGTAGCCGATGCGGTCCGGGAGGATTCCTCCACCCGGGTTGCCGCAGATCCGCAGTTGCCCGCCCGAAGCCGGCAGCAGGCCGGCGATGATGTTCAGGACGGTCGACTTCCCGCACCCGGACGGACCCACCAAACAGAGAAACTCACCCGGGCGGACGGCGAACGTGACGCTCTCGATGGCGGCCACCGTCCCCACGGCCGTCTCGAAACGTTTCGACAGACCTGTTACCTCAATCGCCGGCGGCCCCACCGCCTGAAGCGCCTCGACCGTCGCCGGTGGAGACCTCATGGCTGCTGCACCCGCCGCCACGCCGACCAGCGTCTCTCCAAGTAGGCCAGGATCGAATCGGCGGTGGCCGCCAGCGCCAGTGTGAGGGTCAGACCCGCCATCACCTGCGGGGTCTGGAACAGATTCTGGGCACCCATGATGACATTCCCGATGCCGCGCATCGACCCCATGTACTCCCCGAGGATGGCGCCGATGAGGGCCAGCCCTACGCTCATCCGCAGGCTGGTGACCATCCAGGCCAGAGTGGCGGGCAGGTAAAGGTGGCGGAACATGGCCGCAGGCGACGCCCCGAGGATGCGCACCTGGGCAAGCAGGAGCCGATCGACTTCCCGCACCGCGCCCACGGTGGTGAAGTACCCCACGAACGCCACGATGGTCACGACCAGACCCACCTTCGAAGCCATCCCGAGCCCCAGCCAGAGCATGAGCAGGGGATAGAAGACGATGCGGGGTACGGCGTTGAGTGTGCTCATTGCCGGCTCGATCACCTCACCGACGGCCGGCACAAACATGACGAGAAAGCCCAACGTACCGCCGACAGCCAGCCCCAGCACCAGGCCCACCATCGCGGCCTGAACGGTGGCCGCCAGGTGAGGCCACAGGAAGCCCCCTCTCACCCACTCCGCGATGACCGCCCCGACGGCGGAGGGCCGGCTGACGAACTCCGCCGACAGCCACCCCTGGCGGACGCCGGCCTCCCACCCGATAAGGGCACCGACCACGAGCGCGGCCTGCGCGGTGCGCACGGCGGCGGTCGACGGACCATACCCTTTGCTCACGGACACCCCCCACTCAGGATCGCCCGCCGGACAAAACTATCGTCGACGAGACGGTCCAGCGGAACGGCGAACCCGGGGACAAGCAATCCGTCCCGCTTGAGGAAGGCAATGACAGTATTCACCGCGTCGGGGAGGACCCGACCGTCTGCGGAGAGGCCACCCAGGTTGGCCCTGATCACCCCCGGCGACCAGTCGAGGCCGGCCGGCAGGTTCCGGGCGATCTCCTCGGGACGGATGCGCTGACCGCGCAGCCAGCGCAGGGTGCAGACAAAGGTGCCCACAACCTGCTGCACCGTCTCCGGGTCACGCGCAATGACGTCGGGCCGGGTGAGCAGGCCGCTGCTGATGTGGGCCGCGCCGTACAGCCGCACCGTGCCCTCCAGCGTCCGGACGTCGTAGAGTAACCGGGCTGTGCGCCCGTCCACGAGCGTCGTGATCAGAGGGTCGAGGTACACCATCGCATCAACCGCCTTGCGCTGCCAGGCGGCCAGCGCCGTCGGCGGCCCGCCCACGGGCACGTACTGGACCGTGTCGGGATCCACCTGGTAGGCGGCCAGGATGTGCCGGGCCTGCATGTGCGTGGCCGAGCCCAGACTGGTGATCCCGATCCGTCGCCCCCGCAACTGTGCGGGCGACGTCACGTCGGCCAGATCCGCCTGGACGACCATCGCCATGGTCTGGGCGTTGAAGAAGGTCAGCAGGAACTTCAAGTCCTTGCCCGCCTCGTGGGCTTTGATCACGTGTGTCAGCGTCACCGTGGCGAAGTCGACATCGCCCCCGATCAACGCCGTCGCCGCCTCACTCCCGCCGCGAAAGTCGATCAGCGTCACTTTGAGGTTCTGCTTGCGCTCAAGGTTCGCGAAGTGGCCGAGCCCTTTCGCCATGTACAGGGGCAGATATCCCAGAACGTTCGGCGGACCGACGGCGATGCGCACCTCGCGCACCGCGGCACCGCTGACCGGCACAGCGCTCGTCACCAGCGCCAGGATGGCGACAGTCCGGAGCAGCCCCCTCATCGCCCTCATCTCCTCTCCCCCCTCTTCTCCTATGCCGCCCCCACGCTCCGACCGCCGCA
>Ga0209172_10004506_pt1 | contig 18663 bp, 17 predicted proteins | sample LarsenN4metaG_FD_184113 | JGI IMG/M metagenome (GOLD analysis project Ga0209172, IMG submission 184113) | Hot spring sediment bacterial and archeal communities from British Columbia, Canada, to study Microbial Dark Matter (Phase II) - Larsen... ... | reverse complement strand
TGAATCGCCCCGGCTTCTCTAGACACTCTTGAGTCGTTGGAAATATTGCTTCTCAAACTCTACCGGCGATAGCCCATTTGCGGAACCATGCCGGCGCTTCGGGTTGTAGAACATCTCGATGTAATCGAAGATGTCTCGTCGGGCCTCCTCCCGGTCGTGATAGGTTTTTCGCTTGATGCGTTCCCGCTTCAGCAACTGGAAGAAACTCTCCGCCACGGCATTGTCGTGGCAGTTCCCCCGCCGACTCATGCTGGGTACCAAGCGATGGGCCTTCAAGAAGTCCTGCCAGTCGTAGCTACTGAACTGGCTCCCCTGATCGGAATGCACCAGCACCTCCTGCTTGGGCTGGCGTCGCCATACCGCCATCAACAAGGCATTCAGCACCAGCTCTCTATCGATACGTGACTGCATCGACCAGCCAATGACCTGTCGCGAGAACAGGTCGAGCACCACAGCCAGGTACAGCCACCCCTCATGCGTACGGATATACGTGATGTCGGTCACCCAGGCTTTATTCGGCGCATCCACGGTGAACTGGCGCTGCAGGTGGTTCGGCGCCACCACTGCGGGCCGGCCACGGTAATGCCCCGGACGTCGGTGGTAGCCCGTCTGCGAACGTAGTCCCTCCTGCTTCATCAGCCGGGCCACGCGGTGTTTGCCGCAGCGCTCGCCCAGAGCCCGCAGATCGCCATACACCTTGCGGTAGCCATAGACACCGCCACTCTCTAGCCAAGCCTGCTTGATTTGCCCCAGCAAGCGTTGGTCTTCGCGGGCACGGGGTGAATGCGGGGACGCTTTCCAGGCGTAGTAGCCACTGGGGTGTACTGACATGACACGACACAGTCGTCGGACTGGAAACTGCTGCTCGTGGGCCCGGATGAAGGCATACCTTACCCGGACTCCTTGGCAAAGTATGCGGCGGCCTTTTTTAGGATGTCGCGCTCCTCGGTCATCCGTTTTAGCTCTGCCTTGAGACGGCGGATTTCAGCTTGCTGGTCAGCAGATTCAGCCGGTTTCGTGCGCTTGGGGTCGTAGCGTTTCAGCCATTGATACAGGCTGTGCGCCGAAACACCGAGCCGGCTGGCGACTTCGGCCACCGGATAGCCACGTTCGGTTACTTGTTTGACGGCTTCAATCTTGAATTCTTCGGGGAAACGCTGCCTGCTCATGACACCTCCTTGTAGGGCCTAGTGTGAGGCTCACGAGGTATCTAGGAAAGGAGGGGCGATTCAAGTATTATGGTTTTGATGCTGGGTTGGCTGCAATTAATTCGTCTCAGCTTGGTTTTCGATGTCCTAGATTCTTTAATGACCCATTTGAGTTGACAAGCCTTTTTGATCGTCAGGCGCTAGAGGGAAGTGGTGGATTTGTTGGTATAGCAATAAATAGTGTCGTTGATAATGTTGTTATTTGCTCGCTAACAAGGAGCTATGATAACGAATTGATGTGGTCGCACTATGCTAGCGATCATGAGGGATTTGTTGTTGAATATGATATGAATGATAAGTTTCTTAGTTCTAATGAGTATTGCCTTATTCCTGCCTATGAAGGAGCTGTTATTTATCATAATAAGAAAAGCACGCGACCGTTAAAGTCGGCCGATTTGGATCGGTTGCATGATATTTATTTGCAATCATTGGGTAGTACTGATTTCCCATCTGATGATCGAGGTCGAGCCTTGGCAAGACAACTTTTTCTAACAAAGAAAGCGTGCTGGTCTTACGAAGAAGAGGTCAGAATTGTTAAGGTAAAAGACTCTTTTTTTCAAGAGTCATATGATTTTCAAAGTGACAAAAGAAGAGGGTTTTATACGCTGACGACCCCTATGGATTTTGAATGGGGCCCCGGTTATGTTGGTCGAATTCCTGGTTTGATAATTTATGATTATAAAGTTAAAATAAAAAATATATATCTTGGCGTAAGGAATAAACTTCAGGTCGAGGATGCGGCTGGTCTTGTTGATAAGTGGCGAAAAAGGAAGATTGGTACTTATTGTATGCAAATAGATAAGGCTGGCTGGTTTTTGAGGAGAAGTCGTTTTGTGTGAGGTAAGGTAGGTTGGGCTGAGTGCAATAAAAGTCAACGTTAGCTACATAAGGTCAAAGTTGGCCGCAAGCCGTAAAGGATTGCGGCCAACCTTGTTTTTGAATGTAGCATCCGCTGCGCGGATGTTTTTTATTTGCCGCTTTCCGCGCAGCGGCGGCTTACTTTCTTTTGTTTCGCCAAAAATAAAGTAAGCAAAGAAAAGGCGACCCGAAGGTGCAAGAATTCCCGTGCAAACTGCCGCCATCCCGGCGCCGCCCATACGCTGCGCTCAAAAGAGGGCGGCTTGTTTCCGGACCGGCGGCAGTTTGCACGGCTTGTCCCAACGGGATGGGCGCGGCGGTTCGGTTTTGGTTGCTGTTTGCTGGTGCTCGGTGTTAACGCGGCAAGTGGATGATGTAGGTTGGTGCTGAGCTTGCGAAGCCCAACGGTTACCGCGCACCTCAACGTTGGCTGTGTGCCGTGCTTAATGATAGCAGGCAGCTATTTCATTTTTTCCAAAATAGATTGGGTTTTTTAGCTTTACCTTAACGCTATCTTGTGTCTTTTTGTCTAGCATATTCATGGCTCGTTTGAGACAAACAGGTTTCTTTACGCATAAGGTTTCGATGCTTTCAGATATATATTCTTCCAGATCTGCGCCCACGCCATGTAGTTTTGTAATATGTAAAAAATCTGCCGTCGCTTTGACTGATTTGCAGCTGTATGCAGTATATTGTGCATGATTTATAACCTTCCAAAAATAAATAGGATCTTTATGGTATATATCTGAGTGATATCTGAAAATGCATTGCAATTCAGATAAATTCGAACACTCATATTCATATGATCCTACATTTGTCGGAAAGCCATAAACGAGAAATATAAATATTAACCGTGGTAGCGTCACTTAATTCTCCTCCACGATTGGTTGTAATGCGGCCTGTATTATCGGGTTGCAAAATATGCCGTCACGTATCTCAAATAAGCCGCAGGCAAATCCGGGGTTGAAACGTGTCTGATCAAGGTTTTCAACGTTGGCCGCAAACCATCACCGGTTTGCGGCCAACGTTGTTTTGCGCTTGGTTACGCCAGCAATGGTCAGGCCAGCAGGCGGCAATGCCATTGCTTCAGGTCGGCGGGGATGCCGAGGTCGCGTGGGTTGCCGAAGGGTGGCCACGGGCTGTGTCCTTCGGCCAGCGCTTTGGCGGCTTCTTCCGGGGTCGGGTAGGCGGCGAGCGCCTCGCCCTCGTGCATGATGTGGTAGCTGCCATCGAGCGGCACGATCTCGAAGGGGCCGTAGCGGGTGTCGTAGGTCCAGCATTTCATGATGATGCCTCCTTACTTTTAATGGTAGTCGACATGGCGCGGCGCGGCAGATTGAGCTACATAAAATGCGGTTCGATACTTATTGGCCCCGAAGGTTGGCCGCAAGATGGCTTGTGGTGCTTGCCGACACGACAACGATGACTGCATGACGAGGTTATAATGAGACTTCCTGTCCAAAAAACTGCACCTCATCCATGATCCTGAAAGAAAAGACTTTTACCGAAGCCCGTGACTGGAAGCAGGCGGCGGGTGACGCGGCTGAAAAAGAGATGGCGTTTTATCTACGCCGCTATTTCGGTGACGACAGCGAGGTGTATGTGCTGAACGATATCCGGCTGGAGATGGATGGCGATGCTGCGCAGATGGACCATGTGCTGATTCATCCCGCCGGGTTGACCATCATCGAGAGCAAGAGCGTGGCCGGCAAGCTGCAGATGAAGGCCGATGGCGAGTGGCTGCGCTGGTATGACGACCGCTCGTCCGGCATGGCGTCGCCGATTGTGCAGGCCAAGCTGCAGGCGGAGTTCTTGCGCAAGTTTTTGCGCCGCATGGCCAAGCAGCCGCAGGTCATTGATGCGCTGGCTATCGACTTCATGATTGCCATTTCCAGCAAGGGTCAGTTCATCGCCCCCAAGGGCGAGACGGTGGCCGAGGTATGCAAGGCCGACTTGGTGGGGGAGCGTATTCGCGCCAAGGTGGCCGGGCCGGTGGCGTTTCCGGCGCCGTACCGCAAGATTCTGGGCGAGTACATGAGCCGGATGCATACGCCCAGGGCACAGCCGGCGCCAGTTGCGCCAGCACCGGTAGCGGAAGCACCCGTGGTGCGGGAACCGGCTCGCGAGTACGCGGCGACGCTGGTCGAGGTGGTGATGGCCGCGCCGGCCAGTCCGCTAAAGCCGGCGACAACGCCGCCGGTCGCGGCGGCGGTGTATCGTCATCTGGATTACATCGGCGACAAACTGCGCCAGGCCGGCTTCTGGGAACGGCTGCTGCGTGACGAGGGGCCGCAAAAGGAATATGTGACGTATTGCAAGGCGTGTGCCTCGCAGCAGCTGGAATTTCGCTATGGCAAATATGGCTACTATCTGAAGTGCCTGGCGTGTGGCGAGAATACCGGCATCAAGCTGGACTGCCGTTTGTGTGGTCGTCAGGCCCGGCTGCGCAAGGAGAGCGAGTTGCTGTATGTCGAGTGCGAGGCCTGCAAGCTGAGCGAGCTGCTGCACCGCAATGACCGGCCGCTGCCGAATCTGCCCTGAAGTAGCCCGTGTGCCGCCAGTCGCGGTAATGGTCTGTACCTGAAGGTTGGCCGCAAGCGAAAAACGCTTGCGGCCAACCTTTTTGCGTCTGCGCGGTCGTTGCGCGCTGTCGCGGCGTGATGGGGCAGCGCTTGCGGCCGCCGCGCTTTATCTCACTCCGGCGGTGTCTTGCCGCGCAGCGCCTGCAGGATGTCCATCGGGAACACGATGGTGGAGCTCTTGTCGCCGGCGATCTGCGTCAGCGTCTGCATGTAGCGCAGCTGCATCGCTTCCGGCTGCTGCGCCAGCATGCGCGCGGCGCCCAGCAGTTTTTCCGATGCCTGCAGCTCGCCCTCGGCGTGGATGATCTTGGCGCGCCGTTCGCGTTCGGCCTCGGCCTGGCGGGCGATGGCGCGGATCATCGATTCGTTGAGGTCGACGTGCTTGATCTCGACATTGGACACCTTGATGCCCCAGCCGTCGGTCTGCACGTCGAGCGCCTTCTGGATGTCCAGATTCAGTCGTTCGCGCTCGGCCAGCATCTCGTCCAGCTCGTGCTTGCCCAGTACCGAGCGCAGTGTGGTCTGCGCCAGCTGGCTGGTGGCCTCCAGGAAGTTGGCGACCTGGATGATGGCGCGTTCCGGGTCGACCACGCGGAAGTAGAGCACGGCGTTGACCTTCACCGACACGTTGTCGTGCGAGATCACGTCCTGCGACGGCACGTCCATCACCACCGTGCGCAGGTCGACGCGCACCATCTGCTGCACGCCGGGGATCAGCAGGACCAGCCCCGGCCCCTTCACCCGCCAGAAGCGGCCGAGCATGAACACCACGCCGCGCTGGTATTCGCGCAGGATGCGGAACGACGACGCGATCAGCAGCAGTATCAGCAGCGTCAGGATCAGTATTAACAAGCCACCGCCCATTTCGTAACTCATGGTGATTCTCCTTTGTCGGTGTCGCTGCTTGGCGTCACCTCCAGTAGCAGCCCTTGCCGTGCCGTCACCCGCACCGGCTGGCCGCGTTTCAGTGGCGTCGCGCTGTGCACGCGCCAGCATTCGCCGCGGATGCTGGCCCAGCCTTCGCCGTCCAGATCGTCGAGCATTTCGCCGTGGCTGCCGATCAGCGCCACTTCGCCGCCAACCTGTGGCTGGCGGCGGGCCTTGAGCGCCATGCCGCTGACCAGAAACACGAACAGGCCGGAGATGGCCGCCAGCGCCACGATCAGCCCCAGTGGCACGCCGAGGCCGGGCTGTTCGGTATCGACCAGCATCACCCCGCCGATGATGAAGGCGACGATGCCGCCCAGCCCCAGCGTGCCGAAGCTGGGCAGGAAGGCCTCGGCGATCATGCAGCCCAGCCCCAGCAGCACCAGCGCCAGCCCGGCGTAGTTGACCGGCAGCATTTGCAGCGCGTACAGCCCCAGCAGCAGGCAGGTGGCGCCAACCACGCCGGGCAGCACGAAGCCGGGGTTGGAAAACTCAAACAGCAGGCCGTAGATGCCCAGCAGCATCAGGATCATCGCCACGCTGGGGTCGGTGATCACGCCCAGGAAGCGGCTGCGCCAGTCCGGCGGCAGGGTGATGACCGCGGCACCGGCGGTGTGCAGCACCCGTGTGCCGCTGGCCATCTGCACGCTGCGGCCGTCCAGCCGCTGCAGCAGGTCGGGGATGTCGCGCGCGGTGAGATCCACCACCCGCAGCGCCAGCGCGTCGCCGGCCGACAGGCTGACGGCCTCGCGCACCGCACGCTCGGCCCATTCCACGTTGCGACCGCGCAGCTGCGCCAGGCCGCGGATGTAGGCAGCGGCGTCGTTCACCTGTTTGCGGCTCAGCGCATCCTGGTTGCTGCTGGCCGGGGCGCTGCTGTCGGGCTTGCCGGCCTTGTCCGGCGGGCCGGTCATGCCGATCTGCACCGGGGTGGCGGCGCCGAGGTTGGTGCCGGGGGTCATCGCGGCGATGTGGCTGGCGTACAGGATGTAGGTGCCGGCGCTGGCGGCGCGGGCGCCGCTGGGCGCGACGAAGCTGGCCACCGGCACCGGCGAGGCGAGGATGGCCTTGATGATCTGCCGCATCGAGGTGTCCAGCCCGCCGGGGGTGTCCATCTGCAGTACCGCCAGCTGCGCGCCCTCGCGCTGCGCGCGCGCCAGGCTGCGGCCAACGTGGTCGGCGCTGGCCGGACCGATGGCACCGCTGAGCGGGATGACGACGACCGGTGCCGGCGTGGCCGCCGCCGTCAGGCCAGGCAGCAGGGCCAGCCAGACCACGGCGATGAACTGCCACAGCTTGCTCATTGCAGGACTCCGCGCCATGGGGGCGCTGCTTTCAGTCTAGACCATGGCGCCGCTCGCCATGCGCGGGCGCGCGCGGTCTGCCGCGTGGCCCTGCGGCCGGGGCTGGGCCAGTTCGGGAGCGGGGTTGCGGTCGGGAAGATGCGTTCGTGCTTGCCGGTTGAGCAGGCGCGCAGCGCCCGTTGGCTGGCGGCGTAATTTGCATGGTGTGGCGGGTGACGGACGCGCACGCTCAGCCGTGTGGCCCGGTGGCTTGGGTAGTGTCAGTTCGGGTGTGAGGTTGGCACGATGCGTTCGTGTTTGTCGGTTGCGCAGGCGCGCAGCGCCCGTTGGCTGGCGGCGTAATCTGCATGGTGTGGTGGGGGCGAGTGGCTCGCCTGTTGCTGCCTGGCGCGGGAGTCGTGACCAGGCAGCGTAAGGGGCTCGTTACTGGTGGACGGGGTAAAAGCGGGCGGGGTTCAGTGCGGGGGTAGCAGAGGAGGGGTGTCGCCAGCGTGTTTCTTCAGCTGTTTGGCGGCGCGTTTCTCCTTCGGCGTGTGCTGTGCCTGCTTTTTCGCTTCCTTGGTACTGTGTCGGATTTTGCCCATGATGCTGCTCCTTGGCGAAGTCGCGGCGGGAGGTCGCGGCTCATACCGCAGTATAGTCGCTGATCGCCGGCTGACCATGTGTCGATGCGGCGGTCTGGCGTGCCGGTGCTGTCGTTAGTGGTCTGTTCTGTAACGGTTTCCCGGTGCGGTGTCTGTGTGCTGCTTGTTGCTTCCCGCGCCGTCTGCGGCCAACGTTGGCCGCCACAAACAAAACCGCCGTCACGGCAGTGTGACGGCGGTGGTGTGGCCGGGCGTGCAGCGCGCGTCCGGTGCTTGTAACGGCGTGGCGGCTTACTTGATGCCGCCGTTGCCGATGACGCCGCCGACGGCCGCGCCACCAAGGGTGCCGAGGGTGTCGCCGCCGGTCAGGACCGAGCCGGCCACGCCGCCGATGGCCGCGCCGATGGCGGCGTTACGCTGGTTCTGGGTCATGCCGGCGCAGCCGGTCAGTGCCGCGATGGCGGCCAGCAGGATCAGCGAGCGGGTCAGGGTTTGTTGCATGGTGTACTCCTTGGATGGGGCTGGTGGGGAATGGACCAGCTGATGCTGTTCACCGCGCTTAGAAGGCATACTGGCGGCCAAGTTCCGTGCCGCTGGCGAATGGCGGCGCATTTCGCCGCTATCAGCCGCAGCCGGCCGCTTGCGCGTGGCCGGCCCGCGCTGCGGAACGCTCCGGCACCGAGCTGGTCCCAGCCTGTCCCTTACTGTCCACCAAGGAGTCTGCGTTGCTGAAATCCTCCCTTATGCGCGGCCTGCTGCTGCTGTTGCTGCCGCTCACGCCGCTGCCGGCGCCGGCGCAGTCGCTGCCCGACTATCCGGCCACCTATCGCGGCGAGCTGCCGTGTGCCGATTGCGCCGGCGTCAGCTGGCAGCTGGATCTGTGGGACGAGCGCTATTACACCCTGCGCCAGGTTTATCGCGGCAAACCGCAACCGCTGCAGCACGACCAGATGGGCGTCTGGCGCATGGAGGATGGCCGGCTGCATCTCAGCGCCGCCAACGAGGCGTCGCTGCTGTTTGCGGTGCGCAACAAGCGGCTGACCAAGCTCGACAGCGACGGCCGCCTGATCGTGTCGCGCCTCAACCATTCGCTGCGCCGCGCGCACCAGTTTGCGCCGATCGAACCGCGGCTGCAGCTGAGCGGCCTGTACCAGTACATGGCCGATGCCGGCACCATCGAGCTGTGTGAGCTGGGCATGCGCCTGCCGGTGGTGGCGGAGGGCGACAACGTCGCGCTGGAGCGCGCCTATCTGGCCACGCGGCAGCGGCCGGGCGATCGCCTGCTGGTGCGGATGGAGGCGACGCTGGCGCCACGCCACGACGAGGCCGGCTACCGGCTGAGCGTGATTCCGCAGCGCTTTGGCAGCATCAGCCAGCGTCAGCGCTGCGATGGCGCCGTGCCGGACACCACCTTGCAACGGCTGCAGCAGCAGCGCTGGCACTTGCGCACGCTGGCGGGCAAGCCGATCGCCGCCAATGTGGCACGGCCGTATTTCGAGCTGGATGCCGCCACGCAGCAGGTGAGCGGCGTGGCCGGTTGCACGCGTTTCGGCGGCAGCTACCGCCTGTCGCCGGCCAAGCTGCGTTTTCGCCAGCTGGCCAGCACGCGGCAGGCCTGCCCGCAGCAGCAGGAGATCGAGCCGGCCTTCCTTGCCGCACTGAAATCAGCGCGGCGCTGGCAATGGCAGGGCGGCGACTTGCTGTTGCTGGACGAGCACGGCCAGCAGCTGGCGAGCCTGATGCCGCTGCTGCACTAGGGTCGGGCACGGTGGCTGACGCAGGTCATTTCACTGGCATGGTGCTGATGGTATGTTGAGTGGTCACGCACTGCGGCCGAGCGGCGCGTGCTTTGCACAAGGGGAGAGAAGATGAGATACCGCTCAACGCTGCTGCTGGCCTTGCTGGCACCGCTGCTGGCACAGGCCGGCGAGCCCAGCCCGGTGGACAACGCCGTGGATGCCAAGATCAAGACCTGCATGGCACCGCTGAAGAAGGTGGCCAGTTTTATCGTCAAGGACGGCGGCCATGCCTCGCACGATATCTGGAATGACAAAGACGCCGACCGCCTGCCGTTTTCCAGCCTGATCGCCAAGAAGTATTCGGATGGCGACAGCCACGTGTCGATGAGCGTCGGCCCGGACAAATCGGGCCGGTGTTCGGCGGAATACAACGAAACGGCGTACTGGCCGAAGGCCTGCACCGTGCTGCGCGAGGAAATCTACGGCGAGTTCAAGTATCACGCGTCGCTGAACGAGAGCACCACCATCCTGCGCAACGACGACAAGTCGGTGTACGTGTACCTGACGCCGCAGATGCAGGGCAACGGCTGCCTCAGCACCCGCCGCGAGGTGATTTACTACTGAGCGACCGTTGCCAGGGTTGGCCGCAGCGTTGCGGCCAACCTTGGGCACACCCCAAAAAAACGCGCCATCCGTGGATGGCGCGTTGTCGTTGCGGGATGGCGTACTGCGAGTACCTGGACCGGCTCAGTTGCCCTTGCCTTTGCCGCCACCGTTACCGCCACCACCGCCGTTGCCGCCGCGCTGGCTGCCGCCACTCTTGCCCTTGCTGCCGGGGCTGCCCAGATCAACGGTGCCGCTCTTGCTGGCCGGGATGGCGGCCCGCACGCCGGGGATGGCCGGCGCGGTGCCGGAACGGGTGGTGACCGGCTCGCCGTTGATGGTCAGTGACGAGCGCACGCGGTTGAGATCGCCCTGGGTGATGCCCTTGATTGCCAGCAGGTCACGGCTGTTGGTGAAGGTGGTGGTCAGCTGCGCGTCGACGATGCGCTGCGCATCGGCGGTGCTGAAACCGGCGGCCACCAGCTCGTCGTAGCTGGCGTCGTTGACTTCCAGTGCCATGGCCGGCGCCGCCAGCAGGCCAAGAAGGATGATCAGTTGCTTCATGGTGTCCTCCCGGATAAGCGACAGTGCAGTATAGTTCGCGCCGCCGCGGGCGCCGGCCTTGTTGCGTCGCTGCCGGCCGGCCATGAAAAAACGCGCCATCGGTGATGGCGCGTTTGCGGGATGATTGGGGGGGGGGCTTACTGTGCCTTGGCCACCAGACGCCAGGCGTGCAGCAGCGGCTCGGTGTAGCCAGACGGCTGCGCGCAGCCCTTGAACACCAGATCGCAGGCGGCCTTGAAGGCAACGGACGTCTCGAAATTGCCGGCCATGTTGCGGTACAGCGGGTCGCCGGCGTTCTGCTGGTCCACCACTGCCGCCATGCGCTTGAGCGTTTCCATCACCTGCGCCTCGCTGGTGATGCCGTGACGCAGCCAGTTGGCGATGTGCTGGCTGGAGATGCGCAGCGTGGCACGGTCTTCCATCAGGCCGACGTTGTGGATGTCCGGCACCTTGGAGCAGCCGACGCCCTGGTCGATCCAGCGCACAACATAGCCGAGGATGCCCTGCGCGTTGTTGTCCAGCTCCTGCTGGATCTCGGCGGCGCTCCACTGAGGGTTGGCCGCAACCGGAATGGTCAGCAGCTCGTCCAGCACGTCGATGGCCTGGCCTTCCAGACTCTTCTGCACGTCCTGCACGTTGACCTGGTGGTAGTGCAGCGCGTGCAGCACGGCGGCGGTCGGCGACGGCACCCAGGCGGTGTTGGCGCCGGCTTTCGGGTGGCCGATCTTCTGCTTCAGCATTTCTGCCATCAGGTCCGGCATCGCCCACATGCCCTTGCCGATCTGGGCGTGGCCGCGCAGGCCGCAATCGAGGCCGACCTGCACATTGCTGCGCTCGTAGGCGGTGATCCACTTGCTGGTCTTCATGTCGCCCTTGCGGATCATCGGGCCGGCTTCCATCGCGGTGTGCATCTCGTCACCGGTACGGTCGAGGAAGCCGGTGTTGATGAAGGCGACGCGGTGGCGGGCGGCGGCGATGCAGGCCTTGAGGTTGACGCTGGTGCGGCGCTCCTCGTCCATGATGCCCAGCTTCACGGTGTATTGCGGCAGGCCGAGCAGGCTTTCCACCGCGCCGAACAGCTCGTTGGCAAAGGCGACTTCGTCCGGGCCGTGCATCTTCGGCTTCACGATGTAGATGGAGCCGGCGCGCGAGTTGCCGCGGCGCTGCTGGTCGTGCAGTGCGATCAGGGTGGTGACCACCGCGTCCATGATGCCTTCCGGAATCTCGCGGCCGTCGCCGTCGAGGATGGCCGGGTTGCTCATCAGGTGGCCGACGTTGCGGATGAACATCAGGCTGCGACCGTGCAGGCTCAGCGTGTCGCCAGCCGGCGTCTGGTACTGGCGGTCGGCGTTCAGGCGGCGGGTGATGGTTTTATCGCCCTTGCTGACTTCTTCGACCAGATCGCCCTTCATCAGCCCCAGCCAGTTGCGATAAACGATCACCTTGTCGTCGGCATCGACGGCGGCGACGGAGTCCTCGCAGTCCATGATGGTGCTGATCGCCGCTTCCATCACGATGTCCTTGACCCCGGCGCCGTCCTGCGCGCCGATGGCGCTGGCCTTGTCGATCTGGATTTCGAAGTGCAGGCCGTTCTGTTTCAGCAGGATGGCGCTTGGCGCGGTGGCGTCGCCGTTGAAGCCGATGAACTGACCGGGCTGTTTCAGGCCGCTGCGGCTGCCGTCGTTCAGTTGTACCTGCAGTTGGCCGGCGACCACGGCATAGGCGGTGGCAGCGTGGTGCGAGCCGTTCTCCAGCGTTGCCGCCTGGTCGAGGAAATCGCGACCGAAGGCGATTACCTTGCCGCCGCGTACCGCGTTGTAGCCGCCGGCACGGCTGGCACCGCCGTCTTCGCTGATGGCGTCGGTGCCGTACAGCGCGTCGTACAGGCTGCCCCAGCGCGCGTTGGCCGCGTTCAGCGCGTAGCGCGCGTTCATCACCGGCACCACCAGCTGCGGGCCGGCCTGTTCCGCGATTTCGCTGTCGATGTTGCTGGTGCTGATCCGTGCGTCGGCCGGTACCGGTTTCAGGTAGCCGATGCCGGCGAGGAAGGCCTTGTAGCCGGCCATGTCGGCGATCGGGCCGGGGTGGGCGCGGTGCCAGGCGTCGATCTCGCTCTGCAGGCGGTCACGCTCGGCCAGCAGCGCACGGTTCTTCGGCGCCAGCGTGTGCACCAGCGCGTCAAAACCCTGCCAGAAGGCGGCGGCATCGACGCCGGTGCCGGGCAGCGCTTCCTGTTCGATGAAGTGGTAAAGGTTGGCCGCAACTTGCAGGCGGTGGCTCTGGATACGCGCAGTCATGAAGTTTCTCTCTGTGTTGTCTTGCGTCGGATGAGGACGCTTTGCTTAAGCGGATGATCCGAGTGTACTGATGTCAGGGTGAGGGTAAAAGCGCCAATAATCGATAACATCTTTTACTTTTAGTTGGGTAATGCTACAGCCAGCCGGCGCGGCGGAAGCGGCGCCACAGCAGCACATCCAGCACCACCATACTCAGCAGTGACAGCGGGTAGCCCAGCGGCGTGCGCAGCTCCGGCATGTAGTCGAAGTTCATGCCGTAGATGCCGGCGATCATGGTCGGCACCGCGAACAGCGCGGCGTAGGCGGCCAGCTTCTTGCTGATGCTGCTTTCGTCCAGCGAGATCATCGCGATATTGACCTGAATGGCGGTGGCCAGCAGGTCGCGCTGCGATTCCACGGTATGCAGGATGCGTGACAGGTGATCGTCCACGTCACGGAAATATTCCGGCAGCTCGTGGCAGGGTGGCGGCACGCGGCCGCCGTACAGCCGCGCGGTGGCCTCGTGCAGCGGCGCGGCGGCGTGGTGGACGGTGATCAGCTTGCGCTTGAGCGCGTACAGCGCCGCGATATTGCGCCGCGCCGAGCTACCCTTGAGAAACAGCCGGCCTTCGATGCTGTCCAGCTCGTCTTCCAGCTGGTGGATCACGGCCAGGTAGCGGTCGACCACCGCATCCATCAGCGCGTACAGCACGAAGCCGCTGCCGTGCGCCAGCAGGTGCGGCTCGCGTTCGCAGCGTGCGCGCACGTCCTGGAAGCCCTTGCGCGTCTGGTTGCGGATCGACAGCAGGAAGTTGCGGCCAACGAACAGGTCGACCTCGCCGACGTGGATGCCGTTCTCGCGGTCCGGCTCCAGCGTCTTCATCACCAGAAACAGGGTGTCGCCGTATTCGTCCAGCTTCGGGCGCTGGTGGCCGTGTAGCGCGTCCTCCACCGCCAGCGGGTGCAGTGCGAACTGGTGGCCGAAGTGGCTGATTTCGTCCGGGGTCGGGTCTTGCAGCGCGACCCACACCAGGCAGTCCGGCTTGGCCAGGTGTTCGGGAATGGCGTTTACCGGGATGTCGCCGAGTTTTTGGCCGTTGTGGTAGGCAACGCAGTTGATCAGCATGACGGGCCTTGTGGTGGTCGGCGCGGTCGCCGGCAGGGCAGGCGGCGCCGGATGGGGATGGCAATTGCGGTGCCGCTCTTGAAAAAAGCGTACCGTTGCGGCACTTGTTACGCATCGTATGCTAATTGTGGAGTGCTGCCGTGGCTAGCCCAGGTTTATTGCAACGTCTTACCCCGCTGTCCGGGTTGTGGCCGTTTTTGCGGCCGTATCGCGGCCGTGCACTGCTGGCCGCGCTGGCGCTGCTGGTGGCGGCCACGGCCACGCTGCTGCTGCCGGTGGCGTTCCGCTACCTGATCGACCATGCCTTCGTGCAGCGCGAGTCGGTCGACGGCTACTTCCTGGCGCTGTTGGCGCTGGCGCTGGTGCTGGCGCTGTTCACCGCGCTGCGTTTCTATCTGGTGTCGTGGCTGGGCGAGCGCGTCACCGCCGACGTGCGCAGCGCGGTGTACCGCCACGTGATCCGCATGAGCCCGGAATACTTCGAGACGCTGCAAACCGGCGAGGTGCTGTCGCGGCTGACCACCGACACCACGCTGGTGCAGACCGTGATCGGCACCAGCCTGTCGATGGGGCTGCGCAACATCCTGCTGATGCTGGGCGGGCTGGTGATGCTGGCGGTGACCAGCCCCAGCCTGACCGGCTATATCCTGGTGACGCTGTTGCTGGTGATCCTGCCTATCCTGATCTTCGGCCGCCGCGTACGCGCCTTGTCACGCTCCAGCCAGGACCGCATCGCCGATTCCAGCGCCATGGCCGGCGAGACGCTGAACGCGGTGCAGACGGTGCAGGCCTTCGCGCAGGAGGCGCGCGAAACCGTGCGTTTCGACGGCTCGGTGGCGCTCAGCTTCGACACCGCGCTGGCGCGCATCCGCGCCCGTTCGCAGCTGACGGCGGTGGTGATCATGCTGGTGTTCGGCGCGGTGGTGTTCGTGCTGTGGCTGGGCGCGCGCGCGGTGCTGGCCGGGCAGATGTCCAGCGGCCTCTTGGCGCAGTTCATCCTCTACGCGGTGGTGACCGCCGGCGCCATCGGCGCGGTGGCCGAGGTGTGGGGCGACCTGCAGCGTGCCGCCGGCGCCACCGAACGGCTGATGGCACTGCTGGCACAGCGCTCGCCGGTACAGCCGCCGGCGCAGCCGCTGCCCTTGCCGGCAACGGGCGACGGGCTGCAACTGCAAGAGGTCGGCTTCGCCTACCCGTCGCGCCCCGGGCAGCCGTCGCTGAGCGGTATCACCCTCGCCATCCGCCCCGGCGAGCAGGTGGCGCTGGTCGGGCCGTCCGGTGCCGGCAAGACCACGCTGTTCCAGCTGCTGCTGCGCTTTTACGATCCGCAAGTTGGCCGCATCACGCTCAACGGCACCGATATCGCGCAGCTGGACCCGCAGGCGCTGCGCCGCCACATCGGCATCGTGCTGCAGGACACGGTGATTTTCGGCGCCAGCGCGCTGGAGAACATCCGCTACGGCCGGCCCGACGCGACGGACGAGGAGGTGTTCGCCGCCGCCCGCGCCGCCGCCGCGCACGAATTCATCGAGCGCCTGCCGGAGGGCTATCACAGTTATCTGGGCGAGCGCGGCGTGCGCCTGTCCGGCGGCCAGCGCCAGCGCATCGCCATTGCGCGCGCCATCCTGAAAAACCCGCCCATCCTGCTGCTGGACGAGGCCACCAGCGCGCTGGATGCCGAATCGGAACAGCTGGTGCAGCAGGCGCTGGAGCGTGCCGCCGCCGGGCGCACCACCATCGTCATCGCCCACCGGCTGGCGACGGTGAAGCAGGCCGACCGCATTGTGGTGCTGGAGCAGGGGCGGATCGTGGCGGAGGGCACGCACGCCGAGTTGCTGCAGCGCTCGCCGCTGTACGCCAGGCTGGCCGCCTTGCAGTTCGGGCTGGCCGAGGTGGCGGCCTGAGCTGCGGCCAACCTTGTTGCGAGAGGCAAGGGCGGCGATAATCGCGCCTTGATTGAATGAGGACAGATCCGAGCATGCTGATTAGCGAATCCAGGGTAGAGCGTTTGGTGGTACACCGTGTCGGCAATCCGTCGCGCGGCGAGCCGTTGCAGCTGTCGCACAAGGCCATCGGCGTGGACGAGGCGGTGTCGGCGCTGATTCTGGACGGCTACCTGAAGGGCATCGTCTCCGACAAGAAGAAGTACCAGTTCTTCCACGAGACCGATCTCAACCTCAACGAGCTGTACCACTACACGCGGCAGTTTTTCCGCGGCGACGTCGATCTGCTGGAGGTGTCGCAGCGCATCGCCAAGCACCTGTTCGCGCGCTCGCAGCATCCCAATATCGCCGCCGGCGACCTGCTGGTGATCCTGTTCTCCGGCCTGGGCGAGGCGGACAGCCCGCAGCGCGCGCTGGGCGTGTTCAAGGCGGAAATCCAGGAGGACTTCCTCACCATCGTCGAAAGCGGCGAGGTGTTCGACATCAGCCACGCCAGCGGCATCAACCCGCGCCTGATCGACAAGGGTGCACTGATCCTGGAAAACGGCCCGCTGCTGTACGCGGTCGACCGCCAGGGCCACGAGGCCAAGTTCTGGCTCGACGATTTCCTGCAGGCGATGCGGGTGCCGGATACCAGCAGCAGCAGCAAGCTGGTGGCCGAGGTGATGGAGCAGATATCGGAAGAGATCGAGGACCCGCTGGCGCAGGTACGCTTCAAGGACGAAGTAATGACGCTGTGCAAGACGGTGCCGGAGGTGTCGCCGCGGCAGATGGGCAGCATGGCGGAGCGCTACGTCGAGCCGGAGCAGATCGGGCGCCTGTTCGACAGCGCCGCCGAGAATTATGGCTTTGCGCTGGAGAGCGACGTGCGGCTGCCGGCGCAGGGCATGGCGCGGCGGCTGGAAAAGAGCTGGAGCAAGGTCGGCGTCGGCAATGGCATCAGCCTGCTGCTGCCGTCCGATCTGAGCCTGCAGAACGTGCAGACGGTGAAGGGTGACAACGGCGAGCTGCAGATTACGCTGCGCCTGCTGCAGAAGCAGTAAAGCGCGGCCCGCGCGGGCCGCAGACAATGAAAAAGGTTGGCCGCAATGATGCGGCCAACCTTTTTCATTGGCGGGTGGCTATTTCAGCGTCTGCAGGTATTTGTACACCGTGGCGCGGCCGAGGCCGAGCACGTTGGCGATGTAGTGGGTGGCGCTCTTGCCGTTGAAGGCGCCCTCGGCGTACAGCGCCTCGACCAGCGCCTTGCGGTGCTGGCGCGACAGCGTATTGAGCGCCAGCTGCCGCTCCTGCAGCCAGCGGTGCATGAAGGTGTTGATGCGCTCCTGCCAGTCGTCACGGAACAGCTCCGCCGGCTGTTCCACCAGCCCGGCACCCTTCAGCAGCATGCCCAGCATGCCGTGCATGTCTTCGAATACCGCGATGTTGAAGTTGATGCACATCACCCCGAGCGCGGCGCCGGCGTCGTCAAACAGCACCGAGCTGACGCAGCGCATCTTGCGGCCGTCCCAGTTCACCTTTTCATACGGCCCGACGTAGCGTTCGGCGATGGTGCGCTCGATTTCTTCCAGCGCCGATTCGTCGCCGATTTCGCGTCGCGACAGGTTGTTGGCGAGGTAGAGCACGCGCTGGCTGTCCAGATCGTGGATCACCACCTCGGCGTAGGGAAAGAACAGCTTGGCGATGCTGTCGGCGAGGTGGCTGTAACGCGACAGCAGCAATTGCTGCGGCGTGGGGCTGGGCATGGGCGTCATGGTCGGGTCGGGCGCAACGGCAGGGACAGCGATAGTGCCTGATGCGGCGGGCAGGGCACAAGCCTTGCGCCCGCCGGCCGCCGCCAGACCGTCCGCGGTGTGCCGCTGCGGACTCATTGCGCGGCCTGGGCCTGTTGCAGCAGCGCGCAGGCGATGGCGATGTCCTGCAGCCCCATGCCGATGGAGCGGAAGAACACCGGACGCTGGTAGTCTGGCAGCGCGCAGCGCTGGCTGACCAGATCGGCCAGATCACCGACGATGCGCTCGCGCTGCCAGCTGCCCTGCTGGCTGGCGAGCACCATCTCGCCGGCGCTGTCCGGCGTGCTGTGCTTGTGGTCGCAGTACACGTCCATCGCGGCGAGGCTGGCCGGTGCCACCTCGTGCGCGTTGACGGCATTGGTGCTGATCGAGGTGATCAGCGCCGCTTTGTTCAGTGTTGCCGGGTCCAGCACCGGGCTGGCCGAGGAGGTACACAGCATGATCACGTCGGTGTTGTCGCAGGCGGCATCGACGCTGCTGCTGATCTCGATGCGCGGGTCCAGCGCCTGCAGTTGTTGCTGCAGCTCCGGCTTGGCGGCGAGATCCGGCGCGTACACGCGGATGCGCTGCCAGTCACGCAGCGGCAGCACGTGGCGCAGGTGCGCCTGGCCGAGCGCGCCGCAGCCGATCAGCGTCAGCTGGCGGCTGTCCTGCCGCGCCAGCAGCTCGATGGCCAGCGCGCTGGTGCCGGCGGTACGCTCCACCGTCAGCAGGCCGGAATCGCAGAACAGCAGCGGCTGGCCGGTTTGCATCGACATCAGGCTGGTCCAGGCGCTGATCACCGGGCGGCCGTCGGTGACGATGTACGGCGACAACTTGGCGCCGAACACGCCGGCATCGGCCAGCACGCCCTGATAGGTGATGACGTCGCCGGCGCCTTGCGGGAACAGGGTCAGCGTCTGCGCCGGCTGTACCGCGCGCTCGTGCGCCAGCGCCTGGAACAGCGCGCTCAGCGCGGCGCGTACCGGTAGCGCCGGCAGGTAGTCGCGCACCTGTTGCTGGTTGAGGAGCAGGGGCGCGGCGTGGTGATCGATGTGGTTCATGTTGGGCTCTCATATTGGTGTGCTCGGGCACTGCCGGATGGTAGACCGTGGCAGGCTTGTTTGTTGTATTAAATTCCATTGTGGAAAAAAAGTCTACAAATTGTGTGGTGGCC
>Ga0209172_10004505_pt1 | contig 18667 bp, 14 predicted proteins | sample LarsenN4metaG_FD_184113 | JGI IMG/M metagenome (GOLD analysis project Ga0209172, IMG submission 184113) | Hot spring sediment bacterial and archeal communities from British Columbia, Canada, to study Microbial Dark Matter (Phase II) - Larsen... ... | reverse complement strand
TCGATTATCTGGTTTCAGTTACTCAAACGCATCCAATCTCACGCTGATATTGCGGCTCATTTTGGGTTCGATATTGACCTCAAACCTCGCTTAGAATCGGCTTATTGAGAATGCTGCAAGATCTCAGTTAATTTATCTCCGCTTGGTAAAGCGATCGCCTTTTACGCTACGGGTGATCACCTCTTTACCCTGTGGTTTATTCCGATGATTAGTCTTTACTACCTCCTTGCACCCGCTTTTATTTGGATTGATAGACACCCAAAAGCTTATTGGATTATCCCTGTCCTGCTGCTAGTCACACTCTACGTTAAGCGCACCCCCGAAAACTACATTATTCCAACAGCAGTCCACTTTCTATCGGTTTACGTCTTGGGGATGGCTAGTTCGCACTATCGAGAGCAATTATTTGTCGTTGTAAAACGTACTTGGTTCTTTCTAATCTTGATCTCGACTAGTTTAATTGTTCATGAAACGCTCATACGAACAAAGCTATATCTTCCAGAAGAGATGTTATCAGTTAACACGATTAGTAAAGCGATATTTTGCATCTTATTAATGTATGCTTTCTGGCGTTTTGATGCCCAAATCTCTGATTTTTATCACTATTACCTGGGAATATTAGCTGATTTCAGCTTTGGCATCTTTTTCCTGCATGGGTATTTCTCTAAAACTTACTTTAGTATTATGTACAGATATTTTGGGATGGATTCTTTTTGGGTTCAGGCAAATATTCCGACGTTCTTGCTCTTGTTGCTATTTAAGTTAATGGGTCCAATTCTGGTGATTTACCTCCTTAGATCAACCCTCCAAAAAAGGAGCCGTTACCTGGTTGGCTGTTAAACGAGCTACCTCTACCAGGCGCTCAATCGATTCATGGCAAAGTTAGCTGTCACTAACCAAATTGCGATGCCATTAGGGATTTGAAAGTAAGTTTTTTACCCCATTCTAAGGGTTTGGTACTGCCAAACCTTTACAGCAGACGGTTCTGCAACTGAGATTTTGCTTGTTTAAAGAGGTACTCAAATTGAACCAATGGAAATGTCTGCTTGGAAGTAATCGTGACTGACAATGCAATGACGGTGCTTGTTGAGATCTATTTTTTGCAACTTCGGGCTTATAAGCCGAAATTAGTCCACATCACTTCAAGAGTTTTTCGTAAATATGAAACCGTTTCTCAGCTGCAAATGACTGCGAATAACTTGTACGCATCAGCTCTTGAGCGTTTTTGCAAAGCGTAAAGGTACGTTCTAAGTCAGCAAGCAGATAATCTACTGCAAAGCAAAAGGAAGATACATCGTCAGCAATCATGACGCTTTCCATATGCTTGGCGCTGTTTCCGATTAAGGATTGAGGATGAGCGATCACTGGCATCCCTTGAGCCATCGCTGTCAAAATCTTTGCTCTCAGCCCTCCACACAGTCTCATTGGAGATATATAAATGCTGCTTTTAATCAGTGAACTTAAATCATCAACAAAGCCAGTAAAAACGACTTGACTGGGGTGATCTTTATATCGCTGTTTCGTTTCCTGGCTCCAGGAGCCAACAACATGAAGTCGCAACCCAAATTTCTTGAAAATGGTCGGGGCAATCTCTTCGAGAAACCAGTTAACGCCATCTTTATTAGGAAAGTGATATTCAGTGCCAACGAAGAGAAGTTTATCGGGTCGATAAAACTGATTCCGGTTGAGTTCAATAAAATCCTTGTCGAGTACAGGATAGGGAGCTAAAACGACCTTATCTTTTTCACCCTGTGCGTTCAAAGCATTGTCAAGAGCTGCAGCTTCGGGTTCAGTATTTGCTATAACAACATCATACTGTCGAAGAAATGAAATCTCTAGCGTTTTAATATACTCACGAACGTATCTTGCATACTCTGACTGGGTAAGTCCTGCTTCGATAAATGAATCAACTCGATAAAATTGACAATCATAACAGCCATAAACCTTTTTAATGTTGTCAGGAATTAGGCTAACTAAGTTTAAATTAGATTCAAAATCTAGTTGTATGATGTCAATCTCATCATTCTTGATGATTTCTAAAACCTTATCAATTTTCTTTTTTGAGTTAGGAGGATATAGGAAAGTATGAAATTTGACCAGGTTACCATCAAAATCTTTTCCTGACTCAAAACTGTTATCGATGAAGCTATTTTTAACAAAGTCTTTGGCATGAAGGGCAAGCTTTTTGAGAGTATTAATTGAGCCTTTAAGGGTATTAAATAACTTTTTAGACTGTGTTTTTTTGACTGAGTCGCCTAATGTGTAAAACTTGATATTCGGTAACAAATGCCTTAGTTCACCAAGTTCCTTTTCGCTAGGGGTGAAATGTTGATGGAACAACACACTTATATTGCACTTCTTGCTCAATGGCTCAAGAACACCGAACTGGGCTATACCAGCCCCATTAATGGGAGGATAGACTTGAAAATCTGAAACAATTAGTACATTCATAAATCTATAGGGGATGAATATCAACTTTAAGGTGAAACAGCTTATCTCTTAGCAAGCATTTGAGCCACACAGCCGAAATTAGAAATTTTAACGTGCCAAGGATTGGTCTACAGTATTTCTTGACTGAGTTTTAATTGATGAAGAAACTCTAGCAAATATTCGTGCTGAAAGTCATACATCCTTTGTGTTGAAAGTTATAAGTTCATGCTGCTGTAAATTTATTTCCTGTAGATGCCATGTTCTAAGTGGATATATAATCAAAATTTTGCTTATATACCTACTAACTCTGCTCTACACCAATTTGCAAATGTACGAACCCCCTGTTTCAGTGGCACTTCTGGCTGAAAGCCCAGAGTTTGAATCTTGGTTATCTCTGCTTGCCAGTTCAGTGGGTTGCCCGCAGAGACTTTTCCATCAAACTTTAAGCTTCCCTGATAATCCAACGCATCCAAAAGTAGTTCAGCAAGTTCAGAAATCGTTACCTCGACTCCTGTTCCTAGGTTATAGGTTTCACCTTGCATAGGTGCTTTGTTAGCGATGATGAATAATGCTTTGGCAATTTCAAGAGCGTGTATAAAATCACGGCTTTCTTGCCCAGTACCTTGCAATGTAATTGAATCTTGAAAAATAGCTTTATGGCAGATATCCCACATGACTTGGCGACGAATCCCAGGTCCGTAGGCAGAAAAAATGCGAGCACTTGCTGTTGCTATGCCATAAACTTTACTAAACTCGAGACAAAGTTGTTCACCTTGTAATTTGTGGAACCCGTAAGGAGATATGGGAGATGGTAAATGGTCTTCGCTGATTGGAAGCGATCGCGGGTTTCCATATACAGCCGCACTAGAGAGATAAATAAATTTGCATTGGGGTGCGTTAATACGCAACGTATTGAGAACTTCAAAAGTTAATAAGGCATTTCCATAGAAGTCAGATGCCGGGTCAGTAATTGATGAAGCAACTGAAGCTCTACCAGCACAATGAATCCATACTTGAGGGGAATATGACTCGATCAGTGTAGCTAGTGTGGGGTCAGGAAGTTGTAAACGATGGTAAGCCTTCAAATTTGCAAGAGGTGCATTTTCGGGCGGTGAATTATCTGTACCAACGACAGACCAACCCTGCTCAATAAAGTAGCGGGCTACATAGCGACCGATAAAACCTGCAACACCAGTTACTAGCAGTAGATTTGTCATTTTTAATGCACTTTAATTAGAGAAATTTATACAAGCAGTTTATTGTCGCTATAAACCTGAAGTGCAACATGTGTTAACAGATTACACACAACTACCTTGAAAGACGTTCGATAGTCAAGGGGTTTTCTCGATCTGCGGTTAATTAAATAGCGTGGTTTAAAGACCGATATTTTAAAGTTCAGAGCGAAACAAATTGGGAGCATTAATAATAGCCTTTCCAAGATCCGGTGAATAAAAGCTGAAACCCTTGTTCAAGGCAACCAGTTGTTTGACAATAAATTTTACAAAAATTCCCGTTGTGCTTTTGATTACGAAAGATTTGATGATGGTTGAAGGGAGTTCCAAATTTTGAGCCAGCCTCGATAAAGTTTGAAATATGAACGGTATTCTTTAGGAAATAGAGCCGCATGCTTAGATGCTAAATAGCTGTGAACGACTTTACTCTTTTCTTCGCTGCGTGAAGCCGTACTTAATGATGTAGGTTTAACTCTGTATTCAAATAGGATTTCTGGAATGTGATAGAAGCGATATCCCTTCTTAGCGATGCTTAGCCATAAATCCCAGTCGTCATAGCATCCAAAGGGCATATTGATATCGTAAGGACCACATTCATCCCAAACTGACTTACGATAAACTGCACACATATCAATATAGTTATGGTTGATCAACCATGACAAATTAAAATCTGGGACTCTCTGAACAGCTCTGAACCCATTTTCAAAACTGACCGTTTCGTAGGGATTGCTGAAAGCGGGAAGTTGATCTAGAGCATGAATTCCTTCACCAAAATGTTCAACGTCGCCATAGACAACCGCAACATCGGGATAACGGTCAAGAATCTCAATTCCTTTGTAAATATAAGCTGTCCGAATTCGATTATCTGCGTCTAATGGTAATATATACTCCCCTTTTGCCAGTCTAACACCTGTATTCCTAGCAGCAGGTGCTCCCTGATTTGGTTGATCAACAACTTGATAACCATCACTCCTCAGTTCATTCAGAACCTGTTGAGTTAACAAGTCTGTAGAACCATCATTGACAATGATGATTTCATAAATTGAGTCTGGGCAAGCTGTTACACTTGCTACTGCTTCCTTAATAAATTGACCATCATTAAAACAAGGAATGATGATTGACAACCGAATAGTATTAGAGCTGTTCATTCCATTTTCTATGAACGATTGAACTAGATTAGCAAAACAAGTGTCTTACTTAGAAACTTCGGAAGGCAAAACTTTTTGACCCAGCCAATTTAGATCTTTTGCGAATTCATTAAATAGAGTACTAACGAGTTGTTGTTTTGTCATAGGAAACAACTGTTCATAGGGGTGGAAAATTCTGGCTCCTATCTCAGTGCTTAAGTGGCGATAAATCGGTATCAGTGAAATCTCTCGTTTAGCCGGATTTAATGGGTTTGGATTGAACCTTAAATGAAGAGCATTCCACGCCCGTTTCACCGGATTTTTTGCCTGGAAAACTGGATCTGTATCAACCCACCAAGCCTGGAAGGGATGATTTTCGCAAAATGGAGTTCCAAATATTTGGGCGTAGATCGGGATTCTATACTCCAAAAACCCCAATTCTGGCGTTTCGACTTTTGAATATTGTTCTAAAAAAGTTCTGGGTAAGCCTATAACAATAAATAAACATCCCAACGGGTTCTGATCATAGTCATAGGTCTTATGGACATGCGCTAAAAAATCGAGATAGCGTTGTCTAAGGTCTGGAATATTGGGTGTAACCCACTGCCAATTATGTTCAACTTCTGCAATCGGTCGAAGCCCAGATAGCAAAATTTCGTCTTGCTTGAGCATCGAGAAAAGTTCCTCAATTGCGCCAAATACCAGCATGTCCCACTGAACAACGACGATCGTATCCCATTCCAAATGCTGACCGCGATCGCGAAACCACTGGGTGATCATCAAGTCTCCCTGAATCCACTTCCAGTAAGAATCTTTGGGTTCTGAAAATGCGTAAAAGTCATCTAGATAAGGACTTAATGCTGATTTGTACTGATCTGCTAATGCCAAATCTCCCCCATATAGTCCGTAGATTGCTATATGCGGGTTATGCTGTCGTAAAATTTCCAAGCGATTTTGGCAAACTTCTAGTTCCTTATAAAACCAGAATAGAACAGCAATTTTCATAAAGACGGTATCCCTTTTTTAAGGAACTGGAGGTATTCAGCATCAAGATACAGTTTCATAGAAGGTATAGATTAGGTTTGAGTGGAAGTTACAGTCTCTATTATGGGAATGCCCAGAACTTTGAGATACTTTTGGGTAGAGGCTTCTAGACCGAATTGCTCAAGCCAACTCGATTCAATCAACTTTTGCCTACCCGCCAAAACTTCTAAAATTGCATTGGCAAAAGCATCACTATCACCTACTGGAGTCAGATAGCCATATTTCCCACCAGCTAAAATTTCCTCAGGACCACTTTCACAGTTTGTTGATACAACAGGGATATTTAACGCCATCGCCTCAATCAGCACGGTGGGCAGCCCTTCCCATGCTGAAGAAAGCGCAAAGACTGCGGCTCGCGCCATGTAAGCATAGGGATTTTGCACATACCCAGGTAAGTCAACATATTCTTGCAGGTCTAACTCCTGGATTAATGCCTCTAATTCAGGGCGATCGGGTCCCCAACCGAGGATCATGAGCCTTGCTGCTGTTTGCTGACGAACTTTCGCAAATGCTCGAATCAAGGTGGGAAAGTCTTTCTGTGCTTCTAACTTCCCAACCCCCAAAATGATTGGAATATCTTCCTTAAACCAGGGATGATCAACGGTTTGCTGTGCGGCAGCAAACATATCTGGGTTAATGACAGGATTGTAAATTGTTTCAATTGTGCTGATCGGTAAGGACGCTGTTTTAGCCAGGTCTTCGGCTACTCCGCGAGAAACCGCAACGATCGCATCAGCCCAGGGGTACAAAAGATGTGCCAAGAAAGGTGCTAGCCGCGCTTTAATCTTGCCAGATCTACGAGCGGTTTGCGAAAGCTGATTATGTTCAGCAACAACAATCTTAGTCGAAGTCCCAGAGAGACGACCAGCTACCAGAGCAACCTCATTCAGATAATGGTCTGAAGCAATCAGGGCATCGGGTCGTTCTTTGCGTAAATACTGGATCAGCTTTGGTAAGCACATTGACAACTGAGGCGTTTCTAAATCGATTACCCGAATCTCAGCCGGAAGTTTCCAGAGGTGGGTGCGATCGCCCCGATTCAACACCAAATCAATTTTTAGACCCAACTTCACTAAATTGTGGATCAAGTGAGCTGTGATTCTTTCAATGCCTCCACCACCAAAGGTGCCAACAAAGAAGGCAATCTGAGGACTGGATCCTACCATCGCTTAAATACCCAGAATGCAACATAGAAACTCATAAACTCTTGCAGTCACCTAAATCAGTGAACTACAAAGTGCTGTAGGCAAAGAGACTAGCTGAAAGAATAACGAAAAGTATCACTAAATAACTATAGAAGAAACAGGCTTCCTAAGCCCTTAAGAAGCTAATACCCATTTAATTAATGGAGGTTATTGAGGCATTAGCAAATATACGGAGTCAAGCCTCGCAAAAACTTTAAAGAACTGGGGGCTGATTGCTAATTTTTTGTGAAGCTTCAAAAAAAGTTTTGTGCAGCACTGTTTAGGATGCGATCGCTGCTAAGTAGCGGAGGCTATAGCGCTCCTATTTGGATTGTGAGAAGGTTTTCGAAGAAAACCTTCTCACAGCACCTCTCTCATCTCACAAGTCATTTAGGACTGCTATAGTTGACTCTTTAATGTTGTTGTAAGGTTTCGGTAAAGTGACTGTGTTTCTACTAGCGTGGCTTGGAGGATGCTGATATTTTTCATGGAAAAAGAGGGAAAAGATCAGCAATTGACTGTTTGGCAGATGTACTGTTTGGGGGTAATTACTGTAATTGTCATTTAATAGGCGCTAGGGGGCAGATTCTAGCAATACCGATTTTAATGCCTCGCCTAGGGACTGTAGTCTTTTTAAGAACTCAGATCGTTTTTCAGCTTAATATGGCTCTATTTTCATTGTTAAGAGTGCTTCCAGTTTTCGGTAAAAACTAATTACGTTCAGTCCCTATTTATGAATGACATTCGAGTTGTTTGGCTATTGCCAGTAGCTTGGTTTTATTGGCAACCTACCTTAAGTGAGCTAGCCCAAATATTCCCTCAGACTAAGGTTTTCACGGGTTTATTTCCAGGGTTTGCAAAAGGTCTTGAGGGTAAGCTTGATGTAGAAGTGGTCGGACAGTTTCGAGTGATTGAGATCAATCGCAATGACGATAGTTATGGAGATAACTTCACTTATCTTTCCCCTGCGATTATTGGGCACTTGTTGAAATCTCGGCCTCAAGTGGTTTTCTCAAGCTCTTTTGGGGTGTGGACGATTCTAGCTTTAATGCTAAAGCCGTTACTCTGGTATCGCGTGGTGATTGCCTATGAAGGCAGTTCTCCGGGTGTTGATTACCGACACTCTCCCCTGCGGCTATTTGTGCGTCGGTTCATGGTTTGGATGGCGGATGCCTGTATTAGCAATAGCCATGCGGGTAGGGCTTATTTAACTGATATTTTGAACGCACCCAAGGATCGGGTGTTTGTTGAACCCTACGAAATTCCAGATGAGAAGACATTACCCGGTGACTCGCCTGAAGTCAGCCAAAACTTTGAGGGTCTACAACGCCCTGTTTTCTTGTTTGTGGGGCATTTAATTCCGCGGAAGGGGTTGCCGACGCTATTAGAGGCGGGTGCGATGCTGCGATCGCGGGGCTATAACGATTTCACAATTCTGGTTGTCGGGAGTGGCGACCAGCAGGCGGAACTAGAAAAGTTTTGCCAGGAGCATGATTTGAGCGATCGCGTTGTTTGGGTTGGCCGCGTTAGTTACGACAAGATTGGTGGCTACTTTAAAAATTCAGATGTATTTGTCTTCCCTACGCAAGAAGATACCTGGGGGGTTGTTGCGCTAGAGGCGATGCTGCTGAGTAAGCCAATCATCTGTTCTAAGGGGGCTGGCACTTCGGAGTTGGTTATGCATAGCGAAAATGGCTATGTATTTTCGCCGCAAGATGCGAATGAATTGGCCGATTTAATGCAGAAGCTGCTAGATGAGCCGGAGTTGATTCAAAAGATGAGTCAGCGATCGCGCGAAATTATGGCGCGTCACAACCCAGAAGCAGCGGCTCAAACCTTAGCTGAGATTACAAAACAGTTGGTCAGAGGATAATTAGCTCTGTAGAGCGCGAATGGCTACAAGAGTACAAAACGCTGTAGAGTCACTGATGAAGAAACTCAAGGTTTCGATACTAACCCATGATATTGGTGGAGGTACATTCACCAACCTTTGTGTTTCACTTATCCGTGGTTTGCAAGAGCTTGGTGTTGATGCAAATTTAGTGGTTCTTTCTGCTACCCGTGAGGAGTTGGCACAGTTTCCCGATATTCCAATTACAACGTTGGATGTCAAACGCACCGCCTTTTCTTTAGGCGCAACGGTCAGATATTTAAAGCAGCATCAGCCAGACATTCTCTTGCCGATGCCCTGGTACTTTAACGTTGTCGCTGTTGTCGCTCGTTATCTTGCAGGTGTCTCTACAAAAGTTATTTTAGGGGAACACAATATTATTAGCTTAGAGGCTGGAATTGAACACAGAGATAAGCCTCATCTAAGATTTCTGCCCATTTTGATGCGTTTCACTTATCCATATGGAGATGGGTTAGTGGGTGTTTCTAAAGATACGATTACTGATTTAGTTGAGACGCTAAAGATAGCGGCTGATATTCCCATGCGGGTAGTGTTGAATCCGATCAATCCAGAACGGGTTCGGCAGCTTGCGCAGGCTCCGATTGAGCATCCCTGGTTTCACAATTCAGAGATTCCAGTAATTGTTACGGCTGCTCGCCTCGCCAAACAAAAGCAAATTGATGGCTTGCTCCAGGCTTTTGCTACAGTCGTGCAGGCGACTCCGGCACGATTACTGATTTTAGGTGAAGGGCCACTGCGGCAGGAGTTGGAGAATTTGATTCAGGAATTAGGAATTGCCGACTCAGTGTGGATGCCAGGTTACGATCCGAACCCTTACCGTTATATGGCGCAGTCAGACGTGTTTGTGCTGGCTTCTGCCTGGGAAGGTTGCCCGATCGCCCTGCAAGAGGCGATGGCCTGTGGCGCTGCGGTGGTGGTGACAGATGCACCCGGTGGAATGAAGGATATTGTGGAGTATGGCAAGCATGGAGTGCTGGTGCAGACGGGTAATCCAGAGGCATTAGCGCGGGGGTTGCTGCAACTTCTGACGGATCCCGCATTGAAGCAGCACTATCGGGAACAGTCACAACTCAGGGCTAGTGAATTTCATTATCTGAATACTGCACAGCAATACCTTGACTTTTGTAAGGAGGTGCTGGCGCAATGAAAATCTTGATATCTGCCTATGCGTGTGAGCCTGGTCGTGGCACGGAGCTGGGGGTCGGTTGGAACACTGTACGTGAGGTGGCTCGCTATCACGAAGTTTGGGTCTTAACCCGCCCTGATGATGGTCGCGAGGCGATCGAAGCTGAGTTAGAGCGTCATCCAGTCCCTAATTTGCACTTTGTTTACTTTACCCTGCCAATTTGGGGCGCAGGTTGGAAGTGGGGGCAGGGGGCGTTTCAGATCCACTACTATCTATGGCAAATTTGGGCTTATGTTGTGGCTCGAAAATTGCATCAAGAAATTGGGTTTGACCTGGTACACCATGTCACCTTTGTTAAATATTCGACGCCTAGTTTCTTGTGCCTGCTGCCGATTCCATTTATCTTCGGCCCCGTGGGTGGGGGTGAAACCGCTCCAAAACCTTTCTGGAAAGACTTTAGCTTGCGTGGAAAGGTCTATGAGACGCTGCGAAGCGTGATGCGATGGGTGGGAGAAGTTGATCCGTTTACTCGCATGACCGTGCGTCGCAGTGCGCTTGCCTGGGCAACAACAACCGACACGGCCGATCGCCTGGTCGCCTTGGGCGGTAAAAATGTCCAGGTGTTATCTCAAGTCGGGTTACTGCCAGAAGAAGTAGAGCAGTTAGGCCAATTTTCGCTCTCTGACCCCGTGCCTTTACGGTTTATTAGCATTGGCCGATTCTTGCATTGGAAGGGGTTTCACTTAGGGTTACAGGCATTTGCTCAGGCCGACTTACCGCCTGAAGCTGAATATTGGCTCGTTGGCAATGGCGCAGAAGAAGCGAGTCTGCGGGCGATGGCTGAAGAGTTGAAGATTGCAAATCAGGTTAAGTTCTTCAATGAAATGCCTCGTGCCGACCTGATGCATAAGCTAGGCACCTGTTTAGCTCTTATCCACCCCAGCTTGCATGACTCAGGTGCGTTTGTTTGCTTAGAGGCGATGGCAGCGGGTCGGCCTGTGATCTGTTTGGATCTGGGTGGCCCTGCGGTACAGGTTACCCAAGAGACTGGCTTTAAGATTGCCGCAACAGACCCTGAAGTGGCGATCTCCGGCATGGCTGCTGCAATGAAGCGGTTGGCGCTTGAACCAGAGCTAAGAGTGCGACTGGGGCAAGCAGGGCGGCAGCGGGTCAACCAACTGTTTAACTGGAAGACAAAGGGCAAATTTCTGGTGGATGTTTATCAAACCCTTTTGGCGCAAGGAGAAAAAGATGCGAATCTTGATGGTGCATAACTTCTACCAGCAGCCCGGTGGTGAGGAGCAGATTTCAAATACGGAGGCGACGCTGCTTGAATCGTATGGGCATGAAGTGGTGCGCTATACCCTCGATAATGACGAGATTCCAGGGATGAATCCGCTGGTATTGGCGAAAAAAACTGTGTGGAACAGCGACGTTTATCAGGAGTTGCGATCGCTGATTCGTAAAGAGAAGCCAGACATTGCTCACTTTCACAATACTTTCCCACTCATTTCTCCGGCGGCTTACTACGCTGTTAAGGATGAAGGGGTTGGCGTTGTGCAAACGCTGCATAATTACCGTCTGTTGTGCCCCAATGCCCTGTTCTTTCGTGAGGGGCGAGTTTGTGAAGAATGCCTTGGTAAACCGTTTCCGCTGCCTGGAATTGTTCACAGTTGCTATCGAGGCAGCCGCGCCGCCAGCACAATGGTTGCGGCAACCGTTAGTTTTCATTCCTTGATTGGGACGTGGACAAAAGCGGTTGATACCTTCATTGCCTACAGCCACTTTGCTATGAACAAATTCATTGAGGGGGGCTTACCGGCTGAAAAATTTGCCTTTAAAACAAACTTTTTATATCCTGCACCTGACCCTGGCGAGGGGAAAGGTGGCTATGCGCTGTTTGTTGGTCGTTTATCACCTGAAAAGGGACTGGGCGTGATGTTGGACGCCTGGCGACAATTAGGCAGTAAGATGCCGCTCAAAATTTTGGGAGATGGCCCAATGGCAGATCTGGTGAAAGAGGCCATGCAAGAAATGCCTGAAATTGAGTGGCTTGGGCGTAGACCCCTGGAAGAAGTGTATGAAGTGGTTGGCAATGCAGCGTTTCTAATCTTCCCTTCGGAGTGGTATGAGACGTTTGGCAGAGTCGCGATCGAGGCATTTGCGAGAGGAACGCCCGTTGTCGCATCAAAGATTGGTGCTATTACTGAATTGGTGGATCACCAACGCACAGGGATGCACTTTCGGCCTAGCGATCCCACAGACTTAGCTACTCAGATTGAATGGCTGTTGGCTCATCCTCAAGAGCTGGGTCAAATGCGGCAGGCAGCTCGTGCTGAATTTGAAGCGAAGTACACGGCTGAAGACAATTACAAACGTCTCATGGAGATTTACCAATCGGTCTTGGCAAGTTAGGCGATCGCTTTAAAAGTAACTATCAGTTTTTCACCTGGAATGTTGATTGATAAACCTTTGTAATATGAAAACAACACTATATGGGTTATTTGCCGGAGGAAAGTCTAGCTCGGCTTCATAGTGCATTAGCTCCGCTCAATCGCCAGTATGACCCGATTGCGAGAATGTTGCATGTTCCTCTGAAATCCTACGGCTTTTTGCGATTTTTCCAGGGATTTCCTGTGCATCCAACGCGCGAATCTGTAAGCTATGCTGCTGCACTACTCGATACGGGTGATGTCACTCTATCTCAACGTGCTATTAAAATATTACGCCAAGTTTTACCCCTGCAAGACCAGCAATCTGACAGTAAAACCTACGGAATTTGGCCGAAATATTTAGAAGAAAAGCCATTCAAAATTGTCCAGCCTGACCCCAACTGGGCTGACTTCCTGGGGACACGACTGTTACAAATTATTCTGGCGCATCGGCATCACTTACCCCCTGAGCTAGTAGGGACTATTGATGTGGCGATCGAACATGCTGCCCGTGCCATTCAACAACGGAATGTGCCGCTAGAGTATACAAACATTGCCATCATGGGGATTTACGTCACCCTGGTTACGGCTCAAACGTATGCTTTGCCTGATTTACACGATTACGCCATGGCGCGTCTTCGTGATTTTCATACCTATACCTTTGAGCAAGGAGGCTTTAGTGAATACAACAGCCCCACCTACACTGTCATTACCTTAAAAGTCTTAGGACGGCTTCGGCTGCATGTTCAAGACGTTGAGGCACAGCAGTTAATTGAAGCCCTTTATCGGCTTGCTTGGGAAGAGATTGCCTACCACTTCCATCCGCCTTCAATGCAGTGGGCAGGACCTCATAGTAGAAGCTACAGCACCCTACTTGACCCGGAGGTCATTGCGTTAATTGAGCGGTCTACTTCAGAACGCATTCATTTTGGGGTGTCAGAAACGCATCCGGCGATCGATGAGCATTGGTTGTTACTCCCCTGCCCCCCAGACTTAGAGCCACTTCTATTATCGGTGGATAAGCCTCACACCGTCACTAAAACGCTTTCTAAAAAAAGCCCTAAGCAAGTTTTGACAAGCTACATGGCTTCTACATTTACGTTAGGCAGTGTGAACTACTGCGACTTCTGGCACCAGCGGCGGCTATTACTTGCCTACTGGGGTGATTCAAAAGCACCCAGTTACTTACATTTGCGCTGTTTGCATAACAACACTGATTTTGCAGCCGCGCAATTTTTTAGTGTCCAACGCGAAGGTAGGGTGTTGGCCGGTATCGCTTTTGCCAATGACATGAACCCTACAAATCCCTATATTCCCTATAAACCGCGCGACTCTAAACTGCTAACCAAAGACTTGCGTTTGCGGTTTGAGTTTAAAGGTGTATTCACAGGCGCAGAGTTCAAAATAAAACCCACATCATCTGTAAAATCACAATCCAGTGTGCATTTACACTTAGGAGGCTTACATTTTCAAATTTCGATTCCCTACGTGCAGTTTGGCGAAACCGAAGCCCGGTGGGAAGTAACGCAAAGTGAATCGCAGTTGTATTTAGATGTTGTGCTTTGGTCGGGGCAACAACGGCTATTTGACTTGGTAAAACTAGAGCGAGCCGCGATCGCTGTTGCACTCGACATTCGCCCCGAAGCCGTTACCTTACCTGATGTGCTGGTTGATGTGGATAACGGTTATTTGACTGTCAACTGGGAGCATCTGGGACTCCAGTTTCTAAATCACCCTGCTACTCAACTTTTGTTAAATGAATCATTCTCTTTATCATCCATTGCGCGGCACTAAAACTGCTAAAGCAATTAGCCAACTTTCATTTTTATTCTGCTGGGCAAACAGAAAAGTCAATCATAGCCAGAGTTATGTTTTAGCTTTAATCCGAGGGTTGGTATAAAATGGCACGCTTAAAAATTTTGGTTTCAGCCTATGCGTGCCGCCCTGGAATGGGGTCAGAACCCGGCGTCGGGTGGAATGTGGTTAAAGCACTGGCAAAGCATCATGATATTTGGGTTTTTACGCGGCCAGATAACCGCCCCGCCCTGGAAGCTGAACTAGCAAAAAATCCGATTAATGGGCTTCATTGTATTTATTTTGATTTACTTGGAGTGAAATTTTGGGAACGAAGTCTATATGCAGTTCATCTAAATTATTATCTCTGGCAAATTCAAGCGTATTTAATTGCGCGTCAATTTTTGCAACAAATTGACTTCGATATCATCCACCATGTTACTTACGTTCGTTATTCGTCTCCGAGCTTTTTAGCCTTGCTCCCTGTTCCTTTTGTGTGGGGCCCTGTCGGTGGAGGAGAAGTCGCTCCAAAAACGTTCTGGCAGAATTTTGACTTACGCAGTAAGTTCTATGAAACTTTACGCAATTTTGCCCGTTTTTTAGGAGAGTACGACCCTTTTGTGCGAATGACGGCAAGACGTAGTTGTATTGCTTACGCAACAACTGAAGCTACTGCCCATCGCTTAAAGGCAATTGGTTGTAGAAATGTAAAAGTTCTTTCACAAGTTGGTTTGTCGCCCGAAGAGATCACTCCTGTTTCGGATGCACCCATGAATCAGCCGTTGATGCGGTTTATTAGTGTCGGTCGTTTTTTACACTGGAAAGGGTTTCATCTTGGGTTGGCAGCGTTTGCTCAAGCCACTCTACCTTCTGACGCAGAATATTGGCTTGTCGGTGAAGGCCCTGAAGAAGTTAGATTGCGTACTCTAGCAACCGAGTTAGGAATTGCTGCCCAGGTACAATTTCTTAAGCAAATGCCACGCTCTGAGTTGCTCTCCTTGTACAGTCAGTGTTTGGCGCTAATTCACCCCAGTTTGCATGATTCAGGTGGATTTGTTTGCGTAGAGGCGATGGCGATGGGGTGTCCGGTGATCTGCCTGGATATAGGTGGTCCTGCGGTGCAGGTAACAGCAGAGACGGGCTTTAAGGTTGCTGCTCACGCACCAGATCAAGCAATCACAGAATTGGCTCACGTTTTGACACGATTTGCAAACGAGCCAGATTTACGCACCCAAATGGGGCAAGCAGGCCAACAGCATGTGCAGCAATTTTATCAATGGGAGACAAAAGCTGCTTTGTTCAGCCAGGTTTATCAGGACTATGCAGTCAAGAAATGATGTCACAGCGAGTCATCTTTTTTACTGGCCTTCTCTTACCACCCTCCGAAACTTTCATTCGGGCACAGGGAGAAGCGATGCAACAATTTACTGCCTTTTATGTGGGTTCTCGCCGGGTGCCAGGTCTTGCATTACCTCGCGATCGCACCTACGCTGTCAACTCAGGAAATTACTGGGGAGTCGTAGCAGAAGCGGCTTTCAAATTGACAGGATACGCTCCTGCTCTCTATCGAAAGATTCAGCAGCTAAAACCTGCACTCATTCACGCTCATTTTGGAGTTAATGGTGCCCTGGCCCTACCGATCGCAAAAAAGTTGAACTTGCCGCTAGTGACTACGTTTTACGGTTTAGATGCCACTTTAGATCAAGCCAAAGCCACGCAAAATTCTTTAACTACACGGGCTTATTTTCGGCGGCAAGTGGCATTGAAGCGAGAAACTCGACTGTTTATTGCGGTTTCTGACTTCATCCGGCAAAAGTTACTCACTCAGGGGTTTCCACCCGAAAGGGTGATCACTCACTATTACGGAGTCGATACGCAGTTATTTCAGCCTGGGCCAAATGCAGTCCGTGAGCCTGTTGTGTTATTTGTGGGGCGTTTGGTTGAAAAGAAGGGATGTGAGTATTTGATTCAGGCGATGGCTCAGATTCAAGTCAGCCAACCAGAAGTGAAACTGGTGATAGTCGGCGATGGACGATTAAGAGCCGAGTTAGAAGCGATCGCCGCTCAACAATTACGTAATTACAGCTTCTTAGGAATACAACCGCCTGAGGTGTGTCGGCAATGGATGCAGCGATCTCAGGTCATTGTTGTTCCCAGTGTAACAGCGGCAAATGGTGATGCTGAAGGCTTGCCGACGGTCGTACTTGAAGCCCAGGCGATCGGGCTACCTGTGGTTGCCACGGTACATGCTGGCATCCCTGAAGCGGTCATTCATGCAGAAACTGGAATGCTTGCACCTGAGCGAGATTGGCAGCAACTAGCCAACTGTATTTTACACGTCTTAAACAACTCTGATCTTTGGCAGCGATTAAGCCAACAGGCTCAAAAAAGAGTCAGGCAACACTTTGATCTGTGTAAACAAACACAACGACTTGAAAAGTTATATGAACAGGTGCTTGTTGAATAAGGATCTAACTTCAGATAATTAATAAGATACTGTGAAAGTTAATAAAAATAATATTCGTTGCATTCGATAATACCTTATATATACATATAGGACAATTATTAAAGGAGATTGCTGTTTTCTAATCAGACTGCCCTTAACGGGTTCTATCCTTCTTTAATGGGCTTTGTCGGTTGACGCAGTAGTAATCTGAATCTGTTTGTGTCTGCAACGAGTACGCTTTGATTTCTTAATTTTATAACCCTTGGTTTAATCGCAGCTAAGGGTAAATTCTTTGTCTGGAAACGCACTAGATGTTGCTTAAACCACCATTTGGTGGTTTAAGCCATTTCTTGGTGGGATTTTATCACCGCTAAGCAGTTGAACGCTAATGGTGAAATTTTATGCTGCTTCCTGCTTCTTGAAGATCAAGAGTTAAAAACTTGACTTAATCAAACTGGAGTTTGGACTAATTCAAAAAATACACCATATTTAGGAGGGGCGAACAGCTGTTCGCCCTTACATATAGTGGAAAATCGCGTTTAGTCTAAAGTCCAAATCAAAATAACATAATGGTATTCACAGATGGATATCTTAAGCGTGCATAATAGCTACAAAATACGTGGGGGAGAAGATGAATCTCGTGATGCAGAAGAATACTTGCTAAAGCGAATGGGGCATGTAGTTCAGCGCTATGAAGAAACGAACTTTCGAGTAGATAAATTAAACCTATTAGATACAGCCTGTAGAACGATCTGGTCCGTCGAAGCCTATCAAACAGTCATCGCCAAACTGACTGAAAAAAAGCACGATATTATGCATGTGCAGAACTTCTTTCCGCTCCTCTCACCGTCCATTTATTATGCGGCTAAGGCAAAGAAGATTCCTGTTGTTCAAACTCTCCGTAATTATCGACTTCTTTGTCCAAATGCACTTTTCTTTAAAAATGGAAAAATCTGCGAAGACTGTATCTCGAAGCCACTTCCCTTGCCGGGAGTGATGAATGGGTGTTATAGGGGCGATCGCTTAGCAACTGGGGTTGTGGCAACTATGCTCACTCTGCATCGGGTTTTAGGCACCTGGACAGAGATGGTGGACATCTATATTGCCCTTACCAACTTTGCTCGGCAAAAGTTTATTGAAGGTGGCATTCCAGCCGATAAGATTGTCGTCAAACCAAACTTTGTTTATCCCGACCCTGGGAAACAAGACGATAAAGAAGATTATGTACTGTATGTTGGAAGGCTCTCAGCTGAAAAAGGAATTGATACGTTACTTGCAGCTTGGCAGTGCTTAGGTAAACACATCAAACTCAAAATCGTTGGAGAAGGGCCTTTACAAGACCAGGTGATTGAGGCTTCTGAAAAGATTGCTGGCGTAGACTGGTTAGGCCCAAAGCCTCTACCAGAGGTTTATGCTTTGATGGGTAAGGCGAAAGTGCTGATTCTTCCGTCAAAGTGGTATGAATCATTTGGGCGTGTCGTAATTGAGGCTTATGCAAAAGGCACACCCGTAATTGCTTCTGGAATTGGTGCGATGGAAGAAATTGTTGAACATGGTCGGACGGGTTTACATTTTCGTCCGGGTGATTCTCAAGACTTGGCTGACCAACTTGATGAACTGCTGAGTGACCCAGCAAAGCTAGTGGAGATGGGGCAGGAAGCTCGGCTTGAGTTCGAGGCGAAGTATACCGCTGAAGTGAATTACAAACAATTGATGCAAGTTTATCAATCAGTTCTGTAAAGAGTAGGAGTAAAGTAACGCAGAATTTTTTGAATAGAGGCAGGTTTCTAAAGCCTTTATTGCCGTTGGTAAATAGGGCCTACTGAAGAAACGCCAAAGACTGACTGAGCCCAGTTTTCAAGCAGGATCAAGTCTGCTAAAGTGCAAGGGAAAAGCGCCAAACCCCTGAAAAACCTTGCACGAGTTTGCCGATGTATCGC
>Ga0209172_10004504_pt1 | contig 18673 bp, 15 predicted proteins | sample LarsenN4metaG_FD_184113 | JGI IMG/M metagenome (GOLD analysis project Ga0209172, IMG submission 184113) | Hot spring sediment bacterial and archeal communities from British Columbia, Canada, to study Microbial Dark Matter (Phase II) - Larsen... ... | reverse complement strand
ATGCGATCGGTCGGCATCGCGCGCGCCAGGCTGCCGTCCGGATCGAGCGTTTCCAGACGCAGCGCGCCGCCACCGAAAGGCAGGCGGTCGAAAAACCACCACGGCACCCCGTTCATCGCGGTGACGATCGAGGTATCGGGGTCGAGAAGCGGTGCGATGCGCGCCGCCACCTCGCGCAGGCTATGGCCCTTGACGGCAACGATGACGTAGTCCTGGGGTCCGAGATCCGCGGGATGCTCCGATGCGCGCACGCGCACCGGCGTCTCGCCGGAGGAGTCCCGCAACCGCAGGCCGCGCTCGCGGATCGCGGCGAGATGCGCGCCACGCGCGACGACCGCGACGTCGTGGCCCGCCTGCGCAAGTCGCCCGGCAATCAGCCCGCCGACCGCGCCGGCCCCGAAGACGCACAGTTTCATGCTGTAATTCTAAAAGATGCGCATCCCGGCGCCGGATTGCGTGCTTTGATCGAGCGCGCGCAACGGCTCCGGAACCCGGCCCGATTGCGGAAGCGGAGGTGGCGATGTTCGCGTTCAGGAGGAAGATGAAGACGCTGCTTCCGGCGGAAAGCACGCTCCCCGGACGCAGCGCGAGGATGCTGGTGCCCGAGCGTCACTTCGTGAACGGAAACCCGCTCGCGCCGCCTTTCCCCGTGGGCATGCAGCGTGCCGTGTTCGGCATGGGCTGCTTCTGGGGTGCCGAGCGTCTGTTCTGGCGCATCCCGGGCGTCTACACCACGGCGGTCGGCTATTCCGGCGGCCAGACGCCCAATCCCACTTACGAGGAGGTCTGCACCGGGCTCACCAACCACGCCGAAGTCGTGCTCGTCGTGTTCGATCCGCGGAAGGTGAGCTACGCGGAGCTGCTCAAGGTTTTCTGGGAAGGGCACGATCCGACGCAGGGCATGCGGCAAGGCAACGACGTCGGCACCCAGTACAGGTCGGCCATCTACTGCCACGGCGACGAGCAGCTCGAGGCGGCGCTCGCCTCCAAGGAGGCGTACGCGGCGGCGCTTGCGCGCGCGGGCTTCGGTTCGATCACGACCGAAATCCGTCCGGCCCCGGAGTTCTATTACGCCGAGGAGTACCACCAGCAGTACCTCGCCAAGAATCCGGCGGGCTACTGCGGGCTGGGCGGAACCGGCGTCGCCTGTCCGGTGGGGGTCGGCGCCGCCCGCTGACGAGGCGCCGCGGGTACCGGCCGGCGGGCGCGGGCGGCGCCTCGCCGCCCGGCTACGCCGCTTTCGCCGCCGCGCCGGGCGCGCTGAGAAGCTCGCGCAGCACGTACGGCAGGATCCCGCCGTGGCGGTAGTACTCTACCTCGATCGCGGTGTCTATCCGCGACTTCACTTTGATCTCCTGCGAAGAGCCGTCGGCGCGGCGGATGACGAGCGCGAGCTCCTGCTGCGGGCGGATGTCGCTCAGTCCGCGAATGTCAATGATCTCGTCGCCCTTCAGGCCGAGCGACTGCGCCGAATCGCCGCCGATGAACTGCAGCGGCAGCACGCCCATACCGACGAGATTGGAGCGGTGGATGCGCTCGAAACTGCGCGCGATCACCGCCTTGACCCCGAGCAGCTGCGTGCCCTTCGCCGCCCAGTCGCGGGAACTCCCGGTGCCGTATTCCTCGCCGCCGAAGACCACCAGCGGCACGCCGTCGGCCTGATAGCGCATCGCCGCGTCGTAGATCGTCATCTTCTCGCCGGCGCCGCCGCTTCTGCCGAAGTACAGCGTGAACCCGCCTTCGACGCCCGGCAGCATCAGGTTCTTGATCCGCACGTTGGCGAATGTGCCGCGCATCATCACCTCGTGATTGCCGCGGCGCGCGCCGTAGGAGTTGAAGTCGGCGACCGCGACGTCGTGTTCCTGCAGGTAAATGCCGGCGGGCGAGGTCGGCTTGATCGAGCCCGCCGGACTGATGTGGTCGGTGGTGAGCGAATCGCCGAAGATGCCGAGGATGCGCGCGCCGGCGATGTCGCCCGGGCGCCCGGGCTGCATGCCGAAGTCGCGGAAGAAAGGCGGCTCGGCGATATAGGTGGATTTCGGCCAGCTGTAGACCTGCCCGGTCGGCGCCGGAATCTTCTTCCACAGCGGGTTCACCTCGGCGAGGTTCGAATACAGCCGGCGGAACGTGGGCGGGTCCATCGCCAGCTTTCGCAGCGCGTTCACCTCTTCGGCGCTCGGCCAGATGTGGCCGATGTAGACGTCCTTGCCGTCCTTCGTCCGGCCGATCGGCTCGGTGCGGAAGTCCCTCAGCACCGTGCCGGCGAGCGCATAGGCGACCACCAGCGGCGGCGAGGCAAGGAAGTTGGCGCGGATGCTGGGATGGATGCGCGCCTCGAAATTGCGATTGCCCGAGAGCACCGCGGCGCACACCAGGTCGTTCTTGACGATCGCCTCCTCGATCGTCGGCGCGAGCGGCCCGGCGTTGCCGATGCAGGTGGTGCAGCCGTAGGCGGCCACGGAAAAGCCGAGCTTTTCGAGGTAGGGCAGCAAACCCGCCTTGGCGAGGTACTCGGTGACCACGCGCGAGCCGGGCGCGAGCGAGGTCTTCACGTGCGGTTTGACGGTGAGGCCGAGCTCCACCGCCTTTTTCGCCAGCAGCCCCGCGGCGAGCAGCACGCCGGGGTTGGAGGTGTTGGTGCAGGACGTGATCGCGGCGATCAGCACGTCGCCGTGCCTGAGCTCGATGCCGTCGGCGGTGCGGTAGACCTTCCCAAGCTCGTCGGGCTTCTTGTTGAACCCGTTTTCGGCGACCGGCCTGGAGAACAGGGTCGTGAAGGTGCTCTTCACCCTGTCCAGATCCATCCGGTCCTGCGGGCGCTTGGGGCCGGCGACCGACGGCATCACGGTCGAGAGGTCCAGCTCCAGCACCTGGCTGTAGTCAATGTCCCCTGCGCGCGGGATGCCGAACATTCCCTGCGCCTTGAAGTAGGCGGTGAAGGCCTCGATTTCGGCGTCGGTGCGCCCGGTGCCCCTGAAGTACTCGACGGTCTTCTCGTCCACCGGGAAAAAGCCCATCGTCGCGCCATATTCGGGCGCCATGTTGGCCACCGTCGCGCGGTCGGGCACCGAAAGGCTTGCGGTTCCCTCGCCGAAGAACTCGACGAACTTGCCGACCACCTTCGCCTTTCTGAGCATTTCGGTGACGGTCAGCACCAGATCGGTCGCGGTGCAGGCCGGATGCAGCCGCCCCTTGAGGTGCACGCCGACCACGTCCGGGGTGAGGAAGTACACAGGCTGGCCGAGCATTCCGGCCTCGGCCTCGATCCCGCCCACGCCCCAGCCGACGACGCCGATGCCGTTGATCATGGTGGTGTGGCTGTCGGTGCCGACCAGGGTGTCGGGATAGTACACGCCGTCCTTCGACTTGTGCACGCCGCGCGCCAAGTACTCCAGGTTCACCTGGTGCACGATGCCGACGCCGGGCGGCACCACCTTGAAGGTGTCGAACGCCTGCATGCCCCATTTCAGGAACCGGTAGCGCTCCTCGTTGCGCTTGAATTCCAGCTTCATGTTGAGGTCGAGCGCGTTCTTCGTGCCGTAGTGGTCAATCTGCACCGAGTGGTCCACGACGAGATCCACCGGCACCAGCGGCTCGATCAGCTTCGGGTCGCGGCCCATCTTCTGCGCGACGCCGCGCATCGCGGCGAGGTCGCACAGCAGCGGCACGCCGGTGAAGTCCTGCAGCACGATGCGGGCGACGACGAACGGGATCTCGTCGGTGCGCGGCGCGTTCGGCTTCCAGTTCGCGAGCTGGCGAACGTGCGCCTCGGTCACCTTGCGGCCGTCGCAGTTGCGCAGCACCGACTCGAGCACGATGCGGATCGAGACCGGCAGGCGCGCGACGTTGACGCCGAGCGCCTCGCCGAGGCGCGCAAGCGAATAGTACTGGCCGCCCTTCAGCGGCGCGAGCGTGTGGTGTAGGTCATGCGGCATGGCAGCCTCCGTCGTTGTGCGCGCTCAAATCACCATCATGTCCACGAACTCGTGCACCGGCGTCCTTTCCAGACGCGGGCCGTCGAGGCAAAGCTCCAGGATCGCCTGGCGCTGCTTCTCGGGAAAGCGGCGCGCGAGGTTGCGCTTGAACTTTTCCACCAGGACCGGCATGCCCTCGGCCCTGCGCCGCTTGTGGCCGATCGGGTATTCGCAGACGAATTCGCCCAGCTTGCCGCCGTCCTTGAACTCGACCGTGAGCGCGTTGGCGATCGAGCGCTTGTCGGGATCGTGGTAGTCGCGCGTGAAGCCCTTGTCCTCGACGCAGACGATTTTCGCCCTCAGCGCGTCAATGCGCGGGTCGGCCGCCACCTCGTCCTCGTAATCGGCGGCGGTGAGACGCCCGTAGAGGATCGGCACCGCGACCATGTACTGGATGCAGTGGTCGCGATCGGCGGGGTTGGCGAGCGGTCCCTTCTTGTCAATGATGCGGATCGCGGCCTCGTGGGTGCGGATGGTGATTCTGCGGATGTCGTCCGGCGAGCGGCCCAGGCGCTTGAGCTCGCGGTGGATTTCCATCGCGCACTCGACCGCCGTCTGGGCGTGGAATTCGGCGGGGTAGGAGATCTTGAACAGCACGTTCTCCATCACGTACGAGCCGAACGGGCGCTGGAACTTGAACGGCTTGCCTTTGAACAGCACGTCGTAGAAGCCCCAGGTCTTCGCCGTGAGCACCGACGGATAGCCCATCTCGCCGGTCTTCGAGATCAGCGCCAGCCGCACCCCTCGGGCGGTGGCGTCGCCCGCCGCCCAGCTCTTGCGGCTGCCGGTGTTCGGCGCGTGACGGTAGGTGCGCAGGGCCTGGCCGTCCACCCACGCCTGCGACAGCGCATTCACCACCTCCTCGTAGGTGCAGCCGATCATGTGCGCGACCACCGCGGTCGAGGCGACCTTGACCAGCACCACATGGTCGAGCCCGACCTTGTTGAACGAGTTCTCCAGGGCGATCACACCCTGGATCTCGTGCGCCTTGATCATCGCGGTGAGCACGTCGCGCACGACGAGCGGGCTTTTGCCGGCGGCGACCGCGGTGCGCGAGAGCCAGTCGGCGGTGGCGAGGATCCCGCCCAGGTTGTCGGACGGATGCCCCCATTCGGCGGCGAGCCAAGTGTCATTGAAGTCGAGCCAGCGGATCATCGCCCCGATGTTGAACGCCGCCTGCACCGGGTCGAGCTGGAACTGCGTGCCCGGAACCTTGGCGCCGTGGGGCACGACGGTGCCGCGCACGATCGGCCCGAGGAGCTTCGTACAGGCGGGGTATTCCAGCGCCTCGAAACCGCAGCCGAGCGTGTCCATCAGGCAGTAGCGCGCGGTCTCGTAGGCTTCGCGGCTGCGGATCTCGTACTTCGTGACGTAGTCGGCGATCTTCGTCAGCACCTCGTCCGGCTTCGGCCGGACGTTCGCAATGCGCGCGCTCACGGGGCGGTTTCCTCTTCCTTTTCGGACAGGGGCAGGAACGTGTACTCGGCGCCGCCGGCGCGCGGCGCGTGCCGCGGCGGCGGCGGCGGGGAGCGCTCCTCGGGCGCCTTGTCCCACCACAGGGCGCGGCCCTTCTTCTGCGACTCGATCTCCTCGGGGTGCTGCGCGAGGAACTCGCGCATGAAGCGGGTGATGTCGGACTCGTAGCCGTTCATGCGCGGTTCGCGAGCGGCACCCAGGGCCGGTTTTCCGGTCCGACGTAGTTGGCGCTCGGGCGGATGATCTTGCCGTCGGCGCGCTGCTCGATCACGTGCGCCGACCAGCCGCTGGTGCGCGAAATCACGAACAGCGGCGTGAACATCGCCGTCGGCACGCCCATCCGGCTGTAGGACACCGCGCTGAACCAGTCGAGGTTGGCGAACATCTTCTTCTCGGCCCACATCACCGACTCGATGCGGTCGGCGATCTCGAACTGCGTCATGTCGCCCGCCTCCGCGGACAGGCGCCGCGCCACCTCCTTGATCACGCGATTGCGCGGATCGGACACCGTGTACACCGGGTGCCCGAAGCCGATGATGACCTCCTTCGCCGCGAGCCGCCGGCGGATGTCGGCCTCGGCCTCGGCGGCCGAGCGGTAGCGCTTCTGGATTTCGTCGGACACCTCGTTCGCGCCGCCGTGCTTCGGGCCGCGCAGCGCGCCGATGCCGCCCGTGATCGCCGAGTACATGTCCGAGCCGGTGCCGGCGATGACCCGGCAGGTGAAGGTGCTGGCGTTGAACTCGTGCTCGGCGTAGAGGATGAGCGAAGTGTGCATCGCGCGCACGTGCGACGCGGGCGGCGTGCGTCCATGCAGCAGGCGCAGGAAGTGGCCGCCGATCGAGTCGTCGTCGGTTTCGGTCTCGATGCGCCGGCCGTGATGGCTGTAGTGGTACCAGTACAGCAGCATCGAGCCGAACGAGGCCATCAGCCGATCGGCGATGTCGCGCGCGCCTTCGGTCGGATGCCCTTCCTTCTCCGGCTCCAGCGTGCCCAGAACCGAGCAGCCGCTGCGCAGCACGTCCATCGGGTGCGCGGCGCGCGGAATCTGCTCGAGCACCGTCCTGAGCGGTTGCGGCAGTCCGCGCAAACCGGCCAGCTTGCGCTTGTAGGCCGCGAGCTCGGCGGCGTTCGGCAGCTTTTCGTGCACCAGCAGGTAGGCGATCTCCTCGAATTCCGCCTGGTCGGCGAAATCGAGGATGTCGTAGCCGCGGTAATGCAGATCGTTGCCGGTGCGTCCGACCGTGCACAGCGCGGTGTTGCCCGCGGCGACGCCGGAGAGGGCGACGGACTTCTTAGGCTTCGCGGGTGCCGGATTTGGCGAAGAGGTCATCGAGCTTCTTCTCGTAGGCGTGGTAGTCGAGGTAGTCGTACAGCTCCTCGCGCGTCTGCATCGCGTCGAGGACGCTCTTTTGCGTGCCTTCGCGCCGCAGCGTCCGGTAGACGGCGAGCGCCGCCTTGTTCATCGCGCGGAAGGCCGACAGCGGATACAGGGCGATCGCGACGCCGGCCGAGCGCAGCTCCTCGAGGGTGAAGAGCGGGGTCCTGCCGAACTCGGTGAGGTTGGCGAGCACCGGCACGCGGGTCGCCTCGGCGAAGCGCCGGTACATGGCGAGCTCGGTGACCGCCTCCGCAAAGATCATGTCGGCGCCCGCCTCGACGTAGCGGCAGGCGCGCTCGAGCGCCCGCTCCAGGCCCTCGCTCGCCAGCGCGTCGGTGCGCGCCATCACGACGAATTGCCGGTCGGTGCGTGCGTCCACCGCCGCCTTGATGCGGTCGCACATCTCCTCGGCGGACACGATCTCCTTGCCCGGGCGGTGGCCGCAGCGCTTGGCGCCCACCTGGTCCTCGATGTGCATCGCGGCGGCGCCCGCCTTGATGAGCGCGCGCGTGGTGCGCGCGACGTTGAAGGCGCTCGCGCCGAACCCGGTGTCCGCGTCCACGAGCAGGGGCAGGTCGCAGACGTCGGTGATGCGGCGCACGTCAATCAGCACGTCCTCGAGGTTCGAGATCCCGAGGTCAGGCAGGCCGAGCGAGCCGGCGGCGACGCCGCCGCCGGAGAGATAGATCGCGCGGTAGCCGGTGCGTTTGGCGAGCAGCGCGTGGTAGGCGATGATCGTGCCCACCACCTGCAGGGGCTTTTCTTCGGCGACCGCCTGCCGGAAGCGCGCGCCGGCGCTCATGTTCCGAGCAGGTGCGCGACGCCGGCGCGCTCCTCGTGCAGCTCCTTCAGCGTCGCGTCCATGCGCTTGCGGCTGAACTCGCTCACCTCCAGCCCCTGCACGATCTTCCAGGCGCCGCCGGCGCAGGTGACCGGATAGCCGTAGATCACCCCCTCCGGGATGCCGTAGCTGCCGTCCGAGGGCACGCCCATCGTCACCCAATTGCCCGGTTCGGTGCCGCGCACCCAGTCGCGGATGTGGTCAATCGCGGCGTTCGCGGCGCTCGCGGCCGAGGACAGGCCGCGCGCCTCGATGATCGCCGCGCCACGCTTCTGCACCGTCGGAATGAAGACGTTCTCCAGCCAGGCCTGATCGTTGATCATCGGCCAGACCTTCCTGCCCTCGCACTCGGCGTGGAAGATGTCCGGGTACTGCGTCGCCGAGTGGTTGCCCCATACGACGACCTTCTTCACCGAGGCGGTCGGCTTGCCGATCCTGGCGGCGATCTGCGAGATCGCCCGGTTGTGGTCCAGGCGCATCATCGCGGTGAACTGCGCGGGCGCGAGCCCCGGCGCGTTCTTCATCGCGATCAGCGCGTTGGTGTTGGCCGGGTTTCCGACCACCAGCACCTTGACGTCGCGCGCCGCCACCTCGTCGAGCGCGCGGCCCTGCGGCGCGAAGATCTTGCCGTTCGCCTCCAGCAGGTCCTTGCGCTCCATGCCCGGGCCGCGCGGGCGCGCGCCGACGAGCAGGGCGATGTTGGCATCGCGGAACGCGACCCTGGGGTCCGCGGTCGCGGTCATGCCGGCGAGCAGCGGAAAGGCGCAGTCCTCCAGCTCCATCATCACGCCCTTCAGCGCCTTCTGCGCCTTCTCGTCCGGGATCTCCAGCAGCTGCAGGATCACCGGCTGCTCGGGGCCGAGCATCTCGCCGCTCGCGATGCGAAACAGCAGCGCGTAGCCGATCTGCCCGGCGGCGCCGGTGACCGCCACGCGAACGGGCGCTCTCGTCATGGATGAGACTCCGAGGGAATCGCGGTAACGCGCGGATTTTACCGCACCGCCGCAGCGATATAATCCATTTTTATGGCGTCCGCAGCAGTCAAGAAGAACAGGCCGAAATATCTCAATCTCCAGGCGCTGCTCTTCGAGATCCGGCTTCCCGTCACCGGCTGGGTTTCGATCCTGCACCGGATCAGCGGCGCGATGCTCTTTCTCGCCGCCGTCTGGATGCTGTGGCTGCTCGACCGCAGCCTGCAGAGCCCGGAAGGGTTCGAGCAGGTGAAGCGCTACGTCGCGCTCTGGCCCGTCAAGCTCTCGCTGCTGACGCTCATCTGGGCGTACTGCCACCATTTCTGCGCCGGCATCCGCTTCCTGTTCCTCGACCTCGACAGGGGCGTGGACAAGGCGACCGCAAGGCGCACGAGCTGGGTGGTGTTCGCGGCGAGTCTCGCGCTCACCGCGTGGCTCGGCTGGAAACTGTGGTGAGACGCGGGTGACCGGGCGCATCGTCACCGGCGCGCATTACGGCCTGCGCGACTGGCTCGCGCAACGGGTCACCGCCGTCATCATGGCGGTGTACACGGTGATCGTCCTCGCCGCGCTGATGTGGGGTGCGCCGATCACCTACCCGGTCTGGAAGGACCTCTTCGCGCAAGGTTGGATGCGGGTCGCGACGCTGATCTTCGCGGTGTGCCTGGGCTGGCACGCCTGGGTCGGGGTGCGCGACATCCTGATGGACTACATCAAGCCCGACGGGCTGCGCCTCGCGCTGCAGGTGATGACGCTGCTCGTGATCGCGTCCTGGATCGGGTGGACGGTGCAGATCCTGTGGAGGTGAGATGACGCTCCCGGTCCGGCGGTTCGACGCCATCGTGGTCGGGGCGGGCGGCTCGGGGATGCGAGCGGCGCTGGAGCTCGCTCGCTCCAACCTCAAGGTGGCGGTGCTCAGCAAGGTGTTTCCGACGCGCTCGCACACGGTGGCGGCGCAGGGCGGAATCGCCGCCCCGCTCGGCAACTCCACGGAGGACCACTGGCACTGGCACATGTACGACACCGTCAAGGGGTCGGACTATCTCGGCGACCAGGACGCGATCGAATACATGTGCCGCCGCGCGGTCGAGGTGGTGGTGGAGCTCGAGCACATGGGCATGCCGTTCGACCGTCTGGAGAACGGCAAGATCTACCAGCGCCCGTTCGGCGGCCACACGCAGAACTACGGCAGCCCGAAAATGGCGATGCGCGCCTGCGCCGCCGCCGATCGCACCGGACACGCGATGCTGCACACGCTGTACCAGCAGAACGTCAGGGCGAACACGCAGTTCCTCGTCGAATGGATGGCGCTCGACCTGATCCGCGACCCGCAGGACGGCGCCGTGATCGGCGTGACCGCGCTCGAGATGGAAACCGGCGAGGTGTGGCTGCTGCAGGCGAAGGCGACGCTGTTCGCCACCGGCGGCGCCGGGCGTATTTACTGGGCGAGCACCAACGCGTTCATCAACACCGGCGACGGCCTCGGCATGGTGGCGCGCGCCGGCCTGCCGCTGCAGGACATGGAGTTCTGGCAGTTTCATCCGACCGGCGTCGCCGGCGCGGGCGTGCTGATCACGGAAGGGGTGAGAGGCGAGGGCGGATATCTCCTCAACAGCAGGGGCGAGCGGTTCATGGAGCGCTACGCGCCGAACGCCAAGGATCTCGCCAGCCGGGACGTGGTGTCGCGCGCGATGACCACCGAGATCAAGGAAGGGCGCGGCTGCGGGCCGCACGGGGACTACGTGCTGCTCAAGCTCGACCACCTCGGACCGGAAGTGATCAACCAGCGGCTGCCCGGGATCCGCGAGATCGCGATCAAGTTCGCCAATGTAGATCCGGTGCGCGACCCGATTCCGGTGGTGCCGACGGTGCATTACCAAATGGGCGGGATTCCGACCAACTACCTCGGGCAGGTGGTGGCGCCGGAGGGGGGCAGCAAGGAAGCGCTGGTGCCTGGCTTCTACGCCGCCGGCGAATGCGCCTGCGTGTCGGTGCACGGCGCCAACCGTCTCGGCACCAACTCGCTGCTCGACCTGCTCGTGTTCGGCAAGGCGGCCGGCGAGCAGATGATCCGCGACATCGCGGCGCAGCCCCGCCCGCACCGCAATCTGCCCAAGGATGCGGGCGAGCTGACGCGGGCGCGCCTTGCGCGCCTGGACGCGGCGCGCACGGGCGAGCGCGTCGCCGACGTGCTCAACGATCTGCGGCGCACGATGCAGGCGCACTGCGGGGTATTCCGCTTCCCGGACGATCTGGCCAAGGGCGTCGCGAAGATGAAGGAGATCGCCGAACGCGCGGGCCGCACCTTCATCGCCGACCGCTCGAAGGTGTTCAACACCGCCCGCGTCGAGGCGCTGGAGCTCGACAACCTCGTGGAGACGGCGATGGCCACCGTGGTGTCGGCCGAGGCGCGCAAGGAAAGCCGCGGCGCGCACGCGCGCGCCGACTACCCGGAGCGCGACGACGTGAACTGGCTCAAGCACACGCTGTGGTACAAGGAGGGCGGCCGGCTCGACTACAAGCCGGTCCATCTCAAGCCGCTGTCGGTGCAGACCATGGAGCCCAAGGTGCGGACCTACTGATGAAACTCACCATCTACCGCTACGATCCGGAAAAGGACGAGCAGCCGTACCTGCAGGACTACGACATCCGGCTCGAGGAGTCCGACCGCATGCTGCTCGACGCGCTCGTCAAGGCGAAGGCGCAGGACGACACGCTGGCGTTCCGCCGCTCGTGCCGCGAGGGCGTGTGCGGCTCGGATGCGATGAACATCAACGGCCGCAACGGCCTGGCGTGCGTCACCCGCATCGTGGATCTGCCGGAGCACGTGACGCTGCGGCCGCTGCCCGGGCTGCCGGTGATCCGCGACCTGATCGTGGACATGACGCAGTTCTTCCGCCAGTACCACTCGATCCGGCCGTACCTCGTCAACCGCGATCCGCCGCCGGAACGCGAGCGGCTGCAGTCGCCCGAGGAGCGCGAGGTGCTGAACGGCCTGTACGAGTGCATCCTGTGCGCCTGCTGCTCGACCGCCTGCCCGTCGTTCTGGTGGAACCCGGACAAGTTCGTCGGCCCGGCGGGCCTGCTGCAGGCGTATCGCTTCATCGCCGATTCGCGCGATCACGCGACCGCCGAGCGCCTGGACGATCTCGAGGACCCGTATCGGCTGTTCCGCTGCCACACGATCATGAACTGCGTGGACGTGTGCCCGAAGGGGCTCAACCCGACGCGGGCCATCGGCAAGATCAAGGAACTGATGGTCAGGCGCGCGGTGTAGGACCGTGGACCGGGTCGCCGCGAATCGTCTCAGGTGGCGATGCAGGCGCGGCCTTCTCGAGCTGGATCTTGTTCTCGAGCGGCTGCTGGCGAGCGGCGTCGCCGAGGACGAGCTGGGCCCGCTGGGCGAGCTGCTGACGCTTGCGGACAACGACCTGTGGGACATCGCGAGCGGCCGCAGCGACCGCTACGAGCCGCGGCTGGCGGCGATCGTGGCGCGGCTGCGCGCCGCCTAGACAGGAGAACGCCATGGAAAAGAAAGCGACGCTGACCCTGCCCGACGGCAGGAGTTTCGAGTTTCCCGTGCTCTCGGGAACCATCGGCCCGGACGTGGTGGACATCCGCACCCTGTACGGCAAGGCGGGGGTTTTCACCTACGACCCCGGCTACATGTCCACCGCGAGCTGCGCCTCGACGATCACCTACATTGACGGCGACAAGGGCGTGCTGCTGTACCGCGGTTACCCGATCGAGCAGCTCGCGCGCCAGTGCGACTTTCTGGAGGTGTGCTACCTGCTGCTCAACGGCGAGCTGCCCAACCGCAGGCAGAAGGACGAGTTCGTCAGCACGGTGACCCGCCACACGATGGTGCACGAGCAGATCGCGCGCTTCTACACCGGCTTCCGGCGCGACGCGCACCCGATGGCGACGATGGTGGGCGTCGTGGGGGCGCTGTCGGCCTTCTACCACGACTCGCTCGACATCAACAATCCGGAGCATCGCAAGGTGGCCGAGTTCCGGCTGATCGCCAAGATGCCGACCATCGTGGCGATGTCCTACAAATACTCGATCGGGCAGCCGTTCATCTATCCGCGCAACGACCTGTCCTACACCGCCAACTTCATGCGCATGATGTTCGCGGTGCCGGCCGAGGACTACAAGGTGAACGACGTGCTGGTGAGGGCGCTCGATCGCATCTTCATCCTGCACGCCGACCACGAACAGAATGCCTCGACTTCCACCGTGCGCCTGTCCGGCTCGTCGCAGGCCAATCCGTTCGCGTGCATCGCCGCCGGCATCGCCTGCCTGTGGGGCCCGGCACACGGCGGCGCGAACGAGGCGGCGCTCAACATGCTGGAGGAGATCGGCGACGTCTCGCGGGTCGGCGAGTTCATCAAGAAGGTGAAGGACAAGCACTCGGGCGTGCGCCTCATGGGCTTCGGTCACCGCGTGTACAAGAACTACGACCCGCGCGCCAAGCTGATGCGCGAGACCTGCCACGAGGTGCTCAACGAGCTCGGCCTGCACAACGATCGCCTCTTCAAGCTGGCGATCGCGCTGGAGAAAATCGCGCTCGAGGACGACTACTTCGTCAGCCGCAAGCTGTACCCGAACGTGGACTTCTACTCCGGCATCGTGCAGCGCGCGCTCGGCATCCCGGTCTCGATGTTCACCTGCATCTTCGCGCTCGCGCGCACCGTCGGCTGGATCGCCCAGTGGCACGAGATGATCACCGACCCGGACCAGAAAATCGGCCGGCCGCGCCAGCTCTACCGCGGCGCCGCCCAGCGCGACGTGAAGCCCATTGACCAGCGCTAGCGACCGAGGGCCTGCACCATGATGAAGCAGTTTCTCGAAACCTCCTGGCTTTTCGGCGGCAACGCGCCCTTCGTCGAGGAGCTGTACGAATCGTACCTGCAGGACCCGGCCTCGGTGCCGCAGGAGTGGCGCGCGTACTTCGACCGGATGCAGGCGCTGCCCGGCGGCAAGGACGTCGCGCACGCCCCGGTCGTCGAGTCCTTCGCCCGCCTCGCGCGCGAGGGGGGGCCGCGTCTCGCGCCGCCGCCGGGTCTGGAGCGCAAGCAGGTCGCGGTGATCCAGCTCGTCGCCGAGTACCGCTTCCGCGGCTGCCTGCTCGCGGACCTCGATCCGCTCAAGCGGCTGCCCAAGCCGCACATCGTCGAGCTGGAGCCGGGCTACTACGACCTGACCGACGCCGACATGGACACGGTGTTCAACACCGGCACGCTGATGGGCCCGGAGCAGGCGACGCTGCGCGAGATCATCCAGCACCTGCGCGAGACCTACTGCGGCACGCTCGGCGTCGAGTACATGTACCTTTCCAGCCGCGCCGAGAAGCGCTGGATCCAGGAGCGGCTGGAGCCGATCCGCTCGCGCCCGTCCTACGGCCCGGACACGAAGCGGCACATCCTGGAGCGGCTGACCGCCGCCGAGGGGCTGGAGCGCTATCTGCACACGCGCTACGTCGGGCAGAAGCGCTTTTCACTGGAAGGCGGCGAGACGCTGATCCCGATGCTGGATGCGCTGCTGCAGCGCGCCGGTGCCGCCGGCATTCAGGAGCTGGTCATCGGCATGGCGCACCGTGGACGGCTGAACGTGCTGGTGAACACCCTCGGCAAGATGCCCAAGGACCTGTTCCGGGAGTTCGAGGGCCATCACGACGAATCGCTGCTCGCCGGTGACGTGAAGTATCACCAGGGGTTCTCGTCGGACATCAACACGCCGGGCGGGCCGATGCACCTGACGCTCGCCTTCAATCCGTCGCACCTGGAGATCGTGAACCCTGTGGTCGAGGGCTCGGTGCGCGCGCGCCAGCACCGGCGCAAGGACCGCGACGGCTCGCAGGTGCTGCCGGTGCTGATCCACGGCGACGCCGCGGTCGCCGGGCAGGGCGTGGTGATGGAGACGCTCAACCTGTCGCAGACGCGCGGCTACGGAACCGGCGGCACGGTGCACATCGTCGTCAACAACCAGATCGGCTTCACCACCTCCGACCCGCGCGACGTGCGCTCGACGCTGTACTGCACCGACGTCATGAAGATGGTCGAGGCGCCGATCTTCCATGTCAACGGCGACGACCCCGAGACGGCGGTGATGGCGATCGAGATGGCGCTCGACTACCGCATGAAGTTCAGGAAAGACGTGGTGGTGGACCTGGTCTGCTTCCGCAAGCTCGGCCACAACGAGCAGGACGAGCCGATGGTGACGCAGCCGCTGATGTACAAGATCATCAACCGCCATCCCGGCACCCGCAAGCTCTACGCCGACCGTCTGGTCGCGCAGGGCGTGCTCGCGCCCGACGAGCCGGAGAAGATGGTCGCCGAGTATCGCCAGGCGCTGGAGGCGGGTTACCACACGAACAAGACGATCCTTTCCAACTACAAGCCGCCGTTCGCCGTGGACTGGTCGCGGTTCAAGGGCACGAAGTGGAACGAGAACGACGACACGCGCATTCCGCTGGAGACGCTGAAGGAGCTGGCCGAGCGGATCACGACGATCCCGCCGAACTTCAAGCTTCACCCGCGCGTGGAGAAGATCATCGCCGACCGGCGCCTGATGGGGCAGGGCAAGATGCCGGTGGACTGGGGCATGGCCGAGCACCTCGCCTACGCGTCGCTGCTCAAGGAGGGCTATTCGGTGCGCATCTCCGGCCAGGACAGCGGGCGCGGCACGTTCTTCCACCGTCACGCGGTGCTGCACGACCAGAACCGCGAGCGCTGGGACCAGGGCACCTACGTGCCGCTGCAGCACGTGGCGCCGAACCAGGGCGACTTCGTCGTGATCGACTCGCCGCTCTCGGAGGAGGCGGTGCTCGGCTTCGAGTACGGCTACGCCACCTCGGAGCCGAACGAGCTGGTGGTGTGGGAGGCGCAGTTCGGCGATTTCGCCAACGGCGCGCAAGTGGTGATCGACCAGTTCATCGCCTCGGGCGAGGTCAAGTGGGGTCGCATCTGCGGCATGGTGCTGATGCTGCCGCACGGCTACGAGGGGCAGGGCCCGGAACATTCCTCCGGCCGCATCGAGCGGTTCCTGCAGCTGTGCGCCGACTACAACATGCAGATCTGCATTCCGGCGACGCCGGTGCAGCTCTTTTTCCTCCTGCGCCGGCAGATGATCCGGCCTTGGCGCAAACCGCTCGTCATCTTCACGCCCAAGAGCCTGCTGCGGCACAAGGAATCGGTGTCGCCGCTGGAGGAATTCGCCGAAAGCAAGTTCCAACCGGTGAACGGCGAGTGGGACGCCGACATTGATCCGAAAAAGGTGAAGCGCGTCATCTTCTGCAGCGGCAAGGTGTTCTTCGAGCTGCTCGCCTACCGCCGCGAGAAGGGCATCAAGGACACGGCGATCGTGCGCATCGCGCAGCTCTACCCCTTCCCGCACGACGAGTTCCAGGCGCAGATAGACCTCTATGGCGCCGCGAAGGAGGTGCTGTGGTGTCAGGAGGAGCCGGGCAACCAGGGCGCCTGGCACCGCATCCAGCATTACCTGCTGCGCCACATGCGCCCCGACCAGGTGCTCGCCTACGCAATGCGCAAGTCCTCGGCGGCGCCGGCGGTGGGATATCTTTCGCTGCATCTGCAGCAGCAGCGGCAGGTCATCGAGGCGGCCTTCGCGCCGATCACCGACAACCTCGTCATGCCGATCCAGGGAACCGCCCGAAAAGGAAGAAAACATGCTCGTTGAGGTGAAGGTGCCGCAGCTCTCGGAGTCGGTCTCCGAGGCGACGCTGCTCACCTGGCACAAGAAGCCCGGCGAGGCGGTGAAGCGCGACGAGAACCTGGTGGACATCGAGACCGACAAAGTCGTGCTGGAGATGCCCAGCCCCGCCGACGGGGTGCTGGTGAACGTGTTCAAGGGCGACCGCGGCACCGTGGTCGCGGGCGAGGTGATCGCGACGATAGACACCGAGGCGAAGCCCACCGTGGGGCCGACCGCCGGTCCGCCCGGTGTGGGGGCCACGCCGGCCCCGGCGGTCACGCCCTCGTCGGGTGGCGCCTCCGGCTCGCCGGCCGTGATGCCGGCGGCGCGCAAGGCGGCCGCCGACCGGGGCATTGACACCGCGCAGGTGGAGGGCACGGGGCGCGGCGGGCGGGTGACGAAAGCCGACGTGCTCGAACACGCGGCGCGCGCCGAGCGCCAGCCGGCGCCGCAGCCCGCGCCGGGCCCTGCGACGGCTCCGCCGCTTTCGCAGCCGGGGGCGCCGGTCAACGTCGAGCGGCTGCTCGGCGGCCGGCCCGAACAGCGCGTGCCCATGTCGCGTCTGAGGGCGCGGATCGCCGAGCGGCTGGTGCAGTCGCAGCGCACCGCGGCGATCCTCACCACCTTCAACGAAGTCAACATGGCGGCGGTCCTGGAGCTGAGGAAGAAGTACGGCGAGCGCTTCGAAAAGGAGCACGGCGTGCGCCTCGGCATCATGTCGTTCTTCGTCAAGGCGGCGGTGTATGCGCTCAAGAAGTACCCGATCGTCAACGCCTCGGTGGACGGCAACGACATCGTGTACCACGGTTACTACGACATCGGCGTCGCCGTCGGCAGTCCGCGCGGGCTGGTGGTGCCGATCCTGCGCGACGCCGACCGGATGTCCTTCGCCGCGATCGAAAAAGCGATCGCCGATTTCGGCAAGCGCGCCCAGGAGGGCAAGCTCGCACTGGAGGAACTCGCCGGCGGCACCTTCACCATCTCCAACGGCGGGGTGTTCGGCTCGATGCTCTCGACGCCGATCATCAATCCGCCCCAGTCGGCGATTCTCGGCGTGCACGCGACCAAGGACCGGCCGGTGGTCGAGGCCGGGCAGATCGTGATCCGGCCGATGAATTACCTGGCGCTGTCCTACGACCACCGCATCATTGACGGGCGCGAGGCGGTGCTCGCGCTGGTGGCGATCAAGGAGGCGCTGGAAGATCCGGCGCGCCTGGCGCTGGAGATCTAGCGCCGATGAAGTCCTTCGACGTCGCGGTGATCGGGGCGGGACCCGCCGGCTACATCGCCGCGATCCGCTGCGCGCAGCTCGGCCTTTCGGTCGCCTGCGTCGAGGAGTGGAAGACGCCCAAGGGCGAGTACGCGCTCGGCGGCACGTGCCTCAACGTCGGCTGCATTCCGTCCAAGGCGCTGCTCGAGTCGTCGGAAAACTACGAGCGGGTGCTGCACCAGTTCAAGGCGCACGGCATCGTCGCAAGCGGCGTGAAACTCGATCTGAAGGCGATGCTCGACCGCAAGGACCGCATCGTCGCGAGGATGACCGGCGGTATCGCGGGCCTTTTCCGCAAGAACAAGGTGGCCTGGCTGAAGGGCCACGGGCGGCTTCTGGCCGGCGGGCCGCCGTGGAAGCTGCAGGCCGGGGACGAGGAGATCGAGGCGAAGAACGTCATCGTCGCCACCGGATCGAAGGCGCGCCGCCTGCCCGGTGTCGAGGTGGACAACAGGGTGATCTGCGACAACGAGGGCGCGCTTGCGTTCGATTCGGTTCCCGAGCGCCTAGGGGTGATCGGCGCCGGAGTGATCGGTCTGGAACTGGGCAGCGTCTGGCGCAGGCTCGGCTCCAAGGTGAAGGTGCTGGAAGCGCTGCCCGAGTTTCTCGGTGCCGCCGACGAGACGGTGGCGGCGGAAGCCTGGAAGATCTTCACCGGCAAGCAGGCGCTCGACATCGAGCTGGGCGTGTCCATTCGAAGCGTCGAACGGACAAAGAAAGGCGTGAAGATTCAATACGATGCGAGCGACAAGTCAAGCAAAACCTTGGAATGCGACCGGCTGATCGTCTCGATCGGCCGCGTACCGAATACCGAGGGGTTGGGTGCGGAAAACGTGGGCCTCAAGCTCGATGCGCGGGGGTTCGTCGAGGTGGACGATCAGTGCCGCACGGCGCTGCCCGGGATCTACGCCATCGGCGACGTGGTCCGCGGGCCGATGCTCGCGCACAAGGGCGAGGACGAAGGCGTGATGGTGGCCGAGATCATCGCCGGCCAGCACGGCCACGTGAACTACGACGCCATTCCGTGGGTGATCTACACCGCCCCTG
>Ga0209172_10004492_pt1 | contig 18700 bp, 15 predicted proteins | sample LarsenN4metaG_FD_184113 | JGI IMG/M metagenome (GOLD analysis project Ga0209172, IMG submission 184113) | Hot spring sediment bacterial and archeal communities from British Columbia, Canada, to study Microbial Dark Matter (Phase II) - Larsen... ... | reverse complement strand
CTGCTCGGCGATCGAGGTCGCGAACTCGTCGTTGACGACGTCGTCGACGAAGTACGGCTCGAGCAGCCACCAGTTGACCGCAAGGAACGGCACCGCCAGCACCAGGAGGCGAGCGACCGGGTGCACCCGCAGCGCGAGCATCACGGCGAGCACCACTGCGGCGAGCGCGGTGCCGCCGAAGGTGAACGCGACCGCCCGCCCGCTCGCGAACGGGGCCTCGAGGATGTCGGGTTCGAGCGCGACGAGTACGGCGAGCGTCGCGGCCGCGATGGCGGCGGCGCTCCACTCGAGGCGACTGATCCGTCCGACCAGGCGGCGCAGCGTGCCCGAGACGTCGCTCATGAGCGCAGCAAACCATGTCATGACGGGTAGTGCGCGGGCGCAGCCCGATTGTTACGCAGGTTGTAAGGAGTACCCGGGCGAAGGCGCCTGCCGAGGCGCGAGGTCGGGATCGGGCTGCTGCCGGCTCAGTCGTCGTTCGTGATCGAGACCAGGCCGAGGCCGAAGAAGCCTCCCATCGTTGCTCCCATCGGATTGTTGAACGCCACCACGACGAGCTCGTCGGGCTCGACGGTGCCGTCCCCCACGATCGTCACGGGCACCGTCTTGGCGGTCTCGCCGGGTGCGAACGTCACGGTCCCGGTCGTCGCGACGTAGTCGGAGCCCGCAGTCGCCTGGTTGGCGAGGCCGGTGACGACCATCGTGCTATAGGACGCGGTGACCGTCGAAGCGCTCGGACGGTCGAGCGTGACGGGCACCTGCGCCACCCGCGTCCCCGAGTTGCCCTCGAGGATCGCGACGCCACCCGGAACGACCTTCGGTCGCGGGTCGTCGTTCGTGATGCCGGCGAACCCGAGTCCGAGAAAGCCGCCGATCGTCGCACCGCTCGGGTTGCGGAACGACACGACCGCCAGTTCGTCCGGCTCGTGCACCAGGTCGCCGTTGATCGTCAGCGCGACCGTCTTGGCGGTCTGTCCCGGCTCGAACGTCACCGTCCCGCTCGCCGCGACGTAGTCGGACGGGGAAACTGCGCCGCTCGCGAAGCCAGGCACGTTGAGCGTGAGCCATTCCACCGTCACCACTGACGCGCTCGCGGCACTCAGGGCCACCGGCACCTGCACCACGTGCGTCCCGGCGTCACCCTCGACGGTCGTCGCCGATCCCGGGAGCACCACCGGCGGAACCGGTGCCGCGGTGACCGTCCACACGAACGAATCGGTCGCGTCGGCGAGGGTTCCGTCACGCACGGAGACGATCGTCGTGTACGGGCTTCCCGCGGACGCGCCGACCGCGATCGTGCCGCTGACCGCGCCGCTCGACGCGTCGATCGTGACGCCGGCGGGCGCGTTGGTGATCTCGTAGGTCAGCGCATCACCGTCGGCGTCGATCGCACCGGCCGAGAACGAGACGGCGGAACCTTCGGCGTCGGTCCGGTCGCCCAGGTTCTGCGCGAAGGCAGGCGGCGTGTCCACGATCGTGACGCCCGCACTCGTCACCGGCGCACTGGCGAGCGCGCCGTCGGAGGCGATGACACGGACCGTGATCGTGTCGCCCTTGCTGCCGTGGCCGGCGACGGCAAGGTCGAGCGTCGATCCGGTGGCGCCCGCGATGTCCGAGCCGTTGCGCCGCCACTGGTAGGTGTACGTCAGCGGATCGTTGTTGTCGTCGTGCGCGCTCACTGTCACCGACAGCACGTCGTTCGTCGCGGGAGCCGGCTGGTCGATGATCACCGAGTCGACCACGGGCGCCACGTTCGTCGGCGGGGGAGCGTTCACTGTCCACGTGAACGAGTCGGACGCGTCGACGAGCGGGCCGTCGCCGACCGTGACGACGGTGCTGTAGGGACTCCCCGCGGATGCGCCGGCCGCGATCGTGCCGCTCACCGTGCCGGTCGACGGGTTGACGGCGATGCCGCCCGGCGCGTTGGTGATCCCGTAGGTCAGCGCGTCGCCGTCGGCGTCGGTCGCACCCGCCGAGACGAGGATGACGGCCCCCTCGGTGTCGGTCCGGTTGCCGAGGTCCTGCGCGAACACCGGTTCGGAGTTGACGATCGTCACCGCCGCGCTGGTCACGGGTGCGCTCGGGAGGTCGCCGTCGGACGCGACCACACGCAACGCGATCTGGTCGCCCTTGTTGCCGTGCCCGGCACCCGACAGGTCGAGCGTCGATCCCGTCGCATCGGAGATGTTGGTGCCGTTGCGCGTCCACTGGTACGTGAACGTCAGCGGATCACCGTCGATGTCGTGTGCGGTGACAGTCGCGGTCAGGACGTCGTTGGTCCTCGGAGCGGCCTGGTCGATGACGACCGAATCGACCACCGGCGCGGTGTTGGTCGGAGGCGCGGCCTCCACGGTCCACGTGAACGTGTCCGTGGCAGCCGGTGCGGTCCCGTCCGTCACGGTGATCGCAGAGCTGTAGGGGCTTCCGGCCGCGGCACCAGCGGCGATCGTCCCGCTCACGGCTCCGGTCGACGCATTGACCGAAACGCCGGAGGGCAGGTTCGACGCGCCGTACGTGAGCGCGTCTCCGTCGGCGTCGGTCGCGCCCGCCGAGAACGCGACGACGGCTCCCTCGGTGTCGGTGCGGTTGCCGAGGTTCTGGCCGAACACCGGGGATGAGTTCACGATCGTGACCTGCGCGCTCGTCCGCGGCGCGCTCTGGACGACGCCGTCGAACGCGTTGACGCGCAGCGAGATCGCGTCGCCCTTGTCGCCGTTTCCGGCCACCGACAGGTCGAGCGTCGGGCCCGTCTGCCCGGGCAGCGACACACCGTTCTTGCGCCACTGGTAGAGGTAGGTGAGCGCGTCGCCATCGTCGTCGTGCGCCGTGACCGTCGCCGACAGCGTTGCGTTCGTCGTCGGCGCCGTCTGGTTGATCACGACGGAATCGACCACCGGCGCGGTGTTGTCGTTGGGACCGGCCGCGATCTCGAACAGCTTGCCGTCGTTCTCGTTCGGGTTCGGACCGTTGTCCTGCGCGCGGTCGACCACCCAGTAGTTGAGGGCGCCGGTGCCGTTGCTCGCCGGCGCGACCGTCATGCCCGAGACGAGGCTGAGGCCAGGGATGCCGCTCAGGTCGATCGTGCGCAGCAACGTGCCGGTCTTCGTCACCTCGATCAGCTCGCGGCCGGTGCGGTTGCCGACGATGAGCGAGTCGTTCGGCGGGTAGTAGACGAGCGCTTCGGTGTCCGAGATCCCGTACTGCCCGACGTCGAACTGCGACATCGTGTCGTTGCCGTTGCCGAAGATGCCGTCGACCGGGTTGATGCGGAACACCTGCGTGTCGACGCCGTCGAGGAAGAAGATGTGGCCCGATACCGGGTCGTAGGTCGGGTCTTCGGTGTCGTCGCTGCCGTACGCGGCCGCGTCGATGAAGGTGACGATGTCGTCGGACGTGCCGAAGCGGCTGTCGGGACCGGGCCGCATCAGGTGCACGCGCCGCAGGCTGTCATCGGAGATGAGCAGCGTGTTGGTCGCCGCGATGTAGCCGAGCCCGTTGGGTTCGCGCGACACCGCGGGGAAGGTGGTACCGGTGTCGGTCACGGTCCCCGTGCGCGTGCTCTGCCACAGGTTCACGCCGTGGTAGCCCGCGCCGGTGGTCTCTTCGACTTCGGAGTCGACGACCATGAGCCGGTCGAGTGACGGGATGTAGGTCACGCCCGACGGGTCGGGACTCGCGGGGCTCCATTGCGACGTGTGGATCGTCTGCACGAGCGTGCCCGTGTCGGTCACGGCGGCCGCGGCGACGAGATCGGATTCGACGGCGAGCGTCGCCTCGATGACGCCGCCGAGCTGTTGTGTGTCGCCTGCGTCGGCGATGTAGAGGTGTTGCGTCGCGGGATCGTCGGTCGAGTCGGCGCTGGGCGCGAACGTGAAGGCTCGTGGGTCGCGCAGGTCGAGCCCGGCGAGGCTGTAGCTCGTCGCGACGGTTCCCGTCGCGTCGACGGCGTACAGCAGGTCCTCGGTCGGGCTGCCCACGTACAGCAGCCGGTCGGCGGGGTTGAACGCGATCCCGGCGAGCGGCCGGTCCGCGAGGTGACCGAGGTCGATGATCGAAGGTGCGGCGGTGGCTTCGGCACCCTCGACGGCGACGACGATCTCGTGCTCCGCCGCGTCGAGCACGAACCAGGTTCCCGTCGAGCTGTCGAACGTCGCGCCGCGCGCGTCGGCCAGGTCGGTCGCGGCACCCTCGACGACCTCGCCCGCGGCCGCACCGCGGGTGGGCACGGCGGCAACCACGACGTCGTCGCCGTCGACGACGGCCAGCTTGCCGACGGTCGCGTCGAACGCCAGGGTCGCGACGTCGGTGACGGACGGCATCGTGAACAGACCCTCGGGATCGCCTCCTGGGTCGAGCCGCAGCACGCGCGTCCCGGAGGCGCTCTCCTGCGCGACGAGGAGCTCGTCGCGCCGCGGTTCGTACGTCACGCCCGCGGGGCGGTCGATCGCGAACTCCGCGGTCCACGTGGTGCGGACCTCCTGCAGCTCGCCGCTCGGCGGCGGGATCGGCGATGCCGCACCAGCCGCCGTCGGGGACGCGGCGACTCCGCACGCGACCGTGATCAGGAGCAACGACACCGCGAGCTTCGTGTACCGCACCATGAGCGCGTCTCCGGTCCGACGCCTGGAACGGAGGGACCGTAAACGGAGAAAGGTCCGAAGCAGTCCGCCGATCGGGCGAGATCGCCTACTGCGTGCGCAGTAGCCGGGCGCGTCGCGCCTGCTCGGTCACCGCTCGCGGTTGTAGAGCCGCATCGTCAGGGGCGCAAAGACGGCGACGAGGACCGCGCTCCACGCGAAGACCCACGCGACAGCGCCGCCGTCGACCGCGCCGTGCATCAGGCCCCGAGCGGCGGTCGACAGGTGGGTGACGGGGTTGACGTCGACGAACGCCTGCACCCACCCCGGCATCGTGTCGGGGTCGACGAACACGTTGCTCGCGAACGTGAGTGGGAACAACACGGTCATGCTCACCTGGAGCACCGCTTCCGGAGTGGGCACGCGCAGGCCGATCGCCGTCCAGACCCACGAGAGGCTGAACGCGAACACGAGCAGCAGCGCGACCGCCGCGACCACACCGACCGGGCCGCCATCGGGGCGGAATCCGAGCGCGAGACCGACTGCGATGACGACCGTCGCCGCCATCGCGTAGCGCGCCGCGTCGGCCAGCAACATCCCGACGAGCACTGCCGGTCGCCAGATCGGCAACGACCGGAACCGGTCGAAGATGCCCTTCGAGATGTCGGTGTTGAGCGCCTGGCCGGTGTACATCGTGATCCACGACACGGTCATCACGAGGATCCCGGGCAGGAGATCCTGGAGGTACTCACGCGGTGATCCCGCGAGCGCGCCCCCGAACAAGTAGGTGTACAGCAGCACGAACATGATCGGGAACGCCGTCACGTCGAAGAGCTGCATCGGCACGTGCTTGATCTTCAGCACGGCGCGCCAGCCGAACGCGAACGAGGCGGCCCACGCGCTCGGGCGCGCCGGACGCGCGCTCGTGGTCAGCGCGGCCCGCAGCGACTGCTCGGCGATGGCTACGTCGGCGGCGGTGATGCTCACGCGGCGTCCTCCTCGTCGGCCGGCGCTTCCGCCGGGTGCCCGGTGAGGGCAAGGAACACTTCGTCGAGGCTCGGCTGCCCGAGCGCGAACTCGGCGACCGGAATCCCGGCGCGCGCCAGCTCGGCGAGCGCGCGGGCGACCGCCTCCGGGTCGGTCGCCCGCAGCGAGAGCGCCGCCGGGTCGGACTCGAGCTGCGCCCGCTCGCTCAGCACGCCGGCCAGCACCCGCGCCGCCTCGGCGCGCGTCTCGGGATCGCGCACCCGGACGTGCAAGGCGCCCGCACCCACGCGCGCCTTCAGCTCCCCCGGCGTGCCCTCGGCGATCACCTTGCCGTGGTCGATGATGGCGAGCCGGTCGGCGAGCTGGTCGGCCTCGTCGAGGTACTGCGTCGTGAGCAGCACCGTGGTGCCCTCCGCGACGAGCACGCGCACGATGTCCCAGACCTGACTGCGGCTGCGCGGGTCGAGTCCCGTCGTCGGCTCGTCGAGGAACAACAGCTCCGGGGTCACGACGATGCTTGCTGCGAAGTCGAGCCGGCGCCGCATGCCACCGGAGTACGACGAGACGAGTCGATCCGACGCGTCGGCGAGCCCGAATGCCTCCAGCAGCTCGGCCGCACGCGCGTCGGCGGCACGCTTGCGCAGCCCGAGCAGGCGTCCGAGCAACACGAGGTTCTCACGGCCGCTGAGCTCGTCGTCGACCGATGCGAACTGCCCGGTGAGGCTCACGGACGCTCGCACGGCATCCGCGTCGGTGACGACGTCGTGCCCGAGGACGCGCGCACTCCCGCCATCGGGGCGCAGCAACGTCGCGAGCACTCGAATGGTCGTCGTCTTGCCCGCGCCGTTCGGTCCGAGCACGCCGTACACGATCCCGGTCGGCACCGAGAGGCTGATGCCGTCGACGGCGCGCGTCTCCCCGAAGACCTTCACGAGGTCGTTGGTCTCGATCGCGTTCATGTCACGTCAGACTAGGGAGGGCGCACGAATTCATCGCTGGCTTTTCCCGGCGTCGGCGGGCTCGTATGACGGGCGTTGGCGCGGGGAAGCGACGAGCGAGGAACGCCGTCCATTCCGCGCCGACCGAATCCGTGCTGCCGATGACGAGTTCGGCCTGGGCCTCCCTGGCTACGAAGTCGTAGCCAGGGCCGGGCGCGTGCCGAGCGCGATGCACGGGTGGACGATCGAGGCACGCGACCTTCAGGGGAACGTGCTCGACAGACGCGTCGCGACGCTCACGATCTTCTGAGCGTGAACTCGTCGGCGACTCGGGTTTCCCGGTCGACGGCGCGCACGACCAGACGGTCTTGGTACGCGGCGACGTCGAGGAAGTGATACGTCGAGAACGACACGGCCGTGAAGTCCTTTTCGCCCGTGCGGTCCTTCTTCGACGACGCCCCGCTCACGACATAGGTCACACCGCGGATCGGTTCACTGCGCTGGTAGTCGTGGCTGTGTCCCGAGAGCACGAGCTGCACGCCGTGGCGTTCGAACAGCGGAGCGAACGCTCGCCGCACCTCGCGGTCCGACGGCGCGTAGCCCGCCGAGTACGGCGGATGGTGGAACGCGACGATCCGCCACGGCTCCGCCGCGTCCGCGAGCGTGCGTTCGAGGAACGCGAGCTGCGCGTCGTTGCCGGGCTGCGTCGAGTCGAGCCCGACGACCAGCACGGGACCGAACGAGCGAGCCCACCAGCGGTGCTCGATCCCGAGTGCGTGCAGCTGCTTGTCGGCGTGGCCGTCTTCGACGTCGTGGTTGCCGACGACGGCGAGCAACTCCGTGCCGGCGTCGAGCAGCGGTCCGAACGGTCCGAACACCGTCGCGTCGAGCCCGGCCGGGTCGCCGGACGGATAGACGTTGTCGCCGAGCAGCAAGAGCGCGTCGAACGCGTCGCCACGCGCGATGCGCGCCGCCGCGGCCGCGACGTCGCGCAACGGCTCGCCTTCCTCGCCCGGGTTCCCCGCTACCGCGAGGCGCACGTCGGGTGACGTTCGGTGCGGCTCGTAGGGAACGGTGACTTCGGGCGCACCTTTGCGCAACGTGAAGTAGGCGACGATGTCGCGCCGCCACGCGAGCCCGCTCGCGACGAGCGCGACGAGCGCCACGACGACCGCGGCGGCGGTGAGCCGGCGACTACTGCGCCTCACCGGTCGACGGTACCGTCTCCCCGCACGTCGCCTGTTCGAACTCCTCGAGGGCAACCCGGGCGTCGAGCGCGTCCCGGAACCGGTACTGCGACGCCGCCGCCTGGAGCCGGTCGATGTCGTCCTCGAACGTGTCGGGCACGAGGTCGCGAAGCTCCTGGAGCGCCGCGACGTATTCGCTGACCGCGTCGTCGAGCGCTTCCTCGAAGCTCGCCGGATCCGAGAGGTCGACCCCCTCCACCGGCGCCGCCGACGCGGCGAGGCGATCGAACGCGTCGCAGACGGCACGCTGCTCGAGCGCGGTCGCTCCGCCGCCGCCACCCGAACAGCTCGCCAAGCCATACGCGGCCGCCGCGACGACAGCCGACTTCGGTGCCCGCACATCGACAAGGTACCGACCGCCCGAGCCGAGAACGCTGCTGCCGCGTCCTGGTACCATGCCTGGCCTCCGGTGGAGACGAGCCCCCATCGTCTAGTGGCCTAGGACGCCGCCCTTTCAAGGCGGTAACGGGGATTCGAACTCCCCTGGGGGCACGACATACCTGGTCCTGTGGTGCAGTTTGGAGTGCACGCCGCCCTGTCAAGGCGGAGGCCGCGGGTTCAAATCCCGTCAGGACCGCTCCTTCTCCGACGACCCGTCGGAGGAGATCCGGCCGGGTAGCTCAGTTGGCAGAGCGCGCGCCTGAAAAGCGCGAGGTCACCGGATCGACGCCGGTCCCGGCCACGAGCGCAAGCACCGGCACGACGACCCTGGGCGACGCCCAGGGTCGTGCCGCGTGCCGACCGATATGAAGACGCGACACGATCCCTCCCCCGGATCGGGCGGTATCCGTAGGACCGTGTCGCGTGGTGGGCGGGCGCGCTTCGCGCGCCCGCGTCCTCAGATTCGCTCGCTGTCCTCGACCTGCTCGAGGAACTGGCGGATCTCACTGGCGCGGAAGCGGCGGTGCCCGCCGAGCGTCCGGATCGCCGAGATCTTGCCGGCGCGGGCCCACCGGGTAACCGTCTTCGGGTTGACGCGGAACATCGCCGCGACCTCGGAGGGCGTGAGGAGGGCTTCGTCGTCGTGGGGTTGCATCCGTTCCACCTTGTTGTCCGTGGCTTGTCCGTGCCAGGCACTGGGTCTCGGTGCCAGGTCCGTCTATGGCTGCGAGGATCGTCGGGTCCGTACCCCACGTCCGGTCTGGCCGAGCCTCGCCTCCCCTGTCCGGTCCGGGCTCGGCAAGGGTAGGGGAATCCGTCTGGATATTCCAGACATCCTGCTTGTCGGTTCGGGCCAGTGCTGACCGGTCCTGGGTGTACGTCGGGCTAGAGACCACTGAGTACGAGTGATCCCATGTGTTACTGACGTGACGTGATGTTACTCCTTCGCGCGCCCAATCCCGGTCTATCGGCGTTCACTGGATTGTTCGGGCGCTACCCGACATACGGTACACATCCGTACCGGATCCGACAAGGGTGGCGCCCGCAGGGGCATCAACGGCCCGGTGACGTGCCCGGCGCGCTCGCGCCGGTCGTGGGTCCGCCGGCGGTGGTGACCGCCCACACCGGCGGGTGCTCCCCCTCGGAGATCGTCATGTAACCGTCGGCGGTCAGCGCGAGCGCCTCGCCCTGCGGCTCCCGCGCGCTCGGCGCGCGGCACGGGTCGCGCGCCAGAGCATCGGCGATCGGCTCCCCGGCCCTGCGTTCCCACAGGAGCACCGCGCCGTAGGTGCGCAGCGCGAGGAGCGCGCCGTCAGAGGAGATGTCGCCCGCCGTCACGAGCTCCGCCACACCGAGGTCGAGCGTGGCGACCAGCTCGAGTGCTCCCGGATCGGCGAGCGGCGTCACATACACACCGGACGTGCCCGCCGGTTCCTTCGTGACGACGACGAGCTGCTCGGCGACCGGGTCGACCATCAGCGCTTCTGCGTCGTGCGGTCCGTCAGGGTACGAGAGCGGGATAGTCGTCGCGGTCGCGTCGCGCGCCCGGATGTCGGCCTCGGCGACGCGGGCGACGACGATCTCCGACCGCGCCCGCGCGTTGTCTCCGATGTCACCGACGTAGAGCACGTCGTCGTGGAGCGCGAGGTCTTCCCAGTCGAAGGGCGTGACTCCCGCGACGGTCACCTCGTCGACCGCGCGCCCCGTGCCGTCGATGACGAACAACCGCGCGACGTCGCCGGAGTCGTTGTGCGCGTAGAGCTCGCCCGGATGGCGGCGACTCGCCGCGAGGCCCGAGAGCTCGACGAGTCCGTCGGGTTCGACCGTGCCGCGCTGCTCGGGTGGAGGCGCGTCGCAGAGCGCGGCCGCGAATGCGAGCGTCGTGGTCGACGCCGGTCCAAGCGTCTGCGGATCGGACGGCCGGCCTGAATCGTCGCCGCCCGCGCATCCGGTCGCGACGACGACGAGCGACACCGTCAGGGCGGTCCGGACGGGGCCCACGGCTCAGCGGGTGACGGTGACGCGGCCGTGCCCGTCGACGACTTCGCCGACGAGCCACGCGTCGTGCCCCGCGGCGCGCACCGTATCGACGGCGGACAGCGCGTCCCCGGGCGGAACCACGGCCAGCATGCCGAGTCCGAGGTTGAACACGTGCGTCATCTCGTCGTCGACCACGTCGCCGGACCGCTGGATCTCGGCGAAGATCCGCGGCTCCTCCCACGTGCCACGGTTCACGACCGCGTCGCACCGGTCGGGAAGCACTCGGGCGAGGTTGCCCGCGATACCGCCGCCCGTGACGTGCGCGAACGCGTGGACTGCGACCTCCCGGGAAAGCCGCATCAACGCGGGCGCGTAGACGACGCTCGGCGTGAGCAGCTCGTCGGCCAGGCTGTGGTGCGCGCCCGGCCACGCCGGCCCGTCGAGTGCGCGCCCGGCCCGGTCGAGCAACGCCGCGCGCGCGAGCGAGTAGCCGTTGCAGCGCAGTCCCGGGCTCGCGATGCCGACCACCCGGTCGCCCGGCTGCACGTGCTGCGGAAGCACCCCAGAGCGTTCGACGATTCCGACCGCGAAGCCCACGAGATCGAACTCGCCCGGCGCCATGATCCCGGGATGCTCGGACATCTCGCCACCGAGCAGCGCGCAGCGCGCCTGCCGGCAGCCCTCCGCGACTCCGGCGACGATCTCGTCGATCTCCTCCGGTACGAGCGCCCCGACCGAGATGTAGTCGAGGAAGAAGAGTGGTTCGGCGCCCTGCGCGGCGATGTCGTCGACCGACATCGCGACGCAGTCGATACCGATCGTCGTGCGCCGGTTCGCGAGCCGCGCGATCAGCGACTTCGTCCCCACACCGTCGGTCGAGGACACGAGCAGCGGATCGCGGTAGCTCTTCCAGTCGACGGCGAACAAGCCACCAAAGCCCCCGATGTCGCCCACGACCTCGGGGCGGAAGGTCGACCGTACGTGTTGCTTGATCAGTTCGACGGCCTTCTCGCCGGCCGCGATGTCGACGCCCGCGGCGCCGTAGGTGAGGCGGTCGTCCCCCATGCGGCTACGCGCGGTCGACAGTGCCGGGGATGTGCAGCGTCCGGTTCTCGACCTCGAGCACGTGCTTGGTGTCGTAGTCGGGCACCGGCACCGGGTACTCGCCGGTGAAACAAGCCGTGCAGAACGACTCGCGGGGCGACCCGGTCGCGGCGACGACACGGTCGATGTCGAGGTACGCGAGCGAGTCGACTCCGAGGTAGTCGGCGATCTCCCCGACCGACATGTCGGCCGCGAGCAGTTCCGAGCGCTTGCCGGTGTCGAGGCCGTAGAAGCAGGGCCAGCGGTACGGCGGCGACGAAACACGGAAGTGCACCTCCGCCGCGCCCGCCTCGCGCAGCAGCCCGATCGTCTGGCGGGTCGTGGTCCCCCGCACGATCGAGTCGTCGACGACGACGAGTCGCTTGCCCTTGATGTTCTCGCGCAGCGGGTTCAGCTTCACCCGCACACCGGCACCGCGCTCCTTCTGGTTCGGCTGGATGAACGTCCGGCCGACGTAGCGGTTCTTCACGAACCCGTCGCCGTAGGGGATCCCCGACTCGCGCGCGAATCCCTGCGCGGCCGGCACGCCCGACTCGGGGATGGGCATCACCATGTCGGCGACACACGGCGCCTGGCGCGCGAGCTCCTCACCCATGCGCTGGCGGACGGAGTGCACGCTCTGGCCGTAGAGGTGCGTGTCGGGACGTGCGATGTAGACGAACTCGAACACGCAGAGCTTCGGAGCAGGCTCCGCGAACCGGATCGAGCGCACCCCCGTCGCGTCGATCGCGACGAGCTCGCCCGGCTCGACGTCGCGGACGAAGTGGGCACCGATGATGTCGAGCGCGGCCGATTCACTCGCGATCACCCAGCCGCCTTCGGTGCGGCCGAGTACGAGCGGGCGGAACCCGTGCGCGTCACGCACTCCGAAGACGTGCGCCTCGTCCATGAGGACGAGCGAGAACGCTCCCTCGAGCCGCGGGAGCACCCGCTGCAGCGCGTGCTCGAGGTCTCGGCCGTCGCTGCGGGTCTCGTTGTCGTACTCGCGCGCGAGCAACTCGGCGACGAGCTCGCTGTCGGACGTCAGGACACCGGGCAGCATCCCGAGACCGTCGGCGAGCGCCTCCGTGTTGGTGAGGTTGCCGTTGTGACCGAGCGCGAAGCCGGCTTCGGCGACGGAGCGGTACACCGGCTGCGCGTTGCGCCAGGTGCTCGATCCCGTCGTCGAGTAGCGCACGTGCCCGATCGCGAGGTGGCCGTCGAGTGGTGCCAGCCGGCGCTCGTCGAACACCTGCGTGACGAGCCCCATGTCCTTCACGACGGTGATCGTCTCGCCGTCGCTCACCGCGATCCCGGCCGACTCCTGCCCGCGGTGCTGGAGTGCGTAGAGCGCCAGGTACGTTTGGTGCGCGACCGGCTGTCCGGGTGCGTACACGCCGAAGACGCCGCACGCGTCGCGCGGTCCGCCCGAGTCCTGGTCCACTGCGCCATTCTCGCGCGCCCGACCGCCCCGCCCCGGCCCATCGGTCGCCGCCAGGCTCGATGTTCCGGTCCGGCGCCGCCGCACCGAGAACCACTGCGGACAGTGTGGCGCGTGCGGGCGCAACGCCGCGAAGCGGCGGGCGACCGGTACGCACCGGCGGGCGAGGTCCTCTTAGGCTGTGCACTCGTGGGTGCCGCCGGCTTCTGCCTCTGGTTCACCGGTCTGTCGGGCGCGGGCAAGAGCACGATCGCGAACATCGTCGTCGCCGAGCTCCGAGCGCGGGGCCTCAACGTCGAGCTCCTCGACGGCGACGAGGTACGCGAGCACCTGTCCAAGGGACTCGGCTTCTCGAAGGAGGACCGAGACACCAACATCCGCCGCATCGGCTTCGTCGCGAGCCTGCTCGCGCGCAACGGCGCCGTACCCGTGACCGCCGCGATCTCTCCGTACCGGGCGGTGCGCGACGAGGTCCGCAGCTGGATCGAGAACTTCGTCGAGATCCACGTCGCGACGTCGCTCGCGGACTGCGAAGCGCGCGACGTCAAGGGCCTCTACGCGAAGGCGCGCGCCGGCGAGATCCCCGAGTTCACCGGCGTCTCCGACCCGTACGAGCCGCCGCTCGACCCCGAGATCACGGTCGACACGGCAGGCCGGACGCCGCAGGAGTCCGCGGCCGTCGTGCTCGACTGGCTCGAAGCCAAGGGCCTGGCACCGCCTCGCTGACCGGGCGTCGCTGTACCCCAACCATTGGGGCTCAGCGACGCACCATCGCGGTCGGGATCGCGGTACGCCACGCGTGCGCGGCGTCGGCGAGCGCGACGTCGAATGCGCCCGCCGCCACGAGTCGCTCGCCCGAACACTCACCGACCACGTGCGCGGGCACGCCGGCGGCGGCGGCCCTCCCGAGCACGCCCGCCACGTCGGCGGATCCGACCGCGAGCACGACTCGCGATGCCGACTCGGCGAAGCACACCTCCGCGGGCGTGCAGCCGTCGGCTGCAAGGTCCGCTGCGAAGCCGACGTTCCCGGCGATGGCCATCTCGGCGAGCGCGACCGCGAGGCCGCCGTCGCTGACGTCGTGCACACCGGCGACTTCGCGAGCGGCGACGACGTCGGCCACCAGCGCGTGCAGACGCGCCGCCGCGTCGAGATCGGCGCGCGGCGGCACTCCGCCGTCGAGGCCGTGCACCACGGCGGCCCACTCCGAGCCGCCGAGCTCGGGTGCGGTCGTGCCGAGCACGACGATCGACGCGCCCGCGACGAGCTTCGCAGGCGGCAGCGGACCATCGAGCGGCTCGACGAGCCCGAGCACACCGACGACGGGGGTGGGGTGGATGTCGTCGCCGCGCGACTCGTTGTAGAACGAAACGTTGCCGCCGATGACCGGGATCCCGAGCGCCTCACACGCCTCGCTCATGCCCTCGACCACCTCGGCGAACTGCCACATCACTTCTGCGTGCTCGGGATTGCCGAAGTTGAGGCAGTTGACGAGCGCGAGCGGCCGCGCGCCTGTGGTCGCGACGTTGCGCGCCGCCTCGAGCACGACGAGCCGCCCTCCGGTGCGCGGGTCGAGCCGGCAGAAGCGCGCCTTGCCGTCGGTCGACAGCGCGAGCGCCTTGCGCGTGCCCTTGACGCGCAGCACGGCGGCGTCGGCGCCGGGCCCCGAGACGGTGTTGAGGAAGAGTTGGTGGTCGTACTGGCGGAAGATCCACGACTTGTCGGCGATGGTCGGTGTGGCGAGCAGCGCGAGCAGTTCGGCGGCGAGGTCGCAGCCGATCGGGAACTTCGTACGCAGCGTCGGTGCGGGGTCGTCGGCGTTGCGCGCGTCCTGCGCCGGGGGGCGGGCGTACGGGCGCTGGTACACAGGTCCGTCGCCGAGGCTGCCGACCGGGACGTCGGCGATCGGCTCACGGTCCGACGAGACCGTGGGCGCCTCGTCGCCGAGCGGTGGCGGCGGGTTCTCGCCGGCAACGCCGACCGCGTCGAACCAACCGTCGTACACGCGGAACCGTTGCGTACCGGTCACTCGCCCCACGACGGTCGCCCGGATCTCCCATCGCCGAGCGAGTGCGAGCACCGCGTCGAGCTTGCCGGGCTCGACGATCGCGAGCATCCGCTCCTGGCTCTCCGACGTCATGACCTCGACCGGGCTCATGCCCGGCTCGCGGCGCGCGACACGCGCGACGTCGACGTCCATGCCCATCCCCGCCTTGGCGGCCGTCTCGGATGCCGCGCACGAGAGCCCGGCCGCGCCGAGGTCCTGCACCCCGACCGCGAGACCTTCGTCGAGCAGCGCCAGGCACGCCTCGATGAGGCGCTTCTCTTCGAACGGGTCGCCGACCTGCACCGACGGACGCTTCGCCTCGCTGCCCTCCTCGAAACCGGCCGACGCGAGGACGCTGGCACCGCCGATGCCGTCGCGGCCCGTCGCGGACCCGAGCAACACGGCGAGATTGCCCGCGCCTTCGGCCCGCGCGAGGACGAGGCGCTCGACGGGCAGGATGCCGAGGCACAGTACGTTGACCAGCGGATTATCGCGGTAGGTGTCGTCGAAGACCGCTTCGCCGCCGACCGTCGGAACGCCGACGGAGTTGCCGTAGCCGCTGATGCCGCTGACGACGCCTTCGAACAGGTACCGCGTGCGGGCGTCCTCGAGCGACCCGAACCGCAGCGGGTCCATCAGCGCGATCGGCCGGGCACCCATCGAGAACACGTCGCGGATGATGCCGCCGACGCCGGTCGCGGCGCCCTCGTAGGGTTCGACCGCGCTCGGGTGGTTGTGGCTCTCGATCCGCACGGCGACCGCGATGCCGTCGCCGATGTCGACGACACCCGCCCCCTCACCCGGTCCGACGAGCACCCACGGAGCGTCCGTCGGGAATCGCCGCAGGTGCGCGCGCGACGACTTGTACGAACAGTGCTCCGACCACATGACGGAGTACATCGCGAGCTCGAGATGCGTGGGTTCCCGACCGAGCTCGGCGACGACCGCGCCCAGCTCGTCGTCGGTCATGCCCAACTGCCGGTGCAGCGGCTCCGCCATCACGGTTCATCGTAGCGAGGGGGTCATATGCCAATATGCTCCGTCGCGTATTACCCGCAAAGCAGAGGTGAGGGATGCCCCCGAGGAAGAAGAAGACGGCGATGACCGATGCGCACAAGGCGGCCCTCGCCGAGGGACGTAATCACGCGCGCACCGTGGGGCGGTATCTCGAGGCACTCGAGGCGAACAAACCTCGTCGCGGTCGCAAGCGGACGGCCGACAGCGTGAAGAAGCGGCTCACGGCCGTGGAGCAGTCGTTGCAGCAAGCGTCCGGCGTCCAGCGGCTCGCATTGCTCCAGGAGCGCCGCGACCTCGAGGTCGAGCTCGCCGGAATGCAGGCAGGTGCACCGGAGCTCGCGTCGCTCGAGAAGGACTTCGTGAAAGTCGCGAAGGCCTACGCGCAGCGCAAAGGAATTTCCTACGGCGCATGGCGGGAATTCGGCGTGTCGCCGGAGGTGCTCAAGAAGGCCGGGATCACGCGCGGTTCCTGACGAAGATCGTCTGGCGGATCTCCCAGACGAGCGAGCCGTCGGCGCAGTCCCGCTCCAGCCGGCGGAAGTGCTCGACGAGCGCCGGACCATCCGGAGTCTCGTGTTGCCACGTCGCCGCGTTGCGCCAGAACATCCCCGCGGCGCGCGCGATCGGTACCGTGTGCTCGACCACACGGTCGACCACGCGCGCGCAGTCGCGCGGTTCGGGCGCGCCAGCGAGCGCGTCGCCCGCCCAGAGCGAAGCACCTCGCCGCGCGACGACGCCGGTCACCGCGCGTTCGTAGCGCTCGAACCAGGCGTCGCCGCCTCGGTAGCGGACGGGTTCCTCACACACCATCACGCCGCCGACGCGCAGCGCGTCCGCCCAGTTCTCGAGCGCCCGACGAGGATCGGCGAGGTGGCCGAGCACGAGCCGTGCGAACACGACGTGCGCGGGTAGCAGGAGCGGCGCCGTCACGTCGGCCACGACGAAGTCCGCCTGCGGGACTCTCGCGCGTGCTTCGGCGAGCATCGCGGGCGATGCGTCGAGCCCGGTGACGTACGCGCCGGGGAATCGCTCCACGAGCAACGCCGTCGCGTGGCCGGGACCACAGCCGATGTCGAGGACGTACCGGCGGTCGCCCGGCGGGACCTCGCCCAGGATCGCTCGCGTCGTCGGCTCGAACGTGTCGGCCACGAGCGCCAGCCGCTCGCGAGCAAGGTCCGAGTCGCCGAACGCGTAGCCGCGGCTGCTCACGCGGCTGCGAGGAGCGAGCGCAGCATCACGACCCCGTCGGCCGACCCGAGGATGGCGTCGGAGGCGCGCTCGGGGTGGGGCATGAGGCCGACCACGTTGCGCGTCTCGTTGCAGATTCCGGCGATGTCGTCGACGCTCCCGTTGGGGTTGTCGACGTAGCGCACCACGACACGGTCGCCGGCACGAAGCTCGTCGAGCGTGCGAGCGTCGCACACGTAGTTGCCCTCGAAGTGGTTGATCGGGATGCGCAGCACCTGGCCGCGCGTCGCCGCGCTCGTGAGCGGCGTGCTCGTCGTCTCGACGCGCAACTCGACGGTCTGGCACAGGAACTTCAGACCGGCGTTCCTCTGGAGCGCGCCCGGGAGCAGGCGCGCCTCGGTGAGCACCTGGAAGCCGTTGCAGATCCCGACCACCGGACCTCCGGCGGCCGCAAACTCGGTCACCGCCGCCATCACCGGGGAGAAGCGGGCGATCGCGCCGGTGCGTAGGTAATCGCCGTGCGCGAAGCCGCCCGGCACGACGATCGCGTCGACGCCCCTGGTCGTGTCGTCGCCGTGCCACAGGATCTCGGGCACACCGCCGAGCCGCTCGACCGCCCACGCCACGTCCTGCTCGCAGTTCGTACCGGGGAACAGCACGACCCCGATGCGCTTGCTCATCGCCGAGCCAGTTCCGAGACGGTCACGTCGTACGCCTCGATGACGGGGTTGGCGAGGAGGCGCTGACACATCTCCTCGACCTCTCGTCGCGCGGTGTCGGCGTCGGGTGCCTCGAGCACGAGCCGGACCGTCTTGCCGATGCGAACGCTGCGCACGTTGGTGTAGCCCAACGCCGGCAACGCCCGTTCCACCGTCGCACCCGCGGGATCGGCGACGCCGGGCAGGTGCGCAACTTCGACTCGGGCTTCGAACGAAGGCATGCGTCGATCGTACCTACGAGCAGCCGAGCGCCTGTTGCAGTTTCGAGAGGTTGTCACGCATCAAGGACAGGTAGTCGGCGCCGGCGGCGACCTCCGCGTCCGTGAGGCCCTCGATCGGATTGAGCACCTCGGTGCGCAGGCCACCCGCCTCGCGAGCGACGGTCTCGGCGACATCGGGTGACACGAGCGTCTCCGTGAAGATCGTCGTTGCGCCCGTCTCCTGGGCCAGGTCCGAGAGCTCCGCGATGCGATCCGCACTCGGCTCGTCTTCGGGCGAGATGCCGGCGATCGCGTGCTGCTCCAAGTCGTAGCGGCGTGCGAGCCAGCCGAACGCGTCGTGGGCGGTGATGATGTCGCGCCGGTCGCAGCGTGCGAGGCCGGCTTCGTACTCCGCGTCGAGCTCGTCGAGTTGTGCCGCGTAGCGCTCGGCGTTCGCGTCGTAGGTCTGCGAGTTGCCCGGGTCGGCGCGCGTCACGGCGGCCGCGACGAGCCCCACGACCTCGCGCATGAGGGCGGGGTCGAGCCAGATGTGCGGGTCGTCGGAGCCGGCCGCTTCGTCGAGCTCGTCGAGCACGGCGATCGTCGTACCACCGGCTCGGTCCGCAGCGTCCTCGAGCGCGGGCTGGAAGCCGCGGCCCATCACGACCACCACGTCGGCCTCCTCGAGGTCGGTCACCTGGCCCGGTGTCAGTTCGAGGTCGTGCGCCTCCGCGTCGGCGGGTGTCAGGTCGGTGACGACGACGTCGGCTCCCCCGACCTGCCGGGCGACTTCGGCGAGCGGGTAGAAGCCCGCGACGACGCGCAGTTCCTCGGCGCCCCCGTCGTCGCCCCCACATGCGGTCAGCGCGGCGGCGATGGCGAGTGTTCCGGCCAG
>Ga0209172_10004490_pt1 | contig 18708 bp, 19 predicted proteins | sample LarsenN4metaG_FD_184113 | JGI IMG/M metagenome (GOLD analysis project Ga0209172, IMG submission 184113) | Hot spring sediment bacterial and archeal communities from British Columbia, Canada, to study Microbial Dark Matter (Phase II) - Larsen... ... | reverse complement strand
CCGTGGGTCATGATGGTGTAGCGCAAGGGGTTTTTCTCATCGAAACCGGCCTCTTTCAACAAGGCACGGGCGCGCTCGGGACTATACGGATACAGCTCCGCGAGATCCAGGTAGCCCTTGGCGCCGGGCGACACGAAGCTGATCGACGGGGTGGCATACCCTAACATGGCTGATTTGGCGATGGCGGATCGATTGAGGCCGTAACCGATCAAAGCTTTTCGGACCCGCACGTCGTCAAAGGGTTTGCGGGTAACCGTGAAGTTAGTGTAGAGGTGGGAAGCTTCCGGCCCTTGCAAGACCCGCACGTTCGGGTCTTTCGACAACCGTTCTACCGACTCCCGCGGCGTCCAGTTGACGAAGTCCACCTCCCCAGCCCGCAGGGCGGCCACACGGGTCACCCCCTCTTTCATGATGCGGTATTCAATGCGGTCCAGGTAGGGTAGGCCGGGCTTGAAATAATTGGGGTTGCGCTCGAACACGATGCGGGAGTTCGGCTCCCAGGAGACGAACCGAAACGGTCCGGTGCCCGAGGGGTGGCGCAGGACATCTTTGCCCCAGGTCTTCTCGGAGGCGGGCGAGATGATCTGTAGGCCGGTCCCATTGGTGGCCAGGGCTGGCAGCAGGGTGGCGGTCGGATAGCGCATGGTGATCTTCAAGATGTGTGCGTCGACTACCTCTGAGGATTCCACATTGGCGAAGAACCGATGCGCGGGGGCTTTTCCATCCGCAATGATGCGGTCCAGGTTCCATTTGGCGGCGGCGGCATCGAAGTCGGTGCCATCATGGAACTTCACCCCCTTCCGGAGGCGGAAGATGTAGACCTTCCCCTGCTCCTGGACCTCCCAGGACTCCGCCAGGTCGGGCACGAACTCCAAGCTCTCATCCAGCGTCACCAGGGTGTTGAAGAGGTTTTGGTTCACGTAGTAATTCTGTAAACCGGGGACGGCGGGATCGAAGCCCGTCACATCGGCCTCAAGGGCGACCCGTAACGTGCCGCCATACTTCGGTTGCGCAGCCCACCCGCTCCCCAGTCCTCCGAGAACCGCCTCAAGCACCACCAGGATGATCCAGAGCACATGGCGATGGTTCATGGACGCTCTCCCTCTCGGTCGCATCGGACCGTCGCTTAGTCCACCTCCGGATGCTGCCGGAGGCGAAAGCCTTTGAATATGACTCGTCTGGCCTCGAAAATCGGGATCGTGGTAGGGCGTCAGGCCGCCAGCGCCAGCACGGCCTTCAGCCCTCGTCAGACACCATGGCATGTCCGTCACATGACAGAGTGCCAGGCCACGTGCGAGCACTGGATAGGTCGCTGCACTGCCCTTCCACGGATTACCGCTGTCGCACTGGGACAGAGAAGGAGCGGACCAGGCTGGCGCGAGTGTAGCCGGGTTTGTGGGGTATGTCAACGAGTCTAGGAGTTAAGATGTTTTGCTCCGCTCAACTGCCCCACCCCAGGACCCCCGTGGTGGGCTAGCGGTCACGGGGACCGGGGGGCTGGGCCGTGGAGGTGGGAACCGTCGGGGCGGAGGTGCTTTAGCTGCCCCAGGGCCATCCGGGGCGCCGCGGCTAGTCCTTCGGGAAGATGCGCGCATAGACGATGCGGGGGCGGTTCTTGATGTGCGGTCGAATTTTACGCGGCCATTCGCCGCTAAGGATATCTGTCTACGGAGCCCCACTTCAATGCGAGCTTTCATCCCCTGGAGAATCCCTCGCTGACGCCCATCTTCCTCGGGCTCATCACCGAACGCAGCCTGCAGCTCAAGGTCGTGGAAGCGGACTTCGCGGTCGATTCCTCCGGCTTCACCACATCTGGCTTTATCCGCTGTTTTGACCATCGGTACGGCGTGGTTCAACAGCAACCCGATCGGGCGAAGGTCCATCTGATGTGCGGCGTGAAGACCGCCATCGTCACGAGCGTCGAAATCCATCACCGCGCGGCCAGCGGCTATTGGGGCCAGGGTTTTATGAGATCCGGGGCCTGGTGTGGTCGGGGCGCGGGCTGGTTCGCCGGGTGGAGGTCTCGACTGACGGCGGGAAGGCCTGACAGGAGGCCTGCCGCTCGCGCCCACGCGCTTTCGACTCGACTGGCGTTGGGATGGGCGCGAGGCCGTGCTGCGGTTGCGCTGCACCAACGGAACTGGCTACGGGCAGCCGACGCTGGCTGAATTGGTCGAGGTCTGCGGCCTAAACTCGCGCTTCTTCAACGACGTCATCCACAGCTGGCAGGTGGAGACCGACGGTAGGGTGCACAATGTCCACGTCTTGGTTGCGGCGGATGACGGGAATCGTCGCAGGCGTCGCCATGGTGGGCGTCTGGTAGGCAGTGGCCCACCTACCGACCTACGGTGTGGGCCGTGCGCCCAGCGCTGAAGAGGTGAAAGCCTGGGATCTCACCATCCCCTCCGGTGGCCAGGGCCTGCCACCGGGCGGCGGCACCGCTACCGTGAGCTGGGCCGCAACCGCTCCCAAGCCACAGGGCGCACACTCCTCGACAACAAGAAGGTGCGCCCCATGTACCTAGGCGGCTGGATGCCCTCGGCGGGGGATTCCATGCCCCATCGCGGGGCCACGAAAGCGCGGAGAAGTCCGTCAGCGCCATGTCGGAGGTCATGGCCGTTTCCTCCATCGCCCCCCCATGCTTCCCACACGTCCTGCGTCTGCAGAGCGGCAGCGTGACGCCTGGCAAGCTTCACTCCAGAGTAAAAATCACGCGATCCTCGACGTCGAACAGCCGCACGGCCAGGGCGAAGACTTGGGCCTCGCACGGTGCACCGAACACCGGACCTCCCTGGTCGCGGGATAATGTCGGCGGCTCGTCGATCGCCCCAGCTGGCTGGGTCATCAGACGGCCTCCAGATCGTCCTCCCGGTGGTCGACCCCTGCCATCTGAGCGAGGCCGGCTACGGTCGCAGCGCCGGCACCACGCGCTCTGCCACGCGGCGCAAATGGGCCAGGTCCTGCGTGGGCACGCCCAGCATCAGGTAGGTGATCCCGGCGTCCACCTGCTCCCGCAGCCGCCCTGCGACGTCCTCGGACGGTCCGAAGATGGCGTGCTGGTCGACATCGAAGGTCGGGCCATAGTAGCCATGCAGGAAGGTGCGCAGCCTCTCCCTGGCTCGGTCGCGGTCGTCGTCGACGGCAACGTAGATGAGCCGGCCAGCCACCAGCGCCTCTGGCTCCTTCCCGGCGGCGCGGGCTGCTTCCTGCACGATGCGCCACGAATGCTTGAACTCCTGCACGCTGCCGAAGGGTCCCATGATCCAGCCGTCAGCAAGCTCCCCGGCCCGGCGCAGCGCCCCTTCGGCCCGGCCGCCGATGTAAATCGGAATCGCCGCGGCCGGCCTGACCATGGCATCCTGCAGCTGGAAGAATCGGCCGCGGTATGCCACCGCCTGGCCGGTGAGCAGTCGACGTAGCACGGCCAGGCTCTCCCGGAACACGGCCACGCGCCTCTCCACCGGCACGCCCAAGCCCTGGTATTCGTGCGGGCGGCCTCCCAGAGAGACGCCGAGCACAAGCCGTCCGCCGGAGAGATGCGCCAGGGTGGAGGCCTGCCGGGCGACCACGGCGGCGTGGCGCAGATTGAGCACCAGCACAGCGGTACCCAACTGGATGCGTCGGGTGTTGGCGGCAGCCCAGGCCAGAAGTACCACAGAGTCCAGCAGGTTGGCGCTGTGGAAGAGGCGATCTTCTGTCCAGACACCATCCAGCCCCAGCGCCTCGACCTGCCGGAAGAACTCAGCGTAGGCTTCGCCAGAGCCCAACGGTGCCACGGCGACGCTCGGTACATGGATGCCCACAGATACGTGCTTTCTGGTCATGGTTCCGTCCCTCGCGCTTCGTTCGTCCCCCCGGCGGGCCTGACGCCGCAGAGGTCATTCGACTCGATGCCCAGGGCGTGATTGAACTTGCTGCGGAAATTTTCGAACGCCACGATGGCCGTGAGCTCGACGACCGCTGCCGGCGTCGGAAACTCCTGCTGGAGACACGCAAAGAGCGCCGCATCGACGTCCTGGTCGCTCCGCGTGATACGCTCGGCGTAGCTGAGCGCGAGTCGCTCGCGGGCGGAGAACTGTGGGCTCGTCGCGTAGCGTGTAAGGTCGGCGATCTGCGCTTCGCTCAGACCCTGCCGCATCCCCCGGGATGCGTTGATATCCACTCAGAACGGACACCCGTTCAACGTCGCGACGAAGGTGTAGAGCAGATAGCGCAGCCGTGCCTCGATGTGGCCGGCCTGCTCGATCCCCCGCGCCAGCGCCGCCTGCCCTTCGGCGATCGTCGGGCAATAGCCCATGAGCTTGAGGGGGTTGAGCACCACGCCGTACATGGCCTGTTGCGTCTCCATCATCTGCCGGATGTTCCTCGGCGCTGTCTCCAGGGTCAATTCGGGAAGTCGTGGCATGGTCGATCTCCTGTGCTCGGGGTTCTTCGATGCTTCCGGACTGTTTTGCGGCACCAGCCCCGCCCTGGCAACTTCCCTACGCCGAGGAACGCGCCTCAGGCGGTAAGGACTCCTCCCAGTTGGCAATCAGGCGACGCGTCGTCGGGGGGAGCACCAGCACTGAGGACAGGCCCAGCAGGCTAAATGCAAAGGACATGCCCACGGGCACCGCATAGTTCCCGGTGAGGTCCCACAGGAAGCCCCCGATCACCGGCCCCAGTCCCATCCCCAGGCCATTGCCGATGTTCTGCCATCCATACAGCACACCCTGCGGGGCATTGCCATAGTACTGCCGGTTGATGATGGGGAAGGTGGGCACCTCGCCAGCCTGCCCGATCCCGAAGAGGACCGCGAAGAGGTGGAACGCCCAGGCGTCGCGGGCCACCAGCAGGATGAGCAGCGGGAAGACTTGCAGGGAGAAACACACGCTCCAGACGCGTTTGCCCCCCAGGCGGTCCGCAATCATCGGGATCACACAACGGCCGACGGTACCGGCCACCGTGTGGGTGAGGAAGACGCCCACGGCCATTTCCTGTGACAGGCTGCGGTCCACGGCGATCGCCACCAGGAAGACATTGATGATGTTATGGCCCGCACAGCCCCAGAAATGGATGCCGATGAGGTTCCAGAAGGTGACGGTGCGCTGCGCCTGCCGCAGGAACACCCTGGTCCTGAGCTTCGCCGTGCCTTCCTTTTGTAATCGGCGAATGGGCTCCTCTTCCGGGGCCCCCCAGGGCCGCAGGCCGATCGCAGCCGGTTCGTTATAGAAGGGCCGGATGAGGGCCAGCAGAAGGGTCCCTCCCACGAGGCCTGGCAGCCAGAACGTCCACTGCAACCCCCACAGATTGAAGACCACCACCATCAGGGGCGCCAGGAGCATCGTCCCCAGGCCCTGGAAGGCCCATTTAATCCCCATCGCCACGCCCAGATGCTTCCTGAACCAGAGGGTGACGCCCGAGATCAGGAGGATCTGGAACACCGTCGTGGCCATGCCCAGCAGGACGCCGAAGAACAGGTAGAACTGCCACAGCTGGGTCATCGTGCCCGTAAGCAGCATCCCGGCGAGGAACAACAAGGCCCCCAGCACCAGCATGCGGCGGACGCCGTACCGGTCCCCCAGCCAGCCGACCCAGGGGCTCATCAGTCCTGAGACCAACCACTGCAGGGTGAAGGCAAAAGCGATGGCGCCGTAGCTCCAGCCGAAGCCTGCCGGGTTGCGCAACACGGGCACCAGCACCTTCGGCGCGAATTGCACGGAAGAGCTGACCATCCCCATCAGCGAGGCGATCGCCACGATGACCCAGGCATAGTGCAGCTGGCGGGTCCCGAGGGCCAGGCCCGTTGGGCCCCAGCGCAGGCTGGGCCTGCCGACGCCATTGAGCTTTAGCATCCCTTCCCCTCTCTTCCAGCGATCCTCAACCCAAATCTACCCTCGTGCGCGTACGCGGGGGGCTCCGCTGCTCTCATCGCACACGATGCCAAGCCGTGATGAGGCGTGTTGGATGGTGGTCCGCTGGGCTTGGCAATCGCGCCTCAATCGCCAGGTCCAGGCTACCAGAGTTCACTCTAGCAGAATAATAGTTTGACACAAGGACCATTTTCAACGAGATTAACAGGGCCATTTGGCCTATAGGAGTAGGTACTCCATAGGAGCAGGGACATCGGCAGACCATGTCCGACGGTTCGATGGTCGCCACGCTGGTGGACATCCAGCTCGACAGCTCGGCTGGGCTTCCGCGCTATCGGCAGCTCTATGACAGCATACGGGGGTCAATTCTGGCAGGACGCCTCCGGGCCGGCGCGCGTTTACCGCCGACGCGGGCCCTCGCGTCGGGGCTCGGCATCTCCTGCAATACCGTGCTGACCGCGTATGCGCAGCTGCTCGCCGAGGGGTACGTGCAGGGTGTGGTGGGGTCCGGCACCTATGTCGCGTATACCTTGCCAGATGACGTCCTTCACGCCCGCGCCCGTGCCAGCCGCGTCCCGCAGGGCACCCAGGCGCCGCGGACGCTGTCGCGTCGCGGCCTGTGCTTCGGGAGCATGGCCTCCCCTGGTGGGGCCGCTCCCCGCGAGGTGCGGGCCTTCCGCGTCGCCGTGCCAGCGCTCGATGCCTTCCCATACGCACAATGGGGACGGCTGATGGCGCGGCGCTGGCGCCGACCGTAACGGACCCTCCTGAGCTATGGCGGCCCTGCTGGTTACGAGCCGTTACGTGAGGCTATCGCGGCGTATCTGAGCGCGGTACGCGCCATGCGTTGTGAGGCGGCGCAGGCCATCATACTCTCCGGCTCACAGCAGGCGTTGGATGTGACCGCACGGGTGCGCATCCCCCCACCATCGAGCAGGCTGTCCTCGCCGATTTCATCCGTGAGGGGCACTTCGCCCGCCACATCCGGCGGATGCGTATCCTCTATGCCGAGCGGCAGGCCGCACTGGTTGAGGCGGCCAGACGTCAGCTCGCCGGATTGTTAGACGTACGCCCGGCTGAAGCGGGGATGCATCTGGTGGGCTGGTTATCCGCCGGCATCGATGACGTGACAGCGGCCCAGCGGGCCGCCGCTCATGGTGTCGATGTGCAGCCGTTGTGCCTGTATAGCCTCGAACCCCTTCACCGCGCGGGACTCCTGCTGGGCCATGCGGCGGTGGGTACCAAGGAAATTGGGGACGCGGTGAGCCGTCTAGCCAAGGCACTTGGAGCTTTACCACCACGCACACGGATTGACTGACACAACTCTGGACAGCGATGCCACGGCATCGAGGAACGCCATGGCGACCTGGGCCCGCACCCCCAGACCCGGCATCGCTCGCCTCGAAGACGCGCCGCCCAGGCCCTCCCCACAGATCCAGGAGCCGCTCGCGGGCCCGGCAGCACCACAGAAAGGGCGCGAAGACGCCGATCTCTCACCCATAAGCCCCGATGGCCACCAGCTGGCTGGCGCTGTGATTGAGGGCTGCGATGATCGGCCGGCGATCCTCACCGCGCTCGGCGACTTGTATCCCTATCAACGTTCCCACCGCCGAAACGTAGGCCAGCTCTTGATTGATCACGGCCGGCTAGTCGATGCGGTCGGCGTTAGGGATTGCTCCTGCCGGAATCCCGCCAATGCGCACCGGCCCCCGTCGCCGGTCCTGCCCGCGCCTTCGGCGCCGGGCGTTCCGTCGGCGTCACGGGTTCGTAGATGCACGCCGGATCGGCGGCCAAATAATCGCCGCGGTAAGCATACGCCCGAGCCCGACTGCCCCCGCAGATTTTGCGATATTCGCAGCGCCCGCACTTGCCCTTGAGGCGATCCGGGTCCCGCAGCGCCTGGAACAGCGGCGCCTGCCGGTAGATGCGCACCAGGGAACGGCTGCGTACATTACCCGCCGACAGGGGGAGGAATCCGCTGGGGTAGACTTCTCCCCGATGCGACACGAAACACACGCCCTTCCCATCCGTTACACCTGGCGCCGCACGGCCGATCACCGTGGCGCGCGGCAGCTCTCGACGCTCGTCGCCCTCCGCCTGGCGGCGCTGCAGCGTTACCCGGCGGTAGTGAGGCGCCTCGGTGGTCTTGATATCGAAGGGCGACGACCGGGCGCAAGCATAAAGCCAGTGCAACACCGCTTCATATTCCAGCGGGGTGAGATCATCCTCTGGCTTACCCCGACCGGTCGGCACGAGGAAGAAGACGCTCCACAGCACGATTCCCAGCCCTCGCATGAGCTGGCCCAGCGCCTCGAGGTCGTGGAGATTGTGGCGGGTCACGGTGGTGTTGATCTGCACCGGCAGCCCGGCCGCGTGCGCATACTGGATGCCGTTCAGGGTCCAGGCATAGGAGCCTTGCACCCCGCGGAACCGATCGTGGATCGCCGCCGTCGAGCCGTCCAGGCTGAGCGCCAGCCGGGACAGACCGGCCTCCCGCAACCGGCGCACGGCTGGACGGGTCAACAGGGGGGTACCGCTCGGCGTCATGCTGACACGCAAGCCCCGTTTGACCCCATACCGGATCAGCGCGGAAACATCCGGCCGTTTCAGGGGGTCTCCGCCGGTGAGCACGAGCAGAGGACTGTCGAAGCGCCTGATCTGATCGATCAGATGGAACCCCTCAGCGGTGCTGAGTTCCGATGGATCGCGTGCGGGTTGGGCTACGGCCCGACAGTGCTGGCAGACCAGATCGCACGCTTGGGTCACTTCCCACAGGATGAGGAACGGAGATTTGCCGAAATCAACTCTTGACGGCTGCGTCTTTTTGGCTTCCATCGACATCCCTACTTCTACTTGAACTCGAAAGTACCCTTAGCTTCCCTTTTGGGGGCACAGGCGCCAAGTTAAGGCCCCCTGCCCCGCCGGGAGAGGGCCGCGGTGAGGGAAGCCACACCGGTGAGCAGCTGTTGGAAGGGGGAGGGGGAACCATGGTGCCACCTATCGCTAAACTCGGTGGCTGCCGTCACCCATGTATGGGAACGGCACGAGCAGATCATGGCACACCCCGCGCCAGCATGACCCCACAAGCCATCGCCCCCAGTCCCAGGATGAGGTTGATCCGCCCGATCCAACCCGCCTGGCGCCGCGCCCGCCACGCCTTGGGCTCCAGCGGAGTGGACTGCCATAAGACCGAAGCCCTGGGCCCGATGACAAAATCGTGCAGGCCGCTGAGGAACAGGATGAGGCCCACCAGCAGGAGCTTGACGCCCAGAATACTCCAGTAAGAACCATGCCACAGCCGCCCGCTCCATACATCTGCCCGAGTCATGCCGCGGTAGGCCAGATTGAACATGCCGGTGGCAAGCAGGACGCCGAGACACGCCCAGCCTACCCAGCGGAAGCGCAGCCCGGTGCGGCGTATCAGAGAGGCGGCCATGCCTCGATACTCAGCCCGCCGCACCACTGGCACCAACACCAGGCTCAGGAACACCATGCCCCCAACCCAAATGGCGGCCGCTAGGATGTGCAACCAGACCGACATCAGATAAACGAGCCGCACGACTGATCCTTCGCCGTGATCACATGCACGGATTCGCCCCGACAGCATCGCGCTGTAGGCGTTCGAGTTCTTCTTCGCCGAGCAAGCGTCGCGCCAGCGGGAAAAGTACCCCATCCTCCTTCGCGATATGGTCCCGCAGGACGGTGACAAAGTGCGCGACATCGGCGTGGAGTGTCCCCCTCCCATCGACGATGCGGGCGAGCGTTCGCCTGATCGCCTGATGCTCCAATTCCATGACGGCCAGCGGTCCAACACCTTGCCCAAGGTAATGTGCCAGTGCCGGGAAGAGCGTCGTCTCCTCAACGGCCGCGTGGCGTTCGACGGCAATCGCGATCACCTGGACCATCGACTGCCCCATCGCGGGCGAGGCATCTTCCTGGGTTACAGCATATTCCAGACGGTTGAGTTGCTGCAAAAAGACCTGATGTTCGGCGTTGAAACGATCGGTGATTTGCATTCCGACCCCCTCTCGTTGACGCTGCCCTTGGGCGAAGTAGGCCATCGTCGCAACGATCGGTTAGCTATTTCAAAGTCCTGAGAAACGCCACGATGTCGTAGTACGCCTACTCCGGGTCGGTCATGCTAGGGGCGCTGGCGAGGGGCTCCGGATCGTCCTCCGGCGTTTTGGAAAGGCCTTGGCGGTCCATATAGGGCTCGCTGGGCACGACATCGGCGTTGGGAGTTCTCACCGCTTCGAGGAGATACTGCGGCAGATGAATCCCTCCTGCATACGTCAGCTCCGGGCCGATGTCGCCGGCCTGCAGAGCGCCCCGCCAGACATGGCAGGAGTAACACTCCAGGGTGTGCATCAATGCCTCCCCCGCTGGGGATAGGTGGGTACCGCCAACGGCTGTGCCTTCTGCCATGCAGCGGCGCGGGGGTCCGAGGGGATATCCACCGCGATCCGGGACGCGACCAGCATCCGCCGATCGTCGGCCAAGGCTTGCAACAGCCCTTCGACTTCCCGATCAGCGGCGTCGCCCGACAGGCCTCCCATGCCGACAAGGGCGGCGAGACTGCCGAGCACGGCAAGTACGCCGCCAAACTCTGTGCGCCGGTTCATCGCTGGCCCCCCATCCATTCCTGACCTTGTTCCGCCTTGGTGTCGTAGAGCGGGGGGATACCGCCCTTCCAGATTTGCAGAAATGGGTTCGAGCACGGGGCGGTGACCTCCGGCCCTTCGCACTCCATCCCTTAGTTGGCTGCCAGGGCGAAGTCGGCGTATTGCACGCTGGCGGTCATAGGGAATCATAGGCTTCGTCCCACGACAGGCGCAGGAAGTCGTCCTGGCCGCGGGCGTCGAACTTGTACCGCGTCTTGTTCGCTGGCGTCAACTCGGGGAAGCCATCATCGGCCCACTGCTTCCAGCCCCGGCGCACGATGGGGTAGCGCAGCGGGTACGGGCCATACACCCGACGATGCATGGTGTAGCCCTTGGGGCACATGCGCGGGTGCCAGGCGGGGGTAGCTTTATTGCCGTAGAGATCGGCGTAGCGCTCGACGTCGTAATTCTGCTCCAGCCTGGTGACGATGCCATGGCGCACGAAGGCGCGCCCGCAGCAGGCGTGGGTGTCGTTTGGCGAGCAGACATAGGTAAACGTGGCATCGTAGCGATACTGATCGCGGTAGATGTGCTCCCAGCCGCGGTCGGGGTAGGTTTCCAGGGGATTATCAACGCCTACTACCGGCTGCAGAGCCCGCAGCGCCAGGGCGTCATCGGCCAGAAACCCGGCCACGGCGGCGGCCAACCCCACTTGGAGAAAGTGTCGACGTGTTCCGTCCATGGCATGCTTTCCTCTGCAAGGCGTTCTGCTTCCTGCCATCGACGCACTAGAGCAGTTTTCAAACGAACGTATGGCAGGTCAGGACCGTTAATGCCTCTCTTTGGCCCTATCCCGCCCTCACGCTGCCCTCTCCCGGAGCGAGAGGGAGAATAAATCAGACCATAAAAGATTAGTACCCTGCGGAGACTTCCCCCATCCTCGCCTCCCCCGCACCGGGGGAAGGGAACAAGGGTGAGCATCCGTCACCGGGTGCCGATGTCCTGTGGTTCGATTTAGCGAGAGCTCTCGAAATCGCTCTCCCGAATGGCACAGATTTTCTCAGCCGCCCCTGTGAAGAAATAGCCCGAGCCTCCCTCGCTCACGAGTTGCAGCATCTTGTGGCCATTCAATACCCGAATGCCGCCTAAGACATGGACGCCCCTGGCGAAGAACGTCGGTGGCCACGCAGAGGCAGTCGGACCAGCCAAGACCACTTTGCGGCACTTTCCCGCGGCCTCGAGCAACTCGTCCAGGCCTCCCTCGACCAAGGCCGAGCCGCTGATGATCGCCACGCTGGCGCGCGCCAACACCGCCGTGGCCTGCGCTGGAGGTTGCCAGAGTTCGATCTCATCCGCTTTCAGCGCCAGGCGATGTTTGTCGACGATACACAAATCGGCCACCTGACCTTTGAGGGCTTTGATAAAGGGCACAAAGGCACCGACCATCGCCACCCGATCTTCAGCGACAATCCCCGTGACATCCAACGCGTCTGCGCCAGGCAGTACCTGTCCGCCGGGCAGGTAGTGGCGGGCCAGAGCTAGAGCCGATAGAGCGTTGAGCACGGCGACCCCCACCGCTCGCCTTAAGGGCACGCGCGACAGGGCGTATCGCGCCAGGGACCAGGCATCCTGCCCGGCCATCTGACCGGCCGGGGGCGCCGCCGCCGCCGAGCGCGGGCAACAAACGGTATCGGCTAGATCACGCGGGGTGAAAGCGACACCCACATAGCCAGTGGCGAGCTGGGCAGCCGTATAGAAGACGCCGATGCGGATATCGCTTACGGCAATCGGCTCCTCTTTGAGCGCGCCCCATAAATCTTTGAGCCAAGCTTCAACGACATTCATGATGTTCCCCCTATCCATGGGGTTCTGCCCGGGGACAGGAAAGATCCAAGCCCCTATGGCTGTGTGTTGATCGCTCCTTCTACTCTCAGTCGGTGAACCGAAGCGATGGACGACGCCACCGGCACATCGCGCTCAACGGGGCAGCAGGGCAAGCTTCCACCACTCGAATGAGACCGACTTCTGACCGCCCCGATCGCCGTTGCTTCCCTCCCAGACGGCGATGTTAAACAGCACGCTGTCTCCTGGTCGCAGCTGCACATCGAAGGGATCCGGCGTGGTCAAATCGCGTGCCATGACGACCACCCAGCGCCCATCCTGCCAATGACCGGCGCCCTGCACATCTTGCCTCACCTGGGATTGGATGGTGCCAAAACCAAAGGCGACCAAATCCTCCACCGCGGAGTGGCGGACCGACTGTGACTGGAGGTTGCCAGCAGCTCGCCCTGGGGTAAATGCTGCCTTGAGCTGCTGATCCCAGATGTAGGCTTCCTCGAAGTAGAAATCCATGTGGATATTCGGGTACACCTGCTCAACGCCACGCAATCGGAAGCGATCCGCATCCCAGGCGGCTTTCCACTGCCAGATGTTCACCGGATGCTGGGCATCCCCCATGAACGGCGTCGGCACCACAGCGGGCGAGACGGGGAATTGGATCGCCACCGCATCCGAGAATTCCTCATACTTGAACAGCTCCCGATTCGGCTTGGCGTCCTCCCAGGTGAATTGGAGGAAGAGGGTCTTCCCGTTGTGCAGGGCGCGCACGCTGATGTGTGGCACTGTCCCCCCACCATGGGGAATGGCGATGATCTGGGGCCATAATGGGATGGTCAGGGGAGTAGTCTGGGCAAAGAGGTCGGCGGAAGCCATAGCGTCGACAGGCACATTGCCTTCGGTAAACGGGGCGAGGAGCACCTGCTGAGCCCATATTGGTCCGCTCCACAGGAGGACGGCGGCTATCAACCACAACCGATACCTCTGGCGCATCGATTTACCTCCTTTCGCCCTCTGCACCGTCGCCCCATCCGTCCTGGACGAGCGGGCATTGGCCTTCGCCAACGCCGCAGGTGAAGTCGCCAGCGCTGGGTGCATCCGCCGGCACAGCGGAAATCGGCTCAGGGGCGATCCTCAAATGCGCCGCCTCACTGGCCAGAAAGGCCTGCGCGAAACAAGCCAGGGCGCGATAGAAGGGTTGCGCGCAGACCGTTTCAAAGCGCTTCAGGAAGAGCGGCGCCCACCGCCCTAGGTGCTCGGCAAAGAAACGCCGCTGCGCCGCAGTCGTCACCTCCAGGGCTTCGGCTAGCCCCTGCTCAGCGGCATACGCCTCCTTAAAGCATAGGTACCCCATGAATTCGAACTCGGCGCTGATATGGTCGGGGCGTTCTGTCCCATCGACGATGCCCAGCCCAAAAGCCCGGTAGAATCCGGCCACATCGGCCAAAGTCTGGGCTTTCATGAAGATGTGCGACGCCAAATAGTCGGCGCCGTAGGGTGGGAAGTCGGTCAGCGCCGTGTTCGAAAACAGCCGGCTATACTCCTGCCGCATCGCGGCCAAATCGATCGTCGGTTGGACGATCTCCAGCGCCTCCAGGGTCTCGATACAGGTGTCTACGCATTGGAGCGCCTCTATGGCCTCCTGGAGGGATGTGCGCCAGAGGTCACGTTGCAAGGCTTCGCCAAAGAGCTCTCCCGGGAAAGCGCAGGCTTGCGCCAGACACTGATACACGGTGCCACGCGCCAATGCGCTGTCGATCGTAAATTGGCATCCCTCGGGCATCGCTCGTCCCTCCTTTAGGTGATGTTCAACCGCTCTTTCGACCGCACGTACAATGGATCCTTGAACGGCACCCGCACGGTCTCCCGACCATCGGCATCGTAGCCGATGGCATCCGTGGCCGTGATGGTGTAATGGGCGATGACGCTCTGCGTCGTGCCGAACAGCTGCAGGACGCCGAGCAGTTCGTGCGATGGCTTGGCATAGGCCTCGATGGCCGCATCCACGCCGGGCCCGAACATCTGCCGCAGGTAGGGACGTGGCACCCAGCGCGGTGGGATGTAATACACATTGGGCTCGAGGCCAAATTGTGGGTACAGCGGCAGCGCCACTTGCGCTTTGCGCACGAGGTAATGGATGGGGCTGCGCTCATCATCCACCCAGCCCATCAGGCGGATCTTGCCGACGCAGGCCGCTACGCAGCGCGGGACGGTACCTTCCTCGACCCGCGGATAGCAGGCGATGCACTTTTCGGCGACGCGGGTATTGGGGCGAAACAGGGTTTTTTTATAGGGACAGGCTTCGACGCACTTGCGATAGCCCCGGCAGCGCTGCTGATCGACCAAGACGATGCCATCCTCCGAGCGTTTGTAGATGGCCTTGCGCGGGCAGGCGGCGAGGCAGGCCGGGTAGGTGCAGTGGTTGCAAATGCGCGCCAGGTAAAAAAACCATACCCGGTGCTCGGGGAGGTCAGCCGTCGTCCATTCGCCTTGGGGTCCAGTCACTGGGGCGTTGGTCGTATCCTCATAGATATTGGGAAAACGCCACTCCTTATCCTCAGGCAGATACCCCAGAGCGGCTTGACCCGGCGGCGCCGCCTCGAAGATCGTCTGGCCTTGATAGGCGCCATAGGGCGCGTTCTTATCGACGTTCTGCCGCGTCCATCCCGGCTGGGGCCCCAACTTCTGCAGGATCTTCACGTCCCAGTGCTGCGGGTAGCCGCCGAAGGGCTTGGTTTCGACGTTGTTCCACCACATATGCTCCTGCCCCTTGGCGAACGTCCAGGTGCTTTTGCAGGCCATGGTGCAGGTTTGACACCCGATGCAGCGGTTGATGTTGAACACGGCGGCGAACTGGCGCTGCGGCCGATTCTCCTCATAGGGGTAAGCCATCGCTCTGCCGAGCTGCCAGTTATAGACTTGAGCCATCGATGCATCCTCCACGACAGGTGAACGGTCAGATTACGCCTGGTCGCCACCCCATTCCTGCTGGGCTTGGGCGATGAGATCACGCACGAAGCGCTCGCCCTTCGTCTGGTACACGAGGTGTGGGCCGCGGTAGAAAGGGTCCTGAAAGAGCAGCAAAATCTGTGTGGCGTCCCAGCCCATACGCATAAACTCGTCGACGAAGCAGCGTCCCATCAGCTCCAAGGCCGTGTCTTCTTGTGGGCCAGGTAGCATCATGCCAACCAGTTCAAAGGGGTCGTCCTGCTCGAAATCGTCCTTGGGCATTGGTGCCTCCTACGAGTCTTCTGGCTGCAATCGTCGATCCCCTCTTCTATTGGGAGGGTGAGGGCAGTCACACTGTACGATCAAACCCGGCCGCCCTCACCCCCGCCCTCTCCCGGCGGGAGAGGGAGTCAAGTCTCCATGAAGCCGCCATGGAGGTACGTCCGCATCGCCTCGTTCTCGTTGCCCGGCGTATAGCCGGTCGTTCCCGGTTCCCATTTGCCGCGCCCGCCGATGCCGCCGTCCTCGGCCTTAAGAACCCGTACCAGCGTTTCCTTGGGGCAGGTATTCGGCGAGTGAATGTCGGGGGCATAGCCCTCGCCGATACGCTGACCGTAGATCTCCTTGCGCACCAGGCTATCGGTCATCTGCGTGGGCTGCAGCCAGCCGCGGGTGAGGCTCTGATGCGAGCCATAGCGCAGGTGGGCGTGATAGTTCGTATCCTCGGTGTGCGCCATGCCATCGGGGCGTGTCTCATGTGCCCGCACCGTCTTGTGGGTGGCCATGAAGGAGCCGTGTTTGATCATCGTGGTGCCGCGTGGGTAGGCAGGATTGTACTTGACCCGCAACAGCAGGCGGGAGATCTTATAGAGCTCATCATCGAGCTTCCAACCGACGTAGGGCCGGTCAGCCGGGTTGGCGTCGACATACACATAGTCACCGTCAGCAATGCCCAGTTCTTTGGCATCCTCGGGGTTGATGTTGATCTGGTTTTCCCCCGTCCACGGCGTGCGCTTGTCCATGCGGTAAGGATCGCCGAAGTTGGAATCCCAAATGATGTGCCAGTCCACCACCCAGGAGGAGTGCACGCGGTGCCGCGTCTTAGGGGTCAGGCAGAAGAAGCGATAGCCCTGCTCCCAGAGAAAATTCTTCGTCTGCTTCGCCTCCCGCCAGGGCAGCTTGATGTTCCGCACCTGGCGCTCGTCGGCCGATTGCGCCTCCACGGGAATGTCATTCACCGGTCGAATGGCGGGGTGGGCGCCGACGATGACGTTGGGCAGGTAGGGCGTGGCCTCCACCGGCTCGCGATGCACGATGAGGTTCTCGCCGTAGGCGATGAACTCGTCTTCGTCGCGGTAGAACTCCATGCGCCCGGTCTTGTTATAGAACGGCACCGACTCGTGGATCTGCTCCCACCCAGGGATGCGTGGATAGGTCCGGAACAGCATCAGTGCCGCGCCGGGCGCGCCGTATTTGCCGGCCAGGATGTTGTCCACCTTGTAGCCGCTGGTCGTCACCGAGGCATCGAGGATGCGCTGAATGTAGACCTCCGATCGACCCTCGTGGAAGTAGCGAAAATACTCACGGAAACGCGGCTCGGCGGTGAGCTCTGCCAGTTTCGCCGCCACCAATGCCGCCACCTCGCCGTCCATTTTGGTGTCGTACAACGGCCGTATACCTCCCTTCCAGATCTGTAGGAAGGGATTCGAACAGGACGCGGTGAGGTCGTACTGCGTCATCTCCAGCCAGCTATGCACCGGGAAGACGACGTCGGCGTACTCGCAACTGCCGGTCCATTCCCACTCGTTGTAGACGATCATCTCGATTTTGGGGTCGACGTTGGCGATCATTTCATAGTGCCATTTGGCGTTGTTCAACAGATTGACATTGGCGGCCCAGATCACCTTCGTCGGCGTCGGCATGTGGGTTTTGCCGGTGTAGGGCTTGCCGCCCACGATCAGTGGGCGGTCGCCGTAGTTCCAGTAGGCCACATTTTCCGGCTTCATGTACGACTTGACCTTACCCTGATCGGGAGCAAACGGGTCTTCGTAGATGTAGACCGGTAGCCCAGGCAACACGGCGGTTTTATAATTGCCCGCCCAGTGGCCGGTGTTGGCGCCGGGCTTGCCGATGTTGCCGGTCAGAGCTAGAGGCAGGAAAACGGCGCGGGTGGTGAGATCGCAGTGGAAATAGTGGTTGACGCCCTCACCGGTGTGGATCATCCCCGGCTTGATGGTGCCGATGTCGTGGGCCAGCCGCTGGATCAGCTCCTTGGGGGTGGTGGTGATGTCGGCCACGGTATCGAGGTCGTATTCCGCCAGCAGCTCGCGGTAGAGTTGGAACACTGGCTTGACCTCGACCTCTTGGCCGTCGGCTGTGGCAACGCGGAACGTACCTTCCAGCACCGGCTCGATCTCCAAACGGTCGAGGTACGCCCCGACTTCTTCGCGGGTGATCGGCGCCGGCGACGCGGTCTTGGCGTCCCACACCACGAAGTCTCCCCATTTCTCCCGCAGCTCCGGCGCGATCTGCTGCACCTGCACGCTGTAGCCGGTGAGGGGTGCGTTCTGGTAGCCGGGGATGAGGTCGGAGGCTTTGAGCAACTTCAGCGTGTCCATGCGGACGAGCAAGGGGAAATCGGTGAAGCGCTTCACGAAGGCTTCATCGTAGAGCTTGTCGTCGATGAGGATCTTGGCGACGCCGAGCAGCAACGCGGTGTCAGTGCCGGGGCGAATGGGCACCCAGTAATCCGCTTTCTGCGAAGCGGGGCTGTATTCGGGCGAGATGTTGACGATCTTACCGCCGCGCTCGATGAGCTCGATCCACCAGTGCGCCTCGGGCATCTTGTTCTCGACCATGTTCTTACCCAAGAAGATCATCAATTTGGCGGCGCGGAAGTCGCTGATGTCCAGATCGAAGGTCTGGATGCCGGTGACCATAGGATGCCCGGGTGGCAAATCGCCGTGCCAATCGTAATTGGTCCAGCCCCGCCCGCCCAGGGCCTGCTCTGGGGCCACGTTGCGCAGGTTGGCATCGAGCAAAGCCAGCATATTGGCGAAGCGATACAGCGAGCCGATGCGCGTCAAGCCCAGCAACCACATGCCGGCGCGGAACTTCATGGTGCGGGCGCCGCTGCCGCCCATGGCCTCGATCATGGCGTCAGGATAGCCCTGCTCGCGCAACAGCGCCGCGCCCGCCGCACCGCTGTATTTCTGCTGGATGTGGAAAATGGCCTTGGCCACTAGCGTCGCCGCTTCGTCCCAGGAGGTGCGCACCCAGGGGTCCTGGCCGCGTTGAAAGTAGCGTTGACGGTGCTCGGGCACAGACGGATCGGGAAAGCCGGCTTCCACCCAGGCTTTCCAGCCGGCCCGCACCATCGGCGCTTTGACGCGATAGGGGCCGTAGACGCGGCGGTGCACGGTATACCCTTTGAGGCAGCCGCGGGGGTTCCAAGCGGCGGTCATGTGATT
>Ga0209172_10004489_pt1 | contig 18715 bp, 13 predicted proteins | sample LarsenN4metaG_FD_184113 | JGI IMG/M metagenome (GOLD analysis project Ga0209172, IMG submission 184113) | Hot spring sediment bacterial and archeal communities from British Columbia, Canada, to study Microbial Dark Matter (Phase II) - Larsen... ... | reverse complement strand
GCTGCGACGAGAACTTCCGTGCCGTGCGTGTGGCGGATGGTCAGGAAGCCTTCCAGGTGCCCTCGGGAGCGTACATGGGCGCCTCGCCCGCGCTGGTCAGGGGCACAGCCTATTTCGGAACCTTCAACAACGAGGTGCTTGCGCTGGATCTGGCGACGCGGCGCATCCTCTGGCGCTACGAACATCCCCAGCGGCATTTTCCCTTCTATTCCTCAGCGGCCGTGGCGGACGGGCACGTGGTGCTAGGCGGACGCGACAAGATGGTTCACGGGATTGACGCGCGGACGGGCAAGGGCTTGTGGACTCTCACAACCGGAGCCCGCGTGGAATCCTCGCCCGCCATAGCCGACGGCCGCGTGTACGTCGGCTCGGGTGACGGCCGCCTCTACGTGCTGGAGTTGACCACAGGGAAGAAACTATGGCAGTTCGAGGCTGGGGCGCCGGTTTCGGCCTCACCGGCCATTGCCCGTGGCAGCGTCGTCTTCGGCGACCAGGACGGCCGCCTGTACTGTTTGCGGTAGCGCCGCTAAGCAAGCAGCCGCCGTACCCTCAATCCCCTCTTGACGGTCGAGGGCTTCTGGAGTGGATGCACCTGGCCATTGATGTAATGGATCGGTGCTTTGGCCCCGGGCACGACTGGGCCTTCCAGCGAAGTCGTCAGGAGAACCCACTTTTCCCAGGCAATCGGCGAGGAGTGTCCGCGGCCCGGAATGCGCGTCTTCGACGCGATGTTCTCCGTTTCGCTCCACACAATGGGCAAATCCTTTTCCGGCGAAACGCCGCTGCCGTCCGGACCACGCCACTGCGGCCAGTTCGGCTCGGCCGTCAGGACCTTCCCCGGGACCAGCCACCACAACCCGACCATCATCGCGGCCGCCAGCAAGCCTTCTCAAGGGTAACCAGGGAGCACAATGGACCTGCTCCGGCCGGGGCCTCAATGGAAGTACCGGCTCAGCGTGGCTTCGTTCGGCTTCCGCGTGGCAAGCGACACAACCACCATCAGCAGGGTGGAGACAAGCGTCATGGGCACGACGGGCATGAAGCCGAAAACCGCCGTGCCGCTTGGGGTCCGAGCCAGCACGTCCGCGCCGCCCAGCTCCCAGACCACGGTTTGCTGGCCAGGAGGCGCGGGCGGAACCACCGCCTGGAAAACGGCCACGGCCGCCACACTCACAGCCACCCACAAGGTCGAGGCCAGGGCGCCCCACTTTGTGCTTTTCTTCCAAAACAATGCAGCGACGAGCAATGGCGAAAGCGCAGCGTATCCGGAGAAGGCATATTGGATGGCCAGCTCAAAGATGTTCTCCGGGGCTTCGAGCGCCACGAGATAGGCCCCAACGGTCAACAGGACGACAAACAATCGCCCGGTATGCACCTGCGCGGCTTCGCCGAAGCGTTGCTTGCCTCCGTAGTAGGCGAAAACATCCTCGGTGAACATGGTCGAAAGCGCCAGGATTTGCGAGTCGCTGGCCATCACCGCCGCCATGATCCCCGCCCCCAGGATGCCCGCCAGCCACAGCGGGGCATGCCTCTTGAGCAGCAGGAGAAGGACATCGTCGCCCCTCATTTTCTCGCGCAGCTCCTCGCGCTGCTCCACAGCCAGTTTCGCACCCTGGGTGGCGAGGGTCCGTCGCGCCTCCAGCTTGGACTGAATCTCGGGGATGTCTGTGGCGCGGTTGGCCGCAACGCCCAGGAAAACGCACGGCAGCCAGATCAGCATGATGCAAAGCGGGTAGAAAACCACGGTCTTCCTGAACTGAATCATCCGTCGCGCCGTCAGGCAGAAGATGCAGATGTGTGGGAAGGCGATGGCAGAAAGAGGGATGAACGTGTAGCTGAAGAAATAGAGTGGCGAAATGCGCTCGCGGGTGAGCAAGGGCGCCAGGGCCGGATTGCTCAGCATGGACTCCACTGTGCTCCGGAACCCGCCCATGCCTACGCCGATAACTATAATGGCGATCACGCCAAAGCTGAGGAAGAGCACGGTCTGAAACGTATTCACCCATGCTGTACCGCGCATCCCCCCAAAGAAGACGTAGCCCATCACCACCAAGGCGACCACGGCCCCGCCCAGCCAGTAGGGCACCCATCCCCCGCTGATCACCTGGAGTGTTGTCCCGCCCCCCATCACGCCGATGATGATGTAGGGCACGAGCATCGCCGCTTGCACGGCAAAGATGACTGTGCCAATGTGGCCGCACTCCCAGCGGTCGCGAAACATCTGCACCGGCGTGATGAAACCGTACTTTTTCCCCAGCGCCCACAGCCGCGTTCCGATCAGAAAAAGCGTCAACGGAATCACAAGGCCCGCTGCCGAGGGCATTAGGCCATAGGTGACGATGCCGTTGGCGAAGGCGTGGCCCGAAGAACCCAGGATGGCAAACGCGGTCATGTTCGTCCCGAAAAGGGAGAACAGGAATACGAACGTGCCCAGTGACCGGCTGGCCAGGAAATAGCCTTCCACCTGTTCGCGATCCGCAAAATGACGGAAGGCAAAGATGCCGATATAAAATACGATGGCCAGATACAGGAAAACGATGAGCGCGGGAATCAATGCGGCTGATCCACTGGGGGCCCGCCCCGGCGAGAGGATTCTACCTCTGCCCCCGGGTGCCGCGGCCACGCGCAGCGCACCAGCGCGTACATCAGCAAGGCCGCCGCCACCGAGTAGCAAGCGTGGTAGAAAAGTCCGACCGGCAGAAAGCCGAAGACCAGGGGGCGTGCGCTTCGCCAGAACCAGAAATCCTGGTGCAATGCGTACAGCACCAGCACAGCCAGCACCAGCACAGCTTTTTTCATTTCCTCAGGTAACCGTTAAGCGGTTCTGCGCGTCTGCAAGACTATGTAGCGCCCAGGCAATGAAGTCAAGACCCTCAGCACACGCTCTGCAGCGAGCATAGAAGCCTTGGGCCGACTTCGGTGGGGTGGACGAGAATGCAACGGAGCAGGAAGGCTTGCTTTTCCCAGCGGCAGTACCTGGCAACCATACTGGCGCTAAGCTTTCTTGCCGCCTCGGAAAGCAGCGCACAAACAACGAGCACGATAACGGGGCGTGTGCAAGATACAACGGGCGCCGCGCTGCTCGGCGCTCAGGTAGCTACCCGCCACCATGACACCGGCGCGATGCGCACGACGCGCACCGGCGCTGACGGCCACTACGTGCTGGCTGGCCTTCCCGTGGGCCGCTATCAGGTTCGCGTCGAGTTCGCCGGCTTCCGCACCGCTGTGCTCGACGAGGTCATTCTGGTGGTCGGTGAAACGCTTGTGCTCGACTTTACGCTCCAGGTCGGCGCGCTGGACCAGGAAATCCGCGTCACGGGCGAATCTGCCGGAGTGAACCGCACTTCCGCGGAACTCAGTTACCTGGTCAGCCAGAAGGCCATCGAGCAACTGCCGCTGAATGGCCGCAACGTCACCGACTTGGCCCTGCTCCAGCCCGGCGTGCTGGCCTATCCGCACCGGGACGGCGGCTCGGTGGTCGCGCACGGTCTGGGCATGAGCATCAATGGTCAGGATCCCCGTTCGAACGTCTACCTGCTCGACGGCACGCCTCAAAATGACTTCACCAACGGGCCGGCAGGCAGCGCCGCAAGCACTGTGCTCGGCACGGAAACTATCCGCGAGTTTCGCGTGGAGGCAAATTCTTACAGCGCCGAATACGGCCGGAATTTCGGGGGGCAGATCAGCGCCATCACCAAATCAGGGACCAACGATTTCCATGGCAGCCTGTACTACTTCCATCGCAACGACAATCTGGACGCCCGCAACTTCTTTGACCCCGCGGAGGCCCCCGAGTTCCTTCGCCACCAGTTCGGGGTTGCCGGTGGCGGGCCCCTCCGCCGTGACCGCACGTTCTTCTTCACCGGCTACGAAGGCCTGCGCGAGCGTCTGGGGCGCACCATCTCCACCATCGTCCCTGACGACAACGCACGGCAGGGCATCCTGCCGAACCCTGCCAACCCCTGCAACAACATCATCGTGACGGTATCTCCAGCAGTGGCTCCCTATCTGGCGGAGTTCCCCCGCGCCAACGGCGGCTTGCTGCGCGATGCCAACGGTTGTCCCAGTGGCCTGGCGGCGTTCAGCTTCCCTTTCGAGCAGACCCTGAATCAGGACTTTGCCCAGTGGCGCGTGGATCACCATTGGAATGCGCGAAACCAGTTGTTCGCCCGGTACACGTTCGACGATGCCGAGCAGTTGCTTCCCACCGACTACCCTCAGTTTCCGCGTTCGTTTCTCTCGCGCAACCAGTTCTTCACCGCCGAGTGGCGCCAGATTTTCTCCGCTGACACGCTGCACACGTTCCGGCTGGGCTTCAGCCGCACGCGCATCGGCCAGGACGTCGAGGCCAACACTTCGCAGCCTCTGCCGCCCTTTGTGCCCGGCCAGTCGCTGCCCGGGGACATTGACATCGGCGGCCTGCCGCGCTTCGGCCCGCAAAGCTCGGTCAATGTCCAACTGGTGCAGAACGTCCTCGGCTTCGAATACGGGTTGACCCAGTCGCGCGGCCGTCATTTGTGGAAGATGGGCGGGGTGGTAGAACGCTACCAGAACAATCTGTTCAACCCGACGTTCTCGCTGGGCATTTTCACCTTCCCCAGCCTGCGCTCGTTCCTGCTGAACCAGCCGCAGCGTTTCATCGGCCTGACTCCCGAAGGGGAACTGGATCGCTACTGGCGCTTTACTTTGTTTGGCATCTATGTACAGGACGACATCCGGCTCACCGAGGGGCTGACGCTCAACGCTGGTTTGCGCTATGAATCCGCCACGTTGCCCGGGGAAATCAGGGGCCGCGACGTCGCCTTGCGCACGCTGCTCGATGCCGCGCCCACCATCGGCCCGCTGTACGAAAACCCGACCCTCAAGAACGTTTCGCCGCGCCTCGGACTGGCCTGGGACGTGTTCGGCACGGGCCGCACCGCGCTGCGCGCCGGCTACGGCCTGTACTTCAACACGAACAATCAGCAGAACCTCATCGTCACAATCACCAATCCACCGTTCACGCCACGCGCGGTGATTGCTCCGCCCCAGGTGCCAGTCTTCCCGCAGCCCGACTTCGGCGCGGCCAGCACCAACTCGATTCGGCCCATTGATTTCCACCTGCGGAACCCGCGCGTGCACGTCTGGAACCTGACTATCGAGCAGCAGCTCTGGTGGGGCGCCACGGCGACCACAAGCTATGCCGGGGCGCGCGGTATGCATCTTCTGCGCAACACGGATGCCAACGTCCCAGCGCCTCAGCGGCTGGCCACCGGCACGTTGTTCTGGGCCGCCAACCTGACGCGGCCGAACCCGAACTTTTCCACCATCGAGCTGAAAACCAGTGACGGAAACTCGTGGTACAACGCCTGGATTGTCGAAGTGCGCAAGCGCTGGACCGAGGGGCTGGCCTTCCAATCTTCCTACACCCTATCCCGAAGCATTGACACAACCCAGGCCTCAACTTTCTTTTCCGACTCGACCAATGGGACCGTCTCTGCCTTCCCAGAGTTTCTCCAGTTCCCAGATTTCCAGCCCAACCGCGGCCTCTCCGACTTCCACGCCAAGCACAACTGGGTGGCGAACTTCTCCTGGCAGATTCCTCACGCCCGAGGGCTGGAGGGCATGGCCCGGAAGTTGCTGGACGGCTGGCAGGTGCTGGGCATCATCACTGTGCGCAGCGGCAGCCCGTTGACGGTGTTCGTCCAGCGCAACCGTTCCCGCTCCCTCTGGTCGCCCTCGCTGGCCCCGGGCGTGGGTTTTGACCGCCCGAGCTGGGCGCCAGGTCGCGGCCCGCAGAATGCTATCGTTGGCCGTCCAGAGCAGTGGTTCGACCCGACCGCCTTCGTCCTGGCGCCGGTGGGTACGTTTGGCAATGTCGGTCGCGGCACGCTGATCGGCCCCAACCTGCGAACGGTGGATTTTGCCGTGGCGAAAGAAACCAGGCTGGAAGCCTGGGGCCGGACCACTACTTTCCAGTTTCGCGCCGAGATGTTCAATCTATTCAACCGCACGAATCTGGGCGTGCCGAGCCTGATCGCCTTCACCGGAGCTACGGATAACGAAGCGCCGCTGGCTTCCTTCGGTCGGATCCGCTCGACGGTCACCAGCTCGCGGCAGATTCAGCTCAGCCTGCGAGTGGTGTGGTAAGCTCCGCTTGGTTCCGAGCAAGAAACGACCACGTGAAGGCGCCGATCCCTTCGAACACACCTGGCGGAAAGCGAGGACACGGAATGAACTGGATTGTTTTTGTCCTGGGGGCGATTCTCTTCTGGGGAATGTACGGCCCTGCGCTGCATCGCGGGCAAGTGCAACTGGGCAGTCCGCTGCGCGCGCTGCTGTGCGTCGGGGTGGCCTACTTCCTGATCGGTGTGCTGGTGCCGGTGGCGGCGCTGTGGCGCCAGGACCGGATGAGCGGCTTCAACGCCGGCGGCTCACTGGCCGCAACCCTTGCCGGAGCGCTCGGGGCACTGGGCGCCGTGTGCATCATCTACGCGTTCCGCGCCGGCGGTCTGCCCACCTACGTCATGCCCCTGGTGTTTGGGGGAGCGCCTGTAGTGAATGTGCTCGTTTCGATGTGGCTGCACCCGCCGAAAACGGCGCCGAATCCTTTCCTCTACATCGGCTTCGTTCTCGTCTCTTTCGGCGCTGCACTGGTTCTCTATTTCAAACCGGCAAGCTCGTAAGCCCTACCGCCGGCTCCCTAGCCGGACTTGGGGCTCTTCGCGGCGGGCCGCTTGGCGGGCGGACCCTGCTTCTGTCGCTGGCCGATGCACCACAGGTAGTTTGTTGTGCGGAGGAAGATCTGGCCGTCGGAAATGGCCGGCGAGCTCAGGCAGTAGTCGCCTAGGTTGTTCTCCGCGAGCACTTCGAACTGCGGGCCGGCCTTGACGACGGTGGTCACACCATCCTCGCTCGTGGCGTAGAGCTTGCCGTCGGCGATTACGGGCGAGGAACTGTAGGTACCCGGCTTGATGCGCTGCGCGCCCCAGATTTCCTTGCCGGTTCGGGCGTCCAGGCACCACAGGATGCCACGGTCGTTCACGATGTAAAGGTAGGTGCCGTCCGTAACCGGCGTGGGCACGTCGGGGCCGTTCTGCGTGGACCAAACCACGTGAGTGGCTGTGACGTCGCCGCGTCCCCCGGCGCGGATTGCCAGCAGCGGACGCACGCGGCTCGGAGCATAAACGAGTTCGTCGAGCACAACGGGCGAAGCCACGATGCGATAAGCGGGGTTGTTCTGCGGATTCAGCCCGTTTACGCGCCAGAGTTCTTTCCCCGTGGCCGGGTCGTGCGCGGTGACGCAATCGCCGCCGGTGATGACGATCTCGACCTGTCTTCCGTAGCGCAGCAGTGCCGGCGTGGTGTAGGAGTCGGGCGATTCCACGATGGCCTGCGTAGGCCGCTCGATGCGCCAGACGGTCTTGCCCGTCTGGGCATCAATCCGCAGCACGTAGGAAGGGTCATCGGTCTTCATCCCGTGCAGCACCTGAACATAGAGCGAATCCTCGTAGAGCAAGGGCGAGGAAGCATAGCCCCAGTTCAGGCCGAACGAGCCATAGTCTTTCTGAATATCGCGCAGCCAGATTTCGTTCCCGTTCATGTCCAGCCTGCGCAGCAGACCCGTGCCGGTGATCACCCAAACGCTTTTGCCGTCCGTGACCGGAGAAGGGGACGACATGTTGTGCTTGCGCATGCGGACGTTGCCGCCGCCCAGCAGCTTTTTCCAGAGGGGCTGGCCGGTACTGCGATCCAGGCACCACAGGGCGATGTTTTCGCCATCCGTCACGTTGACGAAGATCCGCTCTTCCCAAATCACGGGCGTTGCGCCGCTTAAACCGGGTAGGGGCAGTTTCCAGGCGATGCCTTCCTCTGCGCTCCAGCGCAGCGGCAGGTTCTTTTCGTTGCTCGTGCCGTTCAGGTTAGGGCCGCGCCACTGCGGCCAGTTCTCTGCGCGGGAAACGGCAATCACAAAGAGAATTGCCAGGGTTAGCGCGAGAATCCTGGCTGGGCCCCGCGGGGACAGCGCAAGCTCCCGAATGAACATCGCAGACCTCCTAGTTGAGTTCGAGCGCGTGAACCGTCTTGCGGTCGCGCACATAGAGCCGGGTGCCCACCAGGGTCGGGGGCGTCCAGGCATTGCTGGTGAGCAACTGGACCTGGGATTTCACCTGCAAACCCTGCGCAGCGGGCACGGCCAGAGCCAGCGTCCCGTCTTCGTCTACAATGATAAGCTTGCCCGCCGCGGAAACCATGGTGGCCTTGGTGAACGTGCGGTCGCGCCAGGCAATCGCGCCGTTTTTCACATCAATAGCCGTCAGCGGAGCGGGACCAAAATCGCCGCTGGACCCGTAAACGTAGTCGCCCAGACGGACGGCGTTGCCGTGGTGAATGCGCATCTGATTGGTGAACCAGAGCTGCTTGACGGTTGTCTTGCCGGCCTTCTGCGTCAATTGCAACACACGGCTCCCCCCGCTGTAGGCTGAGGAACAAAACAGCAGCCCGTCTTCGCCCCAGACGGGCGTGCTGACGTTCAAACCCCAGTCGGTGCGATGGGGATGGCTCCACAGCAGGTCGCCGTTGTTCGGATCGAGCCCGGCAATCTCATTGGCCATGAACACGACGAGTTGATCCTGACGGTCCACGTTGATCAGGATGGGCGAAGCGTATCCATAGCCGAAGTCCTGCTTGATCCACACCACCCTTCCGTCCCGCTGGTTGAACGCGGCCACGGCCTTCCCTTTTGCGCCCAGCGTGAGGATTACCGTGTTCTTGTAAGCGAGCGGACTGCAAGAATAGCCGCGCCCCCACAACACCCCGTACTCCTCGTGCAGGTCGTGCGACCACACCAGCTTTCCGGTCACCTTGTCCAACGCGTGAAACTTCCCGGTGACGCCCGCGGCATACACCAGGTTCCCCGCGACCAATGGCGTGGCGTGGGGCCCCGGGCCGTGCTCCATCTTCATGGACGGCAGGAACGGGGCGTCGTAGCGGTACTCCCAAAGGGTCTTGCCGGTCGCCGCATCCATCGCGACCACGACCTCTTGGGTCGCGTTGCCGGCCGGTGAGAGCCCCCGTGCCAGGCGATACATCGTAAACACCCGGCTGCCCTCCACTGCGATCCCGGAGTAACCCTCACCGAGCTCGCGGCTCCACACCCGCCGCGGCCCCCCGGTCGGCCAAGAGTCGGCCAAGCCTTTTGCGTCCGTTTTGAAGTCGCGGTTCGGCCCCCCAAACTGCGGCCAGTCAGTACCGAGGACCGAAAAACCAGTCGCGGAGCATGCCAGCCACAAGGCCAGGGTTTGCCCGGCAACTTGTCTTGTTCTCACGTCATCCCTCCTCTGCTATTCCGTGCGAAGCGCTTCCAGCAGAGGTGCGCGCACAACCACCCTCACGGCCAGCAGCGACGCTGCAAGGCCGGTCAAAAACACCGCCGCCAGCACCCATCCCGTGGAGGCCACCGGCGGAGCCGCTCCCCGAGAAGAAAACGCTGGGGCCACGGCCAGCGCCGCCGAAACAATCCCCGACAACAGGCCCAGCACCAACAGCAGAACATTTTCGACCAGCACGAGGTAGGCGAGCGTGCTCGGGCGGTAACCAACAGCCCGCAGCAGGGCCAGTTCGCGCCGGCGCTCCAGCACGTTGCGCAGCAACACAGCCGCCAGGCCCAGCGTTCCGAGCACCAGACCCAGCCCGCCCAGCACCTGGAAAGTTGAAAGGTAGGTATTTTCGACGCGACGGTACGCCGCCAGCCGCTCGCCGGCCGGCTGGGCATCGAAGCCGTGGTCTTTCAGGCGTTCCTCAAGCGCGGCAGCGACCTGGCCTGCCTTCTCCGCCGGCACATCAATCAGGAAGAATCGGTAGCCGGCCTGCTCAGGAAACGCGCGGAGGAAATTCCGGTCAGAGATCAGCAGCTCGCTCTGAAAGATGCTGTCGCGAAGCGAGCCCACCAGCCGCAGGCGAACGGGCCGGCTGGTGCCCTGGCTGACGATGATTTCGTCGCCGAGCTTCGCATGCAGCACATAGGTCAGCGAGTTGGCATCTGTAATTGCTGGGATGGTCCCGTCGTCCGCATCGGCTTCGAGCAAGCGCCATGGGTTGTCCCGTTCGCTTGGCGCCGAAGGCAGCGAATCCTGAAAGGAAAAACGCCGGCCCCGGATGAGCTCGTCCGGCACACCGAGGACTCTGGGAGTGCGCGGCTGATAAAGATTTAAGCAACTGGCGTCGTCCCCTGGCCGGACCCTGAAGGAAAGGAATCTAGCGCCTTGCAAGACTCCTTCCTGAGCGGACCCTGGGCTCAAGCTCTCTTTTCCGGCGCTCGAATTCAAGTCATAGGGAATCGGCAGGAGGCTATGGGCCAGCAAGGGGAAGCCGCCGGTGCCCGACTTGGCATCCAGGATCTGGGTGTCGTCCCGGCGGAAGGTGCCTAGAGCGACGATCACAAACGTGGCCGAGGCAAGCAAGACAATGCACAGCAGACTCCTGCCGGGCCGCCAGGCGGCGTTATGGAAGGCCATCAACGATAGTCCAGCCCAGCCTGTGCGGGCTGGAGCCTTTCGCCGCTTGCGGTCAAGCCCATACCACAGGAAGCAAACCAGCGCGGCCAAGAGCAGCGTCCCCGAACCAAAAAAACCCGTAACGTAGCCGATCCGTTGCGTCGCCGCTGCTGTGAGAAGCATCAACGCTGCCGCACCGGCTGTGGTCCCGGCAACAAATGCGGGCCGGCTGGCGCGAGGGCGCGCAACCCCGGTGAGCTCGTGGGCGCCTGTCAGCAAACTGCGCGGGGAGGCCCTTCGGGTGCTCCACACGGCCCAGGCGACGGCCAACACAGCCGCCAGCACGCCGCCGAATCCGCCCAGAAGCAGTGAACGCATGGACACGTGCAAGTACAAAAAGGACGTTCCCACAGCACCCACCCACCAGGTGCGCAGTCCGTACATCATCAGCGAGCCGTACCCGAGCGCGCCGCCCAGCCCCATCCAGCTTCCGGCTGTTGCTAGAACGACGCCTTCGGCGAGGAAAAGGTTTCCAATCATGCCCTGTGGGAACCCGACCGCGGCCAGCAGGCCGATCTCCCGCAGCCGCTGTTCGACACCCAGGCGGAAAAACAATCCGGTCAGCAGTACCCCCGAGACGACTAGGAAGGAGCTGAAGTAAAGGAAATACTCGCCGAAGTTAACCGCGCCGACCGAAGCCTGTATGCCCTCCGCTCGCGCCGGGTACACGGTCAACCCCGCCGCCGAAAGGTTCAGGGCTGCGCGCAATCGTTGCCTGTAGAAAAACAACGCCGCTTCCTGCCGGCCAACGGGCGGGTGGAACCGCAGAGAAGTCAGATTCCCGTAGGGTGAACCCCAAAGCCGCTGACCTGCGGCGAGCGGAATGAAGGCCTTTGGCGCGGCGCGGTAGCGATCCCAGTATGCTTCATCCCGCGGGCGGATCAGCTTTAGGTCTACGGGGAAAGGCGGGTCCCAATCGCCCACGTCGTCAGCGTCGGTCAGGCCGGGGTAGTGCGGAGCTAGGTCGCGATCAGCGCCCAACCCTTCCAGGGGCACCGCCCCTCGGAAAACAAACGACGCCGAGTCGGTTCGCAGCGCGCCCGATTCCCAGATGTAGTAGTCGAGGTTGACTATCTGCCCGGGCTGGGCGCGCAATTCCTGCTGGGCCCATGCGTTCAGCCAGATGGAAGGCAAAGAGTCTGCGGCTCCGGCGACGGCAACGACGGCCGGGGTGTGCGTGTCGGCAGCGAACGGCAGCGGGTCCATTGCCGCGACAAGGGAATACGGTATTGCCCTCCCATCCACGCGGATCGTGTTGGCCAGATATGTGAAAACTGAAAGGGTTTTCATTCCCACAAGCTGCGCGGCCTGGCGCGCAGACTCTGCCATGCGATCGTCCAGCAGCAGCCGATCGCTTTCGAGCGAAAACCAAGTCTCCAGGCGCTCCCCGTGCGCCGGCAGCTCGCGCATGCGCAATCCCACGTCTTCCAACTCGAAGATCTGGTGGAGCAGGGCTTCGAGCGCTCGCGTCTGATTCCCTTTCTTGGGGTCGGGCTCGGAAACGAGAATCCTGTTGACACGGCCCTCCTGGTCCAAATCCTGCTGCAACCTGCGGAGGGGCACAAACACGGCGCGGACAGCGCCTTGACTGGGCCGCAGAGAGAACTCGCCGAGTTCCTCCGCCGAGAGGACGGCGCCGCCGCGCAGTCGAAGCGACCGTCCGAGCTGGTCTTTCCTCCCGTGCAGGGAATCCACGTGGACGAGGGATGGCTTTTCCAAGCGCACAAGCACCGTGTCGCCCGGCGCGGCCCCCAGCTCCGCGGCAAGGTTTGCGCTCAGAAACGCTTCGCGGCCCTGCGGTGCCGATCGCTCGCTGCGATGGAACCTCCAGAAGCGCTCATCCACGCCGTACACCCGCACCTGCAAGGCTCGCCGCCCGGTGGGTTCGTGCGTGATGATCCCTTCGAGTTCGATGAGCGGTGCGGCTTCTGAGAATATCTTGCCAAACGGATACAGCTCTTCGAGCTTCCCAACCTGAGCCTCGCGGAAAAACAAGTCCGAAGCGACGACGTAGGACACTTGGCCCAGCCGCAGCAGGAACAGGTCACGCAGGCTGGCGCGCACGGAGTCCCCCACCAGCAGGGCACCGGCCAACACGGTTACCGCGGTGGCTGCACCCAGCACGACGGCGAGGTTGGTCCGCCAGTAATGCGTCAAGCTGCGCCGCAGCAGTGTCGTCAAGCGCATGGCCTTCGCCTAAATGGGGCACTCAGGGCTCGAGCCCCGGGCTGTATGTGGTTACGAACTCCAGGAAATCCATCACTTCCAGGATGTCCTTGCCGCGAAACCGGATCGAATGCGAGCCGGTGCGCTCGACGCTGCGCAGGTAGGCCAGAACCTCGGCCGGCAGGTAGTGCTTGAAGCTCAGATCCAGCGTCACCGGGACCCGCACCCGATAGGGTTTGAATTCTGCATGCCGGGCCAGGGCGGCTTTCACCTTTTGACCAATCAGGGTATAGGCGGCTTGCGGCGTCAGCGTATTGGCGGCATGAAACCCAAGGCTGCGCTTCACCTCCGCCGCCTCAATCGGCCCGACGAGCTTGCGAACTTCTTCAATCGCTGCGTCGTCGCCGGAGATCATCACCACGGGCACGCCGAAATGTCCGGCAATCGCGGCGGCAAAGGAACCCTCGCTGACAGCCACGCCGTTCAACGCCACGTGAGTCAAGCGTGCCGAGGAAAACGTATGCGCGCGGACGCCCCAGGGGTTGTCCGTCGAGGCGTGATAACCGATGAAAATCACCGCGTCAAACGTCTCGTCAATCCCGGCCATCATGCTCATGCGGCGCGGCCAGGAACGGATGATGCGCACATCGGCGGGGAACATCTCGATGAGCAGGTTCTCGCCGTTGCCGTGCGAGTCGCTCACCAGAATCTCCGTGGCGCCGGCCTCCTTCGCGGCGTTGACCGCGGCCAAGGCTTCCCGGGTCATGAATTCACGGAAGCGGGCATACTCGAACCCAGCGGGACCCAGTTGATCGGGTGTAACGGTGCCGACCACGCCTTCCATGTCCACCGAGATGTACACCTTGAGCTTTGCCGTCTGCGGTGAATGAGCCAGGCCAGCCGCACAGAAAACCCCTGCCAAGGCCACCGAAACAGAAACAGCAATCCCGAGACGCCTCATCTGCGCCCTCCGTCAAACCTTTCTCAGAGTCTGGTCGCGCAACTCGAAGCGCATGCCGAACCGGGCGGCGAGCTCCAGGTTGTGCGTAACGACCAGAAGGATGGTCTTCTGCCGGGCATGCAGGTCGAGCAGGAGCGACGTGACAACCTCCGCCGAGGCCCGATCCAGACTGCCCGTGGGCTCGTCGCATAACAACAGCGTGGGCTCGCAGACCAAGGCGCGGGCCAGAGCCACGCGCTGCTTTTCGCCTCCCGACAGCTCCGCCGGACGATGCGCCAAGCGATCGCTCAAGCCAACCTGTTCGAGCAGCAAGCGCGCCCGTTGCACATAATCCACGTCCGCATCAGCCACCAGCGTCGGAGTCAGAACGTTCTCCAGCACCGAACACTGTGGCAGCAGGCAATGATCCTGAAATACGAAGCCCACATGCTGGTTGCGGAACGACGCCAAGTCTCTTGGGGAAAGGGCGTAGAGATTCTGGCCGTCGAGTCTGACGTGGCCGGCATTGGGCGGTTCAAGTCCGCCCAGAATGTACAGGAGAGAGCTTTTCCCGCTGCCCGAGGGGCCCACCACGGCCGCCGCATCGCCGCGAGTCAAAGCAAAGGAGACGTCGCGGAGCACCGTTAGCGTGCCGCCGGGCGCCGGGTATTCCTTGCGCACATTGACTACTTCCAGCACAAGACTCCCCGATGCAGAATCAGCCTCTCACAAGCGCCGCGAGGCCGCAGCACCATGCGACGAGCCGCGCGGCAACCGAGCGTAAACTTCGAGCGCCTGGGCAGCCATGTGCGCTGCTGTGTAGTGCGCGCGCACACCGGCGAACCCATTGCGGCCGAGCTGCCCTGCCGTCGCCGCATCCTTCCACAACGCTTCGATTCCCTCAGCTAGGCTGGCAGCATCGTTCGGCGCAACCAGCATTCCCCCGCGCGTCTTCTCAATGATCTCGGGGAACGCGCCGTGGCGCGGCTGCACGACGGGAACGCCGCAAGCCATGGCTTCGAGCACGTAGAGACCTTTCGGTTCGGGATAGACCGTCGGCACGGAAAGCACATCGAGGCTCTCCAGAAAACGGAGCTTGGCCGCGCGGTCCAGCTCGCCGTGGTACCGAAACTCGTCGCCCAGGCCCCAGTCGCGCATCTGCCGTTCGATCCGCCGCAGATAGCTCCGGTATTCGGGTCCCAGATATCCGGCCGCTTCCAAGCGCGAGGGGGGCAGTTGCCGTTCAAAACGGAGGATGCGATAGGCTTCGCACAGCCGGTCCAGTCCCTTTTCCGGAGCGACACGCGCGAAATATCCGATGGCAAGCGGCCGCGGTTGACCCACTCGGCGCGGCTCCTGCGGATACGCTTCCAGATTGATGCCCAACGGAACCACACGCATCTTCCTTTCCGGAATGCCCAGATAGCGCGACATGAAACCGGCATAGTACTCGCTGACAGCGACAAACACATCTGCTGCTTCCGTGGACTGCCGGATCAACCGGAGAGCTTCCAGCCGATACGGCTCTGCCAGCCGGTCGAGAAACAGGTCTTCACCCTGCAAGGTGCAGCACACCGGACAGCCCAGGGCCTTCCGGATCGGATCGGCCAGCCGGATAAGCATGGAATTGTGCAACGTCACGACATCCGGCTTCGGCTGGCTCTGTAACCATTCGAGCAGTTTCCGGAATTCCTTGTTGTGCGGACCGTCCTGGCCGCGCAGCATCGAGACCGTCAATGCACCAAGCTGGTTAGGGCTAGTCCGAATCGCCAGCTTGGAAAAGGCGCGCAGCACACCCGGGGCGTCCCAGAGCCGGTCGAACAGCCACGGCGTGCGGCGAAGCAGCGGCACATGCTGCTCGAGATATACGCTGATTCCTCCGAAAAAGACGCGACGCTCACTGACGTCACGCTCATCCGTGCGGATGGGCGTGTAGAGCGGGATCAGCAGCACCTGGTGACCCTGGCGGATCAGTTCGGCAGCCAGCGCGTTCTCGCGGATGCAACTGCCGCAATACATCCCGGCAGCGCCCGCCGTGATGAAGTAGAGCCTCATCGCGCAGAGACGGCCGCCGCCCCGGGTGGGGAGACTGCGGTCTGGAACGCCCGCCGCGCATAGAGGTGGTCGAACAGATTTCCTTCATGCGGCTGGTCCCAGCGGACCTGCGTGGTGGGGATGGGGCCCAGGTTGAGTCTCCCGATCTGCGGCGAGTCCGTGAGCCGGCGGATCAGCTTCGGGTCCTCGGTGATCGCCGTGACCACCAATGTGGGTCCCAGCGCTTCGGGCAGTTGGTCTTCGGCAGTTGGCACGACGCTGGCAAACGGAAAGAGGAACTCGCGGTTGGCTAGCGGATGCTCGGCCGCCTCGCACAGGATGATGGTGGGCAGCAGATAGGCGCAGCCTTCGAAGATGGCCAAGCGGTCCCTTTGCCGGTAGGCCGCCGACACGTCCCGCGCGCCGGGCTCCTCCAGCCCTTCGTCAATCAACTGCGAAAGGCGCCGCGCGTAGTCCCCATCGGCGAACGGCGCCAGTTGTGCCTGTTCGTCGTCGGCGCTCCGTGGCACCACGCGCGCCAAGCTTCCCGCCAGCGCCTCAGCGATCTCCGCTGCGCGGCGCGGCACCCACACGCCAGAAGCGTTCACGCAGGACCGCCCGGCATTGTCCAGGATGGATGTAACCATGACCTCCAGGTATTGCTCCCAGCGATCTACGCAGTCCTCGCCGAAAACAATCTTGCTGTACCCCGGACCGTGGATTTCCACGCGCGGGTCGTGCAGCCAGGGACGCACCGAGGAGAGGTCACCAAACAGCATGCTCCGCCCGCAGGACTGCAGGATTTCTGCGGCACCGGCATGGTCGGCCGGATAGTAACCGAAGGCCTCCGGGGGGCAACCCGCCTTCATGAGAGCCTGGGCAATGCGATAGGGCGTCCACGGCTCCGCGCTGCCCGGCTTGAGCACCAGCGGAATCTTCATGGCCACGGCTGGAATCCACAGCGAGTGCACGCCGGGTGAGTTGCTGGGCAGCACCACTCCCAAGGCGTTTGCCCGCGGGAAAAAGCTCAGAAACTGGCCCTGCACTGCGCCGAAGCCTGCGTCGAGGATCGTCAAGTCCAGACGCCGCGTAAGCCCGTCCAGTACATCGTTCATCTGGGCCAGCACTGTGTGGATTTTCTGCATGTTGCGCCGGGCCAGGACGTACGGCATGCCCGTGGTGGAAGAAACCTGCTCGACGTAGGCTTGAGGCGATTGCAGCGAACCGCCCAACGGCAGGGCATCCTGCAGGAAATACTCCGCGGCCCGCGCGCAGATGCCCAGCAGCTCCGCCACAGAAAAACTCGCCAGGGCTTCCCGCGCCGCGCGCTGGTCAAGCAGGTCGCGGCGGATCAGTCCGACGTTGGCTTGGCTGACCTCAACCCATGGCTCCCGCGTTCTGTGGTGGGCGATGCGCACCGCGTCGAGGCTGCGATACGGCTGGCCCCGGCGGAGGATCGGAATGTGCAACATGGCAACCTTCCTTGCAGCCCCGCAGGACGCAGGAGCGGCGGCGTTCAGTACACTCCCTCGACGACAGTCCTCTGGAGGCGCGAGAAGGGCCGCACGTTGCGCACGCCATCCCAGGGATAGAGGGCGCAGGGCGGCTCGCGTTCTGCCTCGTCGCGCTCGAGGAAGCGGGGCATGAAGAACTCGCGCGTAAGCGTGGTTAACCTTACCCGCCCGCTCTGGCCGTATTCCACCACGCGTGACGGCTGGTCCGGATCCACGACTTCGATCATGGCGCGCGGCGCAGGGGCGTAGTAGATAATCGCGTAGTTGTCTTCGGGCACAAACGGCTTGTGCGCAGCCAAACCCATCAGTGTGTTGCCGTAAGTCGGCGCGAAATACGCCCCCTCCAGAAGCTCCTCGCGGGCGAAGCGATGAAACTGCGGCGTCATCTCCGTTCCCCCGCAGAACACGCCGGTGATGCCGGCTCTTTGCAGCGAAATCTTCTCGCACAGCGCTTCGAGGAGCTTCGGCGTGGTGAACAGACAGCGGATGTTGGGGTGCGCTCGCAGAATCACCAGGGCCTGCTCGATGACGTGCTGCTTGTAAGCCTCGGCTTGGGCAATTTGGTTGTCCTTCAGCAGCTTGACCACCCAGCGCGGGTCCAGGTCCACCAGGAAGCAAATGCCGCCGCGGTATTGCGCCAGATGCTCGATGGAGAGCCGCAGGCGGCGCGGCCCGGAGGGCCCGACCATCAGCCAGTCTGCGCCGGGCGGGAAGTACTCGTCGGGCAGAGTGGCGCTGAACATCTCGTAGTCGATCCGGAAGTCGTCAATGTTGATCCGGCACTTCGGCACGCCCGTGGTCCCACCGGTTTCGAAGACGTACACGGGCTGGTCAGCAAACGCGCGGGGCACCCAGCGCCGCACCGGACCTCCCCGCAACCATTCGTCTTGGAAGAATCCCAGTTTGTCCAGGTCGTCGTAGGTCTGGATCTCCCGGCAGGGGTCCCATGTCAGCTTTCCGGCGAATTCCAGCCAGAAGGGACATCCCGTGGCCGGATCAAAATGCCAGTGAACGATTTCGCGCACCCATGCGTCTAATGCCTTGCGAGCGGCGTTGACCTTATCCTGGAGAGCGGCTTCTGGAATGGAATGCAGCACCCGTCAACGCCCAATGGGGTGGGTTAAACTCACTGCGTGATTCTGTTCTACGCAGGAGAGGCTGTCAAGACGAGGCGGGCTGCGGTGCTGGCCAAGCTGGCGCAGAGGTCCCGTCTCGCGGCTCGCCGAAGTTGTGTTCCGGTTTTCGGAGGAGGCATGTCGCGCCGCGCCCTTCACCTTCTGGTCGTAATCCTCAGTTGTCTTTCGTTGGCGCAGGGACAGTCCGTGCGAGGTTCCATCGGGGGGATCGTCCGTGACGCCACGGGGCCGGTCCTCCGCGCGCGGGTATCTCTGACCCATGAAGAAACGAACCGGCGGCGCGTGGCCACCAGCGACGAGGAGGGCCGTTTCCTGGTGTCGCTTCTGGCTCCCGGCTCGTACCGGCTGGAGGCGGAAAAGGAGGGTTATCGGAAACACGCCCAGGCTGTA
>Ga0209172_10004488_pt1 | contig 18719 bp, 17 predicted proteins | sample LarsenN4metaG_FD_184113 | JGI IMG/M metagenome (GOLD analysis project Ga0209172, IMG submission 184113) | Hot spring sediment bacterial and archeal communities from British Columbia, Canada, to study Microbial Dark Matter (Phase II) - Larsen... ... | reverse complement strand
CGGTTTCAATTTCCAAAACGAATAAACCGCCGAGCCGCGCTGGCGCAGCCATTTTGAATCCGTGGTTTTTGTCGCTTCGCGTCGAGTGATGTTTTCGATGTGATATTGCAGCTCCGGCAGCCTGGCGCGTTTGAAATCCATTCCGGCTTCCCAGCGGCCGGAAGACGAGCCGCGAATCAACTTGCCGTAACCCCCGCGCAGATTCCAGCCGCTCAAGGGCGAATACACCGCCGATGATTCGAGCATCTCTTCTTCGGTTGTGATCGCCTCGTTCGCCAAATTCCAGCGGCGATTGAACTCGACGACGTCGGCGCGGTCGATGTCGCGATAGCGTGAATCTTTTTTGCGAAATCGCGCTTGCAGATTCCAGCGCCCGAGTTTGGTGAATTGCGGCTCGATACGCAGCGTCGAAAGCACGGCGCGGCCGGCGTTGTCGCCGTCGTCGCGATTCGAATAAAGATTGCGATCCAGTTGGCTGACAGCAAACTCGTTGATGAAGGAAACGCCGCGCCACGGCGTCACTTCGAGACGCGAATCCAAAACCTCCTGTCTTTGCGCCGGCGTGAGCAGAACCACCGGCGCATAGCGGCCATTGTTTTTGCCAACGTAAGCAAAATTGCCGAAGCCGCGATAAGCGTAATCGCCGCGGCCTTCGCCGAGATCGGAAAATCTGACTTCGTGATCGCCGCTCGAATCCGGGCCGGCGTAAATCCAAATCGAATCGCCTTGCGCAAAACTTCGAATATAATTTCCCTTGCCGCGCCCGACGAAACGCCGGCCATCGCGCTGCGCCAACCCGTCGCCGGCGGCGGCAAGCAAGTCGCGATCCTGCGGCGTGAGCGTAAATTCCAGCGGATTGTCGCGGTCGTCGCCTTCGCGCAGCAGCGTGGTTTGCCATTTGAGTTTTTCATTGAAGCCGGTCATCACACCCTGCGCGCTGTAAAGATTTCTGCGAAAGCGTTCGTCGGAAAATTGAAAATCGACGGTGAGACGCGAGTCGCCGGTGATAAGGCGTTTGCGCGTGAAGGTGATCTGCCCATTCGAATACTCGATGACGTAATCGTTGTTTTCACCGCGCGTCATGAGCTGGCCGTCGATCCACACGCGCTCGGTTCCCGCCAAAATCAAAATGTCGATTTGACCGCGATCGCCCTGCAATTGATACGGCCCCTGCTTGCCTTCGATGCCGTTGAATTGATTCGTTGTAAATTTGCCGCGCGACACCGCGGCGGAAAGCTGCACTTGAAAATTCGACGGCGGCTGATCGAGTCGCGCTGCCAAATTTTCAAGCAGCGCGGCCGGATTTCCCAGGGCAATTTTGGCGCCTTGCAATTTGCGGCTGTAGCGTGAAAACTCGCTCCCGCCGTATTCGATTTGAAAATCGCCCAGCGTCGCCTCGAAGCGCTCGCTCTTGAGCTGCACGAAGACCTTGTCGATCTCGCTCAGCGTTTGCGTGTTGCCCTCCGGCTGAATCGGCGTGTTTTGATCGGTGAGCGACGCAATCACTTCGGTTTTGTCGGAGAGTTTTCCGACAAGCTGCAAACGCAAACCGGAATCGACTTTCAAGCCTTGATCGGTGCCGAGACTCACGCCGCGCGTCAAGCTGCCGCTTTTGGAAAGATTCGCGCCAAAGCTGTCGCGGCGCGGGGAAAGATTGTCCTGGCGCGTTGCCGTGAGGAAATTGCCGACCGGCGAGGCGGAATCCGGTTTGGCCGGTTGGGATAATTGAAAAATCGCCCATTGTTTTGGCAGCGAAATGGGCAGGGCGCGATAGGTCAAAATCAGCGAATCGCCGGACGCCGCTGCCGGTTGGCGCCAATGCAATTGCGAGCGGCGATAATCGATTTGGTAATCGCGGCCGCGCTGCAGAATCGTCTTGCCCAATCGCAGCGTGTCGGAATTGGCGATGATGAAACTGTCGGGCAGGGCGATAACCGTCGTGTCCGAGGGAATGGCGAAAATCAAGCGCCGGTCAGCAAGAGGATAAGGATAATGCGGCAGCCCGACATTTTGCGCGGCAAGATCAATAACGAAAACAACGATCCAAACCGCAATCTGGCCCCCAACGAATAACGGCGACCAAAGAATTTTGATATCTCTATTGATGTTGCACAAAATTTTCAAAAACTTTTGTAGTCGCGCCTTCAGGCGCAGAACGACCGCAAGAGAAAATAGTTTTGCTTTTGCAAAACTATTCTTTTCTACTCTGTAATTCAAAAACCTGCACGCGGTTGTTGCCGGTGTCCAAAACAAAAAGGCGCTTGCCGTGCATGGCGACGTCCGCCGGAAAAGAAAATTCTTCCGGCGCGCGGCCGCGCTTGCCAAAATCAAAAACCTTCTCGCCCTCCTTGCTAAAACAAACGATTCGATGATTGCCCCGATCTACCACAATCAAGAGATCGCTTGCCCTCCGCCCTCCACCCTCTGCTCTCTGCCCCGCCATGCCGGAGGGATCACGCAACACGCCGGTGCCGAATCGTTGCAAAAAGTTGCCATAATAATCATATTCCACAATCTCATCGGCGGTGGAATCACTTACGAAGATTTTGCGATTGGCCTCGATCAAAATTTTGGCCGGACGCGCCAGCCGGCCCTCGCCCCAATTGAAGTCGCCGAAGCTCGACTTGGGCTTGCCGAAGGAATCGATGCGCAGCACGCGGTTAAATTCGTGATCGGTGAGAAAAATTTCGCCATTTGCCGAAAATCCCACCGCCGCCGGATAGCCGAATTGCAGCGATTCCTGCTGCACTTCATCGGAATAATGCGACGCGATATAATTCAGGTCTTTATCGTACCGCTCGAGGCGTTGGTTATTGTAATCAACAACGAAAACGTCCAAACCGTTCCCCGCCCAAACATCGACGGGCCGGTCGAATTGCTGCTTGTCGAAACCAAAGCCGCCGGCCTCGCGCAGCAGCTCGCCGCGCCGGTTGCATTTTAAAATACGATTGTTGCCGGTGTCGGCAAGATAAATGTTGCCGTCGGGATCGATGTCCATGCCGAGCGGCTGCGAGAGCTTCGCGGTTCCGATGACCTCGTCCAACATAATGCCGCGAAAGACGATTTGCGGTTGGCTCTGCGCGGCAGACTCCATCGAAGAAAGCAAAAGAATGAGGAGAACTTTTTTCATATCTTTCAAAATACGTCGGTGGCCGGTTTTAATCAACAAGAAATTTTGGCAGCGAGATAATTGTTGTTTGTGACTGGCAGAAAGATTATACTTTTAATAATGTAACGCTACTTTTGCCGTAATCTCAATCAACCACCAAGGCACAAAATTAACAAAGTTTTTTTAGTGTCTTGGTGTCTTTGTGGTTTAATAAATTTCATAATTGATGCCGCATCCCAATTTCATAGAAGCGCTGCGCTTTTGGCTCAAGCTCGGATTCATCAGCTTCGGCGGGCCGACCGGCCAGATCGCCATCATGCACACCGAATTGGTGGAAAAACGCCAATGGCTCAGCGAGACGCGATTTTTGCACGCGCTCAACTATTGCATGTTATTGCCCGGCCCCGAAGCGCAGCAACTCGCCACGTATGTCGGCTGGCTGTTGCACAAAACGCCCGGCGGCATTGTTGCCGGCGCGCTGTTCGTTCTGCCGAGTGAAAGTCGGCGAAGTTATCATCGAACCGGCGCTCGCGCTCACCTCGTGGATCGCTTTCAAGAAAATGGAAACCCAAACCATGATGATGGAAGTGCCGCCGTTCATGGGCATGGCGACCGCGATCAATCTGCAAATGATTGGCGAAAGAGCCGCCAACACCGGCGATTTTGTTTTGTTGGCCACCGAAGTCAACCCAGTCGTGAAGGCGCTCACCGAAAACGGCATCGCGGTCACCGCCCTGCATAATCACATGCTCTTCGAGTCGCCGCGATTGTTCTTTCTCCATTTTTGGGGATTCGACACACCGGAAAAACTCGCGCGCGGACTCAAAGCGACGTTGGATAAAACCAATTCAGCAAAACGACCTCAATGAGAAATTTCAATAAAGGTTGAAGCTTGCAACGATATGAAATTTATGGGATTGGATTTTTATTGATTTTTAAGATACTCTAAAGTATCTTACTTCAAAGTATCTTAAATGAATCATGAAACCAATCCGTCTTTCGGCGCATGCCCGCGATAACGCCAGGAGATGAAATCATGCGAATCACTTATGATTCTGAAGTGGATGCACTGTATATCCGTTTTATCGAAACTTCAGTCACCACTCAGCATGTGGCCGAAGGGATTGCCGTAGACTATGCGGCTGACGGTCGGATTGCCGGTATCGAGATTCTTGACGCACGCCAACGCGTTGGTGCTCCGGAAGTTTTTCGGCGGGTAAACCGAGGAGAGCAATCATGTCCTACCGCATCGAAACCCCTACGGGCGCAGCCGACAGCAGGGGAGAAATTCAAGTGCCCAATGATCGTTATTACGGCGCGCAGACGGCGCGGTCGTTGCTTCATTTCAAAATCGGCAGCGAGCGCATGCCGCGCGAAATGATTTGGGCGTTCTGCATTCTTTTTTATTGATTTTCTTTTGCTCGTTGTGTATATTTGTTTGTACTGCGAATGTCACTACACAAGGTTTATTCACCGAAATCAAGATCATGCGAACAACAACGATTCAAGCCCGCATCAATCCCAAGGTGAAGGCTGAGGCTCAGAAGATATTGAACAAGCTCAATATTTCCATGTCCGAAGCGATTTCCATTTATCTCACTCAGGTTACGCTTCACAAAGGCATACCTTTCGAGGTCAAAATTCCCAATGCGCTTACCGCTGCCACCTTGAAAAAAATCGAAGAGGGCAAGGAGCTTCACGAAGTGGGGAGCATCGAAGAACTTTTTAAGGAATTGGAAAGTTGAAAATAGTTTATTCCAGCCAATTCAAGAAAGACTACAAAAAAGTCAAGAAGCAAAATAAAGATATCGGCAAGCTCAGCGTCGTCACCGAAAAATTGGCTGCCAAAGAACGGTTGGACGCCAAGTATCGCGATCATCCTCTCACCGGAAGCTGGAAAGGATTCCGCGACTGCCATCTCGAGCCGGATTGGATTCTGATTTACCAATCGACCGCAGACACGTTGATTTTAGCCCGAACGGGTTCACATTCGGAATTGTTCAAGAAGTGACGCGTTGCTCTCGAAATCACCTACCTCGAAAAGTTGCGTTTGAAGCGTTAAAATCCTTCCGCCCACACGACAAGAGAAGAAAGCCATGAATTTAACCGAACTAAAAACCCGCGTGGAACAAGGCGAAAACCTCCATACGGAATTAAAGCAATGGCCGGTTCATCCCGATGACTTGGCCGCAGGGATTGTTGCTCTTGCCAATACCGATGGAGGACAAATCTTCGTCGGCGTGGATAACAACGGCCAAATCGTCGGTATCGATCAAAACGAGCGCGACCGGATCAGTCAAGCAATAGACAATGTTGCCCGCAACAACATTGCGCCTCCCGTTACTGTCATTCAAGAGACGATCATCGATGAACAAGGGCGGCTCGTTCTCGTCGTTCACATTCCTAAGGGAGACCAGCGCCCTTACCGAACGAACCGCGGCATTCATTATGTGCGCACCACCTCCGGACGCCAACGGGCTTCGCGTGAAGAGCTGCTGCGCTTGTTTCAGGCGACCAGAAGTCTTTATTATGATGAAACGCCCATCGTCCGGTCATCTGCAATCACCGACCTCGAGCTGCAGGCGCGCGAGGACTTGTTGCGTTTGGCTCGCGGTCGCGGCGTCGATGTGGATAACATCGAACCGGAAAGATTGCTGCACAACTGGCGCTTGCTGCGCGAAGTCAATGGGGAAAGCCATCTGACGCTTGCTGGTGTTTTGTTTCTGTCCAGAAATCCGCAATACTTTTTGCCCACCGCCGGCGTTTCCGCGCTGCGCATCCCCGGCACCGAGATCGCGAACGCGCCGCTGGATCAGAAGCGCATCGAAGGCCGCATCCTGAACATTTTTGAGGACACTTTGCGCTTCCTTTATATTCATCTCCCGCGTCCGCATCGCATTCAGGGCATGGAGCCGGAAGTTCATGCGGAGTTCCCACCGGAGGTGTTGCGCGAGATTTTGATCAATGCGCTGGCGCACCGCGACTATACGATGTCCGCGCTGATTCGCGTGATTGTATACGATGATCGTCTGGAGGTGCGCTCGCCCGGGCTTCTTCCCAACAGCGTAAAACTTGAAAGCCTGGGTTACGGCATGCACATGCTGCGCAATCCCATTATCTACAATATGCTTTTGCGGATTGGGCTGGTGACCGATGCCGGTAGTGGCATCCCTCGTATCATTCGATTGACTCGCCAGGCAACTGGGCTGGAGCCGATATTCAAATTGGAAGGCAATGAGTTTGTAGTTGCATTGCCACGACGGAACAATGGCAACGGGTCGCAGCAATAAAGCATCATTAATTTTGTTCGTGATATTTTATTATATTGAGGAGAGCACAATATGCAATACCGCATCGAAACCGACAGCATGGGCGAGATTCAAGTGCCCGATGATCGTTATTATGGCGCGCAGACGGCCAGATCGCTGATTCATTTCAAAATCGGCGGCGAGCGCTTCCCGCGCGAAATGATTTGGGCGTTCGGCATTCTCAAAAAAGCCGCGGCGCTCGTCAACCGAGAACTCGGCCTTTTGTCGGCGGAGAAAACCGACCTCATTGTGAAAGCCGCCGATGAAGTGATCTCAGGAAAACTCGACGAGCACTTTCCGCTGGTGGTTTGGCAAACCGGCAGTGGCACGCAAACCAACATGAACGCGAACGAGGTGATCTCGAATCGCGCTATTGAGATGGCCGGCGGCAAAATGGGCGGCAAAAAGCCGATTCACCCGAACGACGACGTCAATAAAGCGCAGTCGTCAAATGACACGTTTCCGACGGCCATGCACATTGCGGCGGTACACGAGATTCATCGCCGGCTGATTCCGATGGTCGCGCAACTTCGAGATACGCTGGCGCAAAAAGCCGAGGCGTTCAAAAGCATCATTAAAATCGGGCGCACGCATTTGATGGACGCCGTGCCGCTCACGCTCGGACAGGAATTCTCCGGCTACGTCACGCAGCTTGATCATGGACTGAAGCGCATCGAGATGATCTTGCCGCATTTGTACGAGCTGGCGCTCGGCGGCACGGCGGTCGGCACGGGATTGAACACACATCCGCAATTTGCCGTGAAATCGGCGGCGAAAATCGCCGAGTTGACCGGCTACCCGTTCGTTACGGCAGAAAACAAATTCGAAGCGCTAGGGTCGCACGATGCAATGGTGATGGCGAGCGGCGCGTTGAAGACGCTGGCCTGCTCGTTGATGAAAATTGCCAACGACATTCGCTGGCTGGCGTCCGGCCCGCGCTGCGGTCTCGGCGAGCTAACGATTCCGGAAAATGAGCCGGGCAGCTCGATCATGCCCGGCAAAGTGAATCCCACGCAATCTGAAGCGATGACGATGGTGGCGGCGCAGGTGATCGGCAACGATGTGACCATTGGCATCGGCGGCGCTTCGGGCAATTTCGAGCTGAACGTGTTCAAGCCGGTGATCATTTACAATCTGCTGCAATCCATTCGCTTGCTCGCGGATGCGTGCGAGATGTTCAACGAACACTGTGCGGTGGGCATCGAGGCGAACGAGGCCAACATCAAAAAGCATTTGGAGAATTCGTTGATGTTAGTGACGGCACTGAATCCGCACGTGGGTTACGACAACGCCGCCAAGATTGCGAAGAAGGCGCACAAAGAAAATCTCACGTTGCGCGAGGCCGCGATGGCGCTCGACATTTTGACCGGCGAAAAATTTGACGCCATCGTGCGACCGGAGAAAATGATCGGGCCGGAGTGAAAAGTAATTCGTAAAACGTAAAATTTTACGTTTTATGATTTACGTTTTACGTTGGAAATTTTCTATTTGCAAAGTTGAGGCAAATTCGCTATTTTGGCTTTAAATCATTTTTGATCCCATAACCCAAAGGAGTTTTTATGGCCACGTCAAACTCCAAATCCATTTGCAGCAACCTGCGCACGCGCGCCAACTACATTCCTGGTTTGCAAAACCTGAAAACGGAATACAATCCGAATGATTACACGCCGTGTTTTTGCCTCAAAACACTGCACGTCGTCGGCCCGGATGATCGGCCGGTGTCGCAGGACGATTGCACTGAGCGCCGGACTTGTTTCGAGCCGTTGGGCGAAGCTGTCGCTTAATTTGACCTCTCCAAAAATTCTCACAGGAAACACGCGAAAAGACGCGAAAGAAAAATTTCGTGTCTTGATCAATATGCCAAGCTTGGAATCTTTCGGCTGGAATGAATTTTTCGCCAACGGTTTCGCGCCATTCGCGGAGCAAGGTTACTGCGCGGGCCGTGTCGCGGTGCAGCATAAAACGCAATACGAGATTTACACCGAGAACGGCGAGCTGCGCGCGGAGACGACAGGCAAAATGCAATACGAAGCCAGGGGCAAGGATGATTTGCCGGTTGTGGGTGATTGGGTTGTCATGCGCCCGCGCGAGGAAGGCATGGCCACGATTTACGGCATTCTGCCGCGCAAAAGCAAATTCTCGCGCCAAGCCGCCGGCAAGAAAACCGAAGAGCAGATCGTCGCCGCCAACATCGATACGGTGTTTTTAGTTTCGGGATTGGATGGCGATTACAATCTGCGGCGGATGGAACGCTATCTCGTCGTGGCGTGGGAAAGCGGCGCCAATCCGGTGATCGTGCTCAACAAAGTCGATTTGTGCAGTGACATCGCCCGGGTGATTCAGGAGGTGGATTCCATCGCGCTTGGCGTGCCGGTTGTGGTGATGAGCGCCCTGAACGATCAAGGCCTGGATGAATTGTTGCCGCATATTAAAAAGGGAACGACCGGCGCGCTGCTCGGCTCCTCCGGCGTCGGCAAATCGACGATCATCAATCACCTGCTCGGCAAAGAAATTCTGAAAACGCAAGAAGTGCGCGAGAATGATGATCGCGGCCGGCACACCACGGCGCGGCGTGAGTTGATTTTGCTGCCCTCCGGCGGTTTGCTGATGGACACGCCCGGCATGCGCGAGCTGCAGCTTTGGGGCGGCGACGAGGGCATCAAAGATGCGTTTGACGACATCGCCGCGCTGGCGCAACAATGCCGCTTCCGCGATTGCCGGCACGGCGTGGAGCCGGATTGCGCCGTGCAACAAGCTTTGCAAAACGGTGCGCTCGATCCGGATCGTTTCGAAAGCTATCTCAAGCTGCAAAAAGAGATCGCGTATCTCCATCGCAAAGAAGACAAGGCCGCCGAGCTGCTCGAAAAGGAAAGGTGGAGAAAAATTCACGCCACGTACAAAAAGCTCTACAAGCGGCGGTGAATTTTTATTTCCTGTTCAATTCACCCGCTTATGAAATTTCATCGCGCTCGCGGAGAGGATGAGCAGGCCAAATACTGCCAGCGGAACGATCTCGTTCCACAGAAATTTGAGCGGCGTCGCTTTCAAAAAAATTTCGCGCAGGAGATTGACGTAATAACGCAGCGGATTGAGATAGGTCACTTTTTGCCAGGCCTCCGGCATGTTGGCGACCGGCGTGAGAAAGCCGGACATCAGCATCAAAAAGATCATGAAGAACCACGAAATGAACATCGCCTGCTGCTGCGTTTCCGCCAGCGTCGAAATGAAAATGCCGAGGCCGAGCGCGGTGAGAAAATAAATCAACGACACGCCTAAAAACAGAAAATAACTTCCCGCCAGCTTCAACTGGAAAATCAAGAACGCCGCGACCATCATCACGTTGATTTCCACGAAACCAATGATCACAAAGGGCAGGACCTTGCCGAGAATCAGCTCCGCGCGGCGAATCGGCGTCACCATCAACTGCTCCAGCGTGCCGATCTCTTTTTCGCGCACCAGCCCCATTGAAGTTAAAAACATCGTCACCGTCGTGGCCAACAATCCGATGAGGCCGGGGATCATGTAATGCTTGCTCTCCAAATTCAAATTATACCACAAACGTGTTTCGTTGACCAGCGGAACATTAACCGGCTGAATTGCTACAATACCTTGCCCAAAAGAGGTTAAAATGCCTTGCGCATAACCCAGCGCGATGCCGGCGGTGTTGCCGTCGAGGCCGTCGGCAATAAGCTGCACTTCCGGCCGCAGTCCGCGCTCGAGATCGCGGCCAAAATGCGGCTTGATCAACAATCCGATTTGCGCCTGCCATTTGTCCAGCGCCTCGTGAATATCCGCCGCGCTTTCGGCGTATCCGATAAAATCGAAATAAGGATTATTGATGAATTTTCGGCCAAGCTCGCGGCTGACAAAACTTTTGTCCGCGTCGTAAATCAGCAGCTTGACATTTTTGACATCGGTGGTCATCACCGAGCCGAGCACCAGCGTCTGAATCACCGGCGCCACAAACATGATCGCCACCATCATGCGGTCGCGAAAAACCTGGCGGAATTCTTTTTGGAGCAAATATAAAATTCGTTGCATGATTTTTTGTCGTTTTCGTCCGAGGTCCGAAGTCCGAGGTCAAATGACTTCGGACCTCGGACTTCGGACTATTTACACTTCGAGCCTCATCTTGAATCGTTTCGCGCTGATCGCCAGGAAAACAATTCCCATCAAAACCAGCGCGCCGATTTGCGCCCAAAGATGGAAAATCGTGTTGCCCTTCAACATCACGCCGCGAATAACCGGGAGAAAATATCTTGCCGGTATGAGATACGTCACGAGCTGCAAAACTTTTGGCATCGACGCAATTGGAAAAATAAAACCGGAAAGCATCACCGTCGGCAGCAAAGTTCCCATCAACGCGCCCATCATCGCCACCTGCTGCGTGCGCGCGCGGGTTGAAATCAACAAGCCGAAAGCCAGGGCCACACAAACATAGAGCAGGCAAGCCACTAAAATCAAAACGAGATCGCCGATCACCGGTACGTTGAACCAAAAGCGCGCCACCAGCAAAATCAGAATGCCGTCCGCAAACGCGAGGAAAATGTACGGTACCACTTTGCCGATGATGATTTCAATCGGGCGAATCGGCGACACCAGAATTTGCTCCATCGTGCCGGTTTCTTTCTCGCGCGCAATCGTGAGGCTGGTGAGCAGCGCCGAGATCATCATGAGAATCAAGGCCACCAAGCCGGGAACGAAAAAATACGCGCTTTTCAAGCCGGGATTGTATCGAATCGTCGTGCGCACCTCGAACGGCGCGGCCACGCCCCGCCCGGCATTGTAAGTTTGCAGAACGCCGTTGATGTAATTTTGAATCAATTGCGCCGTATTGGAATCGCCGGCGTCGATCAACACCTGCACGGCCGCTGGCAGCGGCCCGTTGATCGTTCGGCTAAAATCCGGCGGAATAATCAGCGCCGCTTTCGCCTGGCGTTGTTGGAAAAGCTTCTCAATGCCGGATTCGCTGCCACCAAAATCAGTGAGTGTAAAAAAACGGCTGCCTTGAAACGCCGCCACCAGCTCGCGGCTTGCCGGCGAGTTCGAGTGATCGATCACCGCCAGATCGATATTCTGAATCTCCATATTGATCGCGTAACCGTACATCAACAGCATGAACACCGGCATGAAAAAAATGATGATCAGCGTCCGAAAATCGCGCCGGATGTGGATGAACTCTTTGCGGATGATGGGGATGATGCGGGATGACATGGTTGTAATCCGTAAGACGTGATACGTAAAACGTAATCCGTAAATCATAATTTTTTTTGTTACGGATTACGAATTACGTTTTACTATTTTCACCGATCCACCAAATGAATAAAAACTTCCTGCATCGACGCCTTGCCGAATTTCCGCTTCAGCTCTTGCGGCGAGCCGAGCGCGATGATCTCGCCTTGATACATGATCGACACGCGATTGCAATATTCGGCCTCGTCCATGTAATGCGTCGTCACAAAAATCGTCTTGCCCTGCTGCGCCATGTGATAGATCAAATCCCAAAAATTTCGCCGCGCCTCGGGATCGACGCCGCCGGTCGGCTCGTCGAGAAACACGATCGACGGATCGTGCAGCAACGCGCAGCTCAACGCCAGACGTTGCTTGAAACCCAGCGGCAGCGAACGCGTCGTCATGTTCGCGTGCACAACCAAACCCAATTCTTCCAACAGCGCCGCGCGTTTCTTGAGCAACGGCTGCCGTTTCAAACCGTAAACGCCGCCGTAAAATTCGATATTCTCCGCCGGCGTCAAATCTTCGTAAAGCGAAAACTTCTGGCTCATATAGCCGATGCGCTGCTTGATTTTTTCATTCTCTTTATAAATATCGAATCCGGCAACTTGGCCCGCGCCGGACGACGGCAGCAACAAGCCGCACAACATGCGAATCGCCGTCGTCTTCCCTGCGCCATTCGCGCCGAGAAAGCCAAAAATTTCGCCCGCGCTCACGGCGAGATTGAGATTTTTTACCGCTTCGAATTTTCCGAAGCGCTTGCCGAGATTTTGGGTTTGAACGGCGTATTCCGACATAAAATTTTTAACAAGTTATTTTTCCGCCGAAGACCACCGAGATCACCGAGTCTCACCGAAAACACAATAAAAAATAATACGACGAAGCTCGGTGTTTTCGGGGAATTTCGGCGGAAGGCTTTTTAGGATAGATTGTTCGTTTTCATTAGCGCCATGAACGTATCTTCAATCCCCGGCTCAATCTGCAGCATATCGACAATTGCATACGGCGCGCTTTTGATGATACGAGTGATCATCTCATTCGTAAGCGGCACCGCGAAGCTCACGTGCAAGCGATCGCCGAACACCTGCGCCGATTGGCATTGGATTTCCTTTGCTAAATATGGCGCTACAAGCTGCGGCACCGGCGTGGCAACTTCATAAAGCGCATGCCGGAAATGTTTCGTGATCAAACGCGGATCATCCAGCGCCAACACTTTGCCTTTGTGCATGAACGCCACGCGATTGCAGAGCAAGGCCTCGTCCATGTAAGGCGTCGAAACCAGAATCGTCACGCCCTCGTCGCGCAACTGCCGCAGAATTTGCCAAAACTCGCGCCGCGACACCGGATCGACGCCGGTGGTCGGCTCGTCGAGAATCAGAACTTTCGGCGTGTGAATCAGCGTGCACGACAGCGCCAGCTTTTGCTTCATGCCGCCGGAAAGCTGTTTCGCCAGCCGGTCTTTGAACGGCTCGAGCTTGCTGAAATGATAAAGCTGTTTCAGCCGTTTTTCTTTTTCCGGCTTCGGCACGCCGAACAAATCGGCGAAGAACATCAGGTTTTGTGCCACCGAAAGATCGGGATAAAGCGAGAAACGCTGCGGCATATAACCGAGTAGATTCCGAATCGGCGCGACCTCACGACGGACGTCGAGACCGGCGATCTGCATGTGACCTTCCTCCAGCGGCAGCAGCGTGCACAGCGTGCGCATCGTGGTTGTTTTTCCCGCGCCATCGGGTCCAATCAAGCCGAACAGCTCGCCGGCCTCGATTTTCAGCGAGAGTTTGTCGACAGCTTGAATTTTTCCGTAGCTTTTGCTGAAGTTTTCTATGGTGATGATCTCGTCCATCTTATAATCTTCTATTTTCATAGTAGCGCCTTCAGGCGCAAAAGTTTCAATTGAAAAATATGCTCGGCTAAATGTGGCGCCTGAAGGCGCTACTACAAAATAATCGAAACCGGCATGCCGTGCTTCAAAATACGATCGGGATTCTCAATGCTGATTTTCACCGCATACACCAGCGCTGTGCGGCTTTCCGGCGTCAAAATATTTTTCGGCGTAAATTCGGCTTTCGAGCTGATCCACGTTACCGTCCCGCTGAGCGTTTGAGAAGTTCCGTCAATTTTCACCTGCGCGGTTTGGCCGATTTTGATGTGCGGCAAATACGTTTCCGAGACATAAACTTTCGTCCACATTTTGGCAAGATCGATGATTTCCACAACCGGTGCGTTCGGCGGAATCGTTTCGCCGGCGTCATAAAACTTCGTCGTAATCGTGCCGCTGATCGGCGCCTTCACCATCGCGTCGTTGATCTGGCGCTGCAACAGTTTGCCTTGCGCGGCGAGACCTTTTTCCTTGCTGCCAAGCGCTTGCAGGCTCTGTTTGGCCGATTCCAGCGCCGTTGTCGCGCGGTCATGCACAATTTTTAAATCATCAAGCGTCTGCTGCGACGCCGCATTCTTTTCGACGAGATCGCGATAGCGCTCGTATTTGGTTTTGGCGTAATCGTAATCTTCCTGCGCGCGCCGGAGATTGGTCGTCGCCAGACGATGCTGCACATTCAGCTCGTCGAGACTGGCTTGAATTTGCGCGAGCTGATAACCCAATTTTTCCGCATCAACCACCGCCAACGTATCACCGCTTTCGACCTCCTCGCCTTCCTCAACATTCACGTGCAGCAAATAGCCGCCGGTTTGCGCCGCCACTTTGATGGCCGTGCCTTCGATGATGGCGCTGGCTTGAAACGAGGAGTTGTTTTTCTTCTCGCAACTTGCCAAAAGCAAAAGCGTGGGCAACAAAAGTGCAAGCAAAGAAATTTTTAAATTTAGTTTCATCGTTTCCTCCGATCAACTCAATGCGGACAAATCTCAATCTCAAACCCTTTACTCCAACGCATGAAAAGCCTACGGCCGCAGGCTGCCAACGGATTTTCAAAATTATTTCATCAGTTGGCCGCCTTTTATCCGTTGGAAATTTTTCTAAACAAGTTTTTAGCTGTTAAAGTTTTCTCCAGCATGTCATTCAGCAATTGTTCCGGTTGCCAATAAAATTTCACTTTGCGACAAATAATACTGAATCAGCGCGCGCTGCAACTGCAGCTCGGCTTGCGTCAAATCAGCCTCAGCGACGATCACGTCATTTGTCGTCGCCACGCCCTCGCGTCGCTGCGCGCTCACGATGCGGTAACGTTCCTGTTGCTGCGCGAGCAAACGTTCGGCCAATTCAATTTGTTTAACCGCGAACCCGGCATCTTCCCAGCTTCGCTCGACCTCGAAATCAACCGTGCGAAGCCATTCCCGTTCTTCAAGCGTCAAGCGATTCTGCTCGACTTCCGCCGCTTCCACGCGACGGCGATCCTGCTGCCAACGCCACAAATTCCACTGCAAACTCACGCCGATCGTCGCATAATCCATCCATTCGTTGGTGACTTGATTGAGGCCGGGTTTGCCGTAATGATATTTCGCCTCTGCGCCGACCTCAGGAAAATAGGCCGCTTTTGCCAGCTTGCGACTGAGCTGCGCGCTGCGTTGGCCGAGCCGCACCCCGCTTAATTCCGCGCGAAGTTGAATCGCCTTGTGCTTGAGGCTGTCGAGCGGCGCGCGAAACGCCGGCGGTTTGGATAACTCCGTTTCAGCAATTGGCCGCGCCTCCGGCAAATCCAGCAAGCGCGCCATCTGCAAATCGACGAGGCGTTGATCGCGCTGATTTTGATCCATTTGAATTTTGAGCTGCAGCGTTTGATTGTAAACTTGCAGCGTGTCATACGCCATCACCTGCGCCGCGCCGAACAGGCTTCGCGCCTGCCGGAGCTGCACCTCGAGGCGCGCCAGACTCGCTTCTTGGATCCGGCGTTCTTTCTTCAGACTTTGCGCTTGATAGAAAAGCAGATGAACTTGATAAGCTGTTTGCTGCTGCAAAAGCGCCAGCCGCGTCTGTTCGGCTTCCAGCGCATTTTGCGCCAGCTCCACTTGCGTGCGCAACTTCGCGCCGGTGAAAATCGGCTGGCGAACGCCGAGCGCAATATCCGTTCGATCGTGCCCGCCAAGCTCGACGCGCGGCTGTACGAAATTAGGCGGCGACGGCAAACCAAGCTTATCAATCGGTAGATCGAGCTTGGCGATTTCGTCGGTATACGAAGCCGTCGCGCTGAAATCGAGCGAAGGCAGGCGTTGGCTGCGTTTGATCGCCGCTTCCAATTCGGCAATTTTTTGCTTTTGTTGTTGCTTTTGAAGTTGTAGATTATTCTGCCGGGCGAGACGCAACGCTTCGTCAAGCGCCAGCGGCGCCTGCGCGCGGCTCACGCCGGCAAAAAACAATAGAACGATGAACGCCAAATATCTGGTCATGTCTTGTCTTTCTTATGTTTGCAACAACGGATTGCACGGATTGCGCAGATTTAATCAGCGTAATCCGCGAAATCCGTTGTTTACTTTAACGAGAGATTCGCGGCTTTGAGTTTTTGATACTGCTCGCGGCCTTTTGCCGTCAAGGCGCCGTTCATAAAAATGTCGATCAACGCCGACAGCGCGTCGTGCATCGAGTAGGAGGAATGAATCAAAACCTCCGGATTGATGCCTTCGTTGATCGCGCCGATAAGAAAATGAAAAAACATCTCGCGGTTGAAATCGGCGCGAACCGTGCCGTCGCGCTTGCCCTGCTCGAGAATGACTTCCAGATTTTTGCGCATGCGCTCGCGGCGAAAGGCTTCGATGCGCCGCCAGAGATGCGGCAAATGGCTGCGCAAGCTTTCCAGCAACGTTCTGGTGACAAAACGCTGCTGCTGCTCGGTAATCATCTGCACGATGCGAAGCAGCTTCTCAACGGCGGGCAGCGGGCTGGCCAGGATGGCGTCGCAGCGGCGGTTGATTTCGGTTAGGACGTGCTCCACCAGCATTTCCGCCAGCTTGAGCTTGGTCGGGAAAAATTTGTAGAGCGTCTTTTTGCTCATGCCCAGCTCGCCGGCGACATCGTCCATCGAGGTTTTGCCGTACCCGCTCGTCGCGAACTTTTCTTTGGCTTTCAGAAAAATGCGCTCGCGAATTTCGCGGTTTTGTTCGCTCATGAAATTTAAACTTTGGAAACGATAATTGTTTTTATGGTTTCCACATAAGAAAAATAAAAGGCCAAAGATGGCCTATAGAATTTTTGTGGAAACTTTTTATTAAAATCTCGTTTCCAAAATACGCATTGCCATATTCATTGTCAAGGCATTTTTTGCAAATTTTATACGCGCCGTTGCGAACAGGGTTTCACACGGAGGCTGAATGCAATTTTCCCATCTTCGACTCATCCTGCTCGGGTTCGGTTTCATGGGCATCTCGCTTTTGTGGGGCATTTACAACGCCTACGTTCCGATCTTTCTGCAAGCCGGCCGGCCGGATTTCTCGGCCAGCGCGGGCGTAACCGGCTTCGGGCTCGGCACGACGTTGACCGGATTCATCATGACGTTGGACAATCTCGCCGCGTTGTTCATTTTGCCTTATGTCGGCGCCTGGTCGGATCGCCTGCGCACCTCGTGGGGCCGCCGCAAGCCGTTCATCGCCGCCGGCGCGCCGCTGGCGATGATCAGCTTCGTGGCCATTCCTCACGCGCTGGGAAATCATCTCGCTGTGTTTATGGCGGCGATCATCCTCATGCTGCTGAGCATGGATCTTTTTCGCACGCCGGTGATCGCGCTGATGCCGGACATCACGCCGTCGCCGCAACGTTCGCAGGCCAATGGCGTCATAAATTTGATGGGCGGCATCGGCGGCATTTTGGCGGCAGTGGCCGGCGGCGCATTGTTCAAAATTTCCGCCGCCGCGCCGTTTTACTTTGGCGGCCTGGTGATGATGCTGGCCTGCGCCGTGGTGTTGATTTTCATCCGCGAGCCGCAGGCGGAAAAGCTCGAGCCGGGCGAGCCGGAACCGAAACTCTTGGACAGCTTGCGCCTCGTTATTTTCGACCGCGACCGTTCGGCGCTGCGCTTGTTGGCCGCGATTTTTTTCTGGTTCCTCAGTTTCAATGCGCTCGAGGTTTTCTTCACTTCATTTGCGGTGAATGTTTTAAAAATTGATAGCGGCGAGGCCACCTCGCTGTTGGCGTTTTTTGCCTTGAGCATCATTTTATTTTCCGTGCCGAGCGGCTTGATTGGCGCGCGTTTTGGCCGCAAACGCACGATTCAGTTTGGCATTATCGCGTTTGCGCTGTTGCTAACTTGTGGCTATTTCGTACACAGTGTGTGGCAAGCGCGAGTTTTGCTCTCGCTCGCCGGCGTGGCGTGGTCGTTGATTTTGGTCAATTCTTTGCCGATGGTCATCGACAGCGCGCCGCAGGAACGCCTCGGCGCTTACACCGGCTTGTATTATCTTGCGTCGCAGTCTTCCGCCATCGCCGGGCCGATTTTGGCGGGAAAGACGATTGCGATTTTTCACAACGATTACCGCGTTGCGTTTTTGTACGGCGCCATCGCCGTCGGCATTGCGTTTGCTTTTATGTGGGGCGTTAAAAAAGGAGAGGCGATAACTCAAAACGGATAAAAAGGAGAAATGAAAAAACGACTTGTTGTTTTCATCATCATTTTACTCTTTGCTGTTATAAGCCGCAGCCAACCCCCATCGGCCAAACGGCCTTACTTTCAGCAAGGCGTTCGCTATCAAATCGAAGCCGAATTTGACACGACCAACAAAGCGCTCAACGGCCATCTGGTTTTGGCTTACAAAAACAACTCGCCGGACACGCTCGAACGAATTTACCTGCAAGTTCCGGCGAACGCTTTTTTGGATGAAGAGAATACCGCGGTTCGCGAGATGCGGCGGTTTCAACGCGGCAGCGTGCGCGTGATTCAGCAGGCCGATTATCAGCTCACGATTCAGAGCGTGCAATTCCACGCGATCGGGCGCGAGACGGAATTTCCGCTGCGCGCCTTCAATTTCCATGACACGATTTTGGATCTGCCGCTGCCGACGTCTTTGCTTCCCGGCGACTCGTTGATTTTGAGCTTGAATTATACGCAGGATTATAAAAAAGTTTTTGAGCATCGTTCGACTAACGAGCGCCGCAACCGGCGGCGTGTCGCGACGCCAACGCCGGA
>Ga0209172_10004483_pt1 | contig 18735 bp, 12 predicted proteins | sample LarsenN4metaG_FD_184113 | JGI IMG/M metagenome (GOLD analysis project Ga0209172, IMG submission 184113) | Hot spring sediment bacterial and archeal communities from British Columbia, Canada, to study Microbial Dark Matter (Phase II) - Larsen... ... | reverse complement strand
TTAACGTCAGTTCGGGATAAGGAATCGCCAGAGGCCCTAATTTTCCGTGACTTGCTGCCACGCTCTAGGTCAAGTTCTTGTCAATGAGCCCTACAGTTGCAAATATTTGCAGTAGCATGTCTGATTGAGAACAGGTGACTGACTAGGTGCTTGGCTCAAGCTAGTCACAGTAAAGATTTTAGCCTTCGGCTTAAGCCGAACTCACGTTAATTAGGATGGCCTGTTTACGCTGCGATCGCGCAATTCCTTCAAATGTTGCTTCTATTGCCACTTGATACGTTTTTTGAGTGGATTAAACAACAGGGATTTAAAATACTAAATTAAGATATAAACGGGCACGATAGATAGTTATCCTATAAAACATGAACGTGCAAAAACCTACACTCTTAGATACGTTCTGATGTTGACTTTGTCTAATTCAGAACTATAAAAAAGAGATTGGGCAATGGACAAAACCCAATCTCAAAATCAGTAATCGAGTTGTTCGGCCGTGGGGCTAAGCGCGGCTGCCTGCCAGCAAATTCATACCCATCTTGACTTTATCAACGATAGTCTTCTGTGAAAGACATGTATAAAGGCAAAGGCGATCGCAAGCTGTTGTTTCTTTGCGGCGTACCTGGGCTTCGTAACCCTCCCAAATATCCTTCGCACTTTGTTCTTTCACATTTCCAATCGGTGGGTAAAACCAACACACTTCGACATCCCCATTGGTGCGAATGAAGTAATTACGCAATCCAACGCGACAAGCACCGATGGATGCGGGGGCTGATTCTTCGCGGAAGTGGGCAGGCCAGAGACGCAGTAAGGTTTCACTATTGACGATCGGCGCACCCTGACGCTTTTGTTCGATCAAATCTTCAACAACAGCTTCTAATTCATCAAACCGATCTTCTCCAATCCACAGTTCATCATAGGTTTCTGGTGACCAGCGATCGACGGGCTGAAAATTGACATTCGTAGCACCGATATCCACTACCCACTGCGGCATTTTCGTCATCGTATGCAGGTTCTTGGCATGCACAGTCGGTTTAATCACAATGGGAAACGTTGCGCCCTGAGCCTGTTTCTCTTTCACCAGGAGGCGGACATTGGCGGTAATTTTTTCCAGCGACCCCTTTGTACCTCTGGAGTAATCATGGATTTCAGCAACAGGCCCATCCATTGAAATGTTGATATTAAAAGGGTTTGCGGCAACAACCCGTTGAATAATCGGTTCCGTCAAGCAGGAAGCATTCGTTACAACGCCCCACTTAATATCATTGCGATCGCAGAACTCTAGTAGATCAACAAATCCCTTCTTGATAAAGGGTTCTCCGCCTGAAAATTGAATGTGAAAAGAACCAACGTAGTCTTTAAGACTGAGGAGCGCATTCTGCCATTCTTCAATACTCATCTCATCGACGTAGTTCTCCAATCGCCAGTATTCACAATACCGACATTTATAATTGCAGCGTTCGTTGACGATGCCGTAGAAAGTAATCGGGCGAGTATTGTCCATACCTGTTTTGAGGTACAGTTCCTCCATGAAATCGTTGCGGAGATGCTTCATTGCAAGTGGAGCAAGGTTAGCAATATTCATAAGAAAACCTCATCAATAACCAGTTTTCAAGCAAAATCTTTCTTGGTAGATTCCCTGTCAACTTTTGAATGAACCGACTTTTATTGGGCGGTTTTCAGTAAATCTGCTGAATTTTTCTAAACTAAAAAAACATTAAATTTTATTCTCTGCAAATAAATGTAAGGAAATTGTGAGGAATACTACCACTATCAGGATTATTAACTGAGGAATTTACTTACAAGTTCAACCTGGATCAAGCGGAAAAGCGTAATGGATGCCTGAAATTTTGTATGCCAATGCAACTTGACAGCAAAAGCAAGCACCACCGCACAAAGCTATAACAAAGGCTATAAATTCACATGCCTTAACAAGAGAGGAACCCCTGTTGTTCCCCTTTTTTCAAGGGGGCTAGGGGAATAAATAGTAATATGCAACCGCATACAAAATTGGTGTTAAAGCAAAAAAAGTTGCTTGTAAACTGCCCCTATCAATTTGAGTCAACTATCATGATTGGCGTTGTTGGTGATTGAGGATCGGGCATGGCGGTTGAAGCCGAAATTGCAGAAGCGGCAATCGAAGCTAGTTTGAAGCCATTTTTGGTTGTCTTAGCAGTCTCTCTCAGTGTGGCAGCACTATCAAAATTAGTTCCTTTTTTGCGGCGAATACCCTACACACTGTTGTTGGTGATTGTGGGTTTATGTCTTGCATTTGTCGATGTGCGGTTAGCAAACCTCTCACCTGACTTGATTTTGACGATTTTCTTGCCACCATTATTATTTGAAGCCGCCTGGAACTTGAACTGGAGCAACCTCAAGCGCAACTTTGTGCCAGTCTTATTCTATGCAGTCTTTGGGGTCGTGATTGTGATTGCAGGCATCGCGATCGCTCTGAACCAGTTTTTAGGTGTCGGCATCGCGACTGCGTTGCTGATTGGTGCCAGTCTTTCGGCAACCGATCCAGTTTCGGTGACGGCCCTATTTCGTGCGTTGGGGGTCGAAAAACGCCTCAGCACTGTTATGGAAGGCGAAAGCCTGTTCAACGATGGGATGGCAGTTGTCGCCTTCACATTTTTGCTGGCGTTTGCCTTGGGTACTGAGCAACTTGCTTTCAAACCTATTTTGGTTGAGCTGTTTGTGGTGGTTGGCGTGGGTACTGGCGTCGGCCTGATTTCAGGTTTTGGTATCTCCTACCTGACCCAGCGGTTTGATTTGCCCCTCGTTGAGCAGTCTCTAACCCTTGTTTCTGCTTACGCGGTCTACCTCGTAGCTGAAGACTTGGGCGGCTCTGGTGTGATCGCAGTCGTCATCCTGGCCCTAATTCTGGGTAACTTTGGCTCTCGAATTGGCATGAACCCGCGAACCCGTCTCGTTGTAAGCGAATTTTGGGAGTTCCTCGCTTTCTTTGTCAACTCAATCGTCTTTCTGTTGATCGGTGATCAGATTCGCTTTGAATTTCTAGACGAAAATCTTCCAAAAATTCTCACCACAATTGCCGCAATTATTATCACACGAGCCATTGCTATCTATCTTTTTGGTGCCATTAGCAACCGCATTACCAACGTTGATTTGTCACTCAAAGAGCAAACCGTTTTGTGGTGGGGTGGCTTACGTGGAGCTGTCTCAATCGCCCTTGCTTTGAGCGTACCGACTGTGTTTAGCGATCGCCAAAATGTGATTGCCACTGTGTTTGGCGTAGTCTTGTTTACTCTTTTGGCTCAGGGGCTCACCATCGAAACATTGCTCAATCGCCTTAACCTGATTGGCGATCAACCGTTGCGGCAAGAGTTTTCAGAACAATTGGCTCGTCGTACAGCCCTTAAACGCGTTTTAGAGCATTTGTTGAGTTCGAGCGATCGGCCGGGAGTTGCCCCTGAGTTTTTCCGTTATCAAGAAGCACTGATTAAAGGAGAGATCAGTCAAATTGATGATCAAATCAGCAAGTTAGAGCAGGAACATCCCAACTTAAGCAGTTTTGTTGAGGAGCAATTACGAGAAGAATTGTTTCAAGTTGAAGCCGATACCTACGCTGAGTTGACTCGCGCTGGCAAGTTAAACGAGCAACTTGCTCCCCTACTTGAAATGAAATTTGAGTCTGGCGGCCATTAGACGTTTTTATTGGTCACTTCTTATGCAAAGAGTGGTCAGTTTCGCAACCGTCCTTTACATTATTTGGTCTTAATAGCAAATACCTCTATAATCCAATTTAGGAGAAAGGTTAAATCTTTCCTAACATGGTGTCTAAGAGTTCTATTGCTGTTAACTTTGTTACTCAGTATCGAGCCTTCCTGAAGATCCTCATCATCTTATTTTTCATCGCAGGAACTGCCCCAAAACTGCAATTTACTCGAGTGCTTTATTTGTAGTCGAGAACATCTACCTAATGGATCAGCTTTATGTCAGGTTACTCGTATCGGGATTTTGAGTACGACGCCAACTGCCTCTACGCCCATTTACTTGAACTTAGAAAAAAACATCCACCCCAAACAGTTCTAGATTCACTTTCGAGTTTACTCAGTGATTTCGATCCAAACCAGTGCCAGAGCTTAGTGGCACTCACACGGATCGTCAGTTCTGAATGGGCCGATCGCGATTTTCGCTTTATTCTTAATCGTTGCTGTTACATCTTAATTAACTACTGGTGGCTACACCCTGATTCACGTTGGGCCACAACAGAGTTATTAGACATTCTGCGGAAACCGCCAACAACCTCGGCCTATTCTCCAGTTACGCGCAAAATTCGACTACTTGTCCAGCAATTTACGCAAACTGAGCAGTTTCAGGCGTTGTTAGAGCGGGCTGATGTACTCAGTTGCTCTATTGAGCCAGAGCCAGAAACAGTACCTCTGGGCAGTTTGGCACACCGTTACCCCTATCTCTACCCGCACCGCTTATTGGAATGGGACACAACCGAATTAGGGCCTGATGCCATTCAACGGTTGCAGAAAGAAAAAGAAGAACAGTTTGAACATAGCCTTCAGCGTTATGCTCTTTCGGTCTTTCGGCAAACAGGCAAAAGTGATGCAGTTGAATCCGCACCCAACCCAACCCTACTTGCCGACCTCAAGTTAGATGAAGCCTTGCAATCTTTCGCGGGTGAAACAGAAGGTCTAGAAGGTTACCGCAACTCCGTTCGGACGTTTCTTGAAAAGCAGGTGCCCGAAGCAAGAACCTACGGTGAACTCAAAGATCTGTTGCACCTTTATCTAACTGATTCCATTCGCTACTCATGTAACCCCAAGTATGGCGACCATAGCTTTAACAAATGGCTGCATGAGCAACTCAGCTATATCTTTCCGCAACGCGATGATGAGCCGCCTAACCCAGATCTGCTCGTGCAAACCTGCGATCGCCTGATTGGTGCGCTGATTGCAAGTCCAAACCGACAACGCAATCACTTCGTTTTTATTGACCTCAACACCAATTTGGGCGCGACTTTTACCATCGGTTTAATTCTGAAGCTGGTGCTAATTTGTTGTCTGGCAAAACCCAAAGTCAGAGAAACAATCCAGTCGCGGTTGGCGATGCGCGTTGCCGTGTTAGTCAAACACTACGAAGATCAGATTCGTAGCGACATTAAGTGGTTGGTCGAGTGTCTCGAAAATTGGTTAGTGGCTCGCACGATCCACTTTGGGCAGGGTAGCCCTAGCGGTTGGGCACGCCTCTTTCACAAATAGCGAGAGCGCTTTTAACCAATCTCGGCACTATCTCCATTCAATTACTTTCTATTCAGCAAAGATATCTCTTCTTTGCTGTTTTTTTTAATTCTGGATTAGGTGCGTTCCTGTCTCCTCTACCGCCAAACCAATCTCTTGCCCATAAGAAAGTTCCAAGGTGTGGCCATCCGGGTCTCTTAAAAACGCCCAATACCCAACTGGGTATCCAGAATCTTGTGGTTCTTGCACTAAGACACCTGCTTCTCGTGCTTTGTAACACAGGCGATCGACCTCATCGCGACTTTGACAACCCACACCCAGATGCGCCAAAGGTGATAGAACTGGATGCACCGAACCTGTTTGAATCAACACGATCGCAAACGGACGGGTATGATCCGTTAGCCAAGCAACTGCCACCCCACTCTCAGCATCGATCCGCTGATGAACGACTTGCATCGCTGCATAGGTTTGATAAAACTCAATGCTGCGTTCAAGTTGCGAGACGGGTAAAGCAATATGGGTTAAGCCAATATCAACCATAGTTCGTTTTTCCTATGAAGCGTAGATGGATAGGTCAATCGACAAAATACCGTTGGAGATGAATAAGCGCATCAACCAGCAGCAGCTCATAAGTTCTGGTTCAGGAGCAGGTAGGGCACAGGGTCAATCTTTTGATGAACTGTAGAACCTGTTCACCCCCGAACTACGATGCCAATTTTGCCAGTTACAAAAGGAGAGAGCCTGAATTTATCTTGACATAAAGATAAACCATATAAAGATAAAGATCAAGTATCTCGATATAAAGATAGAATGCTCTCATGAGCCAAGATCGAATTGACCAAATTTTATGCCAGTGGCAGCAAGAGTCTCCTCAACTGGATGCGTCTTCTCTCGCAGTTGTGGGGCGAATCTTGCGCATTGCCCGTTTGCTAGAAAAGCATCGAGAAGCAGTGTTGAGTGACTATGGCTTAAACGTCTGGTCATTTGATGTATTGGCAACTTTGCGCCGACAAGGTTCACCCTATCAACTCAAACCGACTGATTTATATAACTTGCTTATGCTTTCGTCGGGAGCCATGACAAATCGCATCGATCGCCTGGAGCAAGATGGAATTGTTGTTCGGTCAAGGGATGCCAGCGATCGCCGCAGTGTGATTGTGCAACTCACCCCCAAAGGCATTGCACTCGCCGATCAGGTCATGCCCGTTTTATTTGAAAGCGAGCAAAAGCTATTGGCTCAATTTGGCACCCTGACTGAAACAGACACACTAACCGCACTGTTACGCCAATTTTTAGGGTCGCTTGAAAAATCTGTGAAATAGTGTAGATTGTATAGTTTTGTTACAAAGAACGATACAAAATGCGATCGGCCATTGCAAAAAAGCACATTCTTACAATTTACTCATAGATATTAATTCAGTTGGCATCTGACAACGGGTAGATTACTCAAAGAGCTTTCAATCTGTTGACAGTGCCCTAACCTACTCTGTATAGACTCACCCTAATGGTCTGCTAATAAGTCAGTGTTGCCCGGTAGAGAAAACGAATGACAATGACCGATAAAGAATGGCTCAGTCATTCACGATTCTGCAACGTTCTTTTGTCGAACTACCAGTGTTTTGCGAATATTCAAATCGACCTTTGGGAGAAAGGTATGACAACACTATTTGAAAAGTTAGGTGGAAAGGCAGCAGTCGAATTAGCAGTTGATAATTTTTATGATCGTGTTCTAAAGGACGATCGCGTCAAACATTTCTTCACTGACGTTGATATGAATCGGCAAAGGGCGCATCAGAAAGCGTTTCTTACCTATGCTTTTGGTGGTGCCCCCTACTACACCGGACAAACCATGCGCGATGCTCATAAGCATGTTGTTGATGGAATGGGACTCAGTAGCGAACACTACGACGCAGTAATTGAAGATCTCGTTTTGACACTAAAAGAATTAGGCATCTCAGATGAATTAATTGGCGAGGTTGCTGCTATTGCTGCGACACCCGAACATAAACGAGACATCTTAAATCAATAAAGGGATGAGCGCGATCGCCCCCATCCCAATAGTGAATAAGTTTAAGTAGTAGACTCAATTTACACCCCAGCAGAGACAAGGAACTGAGGCAGCCCTCGACTCGGTTGGGGTGAGCTGTTAAGCCGTTGCTCGCTCAGTCAACTTGGTCAACACTTGATTTGAGCGTTCAACAAATGATTTCATGCCTTCTGCATCAAAGCCCTTTTGAGCCATCAACGCCAGGTCATAAACATGGTGGCAAATCATGTTTGCCAGCTCTGCCGAAGGAGATGTACCCTCACTTTGAATAATTGCTCCCTGACTCAGGTTTGCCAAGTTTTGGATCAGCGGATGCGACGTGTTGATCAACAGCGTATGCTCCTCAGGGAACTGCATGTTTTGCTGTTGCAGTAAGGCGGTCATCTCTTGCAGACGCCGCATATTTTCGGGCAAAAGCACCATCGCCGGAGGCGTTGTCGTTGGGTCTTCCCCTTTTAATGCCTCTGTACGAATCGTCAGCTTTGGCTTGCCCAAGGCTTGCTCAAACAACTCTTTAACCAGTTGTCCATGCGTCTTGTTCGTCGCGGGGTCAACAATTTCACCCTTGCCTTTATCGATCAGCGTGTCATCAATTTCAGCGTCTACCCGTGAGAATTTCACCTCAGGATGCTCACGCTCTAAGAAACTGATGAAGTGAGGATCAATGAAGGAATCCAGGAAGAGAACTTCTAAACCTTGAGCTTTGTGCAACTCAACGTAGGTTGCTTGCGAGGCTGCATCAGTACAGTAAAAGACACGATTGGCGTGACGTTCCTGATTCCGTTCCAGATATTCCTTCAATGTCGTGTAGGACTTACCATCAACAACGTTGGTTTGCTGCCCCGAAGCGTCTTGCCAAACATCGCCTTCACCCTCCACTTCGACCTTGGGCTGGTCTTTAGGAGTCAGATCAGCTGTGGTGCGATAGATCAAAATATCTTCGACTTGCTTCTTAAACTTGTCGTCGTTGAGCGAACCAAATTTGACAAATGTGCCGAGGTCTTGCCAACTGCGAATGTATTGCGTACGGTCATCCCGGTACAGTTCTTTGAGGCGATCGCCCACTTTCTTAGCGATGTAATCGGCAATCCGGCGAACGGTGCGATCGTTCTGCAAGAAACTACGCGACACATTGAGCGGAATATCAACACTGTCAATCACCCCGCGCAACGGCAACAAAAACTTAGGAATCACCTCTTCGCAGTTGTCGCTGACAAACACCTGATTGCAGAACAACTTGATCTGCCCCTTGTTGATATCGACATCGGGCTTGAGCTTGGGGAAGTAGAGAATGCCGTTAACAACAAAGGGATAGTCTGTGTTCAAATGCACCCACAGCAGTGGCTCCTCTTCAAAGGGATAAAGGTAGCGATAAAACTCTAGATAATCTTCTTTGCTGAGAGAGTTGGGCGCCTCTTTCCACGGTGCTTTCTGACGGTTAATCTGCTCTGGTGCTTGAGGTTCCTGCGCCTCTTCTCCTTCCTTGGGTGCTTCTTTGACCTCTAACCGAATCGGGAAGGGCATGAAGTCACAGTACTTTTTAATCAGCGATCGAATGCGATAAGGCTCTAGATACTCCTGCTCCTCTTCCATTAAGGTGAGGGCCACTGTCGTGCCGCGGGTGCTACGAGTCGAGTCGGTCAACTCAAACTCCGTCGAGCCATCACAACCCCAGTGCACAGGTTGGCTGTCTGCCTTGTAAGAGAGCGTATCGATATCGACGCGACTCGCCACCATAAAGGAGGAATAGAAGCCCAGACCAAAGTGGCCAATGATCTGCTGATCGCCTGCCGCTTTATATTTCTCAACAAACTCTTCTGCACTCGAAAAAGCAACCTGATTGATGTACTTTTTCACTTCATCGGCAGTCATACCAATGCCGGTATCAGACACAGCCAATGTTTTCGCGACCTTATCAATTGTGATCACAATCTCTGGTTCGCCCATCTCACCCGAAAACTCACCAGAGTGAGACACCATCTTTAATTTTTGAATGGCATCGACTGCGTTAGAAACCAATTCTCTCAGAAAAATTTCGTGATCCGAGTACAGCCATTTCTTGATGATCGGGAAGATATTCTCTGTATGGATTGAAATATTGCCTTTTTCAAGAACGGTCGTCATACGCCTTACCCATAATGATTGAAGACTCCTGTGCCGATTTTTAGACAGTTTGGGTACCTTCGTCATCCATTTTAGAGAGGGGATAACCGCCCTAGTGAGTTCGGGTTTCCATTGAGAGGCTTGCAAGCTTGTTAAATCGTGCTTCTGTCAAGAAAAAATAACGTGATGGTTCCGAAGCGATCGATGGGATGACTGAAGGTAATAATGAGGCAATTTGCCGATCGCACCTCAACTAAATACCCATGAGCAAACAGAATAACTTGGCACTAATCTTATCCTTCGTCATTACTTCCGGGTTGTGTGGAGCCGGAGTATGGCTAATCGGCAAAGCGGTGCCAAATCTGATTCCGGGGCTGGGTAAGCCATCGCAAACAACGAATAATCCCAACCAAAGTCAGAAGATCACAGTTTTAGGTGACACGTTTAGTGGTTACAGCACCTTTCGTAACTCCGCTTTTCAAGCTGCGTTAAAGCAAGACGCGATCGGGGTGCAATATGCCGATGAGTTTGACCAGGCAAAACGGGCTGACAAGTTAAATCGGGGCGAAGCCGATGTCATTGTCACGACTCTCGACCAATTTTTAAAGCAAAAACCTCAAGGCAAAATCGTCGGCTTGATCGATCGCACCGTAGGAGCCGATGCCGTGGTGCTGAATACACGCAAGTACCCCAATCTCAAGTCCCTGATCGATTTGCAACAACTCGTACAGCAGCGGCGCAACCAGGGAGAGCAACTGGGCATTACCTACGCGGGTGACACACCGAGCGAGTATTTAGCGCTCGTACTTGAAACTAAGTTTGAAGCCTTTAAGCTGGCTGGGTTTCAGATTGAGCAGGTAGCCGACGCCTCAGAAGCCTGGAAACTCCTGCAAAATCCTAACCGCAACATCGCGATCGCCATCATGTGGGAGCCGTATGTTACCCAGGCGCGGCAGCAGGGCTATACCGTGGTGCTTTCCAGTGCTGATGCGCCAGGAGCTGTAGTGGATGTGATTGTCGCATCCAATCGCCTGATCCAATCCAATCCCGGTGCGATCGCCAATTTTCTTGAGGCCTACTACCGCCGCATTGATGTCAATGTCCGGGATGCCTCACAACTGCAAACCCAAATTGCTCAGGATGGCAACTTAGCCCCTCAAGATGCAGCAGCCGTGATTCGAGGAATTGAGTTTTTTACCGCAGCAGAGGCAAAAAGCTGGCTGACGAATGGCACGCTCGACAAGCGTATTGGCTCGACGGCAGCGGTGTTAACCCTGGCAGGCAAGCTTGACCAAGTTCCCGCTAATTTTCGCGACCTCTACACTGCCGAATTTGTCGCCAAGGCTGCTAGCAACACCCAGACCTTAATTGACCTGGTGCGGGCCGACAATCCTGAGCTGGCGGATCGACTCGCTGGCAAAACAAAGGCGATCGCCCCAACCAATTCGACGAAGGCAATCTCGGTTGCCAAAGCCCCCGATATTGGTAATTTGCAGGTGCGGGGTGAAATCAAGTTTGGCACCGGATCCTCTGCGTTGACGGGGCAAAGTATTCAAACGCTCAAGCAACTGGCTCAAGAAATTGCCGAGTTTAATCCCCAAACGGTTGCAGTGCGAGTGATTGGTCACACCTCCCGAACGGGATCTGCCGCCCTCAACCAAGCGCTTAGCCAAAGTCGAGCGCAGGTAGTGGTGAATTACTTACGCCAAAACGGAGTGAAAAACGCGATCGCGGCAGCGGGTATGGGTTCGAGTCAGCCGCTAGCAGGCGTTTCACCCAACGACATCCGTAACCAACGCACTGAGATTCGTCTGGTGCGAGTGCGATAGACCGTAAAAACGGATTCTCTATCTCTCACACAAGCCTGGATCTGGTAGGGTTCAGGTTTGTTTTTTAATTCCTCCAGCCGTTCTGGGCTATCATCTGTTTGCAACTTAAAGGGCGATCGCGGCTATAGCCCGAAAAGACTCGTAGCAGAGCGGACTTTGTAGAAAAGGGTTTCTGCAAAAATCATTTCACAAACAAATAGAAGCATCGCATACTAGAACATATGGACTAATCAAAGCCAAATTTAAGCATAGAATTAACTTGCAGGCGTTTTTGAGGGCATAAGCATGGCGCGAACCAACGGAGCAAAGACTGAAGCCGCTTCTTCGAAAGCAGCGGAGATCGAAGAGTTAGAGACAACACCAGAAGCATTTGAGGCAGAAGACCTTGAAGTAGAGGCTGCCCCTGAAGTCCCTAAAGCAAAAACAGATACCCAAGAAATTGAGGATTGTCTGGGCGCACTCAAGGCTTTACTCGTAGCGGTAGAAAAACTGCAAAAAGCTCGTCAAGAAGTGGGTGACATCAAATCTCTGCTAGTCAGAATGCTAGATGGCGAGCTGGTTTCAGGAGACGAGTTGGAGCAGATTAAGACAGGCGTGAATGGCTTAACTAAGCTCGTTCGGGCTTACAGTGACCACCAATCGGCCTTGAGCAAAGCGCAACCCGCTCGACAATTGTTGGATGATGTTCTAAAAGTCCAGAACAAGTAGAGCCAAAGCTCGACCCACCGGGCGATCGCGATCGCATGTTTGGCAGCTCTCAACTCGTTTGGCAGCTTGCAGAATTTTCCTTGGAGAAAGATCTCTCAACAGTTCTTTAATAAGTTGAGCTGATATATCCGCAATTTGTCTGAAATTCCATTGAGAAGTGCTAGTTAAGAAAACTAAACCTGATACTGTGTAAAGGTATGCAAACTCACCTCTCATTTTCACCAAAATGCAGCCGGAATCTACCCTAAACCAGTTAAAAGCGGCACTGCCTGAAGGTCGATTACCCTCTAGCTATGGTGTTTATTTTAAAAATACACTGGTCGCACTGTGCCATGCACTAGAAGATCACATCCTCCAAAGTCACAGTGAATCGCCTGATCAGCGTCCCTTGGTGCTGGTTACTTTCCAACAAGGGAAGTGGTATTTGCAAGAAGCCGATCGCTACTTTGAGATTGCGCAGTGTTCTCAAGAAATCGCGATCGCGGCTGTACCAGATAGTGGGTTTGCCAGTCACCCAACGGGGCAGCTTGAAAACGTCTCGCTTGTAGACATTGCCCCTGACGATAGTTTGGCGCAAGAATGGAACCTGATTATTTTGGCACCGGGCTACTCGGCAATGGTTTTGTGCCACGAGTTGCCGCCAAAAGACTACCACTCTGATGCTCAGCCATCCGTTGATACCGAACGCAAGTTTTATGGTCTGTGGACGTTTGAGCGCGACTGTGTTGAAAAAGCCGCCACAATTTTAATCGAGCGGATGCGGCCTTACAACTCTGAGTTAGCCGATCGCCTGATTCAACAACAGACTGAGATACGCGAGGCTCCTTTAAAGACCTTGACTGACCTTAGCGGCGTCGTTTCAAGAATTGTGGAGTACTTGCAGACCAGTCAGGAGCAACTGGTGACAATCAATCGGCAAACCCGCGAATTTTGGGAGTTAGAAGGGCAAGCTCAGCGGGTCAACCGTAACTTAGCTGCCAACAAACTGCAAGCCTTCTTAAGAATGGCGCAACGGGTGGATGAGCGGGATGTGGCAAATCCGGTTGCATCGCTACAAGTAGCAGCCCTGGCCGAGGGTTTAGGGCAACTCCTCGACTTACCCACGATTAAATTACGCCGCTTGCGGTTAGCTGGGTTGCTGTTTCGCATCGGTCTAGCCGAAGCCCCGACAGAGTTGTTTAGTCGGCTGGGCAGCGAGTTAGACGAGTCCAACAAGATTTTTTGGCGTGAACGAGCTGTTTTAGGTGCCCGAATTTTATCGGCGATGCCCGAAATTTCGCCTGTGACACAAATTATCACCTGCCACTTAGAGCATTGGGATGGCAGTGGTGGTCCCGATGGCTTAAAGGGTGAAGAAATCCCGATTGAGGCGCGCATTCTGGGTCTTGTTGTGAATTTCCAAGAGTTGACCCATGCCAGGGGCGATCGCCCAGCGCTTAGCTACACTGATGCTTTTAAGGAGTGCCAGGAGCGGAGTGGTTCTCGCTTTGATCCGACTTTGGTGGAAACTTTGGGCAACGTGATTCGACTGAGTGAGGTGGGGTTAATCAACCTGCCAGATCGCCCCAGCCAGGTACCCACCGTTTGGTTAGAAAATGCTTCGAGTGCAAGTCGCTTGGGTCTAGAGGTGATTTAGATGCAACGTTCAACCACAACTAACTTAGAAGAAATTCGGGATGGGGCTGTCAAAACGCTCACTAAAATGAATCTGGCGGGCGCTGACCTGGAAGATGCACTCCTGGCTGATACCGATATGAGTCAGGCGAATTTGGCGGGTGCAAATCTAACGGGTGCCGACTTACAGCGTGCGATTCTACGAGCTAATCTCCGTGGTGCGAATCTGACTGGCGCGAACCTGGCAGATGCAGATTGTCGCAATGCCGATCTGCGCGGTGCCGTTTTAATGGGGGCAACTCTACCTCAAGTCAGCTTTGCCGGAGCGATTTTAGCCGGGGCAACCTTTAGCCGCCTGAACCTGGCTGGAGTTGATTTTCGCGGTGCCGATCTGCGCGGAGCAAGCTTTGTCGGCAGCATTCTGTCGCAGGCAGACTTTAGTAACGCCAACTTGTCTGGGGCAGATCTGTCCAACGCAGATTTAGAGGAAGCAAACTTTGCAGGAGCCGTTTTGCGGGGAGCCAATCTAAGTCAGGCGAACTTGCTATGTGCCACGTTTGATGCCTCGCTTCTTGCAGGGGTCGATCTAGCGGGTGCTTGCCTGGAAGGAACCGTCCTTGAAGGTGGCATTCCTGGTTGAGGATGACGTTGCTTTTTGATGGGGCGAATGGCCATATAGCCTTTCGGCATAGCTGCGCTAATGAATGAGAACTAAATAATTTCGATATTTTATTTGGACTTTAGACTAAACGCGATTTTCCACTATAGGTAAGGGCAAACAGCCGTATAGCCTTGCAGCAATAGCCTTTGGCATGGCTTCGCTAGGGCTGCGCTAGCGCCCCTCCTAGATAGGGTGTATTTTTTGAATTAGTCTAAACTCCAGTTTTATTGCACAGACGTACGGCCGTTTGCCCCTTTAGACGGCAAGAGATTCAATTTGATTTAATCCATGGTCTTAAGGCTGCGCTAACGCCTGTTCAGGTTTTGCCTGCTAAATCAGCTTTGATAATCAGCATTCAAGCAGATCGGCTATAAATTCTCTAGCCAATTAATAGATGAGCGGCGCGATCGCCCTGATCCTCTGCAATCAATTTTCCGGAATTACACGGAAAACTGATGATGCACTAAGAAATTGTAATTTCTAGATCACATTCTTAAAAAGCTTTGTAGTGTAAAACTACGGAATTAACTCCGCTCTTTAAAACTGAGTACTCATCCAAAAACAGCTTAAAAATCTGTGGTGAAAGTTCTACAGATCAAACTTTTGGGAGGGTTTGATCTAACGTACGGCAGTGAATCGATTACAGACGTGATGAGCGATCGCCTGCAAGCTTTGATTGCCTACCTCGTCCTCAACCGCCACATTGCAGAATCCCGGCAACATCTCGCTTTTTTATTTTGGAGCGACTCCAGCGACTCACAAGCACGGACAAACCTGCGCCGAGCCATTCATGACCTGCGCCGACTGCTGCCTGATATTGAAGCGTTTTTGGTGATCAGCTCAAAAACCTTGCAATGGCGAACCGATGCGCCGTTTAGTCTTGATGTCGCTGAGTTTGAGCAGGCGATCGCGGCAGCTAAAACGGCTGATTTGCCAGCAGCACGAGCAACTCTCGAACGAGCCATCAGCCTTTACCAGGGAAAATTGCTGCCCAATTGCTACGACGAATGGATCGAGCCAGAACGAGAACGGTTACATCAAGCCTGCATTCAAGCGTGTTCTGACCTGACTCAACGCTTGCAAGACCAGCAGGACTATTTGGCAGCGATTCACTCCGCGCAACAACTGATTCGGATTGATCCCGTTAATGAGCTGGCCTACGCCCAACTAATGCAGGCTTATGCCCTCTGCGGCGATCGCGCCAATGCGCTGCAAGCCTATCATCGCTGCATGACCATTTTGCGCGACGAGCTAGGAATTGACCCAAGTGTTGCCATTCGCGACCTATACGAGCGCCTACTCAACGAAACCGATACATCACTGATGCCACGCTCTAATCAAGCGAGATCGCCCAGTTTTATGGCTGAGAGCGAAACCCAGTCAGCGGAATTATCGGAAGTGGCTCATGCGACCGATGCTGGCTTCCCAATCCCTGCCAGCTCACCCAATGCCACCGCACGCCCCTGCATCGACTGGGGAGAAGCCCCCGATGTCAGCCTCTTTTATGGACGCAGCGAAGAACTCACCACTCTAATGCAGTGGGTTACAGGTAAAACGTCAACCGAGTCGATCAGCCAGGGCTGCCGTCTAATCACAATTTTGGGCATGGGCGGCATTGGCAAAACAGCGCTGACGGTCAAACTGGCGCAGCAACTTGCAGGGGAGAGTCCAGACGAGTTTGATTTCATCATCTGGCGATCGCTGCGTAATCCACCCACTTTAGAGACGCTGCTGGCGGACATTGTTGCCGTTCTCTCGCACCAGCAAGACACTGAGCCGACCCTAAATCGCTTACTCTACTGGTTGCGCCAAACCCGTTGCCTGCTGATTCTCGACAACCTCGAAACGCTCTTGCAAGGTGAAGAACGGTTTGGCAGCTATCGTCCGGGTTATGAAGACTACGGGGAGTTGTTGCGCACTGTTGGGGAAACCGCGCACCGCAGTTGTTTGCTAATCACCAGTCGCGAAAAACCAGGCCAAGTGTCTGCCCTCGAAGGCATGGAGCTACCCGTGCGATCGCTATTGCTCAGTGGTTCTCTGGAAGCGAGTTTGGCGCTGATTCGGGCGAAGGGGCTATTTGGCTCACAACAGCACCAGCAACAACTTTCTCAGTTTTATGGACACAATCCCCTGGCGCTGAAAATCGTTGCAACCTCGATTCAAGAACTGTTTGATGGCGACATCAGCACGTTTCTAACCCACAACACAGGCATCTTCAGCAGCATTCATCGCTTGTTAGAGCAACAGTGTGAGCGGTGTACGCCCACTGAAAAAACGGTGATGCATTGGCTCGCCATCAACCGCGAATGGACTTCGATCGCCGAGTTAGCGGCGGATATTGTGCCCAAAATCTCGCGGGCCAACTTGTTAGAAGCGCTTGAGTCATTGCGCTGGCGATCGCTGCTCGAAAAGCAAGCCGGAGCCTACACCCAGCAACCTGTCGTGATGGAATACACCACCGACAAGCTGATCGAGCAGGTGTGTGATGAGTTGAGCCTCGAACCCGGAACCGAGTTTGCAATCCTCAAAAACTTTGCGCTGTTAAAAGCTCAAAGCAGCGACTACATTCGTGAAACGCAGGTACGCGAGATTGTGCAGCCCATTTTAGAGCGGCTGTTTAACCGTTATGGCAGCTTTGCCAACGTTGAGCAGCAGCTAAACCGGGCACTCACCCACCTGCGTAATAAGGAATCCCAGGAACCAAACTATGCTGGGGGCAACCTGTTTAACCTGCTGAGTTACCATTGCCGCACGCTCAGCCAGTATGACTTTTCTGGGTTAGCACTGTGGCAGGCTGATCTGCGAGCAGTGCAGTTGCATCAGTGCAATTTGACCAACGCGGATCTCTCAAAAGCCGTCTTCACCGAGACAATGAGCCTGCCTCTAGCGATCGCCATCAGTCCTGATGGGCAACTGCTTGCAACCGGAGACGCCAAGGGAGAAGTGCGCTTGTGGCAGCTTTCTGATGGGCGTAATTTGCAAACTTTTCAAGGGCACACGGATTGGGTTTGGTCAGTGGCCTTTGCCCCGGATGGTCGCACCCTCGCCAGCAGCAGCAGCGATCGCAGCATCAAGCTGTGGAATTTAGAGACAGGGCAATGTCGCCAGACCCTAATCGGACATCGGTGCCAAGTCTGGTCGGTGGCGTTTCATCCAACTCAGCCGCTCTTAGCCAGTGGCAGTGAGGACTGCACCATTCAACTGTGGGATTGGCAGACGGGTCGCGGTTGTCAAACGCTCGAAGGGCACACAAGCTGGGTGCGATCGATTGCGTTCAGTCCTGATGGTGCGCGGCTGGCAAGTGGCAGTGACGATGGCACAATTAAGCTTTGGGAAATTGCCACGGGGCAATGTCAGCAGACGTTACAGGCCCATGAGGAAAAAGTCTGGTCGATCGCCTTTCAACCCGTTCTCAATCCGACTAAAGCACAGAGTTGGCTCTTAGCAAGCAGTGGGGGCGATCGGGTTGTGCGGCTCTGGCAGCTCGACACAGGCGCTTGCCTACGAACACTGGAAGGGCATAGCAACTGGGTGCGATCGATTGCGTTTAGTCCTGATGGAGTACTCCTCGCCAGTGCCAGCGAAGACCGTAGCATTCGGCTCTGGCATGTCGCCACAGGAGAATGTCGCCAAATCTTTTTAGGGCATAGCAACTGGGTGCGATCGGTGGCGTTTACAACCATTGGCAGCACCAGCGAGGGAACGCCTGATCTGCTGCTAGCCAGCGGCAGTGGTGATCACACAGTGAAGCTATGGCACATTGCCAGTGGACGCTGCCGCAGAACACTCAAGGGCTACATTAACCGGATCTGGTCGGTTGCCTTTACCCCTGATATGGCTGACTCACCAATTCTCGCCAGCGCCCATGACGACCACACGATCAAACTGTGGAACTGGCGCACTCAGCAGTGCGAGGCGACTCTTACCGGACATACCAACACCGTCTGCGCGATCGCTTTCAATCCCCAGGGACACTTGCTTGCGAGTGGCAGCGAAGACCAAACCATCCGTTTGTGGGATGCCAAAACGGGGCGCTGTCTGAGAACTTTTGAAGGGCACACCAGCCGGGTTTGGTCAGTCGCATTTAGTCCGGTTTCACCCGACCAGAACCAGGTGCTTGCCAGTGGTAGCGAAGACCAGACCGTACGCCTGTGGGATGTTTCTACCGGACAGTGCCTCCACACCTTAAAGGGTCACACGAACTGGGTTTGTGCAGTTGCCTTTAGTCCTGGTTTGGCTCACTCCAGCGGAATAATAACCCTGCTTGCGAGTGGCGGTTATGACCAGACCATTAAACTGTGGAATCCTGTCACTGGCGAGTGTTTGCAGACTCTAGAAGGGCATCAGAACTGGGTCTGGTCGGTTGCTTTCAGTCCTGTGATCCGCGACGAGAACGGCGAAGCAAGCAGTCTACTGGCCAGTGGTAGCGGCGACCATAAGAATCCATGTAAGCCGTGGGTTGGAAAAACCAGGACAATTAAACTAAATCCGAACTGACCTGTAGTGTGTATCTCCAACCCAAGGACAAAAGCTATGAAAATTCTAGGGATTGATCTCGGCAAA
>Ga0209172_10004482_pt1 | contig 18735 bp, 15 predicted proteins | sample LarsenN4metaG_FD_184113 | JGI IMG/M metagenome (GOLD analysis project Ga0209172, IMG submission 184113) | Hot spring sediment bacterial and archeal communities from British Columbia, Canada, to study Microbial Dark Matter (Phase II) - Larsen... ... | reverse complement strand
ACCGCACCGGGGTCCGCGCGGCTTTCCCTCCCCTCTCCTCCGCCCGCGCAGCGATCCGCGCCGTCCGAACAACGATTCACACCGGCCTCCCCGTCTACGCCGGCCGCGCGGCCTTCCCCGCCGCGGCCTGAGCCATCCGCACCGGGGTCCGCGCCGCCGTCCCGGCCTGCGCCGGCCGCGCGGCGCTCCGCGCCGTGTTCGGCGCCATTCGCATTTCGGCGCACATCGGCTTCCCGGTCTGCGCCGGCCGCAAGGCCATCCCCACCGCGTTCGCCGCCACCCGCACCGGGGTCCGCGCGGCTTTCCCTCCCCTCTCCTCCGCCCGCGCAGCAATCCGCGCCGTCCGAACAACGATTCACACCGGCCTCCCCGTCTACGCCGGCCGCGCGGCCTTCCCCGCCGCGGCCTGAGCCATCCGCACCGGGGTCCGCGCCGCCGTCCGCAACTCCGCCGGCCGCGCGGCCAGCGGACCCGCGATCCTCACCGCCATCCCGGGTTCCGCCGCCCTTTTGGCCGGCCGCCCCGCGGCCCGCGCCGGCGTCCTCGCCTCCGGCCGCGCCGGCCTCCCGGATCCCGCCGCCCGCAAGGCCGGCCCCGCCGCGATCCGGGATGTCTCCGCCGCGCTGCGCGCCGCCATCGGGCATGGCACCTGCGCGGCCCGGCCCTCCTGCGTGCGGTCCCGGCCCTCCCGCGCCCGGTCCGGGGGCAGCGTCCGGCCCCGGCGGCGCGTCCGGCCCTTCCGCCTCCGGCCCCGGCCCCGGCACCGCCTCCCGCGGCCGCGCCGCGCCGGGACGCGGCGCCTCGGCGAGCCGCCCGTCGCGCAGCACCAGGATGCGGTCGCAGCCCGCCAGCGCCGCCGCCCGGCCCGAGGCGAGGATCGTCACCGCCCCCTGCGTGCGCAGCCAGCCGAGGCAGGCCCGCAGGGCGCGCGTGCCCTCGTCGTCGAGCCCCGCCTCGGGCTCGTCGAGCAGGACCAGCGCCGGCGGCCCGCAGATCGCGCGGGCGAGGCCGAGGCGGCGCAGCTGACCGGCCGACAGCGGCAGGCCGGGTGCCGCGGGAAGTCCGGCGCCCGCAGCCGCCGGAAGGCCGGCCGCCGCCGGGCCGGCCGCCGCCAGTCCGTCCCCCGGCAGGCCGCCCGCCAGCACCGTCGCATAGCCCTCGGGCAGGGCGGCGATCGCCTCATGCGCCGCCGCCAGCTCCGCCGCCGCCATCGCCTGGCCGAGCGGGCGGCCGCCGCCGATCACCGCCGCCGCGGTGGCGGGCGGCGGGTGCCAGCGCTGCGGCAGGTGGCCGCTGCGCCCGGGGTCGGAGGGCAGCCCGTCCATCAGCACCGATCCCGCCACCGGGCGCCACTGGCCCGCGAGCGCGCGCAGAAGGGCGGACTTGCCCGACCCGGAGGCGCCGTAGATCCCGACGACCTCGCCCGGCGCGGCGCGGAAGGTGACGTCGCGCAGGCAGGCGAGGCGGCCGCCCGGCGGCGCCACCGTCAGCCCGCTGACCAGCAGCCCGCGCAGCCGCGCCGGCGGCGCCACGGCCCCCTCCGGCGCCGCCGCCCCGGCCGCGGCGCCAGCCGCGCCGGCCGCCGCGCCGCTCCCGGGCGCGGCCGGCGCCAGCGCCGCCGCCGCCGCGCGGAGCCCGGCGGCCAGCGCCCCGGCCTGCTCGAAGGGCCCGAGCGCCCGCCCGCCCAGCACCGTGGCCGCCGCCATCGCGCCGACCGACAGGTCCGCCCGGATCACCGCCAGCGCCGCCGCCGCCGTCACCGCGGCCTGCGCCCCCTGGCGGATCGCCCGCGCCCGCGCCGCGAAGCGGGCGGCGTCCTCGGCCAGCGCGCAGCGGGCGCCCGCGACCGCCGCCCCGTCGTCCCCGTCCGCCGAAGCCGCGGAGGCCGCCGCCGGCGCCTCGGACAGGAGCGCGGCGAGGATCCGCGCGCCCCGGCGGCGCCCGGCCTCGGCCTCGGCCGCCGCGAGCCGGGCATGCAGCCGCGCCCGGCTGCGCCCGTGCCCCCAGGCGGCGAGCGCCAGCGCCGCCGCCCCCGCCGCCGCCGCGGCGCCGGCCCAGGGATGGAGGAGCCAGAGCAGGATCAGCGCGACCGGCGCGAAGGGCAGGTCGAGCGCGGCGGCGAAGCCCGGCGCGGCCAGCGCCTCACCCGCATCCCCCGCGCCCGCCTCCGCCGCGCCGCCGCCCGCGCCGCCGCCCGCGCTGCCGCCCCCGGCCCGCAGCGCCAGCCGCAGGAAGATGCGCGCCCGCGCCGAATCGAGAACCGCCGCAAGCGCGTGGATCGCCAGCACCGTCGCCAGCAGCACCGCCAGCGTCTCCGCCGAGCCGCTGGCCAGCACCCGGTCATAGACGAGGAGCATGTAGAGCGGCCCCGCCAGCATCAGCAGGCTGGAGAGAACCGAGAACCCGATCGCCGCCGCGAAGGCCGCCCGGAGCGCCCGCTGCGTCTGCCCCGCCGTTCCCGCAAAGCTCACCGCGCCGCCCTCCGCCCCTGCGCCCCGCGCGGCGGGGATAGCCGCCGGTGCCCGGCACCGGACCGCCCCGCCGCCTTGAAGCCCGCCGCCGTCGGACCTAGCCTTGGCCCGGGGCCGGCCGCTTCGCCGCTCCGGGCATCCTCGCGGTGAAGGGTGAATCCGACGTTGACCTTGTTTCCCGGACCGACGGCCCTGGCCCTCGCCGCCGCGCTTGCCGGCGCGGCGCTCCTGTCCGGCTGCACCCCGGCGCCGCCGGGGACCGAGATCCACGACCCCTACGAGGCGCAGAACCGCGCCGTCCACGCCGAGAACAAGCGCCTCGACACCGCTGTCTTCGGCGGCCCGGGCCGGGAATCGGGCGAACCCGGCCCCTTCCTCAAGGGCCTCTCGAACGTCGGCTCCAACCTGCGCGCGCCGCGCTACGCGCTGAACGGCATCCTCCAGGCCGATCCCGAGATCGCCGTCGCCAACACCTTCCGCTTCCTCATCAACTCCACCTTCGGCCTTGCCGGCCTCTTCGATCCCGCCACCGCGCTCGGCATCGCCGAACGGCCCACCGACTTCGGCGCCACGCTGGCGCGCTGGGGCGTGCCCGAGGGCGCCTATCTGGAACTGCCGGTGCTCGGCCCCTCGACGGAACGTGATGCGGCGGGACGGGTCGCCGATCTGGCCCTCGACCCCGTCTACTGGTATCTCGGCCTTCCCGACGCGCTCGGCGCGCTCGCGCTCCAGTCCGCCGGGAACATCGAGAGCCGCCGGAGGTTTGCCGGAACCTACGAATCCATTCTCTACGACAGCGCCGACAGCTATGCTCAGGCGCGCCTTCTCTACCTCCAGAACCGGCGCTACGACCTCGGGCAGGAGGAAGAGGTGTTCGACCCCTTCGAGGATCCCTATGCCGAGTAACGTCCCCCGCCGCGCCGTCCTGACCCTGGTTCCGGGCGCCTTCGCCCTTGCCGTCTGGCCCTATGGCGCGATGGCGATGACGGTCGAGGAGGCCCGCACCAAGATCGACCGGGTGGTCGCCGACATCAACGCGATCATCAACTCGGGCAAGCCCGAACCGGCGATGCTGAAGGATTTCGAGCAGATCCTCGTGCGCTACGCCGATGTGAACTACATCGCGAAAAGCGCGCTCGGCCCGGCCGGCCGCAGCGCCTCGGCGGGCGACATCGCGGCCTATACCAAGGCCTTCCAGGGCTACATCGCGCGCAAGTACGGGCGGCGCTTCCGCGAATTCATCGGCGGCGAGATCGAGGTCGTGGACGCAAAGCCCCTCAAGAGCTTCTACGAGGTCCAGACGATCGCGAAGCTGAAGGGCGAGCCCCCCTTCGAGGTGCGCTGGCACGTCTTCGAGAAGGGCGGCAAGAGCCAGTTCTTCAACCTCATCATCGAGGGCGTGAACATGCTCGCCGCCGAGCGGACCGAGATCGGCGCCATGCTCGACCAGGCCGGCGGCAGCATCCCGAAGCTGACCGAGGCGCTCAGGAAGGCGGGCTGACGCCGACGCTGCCGCGCCGGGGCGCGGCCCCGGCCCATCGCGTCAGTTGCCGCCGCCGAAGATCGAATCGAGCACGTCCTCGATCGTGGTCCGGTCCTTCTTGCGCTTCTTGCGTTTGACCGGCTGGCCCTCCTCGGACAGGATCAGCTCCTCGCCCGGCCCGGGCAGCGGCGCCGTGGCCGCGTCGGGAAGGGGCACGCCGGCCCCCCCGTCATGGACCCCGCCGGCGCCCCAGGTCTCGCCCGGATAGGACGGGGCGGCCATGTAGGGATCGGGCAGGATCATCGGCAGCGGCCGCGGCGGCAGCCCCTCCTCGACCCGCGTCATCACCTCGCGCCAGATCTCCGCCGGCAGCCCGCCGCCGGTCGTGCCCGAAAGCGGCGTGTTGTCGTCATAGCCCATCCAGACGCCGGCCACGTAGTCGGCGGTGAAGCCGATGAACCAGGCGTCGCGCGCGGCCTGCGTGGTGCCGGTCTTGCCCGCCGCCTCGTGCCCCTCCAGGCGCGCGCGGCGGCCGGTCCCTTCCTCGATCACGCGGTTCATCATGTAGATCAGCTCGCCCGCCGCCCGTTCCGAGATGACGCGCTCCCCGAAGCCCCCGGTCTTGCCGATCAGCGGCTCGCTTTCGCCCTGGATGGTCAGTTCCTCCATCCCGTAGGGCCTGACCGCGGTGCCGCCGTTCAGGATCCCGGCATAGGCGCCTGTCATCTCGATCAGCGTCGATTCCGACACGCCCAGCGCCAGCGCGGGGCCGTCGGCGAGCTTAGAGGCAAAGCCGAAGCCGGCGGCGACGCGCCTGACCTCCTCCAGCCCGACCGCCTCGCTGACCCGCACCGTCGCCGTGTTGACCGAATGGGTCAGCGCCTCGACCAGCGTGATCGGCCCGCGGAACTCGGGGTCGTAGTTGTCCGGGCACCAGGTCTGCGACCCCGGCACGTCGATGCAGATCGGCGCGTCCTCGACGATCGAAAGGGGCGAATAGCCCATGTCCAGCGCCGCGGCATAGACGAAGGGCTTGAAGGTCGATCCGGTCTGCCGCAGCGCCTGCGTCGCCCGGTTGAAGGCGCCGGCGACCTGAGTCTCGCGCCCGCCCACCATCGCCCGCACCGCGCCGTCGGCCGACATGACGACGATGGCGGCCTGCGCCTGCGAGCCTTCCTTGACCTTGTTGGCGAACACCCAGGCCAGCGCCTCCTCGGCGGCCTTCTGGATCCGCGGGTCGAGCGTGGTGCGCACGATCACGTCCTCGGTCGTGGCCGATGACAGGAAGTCGGGCGCCGTCTCCATCACCCAGTCGGCGAAATAGCCGCCCGCCTTGGCGGCGGCGGCCTTCGACAGGCGCGCGGGGTTGGCCTTCGCCTCGGCATAGGCGGCGTCGGTCAGGTAGCCCTGTTCGTGCATCAGGCCGAGGATGACGTTGGCCCTCTCGCGCGCCCGGTCGAGGTTGTTGGTCGGCGCATAGTAGGACGGCGCCTTGAGAAGACCCGCCAGCATCGCCGCCTCGGCCGGCGTGACCGCGTTCGCGGACTTGCCGAAATAGCGCTGCGCCGCCGCCTCGAAGCCGCGCGCCCCGGCGCCGAGATAGGCGCGGTTGAGGTAGATGGTCAGGATCTCGTCCTTGGAATACTTCGCCTCCAGCGCCAGCGCGAAGGGAACCTCCTTGATCTTGCGCCAGATGCCGCCCTGGCGGCAGTCGTCCTCGTACTCCTTCTCGGTCTGCCAGACAGCCTTGTCGTAGGCCACGCCGAGGCACAGGAGCTTGGCCACCTGCTGGGTGATCGTCGATCCGCCGTTGCCCTCGAAGGGGCCGCGCCCGGCGGCAAGGTTGATGCTGATCGCGCTGGCGATGCCGCGCGGGCTGATCCCGAGATGGCGGTAGAAGCGCTTGTCCTCGGTCGCCACCACCGCGTTCTTCAGGTCGGGCGCGACGGTGTCCGCCGTGATCCGCCCGCCGAAGGTCTCGCCGCGCCAGGCGAAGACCTTGCCCTCCGCGTCAAGCAGCGTGACCGAGCCCCGCGTGCGGGCGTCGATCAGCTCGTCCATCTCCGGCAGGCCGGCATAGAAGTAGCCCGCCCACAGCCCGAGCGCGATCGTCAGCACCGCCGCCGACCGCCAGGCGAGCGCCCAGGTCAGCCCGGCCAGCCCGACGACCAGCCCGGCGAGCAGGCCGCGGCGCCGGCGCGGCCCGGACCGCCGCGCCGCCCGCGCCGGCCGCGCGGGCCTGGCCGCGGCCGCGGGCCTGGCGCCGGCCCGGTAGCGCCGTTCCGCGATCAGAGGTGGCCCCTTGCCGCCCGACTCCGCCATGTCTGCCCTTCTTCCCGGAGTGCAGGCGCCCGGTTTCTCCGCGCTGCCGGCCCCCGCCGCCTCGATGATCCCCGGCACCATACTCCAGCCGGCCGGGAATGTTTAGCCGTCCTTCCGCCCCGATTCGGTTCGCCGTCTGCCCGTTATTTGGGCATCCGTCGCCGGTTGCGCAAATTCCGGGCAGTCCCGGCCCCCCGATGCCGCGCTGCAGCGCCCGCGGCGTTGTCAGCGGCCCGCGGCGGGGGCCTCCTCGCCCCCCGTGATCCCCCGGGATCGCGCGCCACCGGAAGTGGGGAAGGGAACGCGACGTGAAACTCATCATTGCAGCAATCAAGCCGTTCAAGCTCGAGGAGGTGCGCGAGGCGCTGACCGCCGTGGGCGTGCGCGGCATGATGGTGACCGAGATCAAGGGGTTCGGCCTGCAATCCGGCCACACCGAAATCTACCGCGGCGCCGAATACGCCGTGAACTTCGTGCCCAAGATCAAGCTCGAGATCGTCGTCCAGGACGGCCTCGCCGACCAGGTCGTCGAGACGATCCGCAAGACCGCCCGGACCGACAAGATCGGCGACGGCAAGATCTTCGTGCTCGATGTCGAACAGGCCGTCCGCGTCCGGACCGGCGAAACCAACGATGACGCGCTGTGACGCGGGGGATGGGGAAACCATGAACAGACCATATGCAACCGCGCGGGCTGCCGCGCTTGGCGCCGGCGCGCTGGCCGCGCTGGCCGCGCTGACGGCGCTTCCGGCCCTTGCCCAGGAGGCCGCCGGCCCGATCCAGAACCCCACTGCCGAGCAGATGGCCGGCATGGTGAACAAGGGCGACACGACCTGGATGCTGATCTCCTCGGCGCTCGTGCTGATGATGTCGGTTCCCGCGCTCGCCCTCTTCTACGGCGGCCTCGTGCGGACCAAGAACATGCTCAGCCTGCTCATGCAGGTCTTCATGATCGTCTCGGTCGTCGCGTTGATCTGGGTCGTCTACGGCTACAGCCTGGCCTTCACCAGCGGCAACAGCTTCTTCGGCGGCTTCTCCAAGGCCTTCCTCTCCGGGGTCGGGACCGGCACCTACGCCGCGACCTTCTCCAACAACGTCTACATCCCGGAATACGCCTTCGTGATCTTCCAGATGACCTTCGCCTGCATCACGCCGGCGCTCGTCATCGGCGCCTTCGCCGAGCGGGTGAAGTTCTGGCCGCTGATGCTCTTCGTCGTCGGCTGGGTCACCTTCGCCTATTTCCCGATCGCGCACATGGTCTGGTACTGGGCCGGCCCGGACTTCCTGTCGCTGCCCGAGCTCTCGTCCGACTACGGCCTGCTCTGGGGCTGGGGGGCGCTCGACTTCGCCGGCGGCACCGTCGTGCACATCAATGCCGGGATCGCGGGCCTCGTCGGCTGCCTCGTGATCGGCAAGCGGATCGGCCACAACAAGGAGCCGATGCCGCCGCACTCGCTGACCATGTCGATGATCGGCGCCTCGCTGCTGTGGGTGGGCTGGTTCGGCTTCAACGCCGGCTCCAACCTCGAATCGAACGGGCTGACCGCGCTCGCCTTCCTCAACACCTTCGTCGCCACGGCCGCCGCCGCCCTGTCATGGGCGCTGGTCGAGCAGATGTCGCACGGGCGCCCGTCGCTCCTCGGCGTCATCACCGGCGCGGTGGCCGGCCTCGTCGCCGTCACCCCCGCCTCGGGCTTCGCCGCGCCGATGGGGGCGCTGGTCCTCGGCCTCGTCGTCTCGCCGGTCTGCTACGTCTTCGTTTCGAAGGTGAAGGCGTCCTTCGGCTATGACGACAGCCTCGACGTGTTCGGCGTCCACTGCATCGGCGGCATCGTCGGCGCCATCGGCACCGGCATCCTCGCCGATCCCGCGCTCGGCGGGCAGGGCTGGTTCGACTACACCGTCTTCCCGGCGGTGCCCGGCACCTACGACATGGCGGCCCAGGTCATGACCCAGGCCAAGGCGGTGCTCGTCACGCTGGTCTGGTCGGGGGTGGTCTCGGCCGTCCTCTTCCTCGCCATCCGGGCCGTCTTCGGCCTCCGCCCGACGGCGGACGAGGAACGCCAGGGCCTCGACCAGACCTCGCACGGCGAAAGCGCCTACAACTACTGATGCGGGCCGCGCCCGCGCGGGACGAAAACGGGACCGGCAGGGGCAACCCTGCCGGTTCCGCCTTTTCCGCAAGGGCGGGGACGGCGCCCGCGGGGCGGCGGCGGCCCCGGCCTGAGCCCGCCCCTAGACCCCGACGGCGACGATCGCCCGCGCCAGCACCGGCACCGTCGCCGCGTTCAGCCCGGCGATGTTCATGCGCGAATCGCTGACCATGTAGATGCCGTGCTCGGCCCGCATCCGCTCGACCTGTTCCGGGCTCGCCCCGGTCTGCGAGAACATGCCGCGATGGCGCGCGATGAAGTCGAAGCGGCCGGAATTGGTCAGCCGCCGCAGCTCGGCGGCGAGGCTCTCGCGCAGGCCCAGCATCGCGGTGCGCACCGCATCCAGCTCCGCCTCCCAGTCCGCGCGCAGCGCCGCGTCGCCGAGGATCGTGCTCACCACCCGCGCCCCGTGGTCGGGCGGGAAGGAATAGTTCTGCCGGTTCAGCCAGGCCAGCGTGCCCTGCGTCACCGCCTGCCGGGCCGGGTCGGACAGCGCCATCAGGATGCCCGTGCGCTCGCGGTAGATGCCGAAGTTCTTCGAGCACGAGGCCGCGATCAGCACCTCGGGCAGGCGTCCGGCGATCAGCCGCGTGCCCGCCGCGTCCGCGTCCAGCCCGTCGCCGAAGCCCTGATAGGCGAGGTCGATGAAGGGCACCGCCCCGCGTGCGGCCAGCACCCGCGCCACCTCCTCCCAGTCGGCCGGGCTCAGGTCCGCCCCGGTCGGGTTGTGGCAGCAGCCGTGCAGCAGCACCACGTCGCCCGCCCGCGCGCCGCGCAGGTCGGCCAGCATCCCGGCCACGTCCACGCCCCGCGTCGCGGCGTCGAAATAGCGGTAGCTCCGCCAGGGCAGGCCGAGATAGGACAGGATCGAGGTGTGGTTGGGCCAGGTCGGGTCGCTGACCCAGACCGTCGCGTCCGGCGCGGCGTGGCGGATCAGCTCCATTCCCTGCCGGATCGCGCCGGTGCCGCCCGGCGTCGCCACCGCCGCCACCCGCTCGCGCGGGACCGCGCCGCCGAGGATCAGCCCCGCCATCGCGTCAAGGAAGGCCGCATCCCCCGCCAGCGCCGTGTAGGTCTTGGTCGTCTGCGTCTCCCACAGCCGCCGCTCGGCCGCCTTGACCGCCCGCATCACCGGGGTCCGGCCCGTCGCGTCGCGATAGACCCCGACCCCGAGGTCGATCTTGTCCGCCCGCGGGTCGTCGCGGAACTGGCCCATCAGCATCAGGATCTTGTCGGGCGGCTGCGGTTTCAGGCCGGCGAACATGGCTCAGGCTCCCGTGGCGACCCTGAGGTCGCCGTACATGCCCCATTCCGCCCACGACCCGTCGTAGAGCGCATGGTCGCGCTTGCCCAGCCGCTCCAGCGCCAGGTTCAGGATCGCCGCCGTCACCCCCGACCCGCAGGAGGTGATGACCGGCTTGGTCAGGTCCGCCCCGGCCGCCGCGAAGGCCGCCCGCAGCTCGGGCAGCGGCCGCATAGTCCCGTCGTCGTTGAGCAGGCGGCGGAAATGCACGTTGACCGAACCGGGGATGTGGCCCGGCCGCACGCCCGGCCGCGGCTCCGGCTCCTCGCCGCGGAAGCGCCCCGGCGAACGGGCATCGATGATCGTGTGGCTGCCCAGCTTGGCCGCCGCCGCCACCTGCGTCACGTCCTTCACCAGCCCGGCCTGCCGCTGCACCGTCATGTGCCGGTCGCGCAGCACCGGGGGCATGTCCTCGACCGGGCGGCCCTCGGCCTTCCATTTCGGGAAGCCGCCGTCCAGCACCGCCACGTCCTGCTTGCCCATCAGGCGGAAGGTCCACCACACCCGCGGGGCGCTGTAGATGCCCGCGCCGTCATAGACGACGACCTGATGCCCGTCCCCGACCCCCATCGCCCGCATCCGGCTGATGAACAGCTCGGGCGGCGGGGCCATGTGCGGCAGGCCCGACCGCGTGTCGGCGATGGCGTCGATGTCGAAGAAGCGCGCGCCGGGGATGTGGCCCGCGGCGTATTCCGCCTTCGCGTCCCGGTTCTGGTCGGGCAGGTACCACGAGGCGTCGAGGATGCGCAGGTCCGGGTCGTGCAGATGCGCGGCCAGCCACGCGGTCGAAACCAGGGACTTCGGATCGTCGGCCATTGCGGGGGTCCATCGGAAAGCCTCCGCGCCAGTTATCCCGCGCGGCCGATCCTGCGCAAGCCGATGGCGGGGCCGGCTGGGGGGTGGCGCCGCGCCGGGCGCCTGCCCTCCGGCCCCGCCGGTTGTCTCTGCCGGCCCGGCTCAGGCCTTCGAGCCCATCATCCCCCTGATGATGCCGACGACGACCAGCACGACGGCGCCGCCGATGCCGCCCGATGCGACCTGCTGCACGATCCCGGCCACCGTCAGCCCGCCGGCCTCGGCGGCGGTGAACAGGCTCAGGATCCAGGCCCCGAGCCCGCCGCCGACGATCCCGGCGATCGAGTTGCCGATCGTGCCCAGGCTGTAGTTCTTCAGCACGCCGCCGGCGATGTTGCCGCCGGCTGCGCCCGACAGAAGCGCGATGATCCACTCCATTGCACGTTTCCCTTTCCCTTGACCCGCCCCACCGGCGGGCGGCCGGGCCTTGTGCCCGGCCTGACGGGGATGCTGGCAGAGGACGCGCCCTCCGCCAAAGGAAATCGCCGCCTCAGCCCTGTTTCAGCAGCCGCTGTTTCTGCCGTGCCCAGTCGCGCCTGGCCTCGGTCTCGCGCTTGTCGGCCGCCTTCTTGCCCTTGGCGATGCCGATCTTCAGCTTCACCCGGCCGCGGTCGTTGAAGTACATGACCAGCGGCACCAGCGTCATGCCCTCGCGCCCGACCGCCTGATGCAGCCGCGCCAGTTCCTTCCGCGAGACCAGCAGCTTCCGCCGCGCCCGCTCCTCGTGCCCGAAGACGCCGGCCTGCCGGTAGGCGGCGATGTAGCTGTTGATCAGCCACAGCTCGCCCCCCTCCACGCTGGCATAGCTGTCGGCGATGTTCGACTGCCCCGTGCGCAGCGCCTTCACCTCCGAGCCCTTCAGCACGATGCCCGCCTCGATGTCGTCCTCGATGAAGTAGTCGAACCGCGCGCGGCGGTTCTCGGCGATCACCCGGTAGTTGGACTTCGGCGCGGCGGTCATGGCCGGCCCGACATAGGCGACGGCGGGCGGGCCGTAAAGGCGGGGGCGGGCCGCGGCGCCGCCGCCCCGCCTTGACCCAGCGCAAGGCGGCCCGCCCGCGCGCCTGCTCTCCTGCGCCGCGCGCGCCGGACGCGGGGCAAGGGGAGAGAAAGGGGGGAAGGACGCCGCCATGCTGACCGAGATCGCCCTCGGCACCGCCCTGATGCTCGCCACCATCGCCATGGCCGGCACCGGGCTCTGGATCGTCGAATCCTGGCTGCTCGGCGCCCATTCCTGGCTCACGCGCGAGCCGCACGGGCCGAAGCTCATGGTCCTGCTCGCGGTGGCGGCGCTGTGGATCCTGACCATCGTCACCCTCGCCGTCTGGCTCTGGGCGCTGGTCTTCCACGCCCTCGGGCTCTTCGCCACGCTCGAGGAATCGGTCTATTTCGCGCTCGTCTCCTTCACCACGCTCGGCTACGGCGATCTCGTCCTGCCGCCGGGCTGGCGGCTGCTCGGCGGCATGGCGGCGGCCAACGGCTTCATGACCTTCGGCCTGCTCATCGCCATGCTCGCCGACGCCCTGCGCTTCGTCCGCTTCGGCCAGCACGAACGCCGCCGCACCCGCGCCGCGCCGCTCCCGTCCGGGCCAACCCGGACCCCTCCGCCGGACCCGCCGGACCCGCCGCTGCCGCCGCCCCCGCCTACGTCCCCGGACGGCGGTTCAGCATGGAAAGCCGGATGAGCGTGCGCTCCATCACCGCCATGCCCGGCGCCCGCGAGGCCGACCGCAGCGTGAGGTCGGTGTCGGTGATCAGCCCCAGCGCCTCCTCCAGCCGCGCCACCGGCCAGGCCTGCGCCTGCCGCAGCATCCGCTCGCGCCGCGGCCCGAAGACCGGCGGCCGCACCCGCGCGATGCCGGCCGCCGCCCCGGCCGGATCCGCCGCCGCCTGATGCAGCGCGCGGAAATGCCGCGCCGCCGCGATGCAGACGGCGACCGGATCGGTTCCCTGCCCCTCGAGCCGGCGCACCAGCGCGCCGATCCGCGGCGTGGCGCCCTCGGCCGCCGCGTTCAGCGCGTCGTCGATCTCCGCCGCCAGCGTCGCCGGCGCGCAGGCGGCGACATCGGCGGGCGTCACCGGTGCCGGATCGCCGCGCTTGTAGAGCCCGAGCTTGCCCACCATCTGCCGGAAGTCGCCGGGGTCGAGCGCCCGCGCCAGCGCCATCAGGTCGTCCGTCGCCTCCGCCGGCACCCGTGCCAGACCGGCCTCCGCCAGCAGCGCCGCCACCTCCTCGCGCCCCGGAGGGTCGTCGTAGATGCCGATCGCGACGGTATCGGGCCGGTCCTCGAACAGCCGCCGCAGCGCCGACTTCGCCGCCAGCGCGCCCGCCGTCACCACCAGCACCGCGTCCCCCGGCCGCCAGTCCGCCAGCGCCGCGCCCACCGTCTCGGCTGCGCCGTCGCCCGCGTCTTCCAGCAACACCACCCGCGGCCCCGGAAAGAACCCCGCCGCCCGCAGCGCATCGGTCAGCGACGCGCCGTCGCGGCGCAGCTCCGCCGCCGCCATCCTGACCAGCCGCATCTCGGCCTCGCCCTCGGGGCCGATCAGCGCCGCCACCGCCTCCTGCCGCTTCAGCGCCACCCGCATCGCGTCCGCGCCGTAAAGCAGCAGGCCCGCCTTCGCCGGGTCGGGCCGGCCCGGATAGCGCGCCGCCGCCGCCCCGGCGAGCTTCACCCCGGATCCCCGGAAGCGGCCGTCACGGCCGACGCCGCGACAAGCTGCGTCACCACCCGGTCGGCCAGGCTGCGCACCAGACGCAGGTAGGCGTCCTGCCGCGCCGCCGCCGTCGAGACCGTGGTGCCCGAGGCGGCAAATGCGGCAAAGGCCGTCTCGCTGCCCGAGGCCAGCACCGCGTCGCTGCCGGCATCGCGCAGCGACCAGTCCACGCGCCCGGTGACGTGATAGCGCGTGATCGCGTTCTCCGGCGTGATCGCAAGGCCGGCCTCGTCGGTCGCGATCGCATAGGTCAGCCGGAAGCGCGGCGTGCGCGTGCGCCCCAGCCGTTCCTCGATGCGCTGGACGAAGTCGAAGCCCGCCCGGTCGGCGGGCGGGTCCGCCTTCACCCCTTCCAGAAGCGGCGTCGCCGGCCCGCCCGGCGCGAAGGCGGGCGCATAGCCGCAGGCGCCGAGCGCCAGGATCAGCCCCAGAACCGCGCGGCGGTCAGACGACGACATTGACGATGCGGCCCGGCACGACGATCACCTTCTTCGGCGCCGCCCCGGCCAGCGCCCGGCGCACGGCCTCGTCGGCAAGGACGGCCTTCTCCACCCCGGCGGCGTCCAGGTCCTTCGGCACGCCGATCTCCGCCCGCCGCCGGCCGTTGATCTGGATCGGCAGCGTCACCCGGTCCTCCTCCAGCATCGCCGCATCGGCCTCGGGCCAGGCGGCGGCGGCGACCAGGCCCTCGCCGCCCAGCATCGCCCAGACATCCTCCGCAAGATGCGGCACCATGGGCGACATCAGCCGCGCCATCGTCAGCATCGCCTCCCGCTTGGCCGCGCGCGAGGCGTCCGACTTCTGCACCGCGTTGGCGAAGGTGTAGAGCGCTGCGACCGCCTTGTTGAAGGCAAACCCCTCGATGCTGTCGGTGACGTCGCGGATCGCCCGGTGCATCGCCTTCAGCAGGGCCGCGTCATGCGCCGGGTTGCCCTCGCCGCGCGTGTTGACCTCCTCGGCCATGCGCCAGACCCGCCCGAGGTGGCGGAAGGCCGCATCGGCCCCGGCCGCGGTCCATTCCACGTCGCGCTCGGGCGGGCTGTCGGACATCACGAACCAGCGCGCCGTGTCCGCGCCATAGCGCCCGATGATGTCCATCGGGTCCACCACGTTCTTCTTCGACTTCGACATCTTGACGACCGGCCCGATCTCGACCGGCGTGCCGTCCTTCAGCGTCGCGCCGCTTTCGGTCCGGATCACGTCCTCGGGCTGGTGCCAGACCGGAAGCCCGTTCGCGCCCCGCGTCGAATAGGTCTCGTGCGTCACCATGCCCTGCGTGAACAGCGCCTCGAAGGGCTCGACCGCCGAGGCCGGCAGATGGCCCGTCCGGTGCATCGCCCGCGCGAAGAACCGCGAATAGAGAAGGTGCAGGATCGCGTGCTCGACCCCGCCGATGTACTGGTCCACGTTCATCCAGTAGCCGACATCCTCCGCCACCGTGGGCGTCGCGGCATGGGGCGCGGTGAAGCGGGCATAGTACCAGGACGAATCGACGAAGGTGTCCATCGTGTCCGTCTCGCGCCGCGCCGGGGCGCCGCATTTCGGGCAGGCGCAGTCCCGCCAGGTCGGGTGCCAGTCCAGCGGGTTGCCCGGCCGGTCGAAGCTGGCGTCGTCGGGCAGGCGGATCGGCAGGTTCTCCTTCTTCTCCGGCACCACGCCGCAGGCGGGGCAGTGGACGACCGGGATCGGGCAGCCCCAGTAGCGCTGGCGGCTGATCCCCCAGTCGCGCAGGCGGTACTTGGTCACGCCGCGGCCGATGCCGCGCGCCTCGCACTGCGCGATGGCCGCCTCGACCGCCTCCTCGCCGGTCGCGATCTCGGGCCAGCCGAAGGCCTTCAGCCAGCGCACCTTCTCGCTCCTGGGCGGCACGAAGGCGACGTCCGTGACGGGCCGGGGCACGCTGCGCAGGTCGCCCGGCTCGGTGACGAACCTCGCCGCCGGGCCGGACTTCTCCCCGGCCCCGGCGGGATCGCCGAGCCTTTCCGGCAGGGCGATGAAGGTGTCGATCACCGGCAGGCCGTACTTGCGCGCGAAATCGAGGTCGCGCTGGTCATGCGCCGGGCAGCCGAAGATCGCGCCGGTCCCGTAGTCCATCAGGACGAAGTTGGCGATCCAGACCGGCAGTTCCCAGGCCGGGTCCAGCGGATGCTTCACCCTGATCCCGGTGTCGAAGCCGATCTTCTCGGCCGTCTCGATCTCCTCGGCGCTGGTGCCGCCCTTGCGGCATTCGGCGATGAAGGCCGCGACCTTCGGATCGGACTCCAGCGCCCTGGCCAGCGGATGATCCGGGCTGATGGCCGCGAAGGACGCGCCCATCAGCGTGTCGGGCCGCGTCGTGAAGACCTCGATCTGCCCGAACCCGGCCGGGGCGCCCACCGTCTCGAAGGCGAACTGCAGCCCGCGGCTCCTGCCGATCCAGTTCTGCTGCATCAGCCGCACCTTCTCGGGCCAGCGGTCCAGCCGGTCCAGCGCCTCCAGAAGCTCGGCCGAATACTCCGTCACCCGGAAGAACCACTGCACCAGCTCGCGCCGCTCGACCGGCGCGCCCGACCGCCAGCCCCTGCCGTCGATCACCTGCTCGTTGGCCAGCACCGTCATGTCCACCGGGTCCCAGTTCACCACGGCGGCCTTGCGGTAGACCAGCCCCGCCTCCAGCATGTCGAGGAACAGCGCCTGCTGCTGGCCGTAGTAGTCCGGCTCGCAGGTCGAGATCTCGCGCGACCAGTCGAGCGACCATCCCATCGGCTTCATCTGCGCCCGCATCTCGGCGATGTTCGCCCGCGTCCAGACGCCGGGGTCGATCTTCCGCTCGATCGCCGCGTTCTCCGCCGGCAGGCCGAAGGCGTCCCAGCCCATCGGGTGCAGCACGCTGAACCCCTTCGCGCGCCGGTAGCGCGCCACCACGTCGCCCATCGTGTAGTTGCGCACGTGCCCCATGTGGATGCGCCCCGAGGGATAGGGGAACATCTCCAGCACGTAGTATTTCGGCCGGGCCGGATCGCGGACGGCGCGGAACAGCCCCGCCTTCTCCCAGGCGTCCTGCCATTTCGGCTCGCTCTTGGCCGGATCGTAGCGCGACATGCGGAAGTCCCCTGCAAACGGTCGCGCCGTTATACCGCCCGGCCCGGCGGGGTCCAGCCTTCCGCGGCCCGGCCCGCGCCGTCCGCCCGGCTCAGAGCTTGCTGTCGCGCACCCGGAGCTGCCGCGCGCGGGTCAGGATCGCGTCCTCGACCGCGCGCTGGGTGTCGGCATCGACCGGCCCGCCGCCGCGCCCGACCAGCGACACCTTGAGCGAGCGCGCGTCGAGCGCGGGGTCCTGCACGAAGACCGTCGCGCGGTAGGCCGCCCCCCCGCCCGGCGGCGTGCCGTAGCCATAGACAAGCACGCCCGAGAACGGATCGACCGACTGGATCGGCAGGAAGTTCAGCACCTCCTGCGAGGCCTGCCAGAGGTACTTGTTGACCTCGATCTTGGTGTTGGGGTCGTCGTTGTTGCCGAACAGGTCCCAGAGCGTGGACTGGCGCTGCTGCGGGTTGCCGATCGGCTCCAGCGGGGCCGCGCCGCCCTGCTCGGCCGCCGCCGCCGACCGCGGATTGCCGAACCACCGCCCGCAGCCGGCGACAAGGGCGATCATCCCGGCCAGAGCCGCCAGCCGGAGAACCCGCGCGCCCCGGCCCGAATAGGTCACCCTCGCCCCCATCTCTGCGGCTGCCCCCGTAGCGTTTGGGCCTGTCTAGCCCAAGGTCCCATGCCCGACAAGACGTTTCCCCGCCGCCGCCGGGGGCCGGGAATCGCCCTGCCGCCACCGTCTCCCCGGCCGCGCGCAGGCTGCGGAACACGGTGCGGAACCGGCCCGCCGGCGGCCCGCGCGCGGCGCCAATAAACCGAATCCGTTCCAAGCACTTGCCCCCGCCCCCCGGCTGCCGCCGCGGCACTGTGGCAAAGCTGCACCAAAGCCCCCCGTCTTCCCCCGCACGGCGCCCCGCGCCATTGCATTGGCCGGTGGCTGGATGGAAATAGGGGCACATACCCAATTCGGATTCCCCTGAGTTGGGCACCTTTCGACACAACGAGGGAAATCGAAATGAAGAAGGTTCTCTTTGCAACGACTGCGCTGGTCATGACGGCCGGCGTCGCCGCTGCGGAAGTGACGCTCTCGGGCGACGCCCGGATGGGTATCACCAGCAACAACAGCCTGAACGAATTCGCGTTCACGTCCCGCGCCCGCGTGACGTTCACGATGTCGGGCACGACGGACGGCGGGCTGGAATTCGGCGCCTCGTTCCGCGCCGACAACGCCGCGGCGAACACCGATACCGACCTCGACGGCGACCATGACACCGGCGGCGCCGTGAACGGCCAGGCGGGCGAGGTCTACATCTCGGGCGCCTTCGGCCGCCTCGCGATGGGCGACGTTGACGGCGCTGCGCAGGCTGCCGTCGGCCAGGTCGATGGCGTCGGCCTGACGGGGCTCGGCGACTACAACGAGATCTCCTACCTGCTCGGTTCTGTCGACCCGTCGATGCTCTATTCCTACACGGCGGGCCAGATCAGCTTCTACCTGTCGGCCGAACAGCCGCTGGGCGGAAACGAGGCCTGGGGTGCCGGCGTCAAGTGGGCGACCGATGCCTACAGCCTGTCGCTCGGCTACGAAGACGACAACGGCGCCACCCATGCCGTGATCGGCGGTTCGGCGACCTTCTCGGGCGTCACCCTGAAGGCGATCTACGGCGACTCGTCGGATGCGCTGGCTGACGGCGACCAGTACGCGGTGTCGGTCTCGGGCACCTTCTCGGGTGTCGGCGTGACGGCGTTCTACAACGAGGACGGCGCCGGCGACGACGCCTACGGCCTCGGAGCCTCCTACGACCTCGGCGGCGGCGCGTCCCTTGTCGGCGGCGTCGTGGCGGGCGACCAGGTCGATGTCGACGGCGACGGTGCCGACGACGTGATCGCCGACTTCGGCGTGTCCTTCACGTTCTGATCCGGTCCCAGGCGACCATCGGGAAGAGCGGGCCCTGTGCCCGCTCTTTCTTTTTGCGCGCCCCTGCCGCGGCAGGGCGGCGCGGGCGCCCTGTGGCCGCAGGGCGACAGGCGCGCCCGAATGTCGCCCGCTAGGCCATTGTTCTCCGAGGGCTCGCCGTTCCGTGCCATGGTGTCGCCGGCCCCAGAGGGTCCTTGTCGGGAGTGGCGATGATGAAACGGTCCACCCTTCCTGCGGCAGCGACCGCGCTGGCCATGACGGCCGGCGTCGCCGCCGCCGAAGTGACGCTCTCGGGCGACGCCCGCATGGGCATCACGAACAACAACAGCCTGAACGAATTCGCGTTCACGTCCCGCGCCCGCGTGACGTTCACGATGTCGGGCACGACGGACGGCGGGCTGGAATTCGGCGCCTCGTTCCGCGCCGACAACGCCGCGGCGAACACC
>Ga0209172_10004481_pt1 | contig 18736 bp, 10 predicted proteins | sample LarsenN4metaG_FD_184113 | JGI IMG/M metagenome (GOLD analysis project Ga0209172, IMG submission 184113) | Hot spring sediment bacterial and archeal communities from British Columbia, Canada, to study Microbial Dark Matter (Phase II) - Larsen... ... | reverse complement strand
ACTCCCCACACTCCCCACACTCCCCACACTCCCCACACTCCCCACACTCCCCACACTCCCCACACTCCCCACACTCCCCATCCCCACCGCCGCCACTGTGGGTATATCCTCATTTGGATGGGGAAGTGCGGGGTGTTTTGGCGCGGGTGAAAGGGTTACTGGGGGATGGTGTCCCGGCGAAAGATATTGCGATCGTGGTGCGGGATGAGGGGTTATATGGTCCCCTGCTGCTGGATGTGGCGTGGGAGTTTGATGTGCCGTTAAGGGCTCTTTATGCGATCGCAATGCCGGGGACGCGGTTGGGTTCTTGGGTTCGATCGCTCCTAGAAACCGTCAATGCTGGTTTGCCCTTTGAAGCCACGGCCCGCCTCCTCAATCATCCCCTCTGTGGGCGATTCTCCAGTACCGGTTTACCGCCAGAAGTATGGGCCACCGCTCGGGCAACTCATCCCGACAGTATCGCCGCTTGGGGCACTCTCGGTGTAGATTTATCTATCCTATCTTGGCCCGCCACCGATCGCCGGGATAACTGGGTGCAGCGGCTGCAAAATGTCCTTGATACTTTCCAAGTCCGACACCGTGCCGCTCGGTGGGCGCGGGAAGCGGTAGCTTACTATAAGCTCCAAGAAAGTTTGGTGGATTTGTCCCAACCAGAAGCGGAAATCCTCACTTTAGAGCGGTGGGGGGCAGAAATATCCCAATTACTGGCGATGTTGACTGTGCCAGCGGCTCCCGGACGTGGTGGGGTAGAACTACATTCGCCCGTTTCTATGATGGGGACAAAATATGACCATGTTTTTGTCCTGGGGATGGGAGAGGGAATGTTTCCCCAACCGGTTTCTATCTCATTTCCTGGATTAATTAATTTCAAACCGAGTCCCCCCGACTCCTCCCCCCCCCGTCTCCCTATTCCTGGGCCTGTGGAAATGGCCGAAAGGGAAGCGCGTGCTTTTTGGTCGCTGCTGCAAGCGGCTGCGGGGAACCTGACCCTATCTTATCCCCTGGTGGTGCGGCGGCAAGAAATTATCCCTAGTCCTTTTCTTGTGCAATTAGGATGTGTGGGTGTGGCGCCGGAAACCATGCCCGTGGCTAGTGTGGAGGAGGCACGACGGGTTTATTTAACGAGTATGGGGGGTAACAAAGGGGTGGAAGACTCGGTGATCAAATCAGCTTATCAGGCTTGGCGGGTGGAGGTGCGCCGGGAAAGTGGGGCGTTACCGGATGAGTATGATGGGGTGGTGGGTTTGCCTCTGTCTGTGGCGCAACAAAAATTCAGTCCTTCGCAGTTGACGAATTTGGGGCAATGTCCTTTCAAATGGTTTGCTGGTCGGGTTTTGCGTTTGGCAGAACTGACGGAGGCGGAAACGGAACTGAGTATGAGTTTACGGGGGCGTCTGTATCACCGGACTCTCGATATTGCTTGTAAATTAGTTGTGGGGCTAAATGCTGAGATTAAAAATGAACTGTTAACCCATTTGGATGCGGCTTTTTTGAAGGCGGAACAGGTGGAAAATTTGCCGCCGCTTCCGGCTTGGGGGGCGCGTCGTCAGGAACATTTGGCCACTCTGCGTCAGACGATACAGACGCCTGATTTTTTGCCGGAGGGAGCGGCGGTGTTGATGACGGAACGGCGGTTTGAGGGGGAGTGGTATGGGTTGCGGGTGGCTGGGGTGATCGATCGGGTCGATCGCACGGCGGAGGGTTTGGCCATTATCGATTATAAAACCAGTTCCCAACCACCGAAAGGGGCTAAAGATGGTGATGATAAGCCTAAATTTGATATTCAATTACCTTTGTATATGCAGCTAGCCGAAACGGCGCTTTTTCCTGGGGAAAAAGTGGCGGTGGCTTATTACTATTCCCTGACGAAGGGGACGATTTTAAAAAAAGTCGAGTTGGAGGAGGATGCTTTGGCTCAGTTCGCTAATAATGTGAAAGTGCGCTTACAAACGGGGCAGTTTCCTGTACAACCGGATGTGGAGCGGGAGGCTTGCCGTTACTGTCCTTACGATTTAGTTTGCCGCGCCGGGTCACGGCTGAATCGCAAGTGAAATTGTCTGTATCAGTAGCAGCAAGCTGGCTCCACTTTACCTGTTAGTCAGCAAAATATCGGCGTAACAGGTCTTTCCCGGGCTCTCCCATATCTTTGAGCATGAGGTGAATTAGCTTGAGCGCCATCGGTGATGGGGTGGCATGGGCATTTTCCCACCGGTTGACGGTACGGAAGGTGACACCCAACTTGGCGGCAAACTGCTCTTGGGTCAGAGACTGACGCGAGCGCAAGGCTCTGACTAGCTCGGCTAGTTCTGGCTGCTGTGTAATGTTCATCGATCGCTATTAAGAACTACGAGATTTTAGTATAAGACAATAAGTATAATTTCTGTCGCCATTTATATTTCTTTACATTGCGATGTGATGGATTTAAAATAATTTTCTGGCCAAAAAATTAATAATTGATTGTCATTGGTCATTGGGAACAAGTCCCTTGTGCCTTGTCCCTTGGAGGAGAAACCGGGTTTCTGTGACGGAGAAGAAACCCGGTTTCTGCGATCGCTTCTGCATCATCGCCAAGACCTGGTTAAGAAACCGGGTTTCTGGCGGACAATAACAAATGACCAATGACCAATGACCAATGACCAATGACAAACGAATGAATCTAACTCCCCAGCAACAAACAGCAGCTAGTGCTAAAGCCAGTGTGGCAGTCATCGCGGGTGCGGGTACGGGCAAAACCCATATGCTGGCAGCGCGTTATTTGCATCACATCACCAGTCACGGGTTATCGCCGTTGCAGGTAGTGGCTTGTACGTTTACGGAGAAGGCGGCGGCGGAGTTGCGTCATCGCATCCGCCAAGGGATGCAAACTGGAAGCCAGTTTGATGGGTTGCAAGTGCGATCGGAGCTGGAAGCTGCCTTTATTGGCACGATTCACGGTCTCGCGGCCCGCATCTGTAGGGAACATCCGGCGGCAGCGGGCGTTCCCCCAGATTTTACGGTTTTGGACGAAATCGCACCTTTAGGATTGGGAAGTACGGGTAAAATTTGGCTGGTAGGACAGTTAGACCTCGCTTTGGATAGTCTGCCAGATGAGATTTACGAGAAAATCCCTTACTCGCTGCTGCGTCAGATATTGGCGGCTTTATTGGCTGACCCCATTGCTGCGGAAAAAGCTCTGGCGGTGAAGGTTTCCGCTGATGATATGGCATCAAAACTACGGCAACAAGCCTTAGAACAATTGCAGCGGGAGGCGGGGTGGCGTGATGCCATAGAAACTCTGGGTCAGTTTGCTGGTCCGGTATCCGATCGGCGGGAACAAGCCCGCCAAGATGCCTTAAATGCTTTACAACTACTAGAAACTGACCCACCGCAAGCCTTAGAAAACCTCAACAGTATCTCCCTCAAGGGGGGGAGTAAGAAACAATGGCCTGATGGGGGATTTCAGGAAATTAGCGATGCTATTTCTACTTTGAAAAATATTAGCAAAAAAGCTGTTAAATACATTAATTTACAACCGGGTGCTGCTGATGAGCAAATGGCGCAAATGTTGCCGGTATTGCGGCGGGCTTTTGAATTAAGCCGCGATTTGATTGCTCAAGCTAAGCGCAAGGCGCGAGTGCTGGATTTTGCGGATTTGGAAGTGTATGCGAGAAAAGCGCTCCAAAATGCTGAAGTGCGGGAATATTATGCCCAGCAGTGGCAAGCATTTTTAGTTGATGAATTTCAAGATACTAACCCGGTGCAGGGAGAAATTCTGGAGTTATTATTAGACAGAGAGACGCGGGATAAAAATTCGGCGATTTTGACGATCGTGGGGGACGCGAAGCAGTCTATCTATGGTTTCCGCCGTGCGAATGTAGAATTATTTCACCAATGGCAGGAGCGCATTGTTGCTGGTGGCGGCGAAGTGGTGGAACTGGCTACCAGTTTTAGGACTAATACACAGTTAGTGCAAAATGTCAATAGCATTTTTCAGCCAATTTTGGGAAATTTGCATCAAAATTTAGATGCCAACCGCTCAGCTCCCAATGCCGGTCCCTATATCCAGGCGGGGGCGGTGAGCGGGGATAAGGGGATAAATGCGGAGCGCTGCCGTCAGGCGGAGGCTCAGTACATTGCTAGTCAGGTTAAGCAGTGGTTATCTGAGCCGATGTTGGTGCATGACAAACAGGGTGACGAAATTCGGCATATTGCCCCCGGAGATATTGCCATTCTCTCGCGCACTTGGGACCCCCTGGAACTGTACGGGGAAGCTCTCGCCAGTGCGGGTATTCCTACGGTACTGGCTAGCGGGGGTAGTTTGCTGGACACGCGGGAGGCGAAAGATGCTCTGGCTCTGTTGCGGTTTTTGGCGGACCCGGCTGATGATATTGCCCTGGTGGCGCTGTTGCGGAGTCCGTTTTTTGCTCTGAGCGATCGGATACTCTTCCAGGCTGTCACTAAAGAGGATATTTCCTGGTGGCAGAGAATAAAAGCATCAGAAATACCAGAGTTACGTCATCCCGTCGCCGTATTAGGGCAACTTTTAGCAGAACGTCACAGCGAAGCTCCCACCCGTTTGCTGCAAATAGCCGATCGACTCACTGGTTATACCGCAGTTATTGCCAATATGCCGGGAGCAGCTCGACGGGAGGCAGACGGGCGGGGGTTTATGGACTTATTGCGGCAACTCCAAGGGGGAAACTACGATATCTTTACCGTTGTCCGCCAGTTGGAGCAGTTGCAGGCTGGGGAAATATCTGTACCTCGCCCGCCCCTAGAAGCCAAAAATGCCGTAGCTTTAATGACAGTCCATGCTGCGAAAGGTTTGGAATGGCCCGTGGTGGTAGTGCCAGACTTGGCTCGGGGTTCTAAAAACTTCTCCCCTCCAGTGTATTTTGACCCCAACTGGGGGGTGGGGATGCAGTTATCGGATGAAGAAGGGAACGACCAAAAGCCGGTAGCTTATTTGTGGTTGGAAAATTTGCGTCAGTCACGGGAGGCGGCGGAGATGCGGCGGGTATTATACGTGGCTTTGACGCGGGCGCGGGATAATATATTGCTGACGGCAGCGGCGAACAAAGGGGGCGCTTTTGAGGGGCTGCTTCCCGGACTTCTCGCTGCTCATATCCCCATCCAACCTATTCCGCTCACGGTTGATGACTTATCGCCCCCCTGTGCGAGTCTCCCAGAGCCACCCATACCCCCCAGTTCCCCGCCGTTACTCGGTTCTGTGGGTTCTGGTTTGTTTGAACTTCCGGTGACGGCTTTGAGTGAGTACGATCGCTGTCCCAAACGGTTTCATTACCGGTTTGTGGAAGGGCATCCCGGTACAGGTAGCGGTCCCGCCATCAGTCAGCGCGTCGGGACTTTAGTTCACTTTGCCCTAGAGCGGGATGTCCGCAGTGTGGAGATTTTATCTTTATTTGATTTATCTTTGCCTCGGGAATATGTGGAAGAGGCATTATCTCTGTGTCTGCGTTGGGACCAACTCCCCATTTATCAGGCTTATCGCCAAGCTAAGACGGAGCGGGAACGCCATATTACTTTAAATATTGACGGGTTACAACTGGTGGGTGTGGTGGACTTATTGGGGCCAGACTTTGTGCTGGACTTCAAAACTGACGCCGATCGCTCCCCCCACCATCATCGCTTTCAACTTTGGGCTTACGCCGAAGCCACCCAGCGTCCCCAAGCGCATATCGCTTATCTACGTCACGACTATCTTTATACTTTCCCCGCCGACTATTTCCGCGATGCTGGTGTCGAGGTTAAGAGTTTGGTTAAAGGTATTCTCGCTGGCGACTATCCCCCCCATTCCTGGCCCGCCAACTGCCATACTTGTCCTTATGCGGAAATTTGCCCAGAATGCTGCTCCTTGGGTTCAGAGGTGCAGGGGGAAGATTTGCCGTTTTGATTTGTCATTTGTCATTTGTCATTTGTCCTTGGTCATTTGTCTAACAGAAACTGGGTTTCTTGCGTAGCGCCTCGGTCTAAGCCTGAAGATTTGGTTAAGAAACCCGGTTTCTCCTCCCTCCCTTGCTATATTTGTCATTATCCAGAAATTTGCCGGGAATGCTGCTCCGTGGAGTCAGATTTTGTGGGCGAATATTTGCCGTTTTGAAGGTAATTGGATGGCAATTGAAATGAAAATCAAATTATTCATATCAATAGCTGTAGTTGTGATGGGCTTGCTGGCGGTTCAGTTGCCGGTGAAAGCAGAAAAAGTATGCCTTGTTACCGACCCCACGGACAGTCCCTTGAATGTGCGCGATCGACCCAACGGTGAGATAATTAACGCACTGAAAAATGGGAGAGAGGTTTACATTCACGAAATAGCACTTGACGAGCAAAATCGCTCTTGGGCAAAAGTTGGCGGTTACTATGAAGGCGAATACAGAATCTGGGGATGGGTATTTCGGGAGTTTATCAGTTGCTATGAGCGCTAAATTTTGACGCCTATCAATTTAGGACACAACATATCTTCGAGGGAGTGTAGAAGTCTTCTACCTCTGCTTTGGTAGCGAGGGACTGCTATAAGTTAAGTTGTGTAGGGTGGGCAGTGCCCACTACTGCTAATGGTTATGAAGAGAATTTTCGGTCAGGCACTGCCCACCCTACTACTACTTGGTCATTTGTCCTTTGTCCTTGGTCATTTGATTGTTTATCCAAGTGACAAGTGACAAGTGACAAGTGACAAGTGACAAGTGTCTTTTTTCATTGGACAAATGACAAGTGACAAGGGACAAAGGACAAATGACAATTACCTATGCTATCATAGGAGGGTAAAATAAATTTAGCCAAAATCCCAATTCTCATTATGACTGAATTGCTAGAACAAGCAATCGCCAAATTAAGAATGTTACCGGAGAGAGAACAAGAGGCGATCGTCTCTCGTTTGTTGGCTGAAATTGAAGCAGAACAAGCCTGGGAAAGTCGCTTTGTCGCCACCACAGATGACCAGTGGAACCGGTTAACTCAGATGGTGCATCAAGATATCCAAGACGGAGAGATTATGCCTTTGGATGAAGTTTTTCCGGCTCAGCCATGAAGTCAAGCGTAACTAAAACTTTTCGGAAGCAGCTAGAGCAATTGCCAATCTCCGTGCAGGAGCAAGCAGAAAAAGCCTATGAACTCTGGCGGCAATAGCCTTACCACAACAGCCTTCAATTTAAACGAGTTAGTCCAAGACAGCCAATTTATTCAGTTCGGATAAGTCTTAACTATCGAGCGCTAGGGCTATGGGATGCGGATAATCACATATACTGGTTTTGGATTGGTGCGCATGATGAGTATGAGGAGTTGTTAAAAAGACTCTGATTTCCCATTGGTAATTTGTCTAACAGAAACCGGGTTTCTTGCATAGTGCCTCTGTCCCAGCATGAGGATTTAGTTAAGAAACCGGGTTTCTATACCACGCTTTCTCCTCCCCTCTCATTCCTCTTCTAAGTCAAAATATACCCTAGCGTACAATTCAGCAAAAGTAATTTGAAACTCCACTGCTGCCAGAGCTAATACGCTATTCTCTCCATTATACTCGGTCAAGACCCATTGATTTGTCGCAGTTTTCACATACTGCGCTACATAATATTTAGTTTGGTCTATTAAAATATATTCCTTAAATTCCGGGAGAGAGCGATAAAAATCAAATTTATCTCCCTTATCATAATTTCTCGTGGATGATGATAGCACCTCCACGATTAACAAAGGATTGGTGACAGTGGTTTTGCCCTTACCTTCATAAACCGGATTTCCCCGAATCACCATCACATCGGGATAGATGTAGCGGTTATGCTGGGGAATCCATAGACGCACATCACCAGCGTAGATATCGTAATCTTGCTGGTTAATATTCAGGGGAAATTTCCGGCAAAAGTTCAGGCAAATTTTGTTATGGTTCGTTGTGCCACCAGTCATCGGTACTATTTCTCCATCATGGTATTCGTTTTTGTACGCGGCGGTTTCTTCTAGAGCGAGATATTCTTCCCGCGTGTAAAGGCGCTTTTCGGTGGGAACTAGCATTGGGCTGGCCTCCTGGATTCTAATTTAGGTGGCTGATTCTATCGTAAACTAGCGGTGGCTTGCTACATCTTACCCCATGTTCAACCCCAAAAATTTAATTGCAGATTCTTAACCATTCATATGCCGGACAACGGGGAGGGAATGGGGCAAATGGGTGAAAGCACTTCAGAGAGAAGACCAAGACGACTTTTTCATCTTTATTTAAACTTCTTCACGGCATCCCCTGCATAATTTTGCCCAATCTTCCCCAATAAGTATATAGGTGCCTACCAAAGCCCCATCGAGGCCCTCCCCTTTCCGGCGGGGGAGGACCCAGGATGGGTTTTCGCGATCTTTCAACCGGACAATTAAGGCAGGAGAGCCCTGTTCCTGATCGCTGATGCGTTCCGGTCAAACAATCATCAACCGACCCCTAACAATATGCTGATTAATTTGGCAACAAAAATTTCTCCTAAGCAGGTAGGTTTGGCCCTCATCATCTCCATCATGGCCGCCGAAGCTATGCCGATGATTGCCAGAGCCCTGTCTGGAGAACAATCTAAGCATTTGAAGCAAGCACAACCATCAGTTATCGCGCAGAGAAATACGATCGAAGTCAGTCCGACTGGCAGTGTCCGCACGATTACTGCAGCGCTGCAACAAGCAACTAGCGGCACAACGATCCAACTGGCTCCCGGCACTTACGGACCGTCAGAAACTTTTCCCCTGGAATTAAAAGAAGGTGTGATTTTGAAGGGGAATGAAGGTGCTTTGGGCGCTGGGGTGGTGATTACTGGTGGCGGGCGACACCTCAGCCGGACTTATTCTAACCAAAATGTGACGATCGTCGCCCAGACAAACACAGAAATCATCGGCGTCACTGTCACTAACCCGAACACGCGAGGCACTGGTATTTGGGTAGAAAACGCCGACCCCATCATCCGCAACAGCAGTTTTATCGACAACAACCGCGAAGGCATTTTTGCCGCTGGTAGTGCCGTTCCCAAAATTGAGAACAATCAGTTTATCAATAATAAGGGAAATGGTGTCACCCTCGTAGGCCAATCTAGTGGACAAGTGCGGAGCAATGTGTTTGATAACACTGGGTTTGGCGTGACCGTGGGAAAAGAGGCGGCGCCTTTGATTGTGTCTAACCAAATCAAAAACAATCGCGCTGGGATTATGATTAATGACCAAGCGCGTCCCACCCTCCAAGATAACACCATTGAAAACAACAAGGAGTATGGGATATTTGTAGGGAAAGAAGCCCAGCCAAATTTGCTCAACAACACTTTTCGGAGCAATGGCCAAGATGTATATGACCAGAAGACTGCTCCACCGCCTCCCCCCCTTCCCCCTGAACCGGAGTCCTTACCCCCGGCGCCCTAACATCTAATTTGCATTTTTTGGGGGCGATCGCTCCTGGATTGCCCCTACACTCCTCTTTCTCCCCGTCGTTTGTTTGGGCTAAAGCCCAACTACGAGCCAAGATGGGGCTAAAGCCCAACTACGAGCCAAGATGGGGCTAAAGCCCAACTACGAGCCTCAGCCCCAAACTATGTCTAAATCAAGGATAAAACCGGGTAAAATAGATTCACCGGATAAAGTGGCGGGAGTTTCTAGAATTTCCGGGAGTTGACCAGGGCGATAGATTTCCACGCGGCGATTTTGGCGCTGAATTAACCAGGCTAATTGCACGCCACTGGCGATATATTCTTGCATTTTGGCTTGGGTGGTGGCTAAACTATCACTAGGGGAGAGTAATTCTAGGACAAAATCTGGGGCGATCGGCGGGAATTTTTCCTTTTGTTCTGGGGTGAGGCTGTCCCATCTCTCTTGTCTCACCCACGCCACATCGGGAGACCTGTCCCCCCCTTGTGGAAGTTTAAAGCCGGTAGAAGAATCAAACACCTTGCCTAATTTGGTGCGGCGGTTCCAAATCCCAAATTCTACGATAATTTCCGCATTACGATTGCCAGTTTCGCCGCCAGTGGGGGACATGATAATAATTTCTCCTTGGGGATTACGTTCAAATTTAATATCCGGGTTAGCGCGACATAGTTGATAAAATTGGTCGTCACTAATGGTGATAATGGGGTTAAAATTGATAGTAACAGCAGTCATTGTCATTTTTCCTCCTTTATCATTTTACCTCCCTCTCCCGACTTGGGAGAGGGGCGGGGGTGAGGGCTCGCCTTAATTGTAGCATAAATATTGATTCAAAATTGGTAGGTGATGTTATCCCAAGATGTCACTAGAGTTAAAAATTACGTCAGGAAAGGCGAGAATATTCAGAGTGGCTCCGGGGAGGATGGGCTGGATGGTTTGGTAACTGTTGCCGTCAGAATCGCGGTAAATTTCTACACAGGACTGATTGAGGTCGATTAGCCAGACTTCCGGGATGCGGTTTTTGGCATAGAGGGGTATTTTTACATCTCGGTCATAACCGATACTGGTATCGGCAACTTCCACTAATAAAAATATATCAGATTTTTGGGGATTGCCGTGTTGGTAAAAGTCAGGACGGCGACGCAATAAGGCGATATCCGGTTGCGGTTCCGAGTTATCATCTAAAATCACTGGGTTTTGTGGCCACACAATTGATTTTTCTGCCAAATGCTGACTGAACAAAGCATTAAGCCGAGCCACACAAGCCGCATGGCGGGAACCGATGGGGGACATTTGAATTAGTTCTCCTGTGATTAGTTCAAGCCGATCGCTCTCTGGAAACATCCCAATTTCTATCATTTGATGATATTCTGTCACCGTAAATAACCGTCGTTGCAATTGCACTGACATAATTGCCTCCTGGTGTCTATATCCTTTTTTTACACTCAAGCCCAACTACCAACCTAGTCCCCCGTCTTCTCATCCCCCCATTATCCCCAAATCACTTGTAAATTCAGGATAAAACCGGGGAGAACATCTTCACCGGATAGAGTAGCGGGATTTTCTAATAATTCGGGTTCTTGGTGGGGTCGATAAATTGTGACTTGGCGATTTTTGGGGTCAATTAACCACCCCAACCGAGTGCCATTATCTCGGTATTCCTCCATTTTATCTTGGAGGGGTTTTAAACTATCGCTGGCTGACCTTAATTCTACCACAAAATCAGGAGCAAAAGGCAGAAATTTTTCTTGTTGTTCGGGAGTTAGTGCGTTCCATTTGGTTAAGGGAATCCAGGAGGCATCAGGAGACCGATCGCCCCCGTTAGGCAGTTTAAAACCGGTGGAAGAGTCAAAAGCAATGCCTAATTGAGTTTGGCGGTTCCATAAGCCCAATTCTAGGTTAAGAGCGGAGTTGCGTTTTCCGGTTCCTCCTCCAGTTGGTGGCATGATAATTAAATCTCCATTGGCACTACGTTCTAATTTTAATTCTCGGTTCGCTGCACAAAGCTGCTCAAATTGTTCGGTGGTGATGGGAGCAGTGGCGGGATTTTTTAAAATTACTGCAGTCATATTCTGAATCTCCTTAGTGGCTCTCCCAAGGTCAATTATAGCAGAGACTCGGAGACGGGGGAGATTCTGTAGGGGCGATAGCATTCGCGCCCAAAACCCTCGGTAAAACGAAAAATGCTGTTTCGCGAATGCTTCGCCCTCCGACGCGGAGACGGAGGAACGGGGATTTTCTGTAGAAACCCGGTTTCTGAAACCATAAACTATGTTACAATGCACAATTGCACTTAGGCTGATGTGGTGGTATGGTGGTAAAACCAGAAGCGGGTCAAATTGTCCGAGTTCGATCGCGCCAATACTTAGTGGAAGAGGTAATCATCCCCCCCCGCGATACAGTGGGGGATACCACAGTTTGCCTTTCTTGTTTGGACGATGACGATCAGGGGAAAACCCTGGAAGTATTTTGGGAAAGGGAAGTTGAGGCCCGCATCTTGGGGGCAGCTTCCTGGGAAGCCGTAACTAGCAAGGGATTTGATAACCCCCGGTATTTCTCCGCTTATTACCACGCTTTGCGGTGGAATTGCGTTACTTCCACCAATCCCAAGCTGTTTCAGGCTCCCTATCGAGCCGGAATTGAAGTTAAAACCTATCAACTCGAACCCTTGAGAAAAGCCCTGTTGATGCCAAGGGTATCAATTTTTATTGCTGATGATGTGGGTTTGGGCAAGACAATTGAAGCGGGGCTCATCTTGCGCGAAATGCTGATGCGGCAGAAAATTAAGCGGGTGGTGATTTCCTGTCCGCCATCAGTGGTGAGACAATGGCAAGAGGAAATGGAAAGCCGATTTGGATTGCAATTCCAGATTTTTGACCGCGAATTTATCGCCGCTAAGCAACGAGAACTCGGTTACGGGATTAACCCCTGGACAACCTCAAATCAGTTCATTATTTCCCATGCTCTGCTTCGGGATGAAGCCTACGCCGGACCCCTGCGGGATTGGTTGGGCAACTGGAACGCGGGCTCAATGCTGATTCTCGATGAAGCCCACAACGCCGCCCCAGCTACTAGCTCCCGCTATGCGATCGACTCGCAACTAACTAAAACAGTGCGGGATTTAGCCCCTCGCTTTGAGCATAAACTATTTTTGTCCGCTACGCCTCACAATGGTCATTCTAATAGCTTTACCGCCTTGCTGGAAATGCTCGATCCCTTGCGTTTCTGTCGCGGAGTCCCAGTAAATCAGGGTTTACTCCAGAGTGTGATGGTACGACGACTCAAGCAAGATTTGTGGGCAATAAATCCTGGTGATTTCCCGGAACGCCTAATTATTCCCATTGTGGTTGACGGACTACCAGAAGACGCCCCAGAGCTAAAATTAGCCCGCCTGCTCCAAGAATATCGCAATTGTCGCACCGAACGGCTCCAAACAGCTAGCAAGTCAGTGCAAAATACCGCCGCTCTGGTGATGACATCCCTGCAAAAACGTTTATTATCTTCTATAGAAGCATTTGCCAGAACCTTAAAATTTCACCGAGCTGCTATTGCAACTCAAGCGGAAAAACGCCGAGCTGCCAGAAACTTTCCTCTGCTACAAGAAACCCCTGGAGCTGATGACGATCGCGCCGAAATACCGGAACAAGACATCCAGGCGGAAGAAGATATCCAAATGACCGCCGCCACCCAATCTGACCCGACCACAATTAGTCAGCGGGAATTGGAATTATTAGAAGAAATGACCGAAATTGCCCAGCAAAGCCGCTATCAGTCCGATGGACGCATCGCCAAACTGGTAGAATGGATTAAACAAAATCAATGTCCCGACCTCGGGCAACCGGGAGCCCAATGGAATCATCGCCGCATCTTAATTTTTACCGAATATGTGGATACTAAGGGATACTTAGAAAAGCAACTTAGCCAAGCGATCGCCCATTCTGACCAGGAATACAAGCGCATCGAAACCTTTACCGGTGGTATGAGCGAAGACCGCCGAGAGCAAATCAAATCAGCCTTTAACGCCGACCCCAAAGACCATCCTTTGCGGATTTTAATCGCCACCGACGCCGCCCGGGAAGGCATCAACCTGCAAAACTACTGCGCCGATTTGTTCCATTTTGATATACCCTGGAATCCCAGCCGCATGGAACAGCGCAACGGTCGGATTGACCGCAAACTGCAGCGGGAACCACAGGTGAGATGTCACTATTTCTATTTACGCCAAAGACCCGAAGACCGGGTATTGGATGTATTGATGAAAAAAACCAACATCATTAAACAGGAGTTAGGCAGTCTTTCCCCGGTTATCCATAAAAATATTGCCCAAATTTTAGAAAATGGCATTTGGGCGGAAAATGAAGCCAGTTTGGCCGCCGATATCGATCGCGCCGCGAGCCCGGAAGAAGCCGCCCAACAGAAAAAAACCGCCGTCACCACCGAACTAGAACCCACTCGGAAGCCCCAGTCAGAGCTGGCCCAGGAGCAAACCATACTAGAAGATATGCTCCGGGAGGCCAAACGTTGGCTCGCACTAGACGATCGCCTATTTCGCGATGCCCTCTGCGCCTCCCTAGAAATCATGGGTGCCCCAACCCTCACCCCCCTTGACCCCAACGCCGCCGTTAACGACCCAGAGCGGGCTCTCTGGCAAATTCCACTTTTGCACGAACGCGAGGGAGCGGCCCCCGCTTGGGCCAACGTCCTCGACAGTCTGCGACCACCCCGGAAAAAAGGCCAACAATTCTGGCAATGGCGCCAAGAAACAACAATTCGCCCCGTCGTGTTCCGCGACCCCGGAAACCTCAGCGGCGAAGTCGTTCACCTGCATTTAGAGCATCGTCTCGTCCGGCGACTCTTGGCCCGGTTTCTTTCCCAAGGCTTCGTTTATCACGAACTTAGCCGAGCCTGCATCTGTTTCACCGACGACCCCGTGCCCAAAGTGCTGATTTTAGGTCGCTTATCCCTCTATGGTAATGGCGCCTCCCGCCTTCACGATGAAATTATCGCCGTCGCCGCCGAGTGGCTCCCCCCCGAAGCTCGCGGACGTGGCAAACTGCGCCCCTTAGCCGAAAGCGAAAAAACCAACATCCTGCAAACATTAGACAACTGTCTCGCCACCCCCCGACTGCGGGACGTGCCCGAGACATTACACGATCGGTTTAAACCCTACGCCCCCAGAGACGTAGAGGACCTGCTGCCCCACCTCAACCAGCGCGCCGAAACCGCCGCCGCCAAAGCCCAAAGCCAACTAGAGCGGCGCAGCGAAAAGGAAGCCAAAGAGATGAAAGAGCTATTGGAAAAGCAGCGCGATCGAATTGTCCAACAAAAGCAGCAGTATCTAAAAGAGCAAAAAGAGCCCCTTCAGCTTAAACTCTGGCAAGACGACGAAAAGCGGCAAATAGAAGCCGACTATCGCCACTGGGACAACCGCATCACACAATTAGACCAGGAAATAGAAACCGAACCCGAGAAAATTCGCCAAAGCTATCAAATCAAAGCCCGCCGCATCGAACCCGTGGGTTTAGTCTATCTCTGGCCAGTATCAAATTGATAATTGATAATTGATAATTGATAATTAATAATTACTTATATGAATAAAACATGATTTGTAGGGGCACGGCGTCATAAATATTCATCGTTTAACCCAAATCTCGATAATGCCGTGCCCACCACAATTGATAATTGATAATTGACAATTGATAATTACTTATATGAATAAAACATAATTTGTCGGGGCACGGCGTCATAAATATTCATCGTTTAACCCAAATCTCGATAATGCCGTGCCCATCCCCAGTACAATTGATAATCACCAACCACCAACCACCAACCACCAACCACCAACTATCAACCATTAATTATCAATTATCAATTATCAATTATCAATTATAAAGGACAAACAACCAATGACTTTTGACCGCGAAACATTAGCACATAAAGAATGGCTAGGAATGCTCCAGCCAGTGGGTTTGATAGTTTCCTCCCTCGCTCTGACCAAACATCAAGCCGTGTTAGACCGCAGCGGCGCGATCGAGCTACAATCCAAATTGCAAGAAATAGTTTCCACCGCCGCCATTCCAGGTCAAATTGACCAAGGCATCGCCTACATTCCCGATTTTCCCAACTTTGCCCAAGAAATATTAAAATGGCAGCCAGAGGATTTAGTCGGAGCCGAAAATCAGCCGCCCATCCCACCAGAATTAGAACTTTTCCTATCTGATTATGGCGAAACTCTCAAACCCACCTACGCCATACCACAGGTAGGGGCGATTCGCGAATCGTCCCTACAATCCTACCTGATGCTGATTCAGATTTTACCCACCGGGTTATTATTAGATAAAGTTGATGAAGCCAGCGAAAAAAATGCCGGATGGAATGCCAGCCCCCAAGCCAAATTTGAGCGGTTATTGCGGGAAACAGAAATTCCCATCGGTTTGCTCTGTAATGGTAAAGACATTCGATTAGTCTATGCGCCCCGGGGCGAATCTTCTGGCTATCTCACCTTTCCCGTCCAAGCTATGACCGAAGTGGCGGGGCGACCAATTCTCGCTGCTCTGGAAATGCTCCTGGGACAAGACCGCCTTTTTACCGTTCCCACAGACCACCGCCTCCCCAAAATCCTCAGCGATAGTCGCTCCTACCAAGCGGAAGTTTCCACCCAATTAGCTGGTCAAGTTCTTGATGCCTTGTGGGAGCTACTCACGGGATTTCAAGAAGCTGATACTAATGCACAGAAAAATCCCGTCCTGGAATTAGCCAAAACCGAACCCCAGCATATCTATGGTGGCTTAATTACCACTTTGATGCGGTTGGTATTCCTGCTCTACGCCGAAGACAGAGGTTTGATGCCCGATGACGGTATATATCACCGCTGTTATGCTGTATCTGCTCTCTATCAAAAACTGCGCCTAGACAATACCGACCACCCCAAAGAAATGGATTCTCGCCACGGAGCATGGGTGTCCCTGTTAAGTTTGTTTCGCCTGGTGTATGATGGCGGTGGCAGCTATGAAGCGTATCTCCCCGCCCGACATGGCCAACTATTTGACCCAGACGAATATCCCTTTTTAGAAGGGCGACCCCAAGGTAGTCATTATCGCGATGATGATGATTTCTATGCTCCCCGTATCCCCGATCGCACCATCTACCGCATCCTTGATAAACTGCTGATGCTAGATGGAGAACGCCTCTCCTATCGCGCTCTGGATGTAGAGCAAATTGGCTCCGTATATGAAGCCATTATGGGCTACGAGGTGAAAGTCGCCGAAGGAAAATCAATCGCCCTGACCCCAAATAATGTAGTAATCAATCTAGAAGCTCTCCTCGCCACCAAGCCGAAACAACGGGCTTCTCTGCTGAAAGAAGAAGCCGGATGCAATATTTCCGGCAAAAGTCGCACCGACTTAGAAGCTGCCAAAAATTCAGCCGATTTATTAACCGCCTTGGGCAGAAAAATCTCCCCCGTCACCCCTAATTCATTGCCCACAGGGTCTCTGTTTTTACAACCCGGAGATGAGCGACGGCGTACCGGTTCCCACTACACCCCCCGGAAACTGACCCAACCTATTGTAGAAACCACTTTGCGCCCCCAGTGGGAAAGATTGGGAGTTAAACCTACCCCAGAGCAGATTTTAGAGCTAAAAGTTTGTGACCCAGCGATGGGGTCAGCGGCGTTTTTAGTCGAAGCCTGTCGGCAATTAGCTGATAAACTTGTAGCAGCCTGGGAACACCACGGTTTACCCGCAGATGTGCCCAATGCGGTAGAGCCGTTGCTCTATGCAAGGCGACTCGTGGCCCAGCGGTGTCTCTACGGTGTGGATAAAAATCCTTTTGCGGTCAACCTGGCTAAACTGTCTTTATGGTTGGTGACTTTGGCGAAAGACCTGCCTTTTACCTTTGTTGACCACGCTCTGAAATGTGGTGATTCTTTGGTGGGTGTTACCAAAGCAGAAATCGATGATTTTAGTAAAGAAGACCTGCCCCTGCTTCGGCTTCTCAACACTCAGGTAGAGCAAGCAAAGAAATACCGGGCAGAAATTCAAGCGGTGGATACTTCTACTGATGAGGATGCGGAGCAAAAGCATAACCAATTATTGCAAGCAGAAGCCGAATTAGAGGCAGCGAAAGTGTTGGGGGATGTGCAGATTGCGGCGTTTTTTGGTGGGAGCAGCCAAAAGGAGCGGACAGCGAAAAAGTCGGAATATGGGCAACTGGTTCGCGATGCTAAAACTGCCCTTAGTGCAGACCCCCGCCTTATCGACATTCGCCAGTCTCTACGCTCTAAAGCCAACCCTATCACCCCGTTTAACTGGGAACTGGAATTCCCAGAGGTGTTTGATAGGGAAAATCCCGGTTTTGATGCTATCGTGGGAAATCCGCCGTTTGCGGGAAAAAATAACATTATTAACAGTAACCCTGAAGGTTATTTAGATTGGCTCAAAGAAATTCACCCCGAATCCCACGGAAATGCTGATTTAGTTGCCCATTTTTTCCGCCGCGCTTTTAAGAAAATTCGCAACAACGGGAGTTTGGGATTAATTGCCACCAATACCATTGCTCAGGGGGATACTCGCTCTAGTGGTTTGCGGTATATTTGTCATCATGGCGGCACGATTTACCATGCGGAAAAGCGCCTCAAATGGCCAGGAATGGCGGCGGTGGTGGTCAGTGTTATCAACATTTTTAAAGGGGAATATCAGGGCAAAATCACTCTTGATGGCCGAGAAACTGATTTGATTACTGCTTTTCTATTCCCTACAGGCGGGAACAATGACCCCAAACCTTTAGTAGCTAACCAGGATAAGAGTTTTATCGGCAGCTATGTATTAGGAATGGGTTTTACTTTTGATGACAGCAACCCAGAGGCAACACCAATTGCCGAAATGCACCGCTTGATTGCTAAAGATGCCCGCAATGCTGAACGTATTTTCCCCTACATCGGCGGCGAGGAGGTGAACAGCAGCCCCACCCACGCTCACCATCGCTATGTGATTGATTTTTATGACCGAAGTGAGGAAGAATGTTGGCAGTGGCCAGATTTGATGCAAATTGTCAAAGATAAGGTTAAGCCAATTCGGGATGTCCAAAAACGAGATGCTTTGCGAGAGCGTTGGTGGCAATATGCGGAAAAAAGACCTGGTTTAGTTAGAGCGATCGCGCAGTGCGATCGAGTGTTAGTTTGTAGTCTGCACTCACCATATCTCTCATTTACTTTTTTATCAGCTACCAGTGTTTTTTCCCATGCACTTGCTGTATTTGCCCTAGAGAAATACTCAGCCTTTGCTATCCTTCAATCCCGACCCCACGAAACTTGGGCACGCTTTTTTGGCTCATCAATGAAAGATGACCTGCGCTACACCCCCTCAGATTG
>Ga0209172_10004480_pt1 | contig 18738 bp, 17 predicted proteins | sample LarsenN4metaG_FD_184113 | JGI IMG/M metagenome (GOLD analysis project Ga0209172, IMG submission 184113) | Hot spring sediment bacterial and archeal communities from British Columbia, Canada, to study Microbial Dark Matter (Phase II) - Larsen... ... | reverse complement strand
ACCTCTGGCCTCACGCCCATCCGTTCGAGAACTACCCACACGGCTATCCGGAGGGAATCGAGTGGGTTCTCGTGAACGGCCAGGTGACCGTGCGGAACGGGGAGCCGACTCGGGTGCTCGCAGGACGCATCCTGCGGCACCGCTGACGGGACGCGGGACATCTCAGCCTTGATAACGGGGACGCAGGCTTGATACCCGCTCGGACGGAGTGCCAACCGCGTGGAACTAACCGGAGTGCTGAAGGCGAAGGTCTGCCTGATCGGCGAGGCCGCCGTGGGCAAGACGTCCCTGATCCGGCGGTACGTGGAGGACTCCTTCGACGACCGCTACATCTCGACGCTGGGGAGCAAGATCTCCCTCAAGCGGGTCTGGCTCACGCCCCGCGGAGGGGACGCCTCGAAACGGCTCGAAGTCCAGCTGTCCATCTGGGATCTGATCGGGGAGCGGTCGTACCTCGACACCCTCCATCAGGAATACCTGCGAGGTGCACAGGGCCTCATCGCCGTCTGCGACGTCACGCGCTACTCGACGTTCGAGGCGCTCGACGAGTGGCTCAACGCGGCGTTCAAGGTCAGCGGCTCCGTGCCGATCGCGCTCGTGGTGAACAAGACGGACCTGAAAGACCGGGTGATCTGCCTCTACGACGACCATGAGCCCGAGGAGAAGGCCCGACGGTACGGCGGGTTCGCGATGTGGGCGAGCGCGAAGTCCGGCGAGAACGTGAACCCGATTTTCGGGAATCTGACCCTGGCCATCGTGCGGAAGGTGGCCATGGTCGGCGCGACCTGAGTCCTGAGTCCGCGGCCGAGGCACAAGGTTCATCCTGTCGGAGGCCGACTCGGGGCCGGCATGCAGCGGCTCCATGTCCGCGGAGAACCTGAGGCGGTCTTCGCGGCCATCCAGGAACGGCTCAAGGCCCGGGGGATCGAGCCGCGGCTCGTGGATCCTTCGTCCATCACGCTGCTCTTCGACATGGACGTCTCGGAGACAGGCCCGTCGTCCACGTTCTTCCTGGGCGTCATCCCTGCGAAGGCGGGCGGCAGCGACGTCGCCCTCGCGCGGCGCCGCGGCCGGAGGTCGGAGGACGCGAGGGCGATGGTCCTCGGAGGGGAGGACCCCATCGAGACGAAGGTCCTTTGCGATCTCGCGGGCGAGACGCGGATCGGACGCGCGCGGACGGGAAGAAAGTCGAAAGGCCGCCCCACCCCCTAGAGCGGGACGGCGAGGGTCCGTCCGCCTAGGCCTTCGGAGGCGGCGGCGCCCGCTTGCGCCTCGTGAGGAACCAGACGACGCCGAGGAGAGCCACGACCAGGACGACCACGACGACGGTCGCCACTAGGAGCGCCCGCGCGGCGTCCGTCGGGAGTTCGCTCGGAAGCCGGAGGTCCGCCTGCACGTCGGCCACGACGCTCGGATCATGTTCGATCCTGCTTCCGCCCGCGAAGGTGAGGCCCGCCAGGAGCAGGAAGCCGGCGAACGCGTTGCCGGCCTCGCCCACGGCCACGAACCTGAAGCCGCCGAGGACTTGGCCGTACACGGGTTCCGTTGCGCCGTCCACCGTGCTGTCGGCGACCCAGAGGAACCGGCCGATCCGCGTCCAGTTCCCGCCGAAGTCGAGGTACGGGCTCCGAAGGGGCACGGGCCGACCGTACTGGCCCGTGGTGTCGTTCGCGGTCTCCGCGCCCGTTGGTGTATCGTACGACACGGTGCCCGCCTCGCCGATCCTTGCGACGGCGCGGATGTTGAGCCATGCGTCGAAGAGGGCCGCCGGGATGAAGTTGCCGACAATCGCGCCGAGTTCGAGCAGGAGACGCTGCCGCGGCGGCGCGTTCCCTTGGGCGAAGGTCCAGCCCTGAATCAGCTGATCCCACTTCAGGTCGTAACGGACCACCTTGCCGCTCACGGTGAGGTTGCCCAGGCGACTCGCGTCGGCGACGAAGTACCGGCCGGCCACCTGGCCGACCGTGATCCGCCAGTTCGTGACGTTCACGTCATCGACCTGCTCGAGGGAAGCGTTCAGATGGAACGTGAAGCGGACGAGGGGCAGGACGCCGGCCACGCTGCCCGTGTAGTTCGCGACGGCCTCGTACGAGAGGTTCGTCGCCTCCAGGCTGAAGGTCCAGGATCGCCATTCCGTCCCGTTGGACCGCTCGATCGCGTTGCGGTTCCAGGCGGTGTCGAGGCGCACCCGCTTGTAGAGGTTGTCCGCGAGCGGGGTGTACGTCGTGAAGTTGCCATCGGAGACGCCCCGCTGGTAGTCCGCGAGGCCGTTCCCGTCCTGGTCCTCGAACTCGACGAGGTTGTCGAGCCTCATCGCGTACAGAGTGTAGATCTTGATCGGCCGGTTCTCCTGGAGTCGGTTTCCGAGCTGGTCATAGACCTGGCCGACGCCGAGGTATCGGGCCTTGATCGCGACGACGTAGATGTGGTTCGGATTCGCCTCCGTCCCGTAGACGACGCCGAAGGCGGCGTCCGCGCCGAACCGCACGAAGACCGAGTCCCCGCCGCCCAAGGCGGCCGTGGGACCGACGCTCTCCTCGAGTTGCTCATTGATCAACGTCCCCGCCCGCGCCGGGGTCGGCGTGAAAAGGATCGCACCGACCGAGGCGACGAGGAGGGAGACGATCAGGATGGCGAGGGCTCTCACAAGATCGCTCTCCTTGCTCCGCCCGCGCTAACGGGGCCGGGGATAAAGACTTCCGAGCCATTTCGCACGTTGATAATCACGAGTGCGGGTCGGTGCATAGGAGTGCGGATTCGACGCAGCCGTTTCCGCGGTCCTCGCTCAGGACACGATTACGACGGCCGTCATGCTCGGGTGCGGGTCGCAGTGATACTCGTACACTCCCGGCTCCGCAAAGGTCGTCGTGAACGTCCCCATGTGCCCCATAAGGCCGGAGTCCATGCCGCTCCCCATATCGTCGTGTCCGCCGAAGGTCACGGTGTGCCCGACGAAGTCGAAGTTGACCCAGCGGACCGCCGTGCCGGCTTTCACCGTCAGGTCGCTCGGGTTGAAGGCGTAGTTGGCGATCGACACTTGGACGTACGCGGGGCTGGTCGAGGCCCGATACACCAGGGATCCCACGCCTGCGATGAGCACGACCACCGCGATGATCGCGAATGCAGCGAGCTTGCCCACGAGTTCGACCCCCTCACGCCGTCCGCCGTTCCAAGTCCGCTCGCATGCGCTCGTAGTCCGCCGGCGAAATCTCCCCTCGCGCGTATCGTTGGTTCAGCGTCTCGAGCGCGGGCGATGGCGGGGGCCCGTATGCCGGCGGAACGTACGTAGGCGAGGGCGTAAAGGCGCCCAGGGCCGCGAGGAGCACCAGGATGAGGAGGATCGCGGGGACGGCCATCATGACGGCTCCCCAGCCCCATCCCACGCCCATCATCCCGAACGAGCTCCCGACCGGCATGAAGGCCGCGGCGAACACCGCCACGAGCCCCACGGCGAGGATAATCGCGAACACGAGCCAGAGTACCGGATTCTGTTGTCGGTTCTCCAAGGTTTTCGCCTCGGTCCGCCCATGGGCGGAAAAGGCCCTTCAACACTTCCTGAAAAGCGATGAAATGCTTTCGGAAACCTGAGAAAGGGCCACTGCTACGCCCGGTCGCGCCATGCGTCGGAGAGGCGGACCCGGTTCGTCATCCCGTACCGCTCCCGGACGACCAACCCCTTCGCCTCGAGGCGATCCAGAATCCGAGACACCTTCGAGCCGGAGAACAGCCCGATTCCGACGAGGTCCTTCTGAAGCACAATGCCGCCGCCGGCGACGATCCGTCGGTAGAGGCTGAGCTCATCTCCCGCGAGCAGGCGCAACGCCATCTCCGGCAAAGGACCGCCTGCGGCCTGGGAGGGCACCTCCGGCGGGGCCTCCGCGCTCGGTTGCTTTGGTATGAATCCGGAAAGAGCGGGGACTCGCACCTGCCGCACTCCGCGGGTCATGAAGACATACGCGAGGGCCACGCCCAGGATGATCGCCGTGATCAAGAGGAAGATTCCCCAGACGAAAATCAGGCTTTCGGGCACGGTTGCGTGATCGACGAGGAAGGGGAGCAGGATGACGAGGGCAACGAGTCCGATCGCGCCGGCGAGGGCGATCTTGGCAAGGGTGCGACTCCTTGCCAGCAAGTCCGGGGCCGCCATTCGGGCTGCAACGTCCACGGGTTCACTTAAGGTTTCCTTGCCCCCGCTCGGTGGCGATGGACGGAAGCAGCCGAGGGCCTGCGAAAGCGGTCGGGTGGGCCCGCCGGCCACGGAGCCCTGAGGCACGTCCGTTCAGGCTTGGACGACGAACTCCCCGTACATGTTGGCGGCTGCATGGCCCGGCACATGGCAGATGTACCAGTAGGTTCCCGCGCTGCCCACCGTGAACGAGAACGTCGCGTTGCCCGCCGGGGGAGTGCCCATGTGGGCATCCGGGGACCCCGCACCGGGGAACGCGGGCTCCGTGGGCGGCTCCGCGCCGTACGGCGGGCCCTGTGCCAGGATCCCGAAGCTGTGGGGTTGAACATCGACGTTTAGGAAATGGACCACGACCTGGGCTCCGGGCTTGACCTGGATGGTCGGATTCGTCAAACCGCCGATCGCGAAAGTGAGCCCGGGTCCCGAGAGGACGGACAGATGCACGGTCGTACCCGGGATGACGATGACATTTCCAGGAGCCGCCGCCTGCGGCCGAGGGGCCACGACGTAGCCGATACCGATGCCAACGAGGAGGCCGACCACAAGAAGGATCGCTGCTAGGCCACGTCCCCCTGCGCTCTTCGGCGCCTCCGGAGGCGCACCCACCGACGCGGTCACATTCGGCTGAACGAAAAGGCGGTTCATAAGCGTTCGGCTTGACGCTCGTAAACCCTTCCCTCCGGATCCCGGACACCGAGCGAGCCGTGGGATCGGCCCAAGCCTATCACGCGCCCTCCGCGGCCCGACGCTTCTTCGAGAAGAATCGGGGCAGCGCCCCGTCCACTCGGAGCGCGTAGAGGAGCCAGGCCGCAGGTACAGATCCCGCGATGAGGAGTCCAACGCCGGGACCGGAGTCCCAGAGGGTCGCCCTCAGCAGGTAGCGTGGCACCGCGTTGTCCCAGAAGTCCCAGTGTAGGGTCAGGAGAGGCATGCCGACGAAGACCGTCGACAGCCAGCCGATCGGGGCCGTGACTTGCCCTGCGCCCGCGCGGTACGCGCTGCTGAAGATGCATCCGCCCAGGAGGACTGCACCGGTCCCGAAAAGAAAGCCGCCGATCACCACCTGGAGTTGGCCCTGACCCGCGCCGAGGGAATAGTCCAGCTTCGTGCCGCCAAGGGCCAGGGGGAGGAAAATCGCCGCCTGCAGGAGCGGCCCGGAGGCCACCGCGGCCGCCTTCCGCCCGCTGCGTGCGCCGCGGACGAAGATGTCCCGATACGCGGACGCGAAACAGAGGCGGCTCTCGCACCCAAGGACGATGCCGCCTGCGATGGCCGCAACGGGCTGCCGGCGTCCCGGAACCGCGCGAATCGCGAATTCTCCGAGGAAGAGGGCCGCCACAAGGCCGCCGAGGAGGAGGCCGAAGACGTGGACCTGGGGCCCGGAGGCGACCTGGGGGACCGAACTTCCTCCCCCGTCGCGATGCCCAAGAGCTTCCCCCGATAGCGAGCGCGAAGAGAACAGTCCCGAGGGCCAAGAGCACCGCGGCGACGTAGGGCGAGAAGGGATCCAGGAAAATCCTGCGCAGCCGGAACGCCTATCTCACCTTCTGGGCGACGATCTTCCAGAGACCCGGCGAGACGGCCGAAACATTCCGATACGACTAGTTGCAGAAGCCTCGGAACCGGATTGGGCGGGTGAAACTGGAGGAAGGCTCCGCCGGATTCGACCGTTACACGGTCTGGTATACATGCGGCTTGGCCGCACCCGGGCGGCGAAGGGCACCACAACGTACTTCGCGGGCGGAGCACTTATCCACGAGGCGGGGTCCGGATGTGCGAATCCACGATCTACCTCCTCAAAGGCTCCGACAAGACAGTCGTCATGGCGGAGGCGGCACGAGTGTTCGGCGAGGGATCGAAGGTCACCTGCATCAACGCCATCGGAGAGCGTACAATCGTGGACGATGCGGAGATCGTTGAAGCAAACCTAACGCGTCACGAAATCCTCCTTCGCAGGCGAGAGGGCTGAGAGATCGTGGGGACCAAGCTCGCAGTCGCGGGGAAAGGCGGCGTCGGCAAGACGACCATCGTTGGCTCGCTGGCACGTATCTGGGCTCGAGATGGGATGAACGTCTGGGCGGTTGACGCGGACCCGGCCGCGCACCTTCACACCGTGCTCGAAATCCCCAAGGCGTCCGCGCCCAGCCCGATATCCTCGGAGCTGGACCTCATCGAGGAACGGACGGGGGCTCGGCCAGGCACGACCACCGGCCCGTTCTTCCGTCTCAACCCGAAGGTGGACGACATCCCGGCGCGCTATTCCCGGATGGGCGCAGACGGCGTCCGGCTCCTGGTCCTGGGGACCATCCGGGCCGCAGGAGGCGGTTGCTTCTGCCCCGAGAACGCGGTCCTCCGGAGCTTGCTCGAGCATCTCGTCCTCGAGGCGCGAGATGCCGTGTTGGTCGACATGGAAGCGGGATTGGAGCCATTCGGCAGGGCGACCTGCCGTGGGGTGGACATGTTGTTGGTCGTCGTAGAGCCCGGCTCCCGGTCGATTGAGACCGCCGCGCGCATTTCGGAGCTCGCGCGACAGATGGGGGTCCGGCGGTTAGGAGTCGTCGCGAACCGCGTGCGGGATGAGCGGCAGAGGGAAATCGTAGAGGAGATGCTCCGTCCCCATCATCTGAGACTGATCGATGCCCTCCCGGATGTCCCCGTGGTCACGAGGGCCGACTTGGAGGGCAGGTCTCCGTTTGCGCTCCCGGGCGCCGACCGGTGGGTTCAGACCATCCGACATCTCTCGGTCAAGGTCTCGGAGGAACTCGAAGGCTCCGACGGATGACCCGGTCCCCGTCAGCAAATCCGGCGCGGTCGTCAGTCCCACTAATGGGTATGTAAGGTTCTTGTACAACCTCCCGGCATCGTCAAATGCCGATGGAGGGCGCCAGCGCGCGCCAAGGGCTCGATGATCGAAGTTGGTGCCTCCAGGGTCAGGCTGTGCCATGACGAGAAATGACAGGCCTGGCCTTCCGCGTGCGCGCCGGACTTACGCTCGCATCGCGGATCGACGTAAGGCCAACGATGGACGTACAGAATCGAACGTCCGTCGGGCCGGCGCATTCCGTGTCGATGGGAGTCCTCTAGCCAAAGGGGTGGTAGCTTGGAATCGAGCACGGTCGAGACGTTGACCAAGAAGGCTGAGACTGGCGGCGCAGCGACAACCTGGATCTGCGACGTGTGGGACAGCGCCTGTTCGGCGATGTTCACCGACCTCCACGGAATCGGCATCACGACGGTGATAGACCGCGTCAAGCTCCAAGGAGCCCAGTGCCGGGTCGGTCAGCTGGGCCTCTGCTGCCGATTCTGCCTGCAAGGCCCTTGCCGGATCAACGCGATGGGCAAGGAGCCGACCACGGGAATCTGCGGGGCGCGCGACTACACCATGGTGGCCAGATTCATCGACCGGATGATTGCAGGCGGCACTGCTTCGCACTCCGGGCATGGCAAAGAGATCGCTCACGTGCTTCATTTGGTCGGGAGTGGCGGGGTCAAGGACTATCGCGTGGGAGACCCGGAGAAACTCGCGGCCGTGGCGAAGAAGCTGGGCATCCAGGGCAACGGCGGAGACCTCATTGCCCTGGCGAAGACGGTCTCCGAGCGGGCGCTGGAGGACTACTCCCGATATTCCTCCGAGCCGCTCGCGTTCCTCAGGTCCACCACCACGACGGGGAGGTTCCACCGGTGGGACACCCACGCCGTCCTGCCGACGAACATCGAGACGGCAATTTCCGACGTAATCCATCGGACCGCGATGGGCGTCGACGCGGACCCCGTCCCCATCCTCTTCGGGGGCATCAAGTGCGCTCTGGCGGACTACACGGGCGCCCAGATTTCTTCGGACCTGAGCGACGTGCTCTTCGGCACTCCAAAGCTCGTGCTCAGCGAGGCGAATCTGTCTGTCCTCGACGAGAAATGCGTGAACGTGGCGGTCCACGGCCATAACCCGCTGCTCAGCGATCTCATCGTGGACGTAGCGCGGGAGCTGAAGCCAGAGGCGGAGAACGTCGGCGCCGAGAGATTCAACATCATCGGCGTCTGCTGCACCGGCAACGAGATCCTGATGAGAAAGGGAATCCCGATCGCGGCGAACGTGATGTCACAGGAATTGGTCCTCCTGAGCGGAATCCTCGACGCAATGGTGTTCGACTATCAGTGCATCATGCCCTCGCTCACCCTGTGCAGCAAGTGCGTTCACACGAAGATGATCACAACTCAGGAGATCGACCGGCTCGTGGGCGACACGCATCTGGAGTTCACGCCCGACCGCGCGAGGGATTCCGCCCGACGGGTTCTCAGGCTCGCGGCGGAGGCGTTCAAGCATCGGGGCAGAATCCTGTCCCTTCCCAGCCTGCCGCCCGCCACCGTGATGGCGGGCTTCAGCGTGGAGCAGATCCGAGCGCTCCTCGCGAAGAAGAATCCCGAGGATCCGTTCCAGTTCCTGGTCGACACCCTCGTCGATGGGCGGATCCGGGGAGTCGCCCTTTTTGCCGGCTGCAAGAACGTCCGGACGAAGGCGGACTCTGACGTCCTCACAATCGCCAGGGAACTCGCCCGTAGAAACGTCCTGCTGCTCGCGACGGGATGTAATGCAATCGAGCTCGCGAAAGCAGGCTTCATGGATCCGGATCGGACCGAGGAGCTCGCCGGCGAGGGCCTCCAGTCATTCCTCAGAGAGCTGAGCGATGCCGCAGGCTTGAAGGGCCTTCCCTGCGCCTGGCATATCGGTTCCTGCGTCGACAACGTCCGCTTCTCGAACCTCGCAACGGAGGTTGCTGACCGTCTGGGGGTCGATATCGACAAGATCCCGTTCGTGGCCATCGCGCCCGAGGCGATGCATGAGAAAGCGGTCTCCATCGGCGCCTGGGCCGTGGCCATGGGATTCCCGGTGCACGTGGGGACGATCAACTACCTCTACGGGAGCACGCTCGTCACGGAGGTCCTGGAGAACACGGCGAGGGATGTGTATGGCGGCTACTTCATCTTCGAGACGGACCCCGAAATCGCCGCGAAGCGGCTGTATTCCGCCATCGAGTACCGACGCTGGAAGCTCGATCTCACGGATCCCGAGGTGGAGCTGGCCTCGTCCTACGTCCCGCAGAAAGGATTGGTCACGAAGGAACAGCTGTTCAAGATGGCCATCGAGGGATCCATCATCGCGACGGGATATGCGGACGTGCTTCTCAACCGTGCGCTGCGCAAGTACGGCCCCGACCAGAAGATCGAGTTCCCGGAGACCGGCTATCAGCTCCCAAGCCTCTTCGCATGGCTAGGCAAAGACTGCACGCGCCTCGGAGATCTCCCCGAACTCCTCGGAGAGGCGAGGAGCAGGATCGTCGAGAAGCCGACCTTCGAGACCGCGCTGGCCTCCGGGGAGGCGACCATGATCGCCGCAGAGATCGTCGAGGCGCTCAAGTACATCGAGACTCCCACGCCGTACGAGGGCACCCTACACTGCGGCTTCGTGCCCGACCGAGTGCTGAGGCAGCTCGGGATCGCGTTCGTGGACGACACGATTCCCGGCTGCGCGGTATTCGTCGGGAAGGCGAGCGATCCGAAGGCGCTCGCAGACATGATCCACGACTGCCAGAACAAGGGGATGTTGATCATCGCGACGTACGACATCATCAAGCAGCTCAAGGACGAAGGAATCGCAATGGGGCTGGACCGAATGCTCTACCCCGTCGGCGAGTTCACGCAGATCATCCATGGCCTGAACTTCGCGATCCGCGCGGCCCTGTCTTTCGGCGGAATTCGAAAGGGCGACAGGGACGGTCTCCACAACTACCTCGCGAAGAGACCCAAGGTGTTCGTGCTCCAGTTGGGCCCGCTGGATGACATCAAGGTCGCTGCCGAGTTCGCGGTCATGTTCAACGGCTCGCCGACGATCACGGACCAGGATGTCGAGCCCATCCCGGACAAGTATGTCGTCCAGAAGAACCTGAGGGAGATGATCGCGACCGCCATCGAGGTCAGGGAATGCCGGATCAAGCTGGGCGCGGTCAGCCTGCCCGTTCCCTACGGGCCCGCGTTCGAAGGCGAGACCGTCCGGAGGCCCGACACCTACGTCGAGGCGGGTGGGCCATCGAAGACCTTGGCGTTCGAGCTGCTGAGGATGAGGCCCTCCGAAGAAGTGACGGATGGCAAGGTCACCTTCATCGGCAAGGATGTGAACGAAATCCCAGAAGGCGGTTCCACGCCTCTGGGCATTCTCATCGACGTCTACGGCAAGAAAATGCAGAAGGATTTCGAGGCGGTGCTCGAACGGCGTGTACACCAGTTCGTCAACTTCGCGGAGGGCGCGTGGCACACCGGCCAGCGGAACCTGCTGTGGCTGAGGTTAAGCAAGAACTCCGTGGAAGCGGGGCTGAAGCTCAAACACCTGGGCGACATCCTCGTGGCCAAGATGAAGCAGGAGTTCGGAGCGATCGTGTCCAAGGTGCAGGTCACGATCACCACGGACGAGGCGGAGTTGCGGAAGCACTTGGAAGAAGCCAAAGCGGCGTACGCTGAACGGGATGCCCGGATCGCCAACCTCACGGACGAGAACGTCGATACGTTCTACACATGCACCCTGTGCCAGAGCTTCGCGCCCGGCCACGTTTGCGTCGTCACGCCCGAGAGACTCGGGCTCTGCGGGGCAATTAACTGGCTCGATGCGAAGGCGTCGCATCAGATTTCTGCGACCGGTCCGAACAGCCCCGTGTTGAAAAAGGAGCAGCTGGACGCCGTCAGAGGTCAGTGGATCGGCGTCAACGAGGCCGTCAAGGACAAGACCCACGGCAAGCTCCAGAGGTTCAGCGCTTACACGATGATGGAAGACCCGATGACCTCCTGCGGCTGTTTCGAGTGCATCGTCGGGGTTTCCCCGGATCTCCAGGGTGTGATCGTGGTGAATCGAGAGTTCGCCGGGATGACTCCGCTTGGCATGACCTTCTCCACGCTTGCGGGCGCCGTCGGGGGCGGCGTGCAGACCCCTGGCTTCATCGGCGTGGGACGGAAGTATCTCGTGAGCAAGAAATTCATCACGGCGGATGGCGGCTTCCTCAGGATCGTCTGGATGCCAAAGGATCTGAAGAACGCGATGAAGGACGGTCTCGAAAAGAGAGCGGAAGATCTCGGCGTGGCCGGCTTTGTGGACAAGATCGCGGACGAGACTGTGGCGAGGACCCCGGAGGAGCTTGCCGAGTGGTTGAAAAAGGTCGATCACCCGGCCCTGAAGATGCCGCCGATGTTGAGCTGATGGACGGGGGAGTCGAGCACGACATTCGAGGCGCCGAAGGAGAAGTTCCCCGGGCGCATCCGTGAGGTCGTGATTGGGGCCACCCCCGCGGAGGGGGGGACGCGGAGCAGGCGGTTGGTCCTCGGCGGATCCAACGGATTGCCGTTCCACGGGTTTGAGAGCGAGACGCCTCACAGCCCCTTGATCGCCATGGACGTCTTGGACACGATGCGGGTCGTTCCTCAGGAGCTCGTGCGTTCGATCGGGACCGTGGTCCGGGAGCCGGTGGAGTGGGCGAAGAAATGCGAGAAGGAATGGGGCGCAGACCTGTGCGTCCTCAAGCTCCAGTCGGCCAATCCGGAGGAAGAGAACCGCTCGGTGGCCGATTGCGAAGCCCTCGTCACGGACGTGTTGAGATCCACTTCCCTGCCCCTGTTCGTGTACGGGTGCGGATTTGAGGAGAAAGACGCGAAGCTCATGGAGGCTGTATCGAACGCGGCCAAGGGAGAGCGGCTGTTCCTTGGGCTTGCGGAGGACAAGGCGTTCAAGTCGATCGCCGCGGCATCTATGGCCAACGGGCACGGGATCGTGGCGTTCTCGAATCTGGACGTCAACCTCGCCAAACAGATGAATATCCTCCTGCTCGACTTCGGAGTGAAACCAGAGAACATCATCATGGACCCCTTGATGGCCGCCCTCGGCATGGGGCTCGAGTACTCCTATTCCGTAATCGAGAGACTCAGGCTAGGAGCGCTGATGGGCGACCCCGTCCTCCAGATACCAATGCTCTGCGACTGCTCTTGTGCCTGGGCCGTGCCGGACGCCTTGGAGGAGAATCCGGAGAGGGGGACGCCTGAATTGCGCGGAATCTACTGGGAAACGATTACGGCCTATGCGGCGGCGGTCGCAGGAGCCGACTTGTTGATCATGCGTCACCCGCAGGCGGCGGCCAACCTCCGATCCGCCTTTTCGGATCTCCGGGGAGGGGCCTGAATGCCGACCGCCATGGAGATCTACAAACTGCTCCCCAGGACGAACTGCGGCGAGTGCAGGTTCCCCACCTGTCTTGCCTTTGCGATGCAGCTAGCGAACCAGAAGGTCGCCCTTGAGGCGTGCCCGCATGTCTCCGAGGACGCGAGAGCCGCACTCGAAGAGAGCGGGGCGCCGCCGATCAAGCTGGTCACAATCGGCGTCGGCGATTTTGCCGCGAAGGTCGGCGATGAGACCGAGCTGTTCAGGCATGACAAGACGTTCTATCATCCGACCGTTCTCGGCCTCGTCGCGGATGATTCCACCGGCCTCGACCGGATGAAGGCGAAGATTGAGCGGACGAAATCCTTGTGCTATGAGCGGGTCGGACGCACGCTGAGAGTAGACCTCGTCGGCGTGAGACACTCGTCGGGGAAGGTTGAAGATTTCCTCGAGGCGGTGAAAGCCGCGGCTTCGCAGCCCCTTCCCTTGGTCTTGATGACCGAAGATGCAGGGCTGATGGCCGAGGCGATCGTGCGATGCAAGGAGAAGAGGCCTCTCCTCTATCGAGCGAGTCCTGGGAACTTCGATTCCATGGCAGCAATCGCAAAGGCGGGTCCGTTCCCCCTTGTGATCGGCGGCGCCGCCGATCTTCACGAGCTTTCTGCGATGTCGAGCGAAGCGAGGAAGACGGGCGTGACCGACATTGTGCTGGAGCCTGGGAGACCCACGGCGGCGCAGATGCTGGAGGACATGACGGTGATCCGGAGAGCCGCGATTAAGAAAAGGTTGCGTCCCTTCGGCTACCCGACGGTCGCCGTGCTCGGTAGCTCTGAGACGGATTTCCTCAAGGCAGCCCTCGGCGTCCTGAAGTACTCTTCGATCGTGCTGATGGACGAAGTCCCGCCGGAGTTCCTGTTTCCTCTGATGGTGCTGAGGCAGAACATATTCACGGACCCCCAGACACCGATTCAGGTGAAAGCCGGCTTGTATCCAATTGGGGAGCCCAGCGAGAGATCGCCTCTTCTGTTCACGACCAACTTCTCGCTGACGTACTTCACGGTCAGAGCTGACATCGAGAAAAGCAAGATACCAGTCTGGCTGCTCGTCGTGAATACGGATGGACAGTCCGTGATGACCTCTTTCGCGGCGGGTAAGCTCACGCCCGAATCCGTAGCGAAGGCCATCGAGGACGGCGGCGTCAAGGAAAAGTGCGCGAGGGATGAGATCATCATCCCCGGCATGGTGACCAGGATGAGCGGGAAGCTCGCCGAACTCACCGGTATGAAAGTCGTGGTCGGCCCCAGGGAGTCCTCGGGATTGCCGAAGGCGTTGAAGTCGATCGGCGTCTGAATTCACGCGAGTGCGCGTTCAGCATCCACAGCCCGTGCGACGTCAGAGAATGCGGGGTCCCGCTTGGGCACGGCAAGCAGCGACTCCGTCTCGCGCGCGGCGGTCTGAATGGAGGCGCTCCTCCTCACACCGCGAACGGCGTCGAAGCCTTCGACATCCTCCACGGGCGGGCTTCCCGACTCCGGATCCAGGAGGTTGAACACCAGGACCTTTCGCTTCATGGAGAGTTTCATCTCGTCGGCCAATGCTGCGATCCTCTTCGCAGAATCGAAGGATGTCTTGGACCGATCGCAGAGCACAAAAAGCACGTCGGACGAGCGGGTCGTCCTCCGACTCAAGTGCTCAAGCCCCGCTTCGTTGTCGATGACCACGTACTTGTGTTGCGCGGAAAGAGCGTCCACGAAAGTCCGGAGCATATTGTTCACATAGCAGTAGCAGCCGGGTCCCTCTTGCCTGCCCATCGTCAGCAGGTCGAAGCCCTCGCCCTCCTTGAGGGCAAGGCGGATCTGGTACTCGAGATGCTCCTGCCGGGATACGCCCTTCGGCGGCTCTTCGCCGGTCGCCGTCAGCTCCTCCCGAATGCTCCCGACCGTTCTCCCGGGTTCGGTTCCGAGTTTGAGTGCGAGGTTGGCGTTCGGATCGGCGTCTACCGCGAGGACGACCTCCCCCGTGCTCTCGTGCAGATGTCGGATCGCGAGGGCCGCAAATGTAGTCTTGCCGACGCCACCTTTCCCAGCGATGGCCGCAGTGAACGTCATACGCGCGCCTCCTCGCGTGTCCTCTCCACCGGAACGCTGGGGAATCGGCCGATATCGGTGTGGGGGATGAAAAGCGAGGAGGAGAATTCTGTGTAGAAGTCATTGTCGACACTCAGCTCGAAATAGGTCATTCTGCCGAAGATGTCTGCCATCTCTCTCCTCGCCTGGGCGGATAGGAGGGCCGTCCTGGCCCCCCCAAGCGATCCATTCCCGATGAACCGGTACCGCTCCCTGGGCACGTCGGGGAACATGCCGATCCGGATGGCCCTTTCGACGTCCAGGTGGTAACCGAACGCTCCTGCTACGACGATGCCCGAGACGCGTTCCAGGCTCTCTCCCGCCTTGCGCAGCAACGTAGAACACGCGCCGAAGATGGCTGCCTTCGTCCTCAACAGGTTCTGAAGGTCTGCATCCGTGAGCACGAGGTCGGAAGTAGCGCCCGGAGCCAACGCATCTCGCGTCTCGAGCACGAACTCGAGTCCAGAGTCCGTGTTCCTGATCCTGTCCGTGTGCAAATCCTGAATCCTCGCCTTTCGATCGACGATCCCTCGGTGATACATCTCCGCGACCAGATCGATCAGGCCGGAGCCGCACACTCCGGAAGGGGGACCTTCCCCGAGCACGTGGTATGAGGTCGTGAAGTCGTCGTTGATCCGTATCTTGTCAATCGCGCTCTCCATCGCCCTCATCCCGCAGGACACCTCGCCTCCCTCGAACGCGGGCCCGGCAGAGCAGGCGCACGCGACCATCCAATCCTTGTTCCCCAGGACGATCTCGCCGTTCGTGCCGACGTCGATCAGCAGGATAAGCTTGTTCGACCTATGCATCCCGCTCGCGAGCACGTCTGCGACGATGTCGCCGCCGACATAGCCGGCACGGGAGGGGAAGAGCAAGACATGGGCGGACGAATTCGTGGACAGTCCGAGTTCGGAGGCCTGCGGGAATCGCACGCGGAAGAAGGCCACCGGCACGTACGGCTCGAGCCGGAGATGCTTGGTCGGCAATCCTGCAAAGAAGTGGGTCATGATCGTGTTTCCAGCGACCGATACTGCCACGATGTCCGCCGGGGTGGTGGGACTGCCGCTCCTCTCCGATTCGCGCGCGAGGAGATTGGAGATGACGGAATTGACGGTTTGTCGGACCAACGCCGTGAGTTCTTCCCCGCCTCCTTCCTCGGCGTACATCATTCGAGCGATTACGTCCTCGCCTCGCGAGATCTGCCTGTTGTAGTCCGACGCGGTCGCCAGCACGCTACCGGATACCAAGTCGACGAGATCCGCGACGACCGTGGTCGTACCGATGTCGATAGCGACGCCCAGCAGCCGATCTCGCGTGTCGCCCGGCTCCACCCTTGTGATCTCGTCCGAGCCGTTGATTTCCGTAAGACTCACCGTTACGTTCCAACGGCCCGACCGGACCGCATCCGGCAGCTCTCGGAGAGCCTGGAGGGGCATCGGCACGGCGCCCTTCCCCAGCGCTCTCCTCAGCCTCTCCAAGTCCGCGATGTTGTCCCATATCGTTGGAGGCTGCAGCCGGCAGAACGTCTTTCGCACCCACGGCGAAATCGGTCCGGGGATCCCCTCGACGCTCATGGTCAGGATCTGGTGCTTCCCGATTCTCGACCGCGGAAGGACTTCGACATCGAGATCGCCCGTAATAGCCGCCTGACATGCGAGCACTACGTTCGCCCGTACATCCTCCTGGGTGAGTAGGGGCGACTCCCGGGCTTCGAATCCGCCCTCCGGCCTCACCTTGCAGCGACCGCACTTTCCTACACCGCCGCAAACCGCATCGAGTTCAATACCCGCGTCGAGGGAGGCTTTGAGGATCGTCGTACCCTCGCTCACCGTAACGCTCCTTCCGTCGGGCCGGAAGAGGACGGTGCATTCTTTCGCTGCCACGCTCCCCGCCATCGGGAACCGGGAGATAGAAACTAGTGGCATGGCTAATAAGGATTCTTCCTATCGAAGTCGCGGGTCCCGGGTCGACCACCGGGCGGCGAACACTTGATATTGGCCAATGCCCTGCGGCCCCTGGGGCGGACTGCGGTGATTGTCATCGGAGAGAGGATCAACGGCCAGTTCTCTCGGGTCTCCAAGGCCATCGACGCGCGGGATGCCAAGGTGATCCAGGAACTTGCCCTTGAACAGACCAATGCAGGAGCGCACCTCCTCGACATCAACACGGGCCCGGGGCGCAGCGATGCGCCGGACGCGATGGCTTGGCTCGTGAGGACCGTCCAAGACGTCGTCCAGGTGCGGTTATCCATCGACTCCCCCAGCGCGAAGGTCCAGCGGGCGGGACTGGCGGAGTGCAACCTCGAGCCTTTGATCAATTCGACCACGGCGGAGCAGAAACGTATGGAGACTTTCTTCCCGATCGCCCGAGAGTACGGCGCTGAGATCGTCTGCCTGACGATCAACGAGAAGGGAATCCCCAACTCGACGGAGGCGAGGGCGGAGATTGCCATGGTCTTGCTCGCGACTGCAATGGACGCGGGCATCAACACGGACCGGCTGTTCCTAGACCCCGTGATCCTGCCGATCTCCGCGGCTCAGGATCAGTGTCCGGTGGTGTGCGATTCCATCACCGCGCTGAGGGGCTTGAGCACCCCTCCGCCGCGGACGCTCGTGGGTCTCAGCAACGTGTCGAGCGGTGCGGAGGAACGCAGCCTCCTGAACAGGACGTTTCTTGCGATGCTCCTCGGCAGACACCTCGATGCGGCGATCGTCGACCCGACCGATGCCGAGCTCATGAGAATCGTGAAAGCCTCCGAGGTCCTGCTGAACCAACGACTATACGCGCGCTCGTTCTTGAAGGCTTGAGTGGAGGAACCCGCTTGGCTGAGGAACCCGGGCCAGCCAGTCCATTGGAGTCCGCCTGGAACGAGGTCTGCTCATCTGCTCCTGAAGCCCTGGCCAAAGGTGCCGGCGCGAAGCTGCTCCAGGGAGGCAGCATCCTCAGGCTCGAGGTGATGGACCGAGAATGTGACATCGACTTGTTCAGGAGGGAGATCAAGTGCGCCGGAGGTGATCAGGAAGGTCTGAGCCCACGCCTCCAGATACTGATCCTTCGCTATCTCGCAGGGGCCGGCAAGGCCGAGGTGGCGAACGAGATCGCGACCTTCCGGGAGTTCGAGAGCGGTGACCTCTACTATTCCGTCTTCAAGTCGAGGGCCATCGACCCGATTGTCAAGACATTCGGCACGGCCCACAAGGATCTCAGGCGGGTCGGCGAGACGGTGGGTGCGGAGCCGGTCAAGATGGGAAGCGTGGGATTCAAGGTACGCTTCTTTCCAAAACTTCCGATCGTCGTGGTCCTCTGGCTCGGCGACGAAGAGGTACCGCCATCCGCGAACGTCCTCTTCGACGCGAACGCGGGCAAGATCCTTCCCACGGAAGGTCTCTCGATCGCCGCCGAAGTGCTGGTCCACAGGCTCATCGATCTCTCGAGACAGTGATGTACTTCGCGACGATCCTTTCCCGATACGGCCCGGGAAGTCATGCAATCCGGAGTCCAAGCCCAAGGTCGAACGCCGTTTGATTCACGGCATGCACCACGTGCTCCTCTCGAAGCTGCGTCGTTGTGACTAACGGGCCGTGGAGTTCACGGACCTAGACGGACGCCACGAAGTCTCGGACCGCCGACACCAAGAGAGCCGGGGCCATCCCGGCGAGAGGCACCGCGGCGACGCCGGCGGGGCGCTTCTTCATCGACGAGTTCCTCCAGATGAGAGACACCCGAATTCACGATGCTTTTGCCAGCTACGTCGCTTACAGTGATCTGCGAGACCAATTCTCCTGCGTTGCGCTTCGCGGAGGCGCCGCCGCGGGCGGACTAATCCTTTACGGCGGAAGGACGGCAGCTCCGCCATCCCGTCCGACCCATCACGGCATGGGCTTCCGGTCACTGGCGATGCGCGGCAGGGGCAACTCAGACCTGACTGAGCGTGGGTCTCTGCCGCACAGGATCGATACACACCGCGCCAGGGGCGTGAGGTAGGCTACATGCAGAACGATAAGTTAACCTCCGGCTGACGCAATCCTGGAAGCGGCGTCGAACCCTTAAGCTGATAGGTGACCGAAACGCTGATTAAAGTTACAATGGGCTCGACCGGATTCGAACCGGTGACCTTCGCCATGTCAAGGCGATGTCATAACCGCTAGACCACGAGCCCGGCTCGGCGGCCTAACCTTTGATTCCGCTTAAGGCTTTCTCCCTGCGGGATTGAGACCGTCAAGATAAGACTTCTT
>Ga0209172_10004479_pt1 | contig 18741 bp, 13 predicted proteins | sample LarsenN4metaG_FD_184113 | JGI IMG/M metagenome (GOLD analysis project Ga0209172, IMG submission 184113) | Hot spring sediment bacterial and archeal communities from British Columbia, Canada, to study Microbial Dark Matter (Phase II) - Larsen... ... | reverse complement strand
CGAGGAAATGTTCCTGGCGGGCTACAACCGCGTCTACGACTCCCTCGAGCCGGAAATCAACCTGGACCACGTGGAAGAAATTGTGGACCAAGTGCTCGACGCATGGGACGCCGAAGAGCCGGTCAGCAGTTGGAAGCTGCACCAGCGCATCGGCGCGTTCCTGCACCGCCACGTGCGCGGGCGCGGCATCCTGAAGTCGGCTTACGAACACAACGTCCCGGTGTTCGTCCCCGCGTTCACCGACTCCGAGCTGGGCATAGACTTCGCCCTGAACAACAAGGCGCGCCAGCGCGACGGGCGCCCGCTGCTGCGCTTCGACGCCTTCGACGACTTCGAGCATTTCGCCCGTGGGCTCTTCCGCAACAAGCGCATGGGCCTGTTCACCATCGGCGGCGGCGTGCCGCGCAACTGGGCCCAACAGTTCGGCGTGTACTCCGAGCTGCTCGGGCGCCGCGGCTTCGAGAAGATGGAGTTGAAGCGCTACCACTATGGAGTGCGCATCTGCCCCGAGCCGGTCTATTGGGGCGGACTTTCCGGCAGCACGTATTCGGAAGCGGTCTCCTGGGGGAAGTTCGTTCCGCCCAGCGAAGGCGGACGATTCGCCGAGTGCCTGGAAGACGCCACCGTAGCGCTCCCGCTGGTAGCCGGTGCGGTGCTCGAACGCCTGGGCTATTACCGGCGGAAGCGAGGCGCGCCAGCCGGGCGCCGCCGCTTGGTTCCAGCATGAGAAAGAGATGAAGGCGAGCCGCGCGACTCAGTCGTCTTCGCCGAGCAGGATGGCGGCGGCGAGCACGGTGCTCCACAGCCCGCGCTTGTCACCGACGGCGGACTGCGTGACGTTCATCGTGCGGACAATCTTGTTAGAGATGCGGTAAACCTCTTTCTTTTCGTCCCAAGAAAGGTCCGGATCGAATTCCACGTTCAGCGTGGTGGCGAGCATTTCCGCAGCCAGCTCCTCGGCGTACTCGCCCGCCACTTCTTCCGTTTCGCCGAAGGAGTGGTGCTCGGAGAGGTAGCCGTACATGGATTTGTCCGCGGGAATGGCCAAGCCGATGCTCGCTGCAATCAGCCGGTGGGGCTCGCGCGTCGAGTTTTCGCTGATGACGGTGAAAGCCACCTGGCCGGGACGCAGGTGCTTGAGTCCTTCGCTGCGGGAAATCAGCTTGCAGTGCGGGGGGAAAATGGAGGACACGCGCACCACGTTGCACGCGGCAATGCCGGCATTGCGCAGAGCCAACTCAAAGCTGGAAAGCCGCTCACGGTGCTTGCCGACTCCTTTGGTCAGGAAGATTTTCTTCGCCACGAACGCCATCGCTGTGTGCCGGGCGAACTGCCGGAAGAGCCTCCTGGCGGAAACGCGACCGCCGCTGAGTTTTTTTCTCTCGCGGAAAAGTAGCAAGCGCGGCGGCGAGTGTCAATACCTGATACGCGCCGCGCGCGGACGGTTGCGCCATCTGCAACGGTGCGCTCGGCGCCGCGAACGAAGGAGCAAAGACCTCGGGTTAGGCTTCGACTGCGTCGCGCTCGAGATCTGAGCTGCAGGGCCCATCCGGATCAACTAGCGCGAGGGGGCACCGACGGCGTGTTGTTCCTCGCGCCGCTGCACTTCGCGCAGGATGGCCTCAAAGGCTTCGCGCGGCTCAAGCCGCCAGTTGCCGTTGGCTGCGGTGGGGATGGTGCCCGTGCGCGTGACGTATTCGATCAGCAGTTCGCGCACTTCCCGGGGCGAGCGGTAGAGAACCGGTAAGCCGCCGTAGACCTTGTACTGTCCGCCGCCGGAGTAGCGGTAGCTGTTGATGGCCACGCGCAGCTTGCGCGCCGGATCGAGCGGCTGGGCGCCGTAGCGCAGGTCGCGGATGCGCTGCCCGACCGGCTGCCTGAGGTCCATCGTGTAGCTGATGCCTTCGGCGGCGTCCGCGTTGTAGCCGGGGAGCCGCAGCGGCTGGCCGGTGGGAGCCGGCCAGGCAGGGAAAAAACTCGCCGCGCGCTCGAGCGCTTCGCGGAGCTGCGCGCCGGTCATTTCCACCGTGTAGAGCGTGTTCTCATAAATGTAGAGCGCAGCGAGCTGGCGCACGGTCACTGGGCCGGCCGCAATGCGCACGCCGGGAAAGAACATCGTGGCCAGGGAGACATCGGCCCGGCCGTAGTGCAACTGCACCTGGTGGATGAGGTCCACCAGGGGATGGTCTTCGTACCGCGCGGTCCGCCCGTCGAGGTCCTTCGCTGAACGCGCGACCGGCGAATCGAGATAGCGCTCGGTGGCTTCGTGGAAGGGAAGGGCCAGGGCGCGGATGGCAGGGTCTTCGGCCAGGGCCTCGGTTACCGGGAGGGTTGTGGAGCGTTTCGCCGCAACGCGCCAGCGGCCGTCATGGCCGCGCTCGAGCTCGACGTCGGCGCGCGCCAGCGACTGGCCCCAGTTCCTGGCCTGCGCCAGCAGCACGCCGTTGGCGATCTTCTCCGGCAACTCCTGGTGGGAGTGCCCGAACAGGATCACGTCCATGCCGGGCACCTGTTCCGCCAGATCCCATACTGCATTTTCGCCGGGGATGCCATCGGCCTGGGGCTGGCCGGTCTGCGGGTCGCGGCCGAGGCCGGAATGAGCAAGAACCACGACGAGGTCAGCCTGCCGGCGCACCTCGGGGATGACGCGGCGGGCGGCGTCCACAATCTGCTCGAACTGGTAGCCGCGGTAGTGCGCGGGAACCTCCCAGCGCGGCACCCCCGGCGTGATGAAGCCCACGATGCCTACGCGCACACCGCCCACTTCGCGCACGATGTACGGGGGAAAGTATGCGAAGCTGCCTTTCGCGTACTTCTGGCGGATATTGGCCGCCAGCCAGGGAAACTTTGCTTCGCGCTTGGCTTTCCACAGCACTTCCAGGCCGAAGTTGAACTCGTGGTTGCCTACGGCCATGGCGTCGTAGCCGAGCGCGTTCATCAGCGCGACGGTGGGATTGGGCTGGCGCGTATCTTTGCGCGCGAAGTAGTAGGCCAGGGGCGTGCCCTGGATGGTGTCGCCGCAATCGAGCAGGAGCACATGGGGCTGCGCGGCGCGGACCTGGCCGATGAGCGTGGCCACCTTGCTCAGACCGCGCGGCGCAGAAGCATTGCGGTAGTAGTCCACGGGCAGCAGGTTGCCGTGGAGGTCGGTGGTGGCCAGCAGGGTGACGGTGACGCGCTCGGGCGCGGCGCCCAGCCACGCAGCCGCAACCAGCAAAAGCACGACCGGGAGGACTTGGCGTGGCCGAGCCGTCATGAAGTTATCCTGCAGCGCTGCACGCAGGGGCCCAGCAGGCGGCCCATGGCCACCAGCTCGCTCAGGTCTTTCGGCGTGAAGTCGGGGCCGGCCGCCAGCGACGTCTTGCCCTTGCGCGAGACCTGCACCACGCCGACCACCTTGTTTTCCGCAGTGATGGGCGCGCTCATGATTTTCTGGATCGGATCGCCCCGCTCTTCCTGGATGGGCATGGCTTCAAACACCGTGGCGTGCCGCACTGCGGGGAACTTGTTGATGGCTTCGGGCCGCTGGTCGCGCGCTGTGCGCACGGCCAGCGCCGTGGTGCTGGTCATAGGGATGGTGCCGATCCGCCCGAATCTTTCTGGGATCAGAAAGGCCAGAAACTTGCCGCCCTCCACCAGGGCCAGGATCGCGACCTCGTCGGGCCGAACCCCGAACGCCCGGGCGATGTGTTCCGCGACGCGAGCCAGGGCGGCAGTTTCGACGGGGCCGTCGCTGCGGAGCAGCTCTTCGACGATGCATTCGAGTTCGCTGACCGCCTTACTGGTCATCCGGACATCTCGCCCTTGCCTCTACCAGCCGCATTATAGCTGAAGCGCACGCTGCGTCTGCGCGAATTTCCCGCGCGTCACTCGGCTTGCATTGGCGCCTCGGCTTGCTATACTGGCCCGCTTGCGCGCCGTGGCCCACAGCCGTGACCTGGCACCCGCGAGGCCGCCAGGCTCACCGCCATAACGCCTGTGATACTGCGGAGAGGAGATGCCTGCCTCCGGGGGTTCATCCGATCACAGCTTCCTCTGGCGCAAACTGCATTCCTTCAGCGGGGTCTTCCCCATCGGGGCGTTCTTGGCTGAGCATTTTTGGTCGAACAGCTACGCGCTGGTGCACCCGGAGAAGTACAACCAGGTGTCGCGCGGCTTGCAGCAGATTCCCTGGCGCGTGCCGGCGGAAGCGCTGTTCATCTGGATCCCTATTCTGTTCCACGGCGTGTACGGCATTTACGTCTGGTGGCGAGGCAAGTCGAATGCGCTCGATTATCCCTGGATGGCCAACTGGATGTACACGCTGCAGCGCTGGACGGGGTTGGTGGCCTTTGTTTTCATCGTCTGGCACGTGTACACGGAGCGATTCCTGACGCTGGGCAAATCCACGTTTGCCGATGTGGAGCGGGCCCTGGCCGAGCCGTGGTATTTCTGGTTCTACGTCATCGGCGTGGTGGCTTCTTCGTTCCACCTGGGCAACGGGCTGTGGAACTTCCTCTGCAAGTGGGGCCTGGTGACCACGGCGCGGGCGCAGCGCGCCGCGGCGTGGTTCGGAGCGGCCGTGGCCCTGGCGTTCACGGCCGTGGGCTTGGCGATTGTCTTGGGAGTGCGCTACGGCTGGCGGCCGTTTGCGTTCTACTACACGCCATGAGGCAGCCCAGGATCATCGTCGTTGGCGGGGGCTTGGCCGGGCTGATGGCCGCGATTCGCGTGGCTGAATCAGGAGTCCCGTGCGAACTGTTCTCCCTGGTGGCTGTGCGGCGGTCGCACTCGGTGTGCGCACAGGGCGGCATCAACGCGGCCAAGAATACCAAGGGCGAGGGCGACTCGACCTGGAAACACTTCGACGACACCATCTTCGGCGGCGACTTCCTGGCCAACCAGCCCCCGGTCAAGGCCATGTGCGACGCGGCCCCGGCCATCATTGACCTGCTGGATCGCATGGGCGTGATGTTCAACCGCACGCCGGAAGGACTGCTCGACTTTCGCCGCTTCGGAGGCACGCTGTACCACCGCACCGCGTTTGCCGGTGCCACCACCGGGCAGCAGATGCTCTACGCGCTCGACGAGCAGGTGCGCCGCTTCGAAGCCGAAGGGAAGATCCGCAAGTACGAAGGCTGGACGTTTCTTTCGGCGGTGCTCGACGAGCAGGGCATCAGCCGGGGCATCTGCGCGATGGACCTGAAGACGACCGAAGTGCACACCTTCCCGGCCGATGCCACCATCTTCTGCACCGGCGGCATCGGCGCCATTTTTGGCCGCTCGACGAACTCCGTGGTGTGCACCGGCTCGGCCCAGGCAGCGCTGTTCCAGCAGGGCGTGCATTACGCCAACGGCGAATTCATTCAGGTGCACCCCACGGCCATTCCCGGCGAAGACAAGTTCCGCCTGATGAGCGAATCGGCGCGCGGCGAGGGCGGTCGCTTGTGGGTGCCCAAGCGGCCGGGTGACACGCGCCCGCCGAAACAGATTCCGGCTGAGGAGCGTTTCTACTTCCTCGAGGAATGGTATCCCAAGTACGGCAACCTGGTGCCGCGCGATGTGGCCGTGCGCGCCATCCACCAAGTCGTCTTTGAGATGAAACTTGGCGTGGGCGGCGAGCCAGCCGTCTACCTGGACGTCACCGAAATCCCCCGCGATGTGCTGGACCGCAAGCTGGAAGGCATCCTGGAAATCTACGAAAAATTCCTCGGCGTGGACCCGCGCGAGGAGCCCATGAAGGTTTTTCCGGCCATGCACTACACCATGGGCGGCATCTGGATTGACAACCAGAATCAGGCCACCAACGTGCCCGGCATTTACGCAGCCGGGGAGTGCGAGTACCAGTATCACGGCGCGAACCGTCTGGGTGCCAACTCGCTGGTCTCCTGCCTGTACGGCGGGATGGTGGCTGGCCCGGCCGCGGTGCGTTATGCCCGCGGGCTCAGCGCCGGCTGCGAATCGGTGCCGGCGTCCGTGTTCGAGCGCGAGCGCCAACGCCAGGAGGCATGGAACGAAAACCTGCTGCGCCAACAGGGCAGCGAGAATCCCATCCAGCTCTGGAAGGAAATGGGCGAGTGCATGACGCAGCACGTCACCGTGGTGCGCTACAACCGGGACCTCCAGCGTGTGGACGCCACGCTCCAGGAGCTGCTCGAGCGCTACCGGCGTATCAACCTCTCCGACCGCGCGCGCTGGTCGAACCAGACGCTCAATTTCACGCGCGAGTTGTACAACATGCTGATTCTGGCGCGCGTGATCACGCTCGGCGCGTTGGCGCGCAACGAATCCCGCGGCGCGCACTTCAAACCGGAATTCCCCGAGCGCGACGACGCCAACTGGCTGAAGACGACACGGGCCGTCTATGACTGCGGAAACATCCGGTTCGAGTACGATCCGGTGGACACCTCGCTGATCCCGCCGCGGCCGCGGCGCTACGACGTGAGCTAGGCCATGGCCGAGAAGAAGACCGTTCTTCTGCGCGTGAAACGCCGGGCCGGCCCGGACGCCCCGGAGGTGTGGGAGGAGTTCGCGTTTGCATGGCGGCCGTCGCTGAACGTCATCATTCTGCTGCGCGAGATTGCCGAGCGGCCCGTGACCCGCGACGGCCGCCCGACAACTCCCGTGGCCTACGAGGCCAACTGCCTCGAGGAGGTCTGCGGCTCCTGTGCCATGCTCATCAACGGCAAAGCGCGCATGGCTTGTTCGGCGCTGGTGGACCAGCTCGAACAGCCCATTCGCCTCGAGCCCCTGACGAAATTCCCCGTCGTCCGCGACCTCCAGGTGGACCGCTCCGTGATGTTTGAAAACCTCAAGCGCATGAAGGCCTGGGTGCCCATTGACGGCACCTACCACCTAGGCGAAGGGCCGCGCATGTCGCCCGACACGCAGCAAAAAGCCTATCCGCTTTCGCGCTGCATCGCCTGCGGCAGTTGCCTGGAAGTCTGCCCGCAGGTGAACGAGCACTCGGATTTTGTCGGCGCCGCCGTCATCAACCAGGTGCGGTTGTTCAACCTGCACCCGACCGGCGCGATGCACGCGCGCGAGCGGCTGGAGGCGGCCAGGGGCCGGGGCGGCGTGCAGGACTGCGCCAACGCGCAGAATTGCGTGCGTATTTGTCCGAAGAATATTCCCCTGACGGAATCGATTGCCGAAGTCAATCGCCAGGCCATCAAGCAAGCCATCCTGGGCTGGCTTTGGGGGTGAGCCGCATGAGCCGCGCCGTCGTTGTGCCGGCAGCGGTATGCCTGCTTCTGGTTACCTTGTTTCCCTCGGCCGGCGCGGACGATCTTGCCGCGCGCGCCGCGAAGCTGCATCGCCGCGCCCTCGTCGTGGATACGCACATTGACGTGCCTTCGCGGCACTTCGCGGAGGCCCATTACAACGTCGGCGAGCGCCACAGCGAAGGTCACGTAGACCTGCCGCGCATGCGCGAGGGCGGACTGGACGCCGGCTTCTTCAGCATCTACCTCTCCGCGGACATCACCGGCCCAGAAGCCGTGATGCGCGCGCTGCGGCTAATCGACTGGACGCGCCGGCAGATCGAGCGCAACTCTCGTGAAGCCGTGATCGCCACCAGCGCAGCAGATGTCCGCCGCGCCCACAAGCAGGGCAGACGGGCCATCCTGATGGGCATGGAAGGCGGGCACATGATCGCCGACGATCTGGGTGTGCTGCGCATGTACGCCGCACTGGGCATTCGTTATCTGACGCTCACGCATACACGGCACACCAACTGGGCGGATTCGTCAGGCGAAGACCCCCGGCACAACGGGCTGACGGAATTCGGCAAGGAGGTGGTGCGGGAGCTGAACCGCCTGGGCGTGATGGTGGACGTCTCGCACGTGGCCGACAAGACCTTCTGGGACGCCCTGGAGGTGAGCCGCGCGCCGCTGGTGGCCTCGCATTCCTCCTGCCGCGCGCTCTGCAACGCGCCGCGCAACATGACCGACGAGATGATCAAGGCGATGGCCGCCAAAGGCGGCGTCATTCAGATCACCTACGTGGACGCCTTCCTGAGCCAGGAGCTGCGCGACGCCCAGGAAGCCGTCCGCGAAGAGCGCGAGCGCCGCACGCGCGAGATCCAGGAGCGCTACCCCACAGATGAAACGGCGCGGCGCGAAGCCATGCGCCAGCTCAGCCAGGAACTCCGCACACGCATGCCCAAGGTGAGCTGGGAGAAAATCATCGAGCACATCGAGCACGCCGTCCGCGTCGCGGGCGTGGATCACGTGGGCCTGGGGTCGGACTTCGACGGCGCCACCATGCCCGAGGGTCTGGAAGATTGCACCCGGCTGCCGAAGATCACCGCAGCCCTCCTGCGCAAGGGCTACCAGGAGCGCGACATCGAAAAGATTCTCGGCGGCAACCTGCTCCGCGTCCTCGAGCAGGCCGAGCGGGTCGCGCAACAAATGCGCGCCGCGCCCGGAGCCGCTCGCTGAGAAATAGCCAGGGAAGTATGTTTGCATCCTTACGGAGTGCGGCGCACGATGCGCCGCAGAAGGGAAGGGAACCAATGAATGTGATAAGAGGGTTGGCTGGGAGCCTGGCGGCGTGGTTCCTGCTGGCCGGGGTCTATGGAGGGACCATGGCTCAGACCGGCGAGCTGCCGAAACAGGCTGCGCAACAGGCAGCCGCAAGCTTCAACAGAGCGCTGCTCAATCCGGCGGCTCTGCGCGAGAAGGCACCCGAGACGTTCGAGGCCCGCTTCACCACCACCAAGGGCGACTTCGTCATCCGGGTCACGCGCGCCTGGTCGCCGAGAGGCGCCGACCGCTTCTACAACCTGGTGAAGAACGGTTTTTACGACGGCGCGCACCTGTTCCGCGTCGTGCCGGGCTTTGTCGTGCAGTTTGGTTTGAGTGCGCACCCGCAGGTTTCGGCCGTGTGGTGGAACGCGAACATCCCCGACGACCCCGTGCGCCAGAGCAACCGGCGCGGCTTCGTGACCTACGCGAAGAGCAATGAGCCGAACTCGCGCACCACCCAGGTGTTCATCAACCTGGGCGACAACGCGCGCCTGGACGCGATGGGGTTTGCGCCCTTCGGCCAGGTGACCGAGGGCATGGAGGTGATCGAGAAGCTCTACAGCGGCTATGGTGAGAATGTAACCGACAAGCAGGGCCTGATTGCGCAGCAGGGCCGGGCGTATCTGGAAAAGAATTTCCCCCGGCTGGACAGCATCAAGACAGCCGTAATTGTTGCTCCCGCGCCGGCCAAGCCCTAGGCGCCAACCGCTCTGGCAGTTGAACTAGCAGGCCGGTGTTGCGCAGCTTGCCCTCAGACGCGGATTTGGCTGCGGCGGAGAACGAGACGGGATGGCTACTTCTGCTTTCGGGAATTGTGGCCCTGGGTTGCTGCTTCGGGGTCTGCCCTTGTTGACGCCGTTAGCCCCCTCTTGCATTACAGGCCAAGGACGGTGACCAGCTCGCGCACGGAAGCTGCGGATTTCTGCAACGCAGCGTGTTCTTCGGGCGTGAGCTTGATTTCGATGATCTGCTCGATGCCGCGCGCCCCGAGCTTTACGGGCACCCCGACGAACAGGCCGTGGATGCCGTACTCGCCTTCCAGATAAGCGGCGCAGGGCAGGATTTTTTTCTTGTCCTTCAGGATGGCCTCCACCATCTCGGCCACGGCCGCCGACGGAGCGTAGTAGGCCGAACCGGTCTTCAGCAGGTTGACGATCTCTGCGCCGCCTTTGCGCGTGCGGTCCACGATGGCGTCAATTTTTTCCTTCGGCAGCAGGTCGGGCAGGGGGATGCCGGCCACGGTGGAATAGCGAGGCAGGGGCACCATATCGTCCCCGTGGCCGCCGAGCACGAACGAGTGCACGTTTTCGACCGAGACGCCCAGCTCGAGCGCCACGAACGTGCTCATCCGCGCGGAATCGAGGATTCCTGCCATGCCCATCACGCGATTCTTCGAAAAGCCGCTGAGCTTGTAGGCCGCCTGGGCCATGGCGTCGAGCGGGTTGGTGACCATGATGAGGATGGCGCTCGGAGAGTATTTTATGACCTGCTCGACCACTTGCTTGACCACGTCGTAGTTGAGCTTGAGCAGGTCGTCGCGGCTCATGCCGGGCTTGCGCGGGAACCCCGCAGTGATGACCACGATGTCGCTGTTAGCCGTGACGCTATAGTCGTCGGAAACCGTGGTGATGCCCACGGCGTGTGCGTCGGTGCGCGTAATCGGCGCCGACTCCAGCATGTCCAACGCCTTGCCCGCCGGAACCCCTTCGAGAATGTCGGTCAGCACTACGTCGGCCAGGCCGGCGTCCACGATGCGTTGTGCGGTCGTGGAACCGACAAAGCCGCTGCCCACGACGGTCACCTTGTTGCGCATGAGAAGCTCCTCAGCATCAGGCGGTGCGAAGTCGCATGGGAGACGAACCTCAGGTCAGTCCGCCTCCGTTGCAGCTCACCTCCTGGCACGGCTTGGGCCTGGCGGAGGCGAGTCTTGTGCTCTGCGTAAACGGTTGCCGGCGCGCAGCCCTCAATCCCGAAAGCCTGCCTTCCCGCCGCGGCGGGCCAAGGCAGCCCCCAGCAGAAGCTTTCAGCGCGCGGCCACGGCGCTGGCCATGTTCTCGATGATAGCGGAAGCAAACTCGGAGGTGCGCACTTTCGTGGCGCCCTCCATCAGCCGTTCCAGGTCGTAGGTGACGCGTTTCTGCTGGATGGTGCGGGCAATGCCGTCTTCCACCAGCCGCGCCGCTTCCTGCCAGCCGAGAAACTCGAACATCATCGCTCCCGCCAGCATCACCGCGCTCGGGTTGATCACGTCCTTGTCCGCGTACTTGGGCGCGGTGCCGTGGGTCGCTTCGAAGCAGCCGTAGCCGTCACCGATATTGGCTCCCGGGGCCAAACCCAACCCGCCGATCTGCGCGGCGCAGGCATCGGAGAGATAGTCGCCGTTCAGGTTCGGCGTGGCGAACACACTGTACTCATCGGCGCGGGTCACCACCTGCTGGAACACGGAATCGGCGATGCGGTCGTTCACCAGGATTTTCTTCTTCCACTGGCCGCGGCCGTGCGTGGCGTAGAGGGTGTCGAGCACGCCCTTCACTTCGGCGTAGACTTCGCGCTGGAAGGCTTCTGTGGCGTTTTCCAGGCCCGGCTCGATCATCGCTGCGTTCTGCTCGACGGTGAGGTTCGGGTTGCGGTCCTGGTTGTCCAGGATCCAGCTTTCGCGCTCGGTGACGATGAATGCGCGGAATTCCTCCCGGGCCAGCTCGTAGCCCCAGTCGCGGAAGGCGCCTTCGGTGAATTTCTGGATGTTGCCCTTGTGCACGAGCGTGACGACCGGCCGATGGTTCTCGATGGCGTAGCGGATGGCGCGCCGCACCAGCCGCTTGGTTCCCGTCGGGGAGATGGGCTTGATGCCCACGCCGGAGTCCCAGCGGATCTGCTTGCCCGTGCCGCGCAGCATTTCGTGGTTCAGAAAGTCAAGCAGGCGCTTCACTTCCGGCGTGCCTGCGGGCCATTCGATACCGGCGTACACGTCTTCGGTATTCTCGCGGAAGATGACCACGTTCATGCGCTCGGGGTGCTTCATCGGCGAGGGCACGCCCGGGATGTAGCGCACCGGGCGGACGCAGGCGTAGAGGTCGAGGATCTGTCGCAGAGCCACGTTCAGCGAACGGATGCCGCCTCCCACCGGAGTCGTGAGGGGTCCCTTGATGGCCACGCGGAAGTCGCGGATGGCGTCCACGGTGTCCTGCGGCAGCCATTCCTTGAACGCGTTGAAGGCTTTTTCGCCGGCGAAGATTTCGAACCAGACCACGCGCCGGCGATCGCCGTAGGCCTGCTCGACGGCACCATCAAACACGCGCCGTGCAGCTTTCCAGATGTCGCGCCCCGTCCCGTCGCCTTCGATGAAAGGAAGGATAGGCCGGTCCGGCACGACGAAGCGGTTGTTCTCAAAGCGGATCGGGTCTCCGTCGCGCGGCACGGGGTTTCCGTTGTAGGAGGACTTCATATTGGGCTCGCTCCTTGCCGGTTTCGGGGTCGCTTGGAGCGCCGGAGATAACCGGCATTCATTCTGGGGATTGTACTGCGGGCGAACCCGGGCCGGCGAACAGGCCCGCCACACGGCAGATTAGCATAAAACGACCTCCGGGGGGCAGCCTGCACAGAGTGCAGGGTGCAAGGCGCAGTGCAGCCGCGACTTTACGTCGCCGTGTGGGGCGGGGGGCTGTCGCGCCGTGCCTACGGCGAGGATTCTGCGGCGGCCAGCACGATCTGTTCGTAGAGACCGCGGACGGCAGCCCGCGTGGAACTCACCGCGAGGGCCAGCCCCTCGGCGGAATCGGCAGCCGCCAGCGGTACGTCCCATTGGCTGAGCAGGCAAGCCACGCGCGGGGCCAGCGCCGGTTCCGGCAGACGGCTTTGGGGATGGCCGGTAATGAGCCGCAGGGCGTGGTCCAGGCTGCGGTAGAGCAGCGCAGCGGAGCGCAACGTCTGGGCCTGCGCCGTCTCCAGCGCGCTGGCGGATTCCAGCGCGGCAATTTGCCGCAGGATGTGGCCCGGCTGGACGAGACCGCGCGTCTGCATCAGGAAGCCCACCAAGTAGTCCACGTCGTAGAAGCCGCCGGCCGCGCGCTTGAAGTCGGTCTCTGCCTTGCGGCCGCGCGCCGTCTCCACGCTTTCCGTTTCCAGACGCTGGCGCGTGTGCACAAGCTCCCGGGCCAGCTCGCGTGTGGCGGCTGTGTTGCCCGGCGGGAAACGCGTGGCCAAGGTGCTGTGAATGCGCGCCAGAGCTTCTGCGGCCAGCCCGGGATTGCCGGCCACCGGCCGCGCCTTGAGATAGGTGATGGCCTCCCAACCCTGCGCTTCGCTGCGGAAATATTCGCCCAGGTAACCTACGGTCTGCACCATTTCGCCTTCGGTGCCGCGCGGGCGCAGGCGCGCATCCACGGGAAAGAGCAGTCCCTCGCGCGTATGGCTGCTGACCAGATGGATGAAGCGCTCGGCCAGGCGCCGCCACGGCTCGCGCTGCTCGGCGGAGAGTCGCTCGTCCGCGACAAAAACCAGATCGGCGTCCGAGCCTACGTCCAGCTCGCCAGCGCCCAGCCGGCCGAGCGCCAGCACGGCGAAGGGCGTCTGCTCGAGTTCCGCGGGGCGCGTGGCCAAGCCGGCTTCGGCAGCGGCCGCCAGAAGCGCGGCGCGCAGGGCCTGCTCGGCCAGGCCGGTGACCGCATCGAAGGTCTCGAACGGTTTGGCTTCGCCGCGCAACGCGCGCGCTATGGTTCGCAGCAGGCGTTGCCGGTAGCCCACGCGCAGCGCGGCCATGGTTTCTTCCATGGGTTCCGTGACGGCCATGGGCTCCGCCCAGGCCGGGACGGAAGCCTCCGGTTGGCAGACCAGAGAGATTTCGCCCGGATTGCGCGCCAGCAACTCGATGATCAGGTCGCTGCGGGAGAATAACTGCGCCGCGCAGTGGACCCAGGAAGGATTCTCGGCGAGCCGGCCAAGCAGCTCCGGGTGGAGGGCCGCAGAGCTCAGGAAGCGATCCAGCCCGCGACGGGCGTGCGGGTCTGGGCCGAGCCGGGTAATCGCGTCGGCCAGCGCGGGATGCTCGCGGCGCAGCCGGCGCAGCAGCGCGCCGGCGCCGTCCGCAGCCTCGGCTTCCTGCGCGGGCGGTTGCGGGCTGCCCAGCGCGCGCTCGTAGATCTCGCGCACCTCCTGGAAATGTTGCCGGATGCGCTGCAGGAGCTGTTCGCCGGCCGTGCGGCCACCGGAGGGCTCAACGCCGCAGCGGCGCCCCAGGCGTTCCAGGGCATCGGGAGCTTCGGGGAGGGTGTGACGCTGGAGGCCATCGCGGAGCTGGAGGCGGTGCTCGACGCGGCGGAGAAACTGGTAGGCGGTGCCCAGGCGGAAGAAATCGCGTCCGCTCAGGTAGCCCTTGTCGTGCAGCCGCTGCAGGGCCACCAGAGTGGACGCGGCCGGCGCCCCGGCCAGCCAGGGATCGCTGCCCCCGTACAGCCGCTGGAGACATTGCGCGAGAAACTCGATGTCGCGGATGCCCCCGGGGGTGAGCTTGACGTTCCACTGCTCGGCGGAGCGGCGCGGCTTGCGGCGCAGTTTACGGGTCAGTTCTTCGCGCGCATTGAGCACGGCTGCCACGGCGGCCACGTGGAACTGCTGGCGGAAGATGAGCGGCTGAACTTCGCGCAGGAAGCGCCGCGCCGTGCTGAGGTCGCCGGCGGAGCCGCGGGCCTTGATAAGCATCTGCAATTCCCACTCGCGGGCGCGGTGGCGGTAGTAGTCGAGCGCTGCGGCCAGCCCCACGGCCAGATCGCCTTCGCGGCCCTGCGGGCGCAGGCGCAGGTCCACGCGGAACACGGCGCCTTCGGGGGTAGCCTCGCTGATCGTCTTCAACACAGCCTGGGCCAGGCGGATGAAGTACTCGGAATTGGCGATGGACCCGGCCGGCCCGCCGGCCGTTTCGCCTTCCTGGCCATAAAGAAACATCAGGTCAATGTCTGAGGCGTAGTTCAACTCCTGCCCGCCGAGCTTTCCCAGGGAAAGAATGGCCAGGCCGACGCTGTGCCGCCGGCCGGTTTGGTCGGTGGCCTGGGGAGCGCCGTGGGCGTTGCGCAGCTTCTGCTCGCACAGGCGCAGGGCGCGCTCCAGCAGCACATCAGCGAGCAGGGAAAGCTCCAGCGTGGTTTCCGCCAGTGTGGCCAGGCCGAGCACGTCCCGGAGCATGATGCGCAGGTACTCGCGACGCTTGAAGCGCGCCAGCAGCACGGCAGCTGGCAGGTCGAATGCGGTGGCTTCAAAACGGGCGAACTCCTCGTGCAGGTCATCGGCAGACTTGATTCCCTGCAGGCTGTTGCGTCCGGGCCGGTGCAGCCAAGTGATCAGGTCGGGCTGCTGGATGAGCGATTCAGACAGGTAGCGGCTGTAGCTGAAGACCACCAAAAGGTAATGCAGGCCGGCCGGGTAGCGGGCCAGGTAGTTCACCAGCCGCGGGGCGGCACCGCGCAGGTAGCGCTCCAGGTAGTTCAGCGCCCCGTCCGGGTCGGGCACTTGCGCCAGCAAGCCGGGCAGCGCGGCCCACAACGAGCCCGGCAGGCGCTGCTCGATGAGCTGCAGGTTGGTCTCCGCGCGCGCCGCGTCCGCAAATCCGATACTGCTGAATGCCGCTTCCATCATGGCAGTTATATCACGCAGGGGTGGAAGCAGACCGCTGACAGCGAATCAAGTACGCGCAGCGGCCCAGGGGAATGGCTGGTGGTTAGTGGCTGGTGATGAGCGGCGCCTGGCGAGGAAACGCCCTTCGCGAGCTGCTCGCTGCGGCTAGATGTCGTAGTAAAGCTGGAACTCGTACGGGTGCGGGCGCATGCGCACGGCATCCACTTCGTTCTTAACCTTGTAGCTGATCCAGAGCTGGATGACATCTTCGGTGAAGACGTCGCCCTTGAGCAGGAACTTGTGGTCGGCTTCCAGGGCGCGCAGCGACTCCTCGAGCGAGCCGGGGAGTGACGGCACCTCTTTCAGCTCTTCGGGCGAAAGGTCGTAGATGTCCTTGTCGAGCGGCTCGCCGGGATGGATCTTGTTTTCGATGCCATCGAGCCCGGCCATCAGCATGGCGGCAAAGGCCAGGTAGGGGTTGCAGGAGGGGTCTGGCGGGCGGAATTCGATGCGCTTGGACTTGGGGCTGGCCGAGTACATGGGGATGCGCACGGCCGCCGAGCGGTTGCGGCGCGAGTAAGCCAGGTTCACCGGGGCCTCATAGCCGGGCACCAGGCGCTTGTAGGAGTTCGTCGTGGGCGCGATGAACGCGGCCAGCGCCGGGGCATGCTGGAGCAGCCCGCCGATGTACCACAGCGCCGTTTGGCTCAGGCCCGCGTAACCGTCGCCGGCAAACAGCGGCTTGCTTTGCAGCCACAGTGACTGGTGGGTGTGCATCCCCGAGCCGTTATCGCCGAACAGCGGCTTGGGCATGAAGGTTACCGTCTTGCCGTACTGGTAGGCCACGTTGCGCACGATGTACTTGAACAGCATCATGTTATCGGCCGAGCGCAGCAGCGTTTCGTACTTGATGTCAATCTCGGTCTGGCCGCCGGTGGCCACTTCGTGGTGGTGGCATTCCACCTTCAGCCCGCAGGCTTCCATCTGGATGGCCATGTCCGTGCGCAGGTCGAGGTAATGATCGGTGGGCGGTACCGGGAAGTAGCCTTCCTTGTAGCGCGGGCGGTAGCCCAGGTTGTGCTCTTCGCGCCCGGAGTTCCAGCGGCCCTCCTCGGCGTCAATGAAATAGAAGCCGTGCTGCTCGCGCTGGTCGAAGCGGATGTTGTCGAAGATGAAAAACTCGGCTTCGGCGCCGAAGAAGGCCTGGTCGGCGATGCCGCTGTAGCCCAGGTAGGCTTCGGCTTTTCGGGCGGTGTGGCGCGGGTCGCGCGGGTAAGCCTGCTTGGTAACCGGGTCAATGATGTCGCCGATCATGCACAGCGTGGGCACGTCGCGGAACGGATCCAGGAAGTGCGTCTGGGCGTCGGGCACCAGGAGCATGTCCGACTCGTGGATCGCAGCCCAGCCGCGGATGGAGCTGCCGTCAATCCCGAAGCCGTCTTCAAACGACGATTCAGTGAGCTGGTGAATGGGGAAGCTAACGTGGTGCCACAGGCCCGGCAGGTCGGTGAAGCGGATGTCTACGATCTTGCAGTTGTTCTTCTTGGCGAACTCCAGAACCGTCTTCGGATCCATCCCTGTTTTCTCCCTCAGATGGCGCGCACAATGAGTGGCGAAGCCCGTATCCGCACACTAGCAAGAGGACCCTGCCTCGTCAAGAACCATCGCGAGAGACAATTTCCCGCCACGCACGGGCAGGCTACGGGCCGCGCAGGGTAAGCCTATGGACGCGGCGCAGGAAAAGCCTGGTGCGCAGCGAGTGCGCGAATGTTCCGGCAAGATACGGGGCCAGAAAATCAGTCGTAGTATTCCGTGCCCAGGTGGGTGATGAGTTCCTCGCCCATCAGCCAGCGCAGGGTGTTTTTCAGCTTCATGAGCTGGATGAACAGGTCGTGCTCGGGATAAAGCTGCGGGGCGCACATGGGCGACTTGAAGTAGAAGCTCAGCCATTCCTGGATGCCGCGCAGACCGGCGCGCTGAGCCAGGTCCAGGAAAAGCACCAGGTCCAGGACGATGGGGGCGGCCAGGATGGAGTCGCGGCAGAGGAAGTCCACCTTGATCTGCATGGGGTAGCCCAGCCAGCCGAAGATGTCAATGTTGTCCCAGCCTTCTTTGTTGTCGCCGCGCGGGGGATAGTAGTTGATGCGCACCTTGTGGTAGAAGCGGCCGTAGAGCTCCGGGTAGAGGTGCGGCTGGAGGATGTATTCGAGCACGCCAAGCTTGGATTCTTCCTTGGTCTTGAACGACTCGGGGTCGTCGAGCACTTCGCCGTCGCGGTTGCCGAGGATGTTGGTGGAATACCAGCCCAGCAGGCCGAGCATGCGGGCCTTGAAGGCCGGAGCGAGCACGGTCTTGAGCAGGGTCTGGCCGGTCTTGAAGTCCTTGCCGGCGATGGGCACGCTGTGCTGGCGGGCCAACTGCACCATGGCGGGGATGTCCACGGTCAGGTTGGGCGCGCCGTTGGCAAAGGGCACGCCGCTGGTGATCGCGGCGTAGGCGTAGAGCATCGAAGGGGCGATGGCCTCGTGGTTTTCCTGCATGGCCCGCTCGAAGGCCATGGGGTTCTGGTGGACCGCGTGGGGTTTCCGGTACACCTCGGTCGAGCCGCACCAGATCATCACTGCCCGGTCGAGCTTGTGCTTTTTGCGGAACTCGGCGATGTCCTCCTTGATCTGCATGGCCAGGTCCAGCTTCGACCGGCCGCGCTTGACGTGCGTCCCGCTGAGCTTCTTGACGTAATTCTGGTCGAAGGCGGCGCGCAGCGGCCGGATGCTTTCCAGGAACTTGCGCACCTTCTCGAGCTGCGCGCCGTCCAGCACGCCAGCCTTTTTGGCGGACTCGTAGGCGTTGTCGGGAAAGATGTCCCAGGCGCCGAAGACGAGCTGGTCGAGCGGGGCCAGGGGGACGAAGTCGCGGATGCGCGGGGAGCGCATCTGGGTGCGCTTACCCAGCCGCACAGTGCCCATCTGCGTGAGCGAGCCGATGGGCCGCGCTTCGCCGCGCCGCGCCAGCTCGGTCCCGGCAATGAACGTGGTGCTCACCGCGCCCAGGCCGGGCAGAAGCACGCCGAGCTTGCCCTTCGGCGGAGCGATGTGGCCGGGTCGGCGCATGGCCTCTCCCTCGAAAAAGCGAAGTATCATGCGCGACCCTGGCTGCTTTTGCAACTCCCTGCCGGTGCCCTTTCCGGGCGACTCTGGCACTGGGCCGTTCGCCCCGGGCGGGCTGGCCTGACGTTTGCCCTCAGGCGCGGCGTTTGCCCCGCGCGATGGCTCCGCTCAGGCACAGGAAGGCCAGCAGCACCAGGGAAAACAGGATCGAGAACGTGGCCATGGCTGCCCATCAGGCAGGCCGCGTGCCACCGCGCCAGGGCCGCATCTGCTTGGTTTTCAGAAGGGGGCAAGGCGCGGGGAGGAGCTGGCAGTCTGGTGCCGCTGACAGGTGTCTGCGCTGGGCTACACCCCGCAGGGCAACCAACGGCTCACAGGCCTGCGTGGATGGGCGGATCGAGTCGTGGCTAGCGGCGGAACCGCCGCCGCAGCGCGAGCAGCAGCAGAGCCAGTTGGCCGGGCACGACAATCACTTCCAGGCTCGCTCCCATCCGGCCCCACCACCCCCCCCCGGCTCGTAG